>WNGO01000107.1_pt1 | contig 51645 bp, 45 predicted proteins | sample 5400511 | NCBI WGS metagenome assembly WNGO01 (sample SAMN13153380, study PRJNA577476) | soil metagenome | isolation source: 20 cm soil or saprolite under Garry oak tree replicate 2 | place: USA:California | collected 2016-06-15 | reverse complement strand
CGCGAGCGGTTATCACCAGGTCGATGTCGTCGACGGCGTGGTGATCTACGCCCGCAACTCCAGCAGCAACCCCAACAGCGGCCCCAACAGTAGTTAGACCGGTTTCTTCACGTTGACCGGCGGCGGGGACGGCAGCGGCGGGACCTTGACCGGCGGCAGCTGCACCGGCGGCAGCTGCACCGGCGGCAGCTGCACCGGCGGCAGGGTCAGGGTCGGCAGCTGGACGGCCGGCACCGGCACTGGCGCGGCGACCGAGGGCGCAGATTGCCCTGAAACCGGCACCGTCGGCGAAGGCACCGGCGGAACGACGGTCATCGCCGGCACCCCCGAGGTCGGCTTGGCGTGAGGGTCGCCCAGGCCCGTTCTGGCGGGGGCCGCGGGTTGCGCGAGGATGATGACCGTCGCCGCCGCCACGGCTCCCGCCTGCGCCCAGTGCTGGGACAGCTCGCCGAGCCGGCGGCCGCATAGCCACACCATCAGCGCCACGAGCGCGCGCTGGCCGAGGCCGCGACCGCGCTCGATGTACCGGCTGATGGTGTCCAGCGCGCGGCGGAGCCGGCGCTCTACGGTGCCTTCCGGCATGCGCATGTGATCGGCGAGCTCGCGGTTTGACATGCCGCCGAAGTACGCGAGCTTGACGAGCTCCGAGTCGCGGCGAGGCAGCTCTCGCATTGCCTCACCCACCGACTGGCGCACCATCGCGTCGGAAAAGTCCTTCCACGTGTAGGGCTTGTCGGACCGGACCTGCATGCCCTCCACGAGCATCTTCTTGATCCCCAGGTGTGCCCCGCGGACGCGCCGGCGGTCGACCCCGTTGCGCCGCACGCCGGTCATCAACCAGGTGCGCCAGGTGTCGTTGGCCGAACCCGCAAGCTCGGGGCTGTTGGCGTGCCGCATCTTCATCTGGTGGTGCCCTCCTTCGATTAACTCGTGAGTACCTGCCAGTACCGATCCCTTATGCCGGTTTGTGGGGCCTCTTGATCTCGAGGATCCGAGGCTCGGATGCGGCCACCGCAAGCAGCCGCTCGAACACCTCCAGGGAGTTGTCGCCGGCGACAGGCTCCGCGAGCCTCACATATGCCGAAGCGCCGTCCGCGAAAACGAGCGTTGGTGTGCCGAATATCCCATGCTCGGACACTCCGTGCATGTGATCCGAGGCCAGCGCGTCCAGGATGCCCGGATCCGCGACGTCACTCCGCAGCCGGTCAACATCGACCTCCGCTGCGCGCGCCACGTCGTCGATGACGTCCGGGGCGTCGATGTCGAGGCGATCTCGGTGCCGGGCGCTCAAGAGCGCGTGATGGAAGGCATCGAAGCGGCCCTGCCTGCGCGCCGCTTCGGCGGCGGCGAAGGCGAGCCTTCCTCGCACCATCTCGGACGCGGGCGCCGTCCAGACGGTCCAGCCGTCATTCTTGGAGTTCACCTGAGTGAGAGAGAAGTAGCGCCAGTGAACCTCGATGTCGCGTGTCCCGGAGCGCTGCACGGCGTCGAGGAGCAAAGACGCCCGGTACACGAACGGACATAGGTAATCGAAGAAGACGTCGACCTTGAGAGCTTCCGCTAGACCCACACCAAAGTCTCCAACGCGCCTTCAGCTGACGCGTATTCCAGACAGCTGGGCCTGGGTCCGCACCGACCTCGTCGTCCGGCTGCTTCCGTTCGCCGCCGCCTACGGCATCACTTACCACCTGAGCGATGGGGCGCCCTGGCTCGGCCTGGCGTGGGGCAACCTCGCGGCCCAGCTATCGTTTGCGGCGCTCGCCTCGCCGCTGATGTTCGCGGCTGCCGCGGCCGTGCAGCTGTGGCTGACGCGCCGGCGCGGCGCCCTCAGCGTGCCCGCAGACGCAGGGGACGCCATGTTCCAGGCGGGCTTCTACGTCCTGAATGGGCCGATCGAGGAAGCCCTCTTCCGCGGCCTTGCCCAGGGCGGCCTCGGGTTTGCGTTCGGCTCGCCGGTCGGATTCATCTCCGCCACGGCCTCCTATGTCCTGTATCACAGGCTTGGTCGCTGGGCCTGGGCCGACACGTTTGCGACGGCCTTGGTCGGCGTTCCACTCGGGCTCGCCTTCTGGCTGCTGCCTGGACCGCCGTCGCTGCTCGGGATATCCATCGCACACATTGCGGCGACATGTGGGTTTCTGGGTCCTGGGCCTTACCTGCTGCGCAGGCTGCGGATGATCTAAACGGGGTGTGGCCCTAGGCCGGATTTATTCCGGCCGTCCACTCGCGTCAATTTCCAGACGCCTCCAGGCGCACTTGTGGCAGGAGGGGGTTCCGCGGGGGAGGACATGCGTCCTCACCCGCGCACCTAGACCTGGCGGCGGCGCACCGCGAAGTAGAGGATGCCGAACATTACGCACACGACGAACACCCACCAGATGATGTCGGCCGCGCCAGACGGTCCAGGAATCGACGAGACCATCTGGTCGACGGACGGAGCGCCCTCCGGCTGGTTCGCGGCGAAGATCTCGAACTCCTGGCGAACGATCTCGCGCGGCGCGGAGCTGACCAGCGCGTGGGGCACAAGCCAGTAAAGGGTGTTCAGCCCGGCATGCAGGACCTGGTTGTCGCCCAGGTTGCCGCTGACGAGCTGCTGATGCAGGGTGACGACCACTCCCGCCGCGCCGTTGTAGATGAATGCGACGATCGCGGCCACGATGTTGTTCATCCACGCGCTGAGGGCAAGGACGAGAAGCATCAGCGTCACCGCGTTCGCAACCCCCGCCAGTGACTCAAACCACAGCGCAGTCTCGAGGCCGCCTCCGAACAGGAACATCACGAGCCTCGCCTCCAGGCTTAGCAGCCCGACGATGGCGATCATCGCCACCACCGCTGCCACCAGCTTTCCCACCGTGAAAGCAAAGCGCGAGACCGGCTTGGAGAAGATCGCCACGGCCGCTCCCGATTCCAGGTCGTGGTAGATGGCGGTCATGCCGATGGCAAACGCGATCAGGAGCGCGAACAGACCAAGCACGCCGATCAGGTTGCTGACGAACGAGAGCTCCGTCAGCTTCTCCATCTGGGCGGCGGTGGGGCCCGAGCCGGGAGGCCCGCCGAATGAGGCGCTGCCGACAAACGCGGAGGTGAAAACCTTCAGAAGGATGCCGAGGCCACCGATCCCCACCGCGCCAATGGCGAAAAAGACGAGCAGGAGCCTGCGCCGCGAGATCTCGATCAGCGTATAGCGCGAGACCGCGAGCGCGCCGTTCACTGTCTCTCGCTGATGAAAGACGGCAGGTGGTCATGCTGCGGCTGGTTCGCTTCGATGAGCTGCACGAACACCTCTTCCAACGTGCTCCCCTCGGGTACGACATCCGCCATGGTTCCTTCCTTCAGCACGCGGCCGCGGGCGAGGATGGCCACGTTGTCGCAGACGCGCTCGACCTCGCTCAGCAGGTGGCTGTTGAGCAGGATCGCGACGCCGCTCTCCTTGAGTCGCTCGATCAGCGCGCGCACGTCGCGCCTGCCGAGCGGATCCAGGTCCGCGGTGGGCTCGTCCAGGATCAGCAGCTTCGGCCGGCCGAGAATCGCCTGCGCGATGCCTAGGCGCTGCTTCATGCCCTTGGAGTACTGGCGAACCTGCCGGCGCTCGCGGTCGAGCCCGGCGAACGCGAGCGTCTCGGGGATGCGGCGCTTGCGCTCCTCATCGTCCAGCCCCAAAAGGCTCGCGAAATAGTCGAGCACCTCGGGCGCGCGTAGGAACTTCGGAAAGTCCGGGTCTTCCGGCGCAAATCCGAGCTCCGCCCGGGCGGCCGGGTTGCCGGGATCGGACCCGAAGAGCGAGATGCTCCCGCCGTCCGGCCTCAGCAATCCCGCGATCATCTTGACCACGCTGGTCTTGCCGGCGCCGTTCGGGCCGAGCAAACCGAATGCCTGACCGGCCTCCAGCTCGAACGTCACACCATCGACGGCCCAGGGGTCGCGGCGGCGATAGCGCTTGCGTAGGTTCTGCACGCTCACCACAGTCGCCATGGGCTAGCGGCGACTATACCCTGCGTGATCGACCTCGACCGCCGTCAGCGCGTGACCCTCACATGGGCCGCCATCGCTCTGGTGATCACAGCGTTTGAGGGATCGGTGCTGGTCATCGCGCTTCCGGCGGTCGCCACTGAGTTCCACGCCAGCACGCCTGCGCTATCCGACCTGTTGTCAGTCCTGGCGATCGGGACTCTCGGCGCGCTCCCGCTGTCCACGCTCGCGGATAGATTCGGACGCAAGCGATTGATCGCAGTTGGCGTGGCTGGTTCCTCGCTGGCCAACCTGGCGAGCGGTTTTGCGCCCTCGATCGCGATCCTCGCGTTCTTCAAGCTCTTCGCGGTCTGCTTCGAGGTGCTGGTGGCGGGGGTCGTCACCGCCTTGATCGTCGAGGAGGCGCCCGCCGAGCACCGCGGCGCGGCGGTGAGCGTGCTCGCGCTGCTCTCCGGTATCGGGATCTTCATCGTTGTGGTCGCCTACCCCTTGGTAGCTCCGCACTGGCGCTGGCTCTTCTACGCCGGTGGAGTTGGTGTTCTGGTCGCTCCGTTTATCTGGTGGCTGCTTCCCGAGAGCAAGGCCTGGCAGCGAGTGGAGGTGACCGGTTCTGCGCTCCGGCTTCTCATGCAGCGTCCGTGGCGTCGCCGCATGCTGATTCTCTCCACGATGACCGGACTCCTGGCAGTCCTCCTAGATCCGGCGGGCCTGCTCTACACGGTTTACGCCAGCTTCCTTTTGCACTGGTCGACCGTCGCCATAAGCATCCTGGTGGTGGTCAGTGGGATCGCCGCTGCTGTTTCCTACCTCGCTGGTGGTTACCTGACCGATCGGTTCGGCCGGCGCGGGCCGGCTGTCGCGCTCACGGTGTCCACCGCGGCCGCGACGAGCCTTAGTTTCGCGACAGGGTCCATTGGCTTTTTTGTCGGCAACGTGCTGTGGAGCGCCTTCGCGAGCGCCGGCACCCCCGTGTTCGGGGCGTGGTCGGGTGAGCTGTTTCCCACCCGCGCCCGGGCCACGGCCGAGGCGGTGATCGCGGTGATCGCTGCGCTGGGTGGGATTGTTGGGCTGCAAGCCGTCGCCCTCCTTTCGGGAACCACTGGGCTGGGTGGCGCGATCCAGCTCGGCGGTGTCGCGGCGGTGGCGGGAGCCCTGCTCCTCTTCCTTCTTCCGGAGACGAAGCAGCAACCTCTTCCCGAGTAACGTTTCACCGCACTGTGGAGCGTGCCCAGGCCGTCGTCATCGGGGGTGGCATCACCGGCACGAGTGTCGCGTACCACCTCGCGAAAGCGGGATGGCGGGACGTGGTGCTCGTCGAGAAGGACGAGCTGACGAGCGGCTCGACCTGTCACGCGGCGGGACTCGTGACGCAGTTCAACCCCTCGCCGACGATGATGCGCTTTCGGCGCTACAGCATCGAGCTGTACGAGGAGCTCGGCGTCTTCGAGTCGGTCGGCAGCCTTCGGTTCGCCTCCAGCAAGGATCAGCTCCTGGAGCTTCAGCGCGGCGTGAGTCGCGCGCGCGGCATCGGCCTCGACGTCGAGCTTGTCTCCGCGGAAGAGTCGGCCCGGCTGATGCCGGTCATCACCCGCGACTCGCTGTACGGCGCGGTGTGGGTGCCCGACGATGGGCACCTCGATCCACACACGGCGACACACGCGCTGGCCGCCGGCGCGCGAAAGCTGGGCGCGCGGGTGCTGACCTTCCGACGCGTCACGGGCATCGCGCTGGCTGACCAGGGGGCGGCTGCTTCGGTGGTCGCCGTCGACACCGACCAAGGGCGCATCGAAACGGAGGTCGTCATCGTGGCGGGCGGGATCTGGGGACCTCAGCTGGCGGCGATGGCGGGTGCGTCCGTGGTCTCGACGCCCGTCGACCACCAGCACGCCGCCCTCCTCGCCGTGCCGGGCCACGAGATGCCTCATGAGATGCCCTGCTTTCGGGACCCCGACAACCTCGTGTACGGCAAGGCTGAGGCGGGAGGAATGGTGCTCGGCGGATACGAGTCAAACCCGGTCGCCCGGTGGATCGACGGCGTGCCATGGGACCACGCGGGCGTCTCCCTGCCGCCCGACCAGGCGCGCTTCGAGCCCCTGCTCGCCGGCGCGGCGCGCCGTTTTCCATTTCTGCATGACGCAGGCATCGTCAAGCTCGTCTGCCATCCCGACGCGATGACCCCCGATGCGGCACCGCTTGTCGGCCCGGTCCCTGGAGTGCGCGGACTCTACATGGCGGCCGGGCTTTCGCTGAACGGATTCGGTGGCGCCGGCGGGATCGGGCGATCGATCGCGGAGCTGGTGACGACCGGGGAAGCGGAGCTCGACCTGTATGCATACCGGCCGTGGCGGTTCGGGCCGGTCCACCACGACCACCCCTACGCGGCAGAGCTCGGACGCGAGAGCTACAAGTACTACTACTACCTCCGCTACCCCTTCGACTCGGACGAGTGGGGCCGCCCGAAGCGGACCAGCGCGCTGCACACGCGGAGCCAGGACCTCGGCGCGGTGTTCGGGGTGAAGCATGGGTGGGAGCGGCCCGATTACTTCGAGCCCGGACGGCCGTGGCGCCGTGCGGGAGCTGACCAGCGCCGGTTCGGCTTTGTCCGCCCGCCGTACTTTGACCTGCTCGCCGAGGAGCATCGCGCGTTTCGAGAGCGTGTCGGCATCATCGACATGAGCTCGTTCGGCAAGCTCGAGATCGAAGGTCCGGGTGCGCTGCAGTTGCTGGAGCGCGTGGCGGGCAACCTGATCGATCGTCCGAGCGGAAGCGTCATCTACACGCAGCTGCTGGAAAAGGACGGCGGGATCGCGGCCGACGTGACGATCACGCGTCTTGCGGGCGACCACTTCCGGCTCGTCACCGGCGCCGGCTACGTCAACAGCGATGCGGGCTGGCTCCGCATGCAGGTGCGAGACGACGATCCGTCTGTCTCCATCCGCGAGTCGTCCGAGGAGCTTTCGGTCATTGGCATGTGGGGACCGTACGCGCGGGAGATGCTCGGCCGCGTGACCGGAGACGACGTGTCCGACGATGGCTTTCCTTTCATGTCGGCGCGGAACATCGGCGTCGCCGGCTTTCCCGTGTTCGCGCAGCGGGTGACCTACGTCGGCGAGCTGGGTTGGGAGCTCTACGCCGATCCGGCCGTGGCGGGGCAGGTCTGGGACCGGCTGATGGAGGCCGGCCATCAGCTCGGCATCACGCCTGGCGGTTATCGCGTGCTCGATTCGCTGCGGATGGAGAAGGGCTACCGCTATTACGGCACTGATATGGGCCTCCTGGACACTCCGTTCGAGGCGGGCCTCGGATTCGCCGTCCACCGCGACAAGTGGCCGGCGGTCGAGCGGAAGGTGACGCGCAGGCTGCGCACCCTGGTGGTGGGCGACGAGGCCTACATACCTATATATGGAGGGGAGGCGGTGCTCAGCGACGGGCAGGTCGTCGGGCGCGTGCGCAGCTGTACTTACGGGTTCACGGTCAAGCGCAACCTCGCCTACACATACCTGCCTGTCGAGCTGAAGCCCGGCGCTCAGGTGCAGGTCGAGGTGTTCGGCCAGATGGTGCCCGCCACCGCGAGTCCAGACGCGGTGCTGTCGAAGGAGCATACCCCGCAGCGTGCGAGCTGAGGAAGCGGCGGCCCGCGTAGCGCTCTGGAAGGGGCAGCCGGTCAAGATCTCGCCGCTGTCCGGTGGCCTGACCAACGAGAACTACCTCGTCGAGGCTGAAGGCAAGCGCTACGTGATGCGTCTGCCCGGCCAGTCGACCGAGCTGCTGTCGATCGACCGCGAGAACGAGGTCCACAACACAAAGGCCGCCGCGTCGACCGGCATCGGCCCGCAAGTCCTCGAGCACGTTCCCGGCGCTGACGTGATGGTGCTCGAGTTCATCGCCGGCCCGACGATGACGGCGAAGACCCTGCAGTCCCCGCGGATGACCGCACGCATGGCGCAGTCATTCCATCGCCTGCACGCCGGGCCGCGATTCCTGCACGACTTCGACATGTTTCGGCTCATCGAGTACTACCTACGCATCGTCGAGGAGCACGACGTGAGGATCCCCGACGGCTACCGCGACTGGCTGCCGATGGTCGCCGACATCGAGCGGGCGGTGGCTGTGGCGGCCCTGGTGTCAGCGCCCTGCCACAACGACCTTCTCTCCGAGAACTTCATCGACGATGGGGTCTCCCTGCGCATCGTCGACTACGAGCTCAGCGGGAACAACGACCCGTGCTTCGACCTGGGCAACACGGCGCAGGAGGCCGAGTTCGACCAGGAGCTCCGCGCCGCGCTTTGCGAGGCGTACTTCGGCAGCCGAGACCAGCGCCAGCTCGCCCGAATGAACCTCTTCGCGCTGATGTCGGACGTCGGCTGGACCTTATGGGGCGCGATCCAGGCCAGGATCTCGGCGGTCGACTTCGACTTCCGCGGCTACTACCTGGGCCGCTGGGAGCGCGCCCTGGAGGTCCTCCGCTCCGACCGGCTGCCGCGTTGGCTGGAGGAGGCCGCCCAAACCTCCGCCCAAACGCCTGATTGACGGGGCACCGGGACGGTGCTACGTTCCGCGCCGGTATATCGGTCGCATATCGCCCGGGGAGGGGCGTGGGGTATGGATGGCGGTCGCTGAAGCCGTCGCGACGCGAACTCAGAGCGAGGAGGCCTACGCACGCATCCTCGAACGGATCGTGAGCCTCGAGATGGCGCCGGGTTCAGTCGTCAACGAGGCGCGCCTCCGCGGGGACCTCAAGATCGGCCGCACACCCATCCGCGAGGCGCTGCAGCGCCTGGCAAGAGAGAACCTCGTCCGCTCCATCCCCCATCGGGGCACATTTGTCACCGACGTCAACATCACGGACCTCGCCCGCATCACCGAGGTGAGGATCGTCCTCGAGGCCCACGCGGCCAGGCTCGCCACCGAAAAGGTCACGGCCACCGACCGCGAGGCGATGGGCGAGCTACTGGAGCTGCTGCGCGGCGGCCGGGTGACCGACCAGCGCGACCTGATGCAGCTGGACCAGCAGATCCACCGCCTTGTCTACAAAGCGGCGCACAACCCTTTCCTGGAGGCGACGCTCGAGCGGTACTTCAACCTCAGCCTTCGTCTCTGGTACCTCGTGCTGGATCGTGAGGTGCGCCTGCGCGAGGCGGTCGATGAGCACGTCGAGCTGCTGAAGGCCATCCTCGCCGGTGACGGGCATCGCGCGGAGGACATCATGCGCCGGCACGTCTCGGGTTTCGAGCGTGAGATCCGCAAGGTGCTGGTCGAGGGGTGATGGTGGACTGATGCCGAAGATCTTTTTCGCGACCGACCTTCACGGCTCGGAGGTTTGCTGGAAGAAGTTCCTGAACGCGGCCAAGTTCTACGACGCCGACGTGCTCATCTGCGGCGGCGATATGACCGGCAAGGCCATCGTCCCGGTCGTCTCCGAGAACGGGCACTACAGCGTCGCCTTGGGGGGCGAGCAGCAGACAGTGCCGGCGGAACAGGTTGCCGAGGTCGAAGCCAACATCCGCCGCCGGGGGTACTACCCCTTGCGGATGAGCGTCGAGCGTCTGAACGAGCTCGACCAGAACCCCGCGATGCGCGCCGAGTGCTTCCAGGAGGTGATGCTGGACGGCGTCGAGCGCTGGATGAACATGGCCGCGGAGAAGCTGCGCGGCACAGGCATCCGGTGCTTCGTCTGCCCGGGCAACGACGACGAGATGGAGGTCGACGAGGTCGTGCGGCGCTCGGAGCTCGTCGAGCTCGGCGAGGGCAGGGTGGTCGACGTGGACGGCTTCTCGATGATTTCGACCGGCTGGTCGAACCCGACTCCCTGGAACACGCACCGCGAGGACCCCGAGGAAAAGCTGGCCGAGCGGATCGACGGCATGGCTTCGCAGGTTCCCGACGCCGCGCGCGCGATCTTCAACCTGCACTGCCCTCCCTTCAAGTCGGGCCTGGACGAGGCGCCGGCGATCGACGCCGACCTGAAGCTGCTGCACGGCGGCCGCGCCTTGCGGCCCGTCGGCTCGACCGCGGTCCGGCAGGCCATCGAGCGATACCAGCCGCTCCTTTCGCTCCACGGCCACATCCACGAGAGCAAGGGCGCGATCAAGATCGGCAAAACGCTGTCCATCAATCCAGGCAGCGCCTATGAGGAAGGGATGCTCATGGGGGCGATCATCCAGCTCGACCCCAGGAAGGGAATCAAGAGCTACCAGCTGGTCAACGGATGAGGTCGTAAGGAGGAAGCAACATGGCTGATACGACGATGGGGACGGCGACGCGGCCGGCGCTGTTCTTACGCAACGCGACGGGCCTGGTCAAAGCCTGGTCGACGTTCGACGCGTTCATCTACTCGTTCTGGTCGATCAACCTGATCACGCTCGGTCTGTACGGCATGTCCTACGTCTACACCGTCCCCGACGGCCAGCTGCTCGCGGGGATCCTGCTGTTCGGCGTGCTCGTCACTTTCCTTGTCATCACATACGCGATGTTGGTGAGCGTCATGCCCCGCACCGGCGGCGATTACGCGTGGCAGAGCCGCGTGCTGGGCGGCGGACTTGGTTTTGTGCTGTCGATCACCGGTTGGTGGTTCACGCTGTTCCTGTGGGCGCCGATCTACGCCAACATCCTCGTCGTCCAGTTCTTCTCTCCGCTCGCCTACACGCTGGGCTGGAGCGGCGTGGCAACGTTCTTCACGAGCCAGACCGGCATCTTCGTCTCCTGCCTGATCGTGCTCGCGTTCGTGAGCATCGTCGTGACCATGGGTATGGAGACCTACGCGCGGATCCAGAAGATCTGCTTCTGGATCGGCCTTGCCGGACTCGCAGTCGTCTGCGGCCTCCTCCTGTTCTACAGCCAGAGCGACTTCCAGAATGCGTTCAACCGGGAGGCGACGAGCCTGTTCGGCGCGCCCGCGAACGCATACCAGGGGACGATCGACGCGGCAAGCAAGACGTTCAGTGGTTCGAGCTTCAGCACTTTCACATTCGGTCCGCTGCTGCTCCTGCTTCCCTGGCTGGCCTTCTATCTGCTGTGGCCCAACTGGGGTGCGACGCTGTACGGCGAGGTCCGCGGAGCCAAGGACATCCGGAAGCCGTTCTGGAGCATGTTCGCGGGCCTGTGGGTCACGGTCGCGATGGTCGCCATCGTCGTGCTTCTGATCAACAAGACCATTGGCTGGAACTTCTATCAGTCCGCCAACGCGGCTTACTGGAACAACCTGTTCGCCGTCGAGGGCGCCGCCGCCCCGCCGGTGCCGATCTGGCCCTACCCCGTCATGTTTGCGGGATTCCTGGTCGACAACCACATCTTCCAGGCGTTGCTCATCATCGTGATGGGGCTCTGGTTTTTCGGCTGGGCCGGAACGCTGTTCCTTTCCTCGACCCGAGTCATCTTCGCCGCGGCCTTCGACAGAGTGCTGCCCTCCTGGGCTGCCAACATCTCGGCCAAGCGGCGCGTGCCCTATGGGGCGCTGGTGCTCATGATCGTGCCATCGATCGTGATCAGCGCGATCTACGCCTACAAGCCTGACTTCACCAGCGTGTTCCTCGACGCCACCGCCGTGCTTGCGCTGACGTTCTTCGCTACGGTGGTCGCGGCGATCATCCTGCCGTGGCGGCGCAAGGACCTCTACGACGCGTCCCCGATCGCCGGTTACAAGATCGCCGGCATTCCGACGATCAGCATCGTGGGCGCGATCACCGGATTGTTCCTGCTCTTCATGCTCTACCAGTGGTCGTTCAACCCCGATAACCTCTACGGCACCTCCCTCCAGAAGACACCCAACTCTGTCATCTACTTTGTCGCGACCTACGTCGTGGCGATTGCCATCTATGTCGCGGCGCGCATGGTCCGGAATCGGCAGGGGATCGACCTGAGCCGGATCCACCACGAAATCCCTGTTGAGTAGCATTGCAATGGCCGCCGGGCGCAAGCTCGGCGGCTCGCTTTTCTGAGAGATGCTCGAGTACGCACTCCGCACTTACCAGAGCCCGACCCGGCTCGTGCAGCGGCTGGGCGCCATCCAGGAGCTCGGCAGCGAGGCGAGCCTTTTGGGCATGCGCCGGCCCCTGCTGGTCACGGATGCCGGCGTCAAGGCGGCCGGACTGCTCGAGGTCGCCCTCGAATCGCTGCGCCGCTCCGACGTCGAGCCCGTCGTTTTCGACAAGGTCCGCGCCAACCCCGGCGTCCAGCTCGTCGACGAAGGCGCCGCCGAGTACCGCTCCCAGGGTTGCGATGGCCTCGTGGCGATCGGCGGCGGCAGCTCGATGGACACCGCCAAAGGCATCGGCGTCGTTGCCGCGCACGACGGCAGCATCGTCGAGTACGAGTGGGGCCACAGCCCGATTCGCTCGCGCATCCCCCCGATGATCGCGGTGCCCACCACCGCGGGCACCGGGAGCGAGGTCACGCTGTGGGCGGTCATCACCGATCCGAGCCGCAAGATCAAGTTCAACGTGGGCGGCACGCCCCACATCGCGGCCTGGGTCGCGGTGATCGACCCCGAGCTGACCGTCAAGCTCCCGCCGGCCGTGACCGCAGGTACGGGCATGGACGCGCTGGCACACGCCGTCGAGTGCTTCACGATGTCCTACCACCAGCCGTTCACCGACGCGGTGGCCCTGCTCGCCATGGAGTACGTCGCGCGCTACCTCCGCGTCGCGTTCTCCCAGGCGAACAACCTCGAGGCGCGCTATCACATGAGCGCGGCCGCGATGCTCGCGGGGCTGTCCTACGGAACCGACTCGGCCGGCGCCGCGCACGCGATGAGCCAGACCGCCGGAGGCGTGCACGACGCACCTCACGGCGCCCTGACGGCGCGGTTGCTCGGTCCGGTCATGGAGTACAACCACTCGGGAGAGCCGGAGCGCTTCGCGCGGATGGCGGCGGCGTTCGGTCTGGACGTGCGCGGCGTATCGACGTGGCGCGCCGCCGAGATGGCGGTCGAGTTCGTCCACCAGCTGACGGTCGACGTCGACATCCCGAGCATGCAGGAGCTTGGCTTCGGCGAGGAGGAGATCCCGATGCTCGCGGACAAGGCCTTCGCCGACCCGCAGACGATCGGCAACCCACGCGACGTGGACGCGGCGAACTACCGAAAGATCTACAAGCAGGCGTTTGACATGGGCAGATCAAGGAGCAACGGAGCAAAGCCATGACCATCGACGTCGCCCGCTCGGTGAAGAAGATGTTCGTCGACGGTCGCTGGGTCGAGTCCGAGAGCGGCGAGCTGTTCGACGCCGACAGCCCGGCCACCGGGGAGGTCATCGCCCAGGTGCCGAAGGGCACACGGGCCGACGCGCAGCGAGCGGTCGAGGCGGCGCACCGTGCGCGCGGGGCGATGGCGCAGCTCAAGGGCTTCGAGCGCTCCAAGCGGCTGCACCGGATCGCCGAAGCGATCGAGAAGAGGCGCGACGAGCTGGGCCGGCTTCTGACCCTCGACCAGGGCAAGCCGCTGAAGGCCGAAGCGCTGGGTGAGGTCGACGAGTGCGCCGAATATTTCCGGATCGCCGCGGAGGATCTGAAGCGCCTGGAAGGCAGGGTTCTTCCCTCCGCCAGCGCGACCAAGCTGGTCCTCGCGCGCCACTACCCGCGCGGCGTCTACGGGATCATCACGCCCTGGAACTGGCCGCTGACGATGGCGGCCGAGCTCATCGCACCGGCGCTCGCCGCCGGCAACACGTTCGTCTGGACGCCCGCCTCGTCGACGAGCGTGATCTCCGTCGCGCTGATGGAGTGCATCGCGGAAGCCGATTTTCCGGCCGGCGTAGCCAACCTCGTGACAGGGCCCGGCGCCGAGGTGGGCGATGAGGTGGCTGGGCACGCGCTCGTCGATGGGGTCGGCTTTGTGGGTTCCACCGAAACCGGCGCGTCGGTCGCGAGAAGGGCGGCGGGTAAGCATGTGATGCTCGAGCTGGGCGGCAACGGCCCGCAGGTCGTGTTCGCCGACGCGGACATCGGCAAGGCGGTCGAGGGCGCGATCGTCGGCTGCTACCTCTGCGCCGGTCAGAGCTGCACGGCGGGCGAGCGGATCCTCGTCGAGGAGCCGGTTCGCGATGAGTTCGTGGCCCGACTCGCCGACGCGGCTCGCTCGCTGCGACTGGGCGATCCCTTCGACGACGCCACGACGCTCGGCCCGCTGAACAACGAGGGCGTGGCCACGAAGATGGACCAGCACATCTCCGATGCCGTGAAGCACGGCGCGAAGCTGGTTCTCGGCGGCGAGCGCGCGAAGGGCTTCCCGACACGGCTCTACTACCACGCGACGATCCTGGACGGCGTCGAGCCGGACATGCGCGTCAGCCGGGAGGAGACGTTCGGCCCGATCGCCCCGATCATCAAGTTCCGCGACGAGAAGCAGGCGCTGCAGCTGGCCAACGACTCTCCGTACGGCTTGCTGGGCGCCGTCTACACCAAAGACCTCTCCCGCGCTTTGCGTTTCGCGGACGAGCTCGATACGGGCTGGGTGAACATCAATGAGTCGACCAACTACTGGGAGGCGCACCTTCCCTTCGGCGGTCGCGCCGGCAAGAAAAGCGGCATCGGTCGCGTCGGCGGCCGCTTCGCCCTCGAGCAGATGACCGACCTGAAGACGATCGTGATCGAGATCGCTCCAGATTGAGCTCCAATGGGACATCCCCCCGGCCCCTGGAAGACACCATCGCCGAGGCGGAGAGAGTCGCGGCCGCTGCAAGAGCGCAGGGCCTGGGCGTCAAGCTCCTGGGCGGGGCCGGCATCCACCTGCACTCCCCCAGTGCGCAGCACCCACCGCTTCGCCGCAAGTACGGCGACCTCGATTATGTGATCCCGACCAGGGACCGTAAGGCGGTGCTGGCTTTCTTTCCGTCCATCGGCTACCAGGCCAACGACCGCTTCAACACGATGCAGGGCGACCGCCGCCTCTACTTCTTCGACGCCCAGAACGGAAAGCAAGTCGACGTCTTCATCGACGTGATCCGCATGTCACACGTCGTCGACATGCGAGGAAGGCTCTCGCACGACGGTCCGTGCGCCAGCCCGTCCGACCTGCTCCTCAGCAAGCTCCAGATCTACGAGGTCAACCACAAGGACCTCGTCGACCTGACCGCTCTCGTGCTGGACCATCCCATCGGAAAGGGAGACGAAGCGATCGACGCGGACTACGTGGCGCAGCTCGCCGCGGAGGACTGGGGCCTTTACCGCACGCTGCAGCTCAACATCGAAAAGCTGCGCCACGCGGTGAGCGAGCTGGAGGTCGACGCCGCGAAAGTCACCTCTCGGCTGGACGAGCTCTGGAGCGCGGTCGAGGCGCGTGCGAAGCCTCTGAAATGGAGGATGCGCGCGCAGGTCGGCGACCGGATGCGCTGGTATGAGCTGCCGGAAGAAGTCCGGTCACCCTATCAACCCGACTAGGTAGGAGGCCGAGCCCACCTCCGATGAGCCTCCCGAGTCAGGCGCGGTGCGTCGTCATCGGGTGCGGGATCGTGGGCAACAGCCTGGCCTACCACCTGACCCGACTCGGCTGGCGCGACGTTGTCCTCCTCGACAAAGGTCCGCTGCCGAACCCGGGCGGCTCGACCGGCCACGCCTCGAACTTCATCTACCTGGTGGACCACTCGAAGGAGATGACCGCCCTGACCATGGATAGCGTCCGGCAATACATGGAGCTCGGCGTCTTCATCGAGTCCGGCGGAATCGAGGTCGCGCGCACCAGCGAGAGGTTGCAGGAGCTGACGCGACGCATGGCCTCGGGCGAATCGTGGGGGATCGAGGGCACATCGCTGCTGAGTCCCGCGCAGGTCAAGGAGCTCGTGCCCTACATCGAAGAATCGGTGATCCTCGGCGGTTTCCACACCACGGGCGTTGGCGTCGTCGACTCGCTCCGCGCCGGCACTTTGATGCGCGAGAAAGCGCAGGCCTCTGGAGCGCTGCACGTATCGCCGAAGACGGAGGTGGTCGGGATCGATGTCGAGCACGGCCGGGTTCGCCGGGTGCGCACGACGCAGGGAGACATCCAGACCGAGACGGTCGCCATCACGTGCGGTGTGTGGAGCCCGCGCCTGGCGCGTATGGCCGGCACGCGGATTCCTCTTACCCCGGCGGTGCACCAGATGATCGACATCGGTCCGGTGCCGCGCTTTAGAGGCGCGAAGTCCGATATCGAGCACCCCATCGTCCGCGACATGGACACGAACATGTACGAGCGCCAGGCGGGCGGCGACCTGGAGATCGGCTCCTACGCGCACAGACCGATCCTTTACGACCCCGAGGACCTGCCGTCGGTCGAGCAGGCGGCCCTGTCGCCCACGGAGTTCCCCTTCACCCAGTCCGATTTCGAGGAGCAGATGCAGCACGCGCTGGAGCTGATGCCGGAGATCGTGGGCGACGAGTCCGTCGGTGTGAAGTACGCCATCAACGGGATCCTGTCCCTGACGCCGGACGGCATGCCGGTGTTGGGCGAGTCTCCGGAAGTCAAGGGCGTGTGGGCGGCGGCGGCGGTGTGGGTCAAAGAAGGGCCGGGCACCGGCAAGGCGGTGGCCGAATGGATGGTGCACGGCGAGTCCGAGATCGACCTCCACTCGTCCGATATCGCCCGGTTCCACGAACACCAGAAGACACGCACGCACGTACGCGCGAGGGCGGCCGAGGGCTTCAACAAAACGTACGGCATCGTGCACCCAGGCGAGCAGTGGGCCTCGAACCGCGACATCCGTCTCGCGCCTTTCCACCTCCGCGAGCGCGAAATGGGAGCGGTGTTCTTCGAGGCGGCTGGATGGGAGCGCCCGCAGTGGTACGCATCCAACGCCTCGCTGCTCGAGGAATTCGAGGAGCGCGTCACCCGACGCACCGCGGAGTGGGAGTCGCGCTGGTGGTCTCCGATCATCAACGCCGAGCATCTGGCGATGCGCGAGCGCGCGGGCTTGTTCGACCTCTCCGCCTTCACGATCTTCGACATCGTCGGGCCAGGCGCCCTCGCGTCAGTCCAGTGCGCGGCGCTTCGCCAGATGGATGTGCCGGTCGGCCGCGTCGTCTACACGCCGGTCCTCAGCCCGCAAGGCGGATTCAAATCCGACCTCACGATCATGCGGCTCGGCGACGAGCACTTCCGCGTCGTGACCGGCGGCGCGGCGGGTATGGCGGACAAGAAATGGTTCCGCGACCAGATGGTCCGCGGAGCTGAGCTGGCCGACCTCACCTCATCGATGACCACCATCGGGCTTTGGGGTCCACGCGCGCGAGACATCCTCGCGAGCACGACCTCGGATGACGTCTCGAACGAAGGCTTCAAGTTCGGCACGAGCCGAGTGATCGAGATCGGCACGCAGCGCATCCTGGCCTCTCGCATCTCTTACGTCGGCGACCTTGGATGGGAGCTGTACGTGACGATGGAGCAGGGGTTGAAGCTGTGGGACACGCTCTGGGAGGCGGGGCGGCCGCACGGCATGGCGGCTTGTGGCATAGGCGTCTACGGGACGACGGGCCGCCTCGAGAAGTGCTACCGCGCCCACGGCAACGAGCTGGAGACGGAATACAACGTGATCGAGGCCGGGATGGCCGCCCCTCGGGTCAAGGACGAGGACTTCATCGGCAAGCCGGCGCATCTGCGCCACCGCGAGGAAAACCCGGCGGCGATCCTGTCCACCCTGACGGTCGATGACCATCGTTCGAAGTCCGGGGAGAAGCGATACATGCTCGGGCGGGAACCGATCCTCACCCGCGATGGCAAGCGCATCGTCGATCGCCGCGGCCGCGGCTCGTACGTGACCAGCGCCGGCGCGGGACCGTCGGTCGGCAAGCACATCCTCATGGCCTACCTCACGCCCGAAGAGGCGGTCGTTGGGAACCAGCTGCTCGTCGAGTACATGGGGGAGCGCTACCCGGTCTCCGTGGCCGTCGCCGGCGCGACGCCGCTGTTCGATCCTGAGAACACGCGCGTCAAGCTATGAGTCCGCTGCGCGGGGCGGCGTAGACATGCGCGTGGCCGCGTGCATCAAGCGAGTGCCGATCACCGGTGGGCGGATCCTGCTGACCGACGACTCGCGCGCGATCAACACGCAGCACCTCGGATTCACGATGAGTCCGCACGAGGAGTGCGGGGTCGAGGAAGCAGTCCGGCTGGTCGAGGCCAACAAAGGCGATTCGGTGGTGCTCACGCTCGGGCCACCCGAGGCGGTGGAGCAGCTGCGCGACGCGATGGCGCTCGGCATCGACCGCGCGATCCATCTGCAGACCGCGCCGGCGCGCGCGCAGGGCGCACAAGAAGAAAGTCAGGAATGGGACGCCGAGGCCACGGCGGCAGCGCTGCTCGAGGCGATCCGCGCCGACGAGGCCGCCAACGGGCCCTTCGACATCATCTTCTTCGGCAACGAGTCGGCGGACTCCGGCGGCTTCCAGGTCGGCATCCGGGTCGCCTATGCCCTTAGCCGACCGTGTGTCACGGGGCTGAAGAGGGTCACCGTCGAGGGGTCGTCGGTCCGCTGCGAGCAGGAGGTCGAGGGAGGGCGCGATATCTTCGTGGTGCCCCTGCCCGCGGTGCTCACGGTCAAAGAGGGCCTCAACCTGCCGCGCTATCCGTCTGTGCCGGGCCGGATGCGCGCTCGCAGCAAACCGATCGCGAACGTCACCCCGACGCGCCCGCCGCCGCGCCTGGAGCTGGTGAGCCTCGCTGTTCCCGCGGGGCAGGGCCGCCGGGCCGAGTCGCTGGGGAGCGGCCCCGCTGCGGCGGCTGCGGTGGTCGACGTGTTGCAGAAGGCCGGCGTTCTATGAGCGTTTTGGTCTTGATGGACGGGACCGATGCGTCCCGGCAGACGCTGACGCTGGCCCGTCTGTTCGGCGAGCCGCGGTCGCTTTGGATGAACGCTGTCGACCCGTTCGCGCCCGATGCCCTCGCCGGCATGCTGGCCCGCGCAGCCGACGAGCTGAACGCCGCGGCCGTGTTCGCCGCGGGTACGGAGAGAGGAAACGAGGTCATCGCGCGACTCGCCGCGCGCACGAACCTCCCCTTCGCCGCCAACTGCATCGCGGTCACGCCCGGCGATCCCGTCACCGTCACGCGGCAGCGCTGGGGAGGCAGCCTTCTCGAGATGGCCCGCCTGCACGGCCCGCGGCCGCTCATCACCGTCGCGCCGCACAGCGTCGCCGCGGACGACGGGCCCGAACCGCCGGCAATCGACGTTCGTGCGGACGATGGGGACATGCTGGTTCGCGTGTCCGGCCACGTGGCGCCCGGCAAGGGGGGCGTCTCGCTGGCCGCCGCGAAGGTGATCGTCAGCGGGGGCCGAGGCGTCGGTTCCAAGGACGGTTTCGCGATCATCGAGGAGCTCGCCGGCTTGCTCGGCGGCGCGGTGGGCTGCTCGCGAGCGGTGACAAGCGCCGGCTGGCGGCCGCACAGCGACCAGGTCGGACAGACCGGGACCAAGGTGTCGCCTGAGGTCTACATCGCGTGCGGCATCTCGGGCGCGACCCAGCATATGGCCGGCCTCAAGGGAGCGAAGCGGATCCTCGCCATCAATTCCGATCCCCAGGCGCCGCTGATGCTGAACGCCGACTACACGGTGTCCGGTGACCTCAAAGAGATCGTGCCAGCGATCTCGGCGGAGATCCGCAGGGCACGCGCAGGGCGCACGTCTTGATTGGATCGGCGCTGATCGCTCTGGTTGTCGCGCTGGCGGTGTCGGCCGCGCTGTTCTCGCGACGCGCTCTGTTCCTGTACAGGCTCGTGCGCATCGGCAAACCTGCCGCGCGATTCGACAACGTGGCCGCGCGCGCGAGGGCGGAGGCGACAGTGGTGATCGGCCAGAGCAAGCTGCTGCAGCGGCTGCTGCCGGGCCTTATGCACGCCGCGATCTTCTGGGGGTTCCTCGTTCTGTTCCCGACGATCGTGATCGCGATGATCGGCGCGGTCGACCGGCGCTCCACGCTGCCGTGGCTCGGAGCGCAGGGTTGGTACGCGTTGCTGGTCGACGTCTTCGCGCTGCTCGTCCTGGCCGGGGTGATCACGGCATTTGTGATCAGAAAAGTGCAGCGCCCCAAGCGCTTTGTGGGCAGCCATCTCGGTGAGGCCGACCTGATCCTCGGCCTGATCGCCGGGATCGTGATCACGCTGTTCTTATGGCACTCTTCGCAGATCGCGCTCGGCCTGAACGACTACCCGGCGAGCTGGGCGCCGATTTCCACCACGATCTCGGGCGCGATCGCTGGCGTGCTGCCGAGGCCGGCGGTCATCAACCTCGAGCGCACCGCGGTCTGGGCGCACGTCCTGATCATCCTGTCGTTCCTCGTCTACCTTCCGTACTCGAAACACCTTCACATCTTCGTCGCGGCGATCAACGTCTACTTCGGAAGGACGCGCGCCCGGGGACGCATCGAGCCCCTCGATTTCGAGCAGCCCGAGGCGGACGTGCGTTTCGGCTCGGCGCGTGTGAACGATATGACCTGGAAGCAGATGCTCGACACGATGTCGTGCACCGAGTGTGGCCGGTGCCAGGAAGTCTGTCCCGCCTACAACACAGACAAGCCGCTGTCGCCGAAGCTGCTGATCATGGCGATGCGTGACCAGCTCATGGCCGAAGGGCCGAAGCTGCTCGCCGGCGGTTACTCGCCCCCGCCGATCGTGCCGAACGCGGTGATCGACGATGTGGTGTGGGATTGCGTGACGTGCGGCGCCTGCGTGCGCGAGTGCCCCGTCGGGATCGAGCACATCGACCACATCATCGACCTACGGCGCAATCTCGTGATGGTCGAGTCGCGATTCCCGGAAGAGGCCGGGACGATGCTGCGCGACATAGACCGTTCTTCCAACCCCTGGGGCAAGCCGCAGGCGGACCGCACGCAATGGGCGGAGGGCCTCGGCGTGCGAGTCCTTCAGCCAGGCGAGCCCGCTCCCGGCGTCCTCTTCTGGGTCGGCTGTGCGCCCGCCTTCGACGAACGGGCTCGCAAATCCGCCGTGTCGACCGCGAAGCTGCTCCAGGCCGCTGGCGTGGATTTCGCGATCCTCGGCCCTCGCGAGGCGTGCACGGGGGATCCTGCTCGGCGGATGGGCGATGAGTACACCTTCCAGCGCCTGGCCGGCCAGAACGTGCAGACGCTCAACGGCGCGGGCGTCACGAAGATCGTGACCACGTGCCCGCACTGCTTCAACACCCTGGGCAATGAGTACTCGGACTTCGGCGGCGCGTACGAGGTCGTCCATCACACCGAGTTCCTGGCCGACCTGGTACGCGAAGGCAAGCTGTCGCCGGCGGCCAGCGATCGCACGATCACGTATCACGACTCTTGCTACCTGGCGCGGCACAACGACGTCCGGTCGCAGCCACGCGAGCTGGTCGACGCGGTGGGCAAAGCGGTGGAGATGCCGCGCAATCGCGAGCGCACATTTTGCTGCGGGGCTGGCGGGGCGCGCATGTGGATGGAAGAGAAGCGCGGCCGGCCGATCAACCAGGAGCGGGTGCGCGAGGCGGCGGCGACGGGGGCCGAGACGCTCGCCGTGGCGTGTCCCTTCTGTACTGTGATGCTGGACGACGGCGTGCGGGAGACGGGTGCCAAGTTGCAGGTGTTCGACCTGGCCACACTGCTCCACGAAGCGGTGGAGCGAAACAAGACGAGCTCCTCCGCCAGCTCATAAGGAGGAGTTAGCTCTTAGCCGACTCGGAACACGACCCGATTGGCGGACGGATCGACCGCCGCGTAGCCGTCGCCGTCCTCGGCGACGCGAACGTTTCCATGCTCGAGCCGGCTTGTCACGTCGTCCAGGTCGCGCTGGGTGGGCAGCTCGACGGTGAAGCGCCGCAGTCCCGCCGATCCAGGTGGCGCGGGTCGCGCCCCCCGACCGGCCCATTCGTTCAAGCCGAGGTGGTGGTGGTACCCGCCTGCAGACACAAAGCCTGTTCCGGGTACGTGTCCCATCACGTCGAAGCCGACGAGGTCGTGGTAGAACCGCAGCGCGTCGTCGACGTCGGCGACGTGCAGATGGACGTGGCCCATCTTTGTGCCGGCGGGCATGGGCTTGTCCAATCCGTCGGCGCGGTCGTCGGTCGTGAGGTGGCTGAACAGCTCCTCGAGGTCGATCGGATCGCGGCCGGATCGCGGCTTGCCGTCCTTGTCGTAGGCGACGAACGTGCCGTTGGCGAAGCCCATCGTGCCGTCCTCCGGCGACTCGGTGTAGATCTCGATCCCATTGCCGTCCGGGTCCCATAGGTAGTTGGCCTTGGTCATCACGTGGTCGGTCGGGTACTGCTCCCATCGCAGTCCGGCCAGGCGGCCGATGACGCGGGCGAGCTCCCGACGGTCGGGCAGGACGATGGCGAGGTGGTAGAGGCCTGAGGTGCGTGGGACAACGGGGCGCTCGGCCCCGGGATGGAGGACGACGATCTCGCGTCCGGCAGCGCCGAACCTGAGCTCTGGGCCATCGGCCTCGAGCGGCGTCAGGCCGACGTAGTCGCGGTAGAACCTGAGGGCGCGCTCGGTGTCGGTGACCGCCAGCTCGACGGCTCCCATGCCGGTCCTGGCGGCTATGGACTTGGTTTGCACCTCAGGTTTTTACCCCGCCAGCACACCGCGTATTCAGCTCCAGCTCGGAGAGGAACCGGTGCCTGCGATCGCGGCTGTGATTGGTCGGCTTAGCATTGGATATGTCGGCCACCCCCGGCGTTAAGCAGGGAAATGTCTGACAGTAAGGAGGTCAAGCTTCGGCTAGGTCTGAAAATGTCGCAACTCGAGACCCCTCTGATTAAGTACGAAAATGTCGGGTAGGATGGTCTTTATGAGCGCAAATGTCCGGAACAAAGCGGTCGGAGGTCCTGCTAACGCTGAAAACGTCGGCCGCTGGCCCGAGATCGTCGTATCGAGCGCAGACAAAAGACGCGAGATCAACCAAGCTGTCCGAGCCGGGCAGCTGCGCCCGATCGCGTCTCGCATTTACACCTCAAACCTACGGGACGACCCTGCTGCACTTATCCGCCGGCACTGGCCAACCGTGGCATCGTCGTTCTTTCCTAGGGCCGTTGTAACTGATCGCTCTGCTTCAGAACCTGCATTGGTCGTTGACGGCAACCTGTTTCTTGAGCATGAGGGCCCGGACAGAGACATAAAGCTGCCCGGTCTTGCATTACGCAGTCGGCGTGGCCATGGGCCTCTCCCTTCAGACATTCAGTTCGGCGATCGGGAGATTTATCGAGCCTCGGATGCCCGACTTCTCGTGGAGAACATGCTCCCGTCGCGACGCCGAGGCGGCATTCGGCGTCGACTCGATCAACGCGAGCTGGAGGAGTACCTGGACCGGCTCGTAAGAACGGCGGGTGAGCCCCGTCTTCAGCAGCTTGCGGATGAAATACCGCGGGTCGCGCGCGAACTGGGCCTACAGGCCGAAGGGGAGAGAGCTCTCGGTCTGGTTCGTCAGTTTCTTGGGACTCATTCGCTGAATCCCAAATCGAGAGTACTCAAGGCTCGTTTACAAGGTTTTCCATACGACCCAGACCGGCTCGAGCTCTTTAGCTTGCTCGCGAACCATCTTCTTTCGGCGCAGTTACCTCACGTCGCCGCCGATCCTGCCGGCCAGCCGGAGTTTCCGTTCTTTGAGGCGTATTTCTCGAACTTAATTGAAGGCACCGAGTTCGAAGTCGACGAGGCTAAAAGGATCGTTGACACGGGCGAAGTCCCTGCTGCGCGACCCAAGGACGCCCACGACATACTGGGTACGTATTCCATTGTGTCGAATGCAGGGGAGATGTCACGTGTGCCCCTTGATTCAAACGAACTAATCGGCCTTCTTCGAAGCAGGCATGCAACTCTTATGGCTGCGCGGCCAGAAGTCCAGCCTGGAGTCTTCAAAACGCAAAACAACAAAGCAGGGGGCACCACTTTTGTTGATTGGAGACTGGTCATGGGAACCTTGCGCGAAGGGTTTGAGATTGGCCACGTTCTTACAGATCCCTTGAGCCGCGCTATCTACCTCATGTTCGCTATCGCCGAGATTCATCCTTTCGATGATGGGAACGGACGATTAGCCCGGATATTCATGAATGCGGAGCTGTTCCGAGCGCGCGAACAGCGCATTGTCGTTCCCACCTCGCGACGCGACGACTATCTCAATGCCCTGCGCCTCCATTCCCGGCAGAGGCGCCCTGACCTGCTCTCGAGAGTGATGGCGGAATTGCAGCAGTACGCCGCGCAGATTGACTGGACGTCATTCGAATCGGCGCTCCAGCGCCTCCGGGAGGACGGGGCTTTGGCAGAGCCAGCGCGTGGGGAGTTTGGTGCCCTATTGGCCGATTCTGGCCAACAACCTTGAGCGGTTAGCTCAAGCCTACGATCTCTCCGTTTTCGTCCAGGTCGATGCTGGTGGCGTTCGGCGTCGTCGGCAGGCCGGGCATGGTGCGCATCTCGCCGCAGATCGGGTAGATAAAACCCGCGCCGACCGATGCCCGCACCTCGCGTACCGGCAGCACCCACCCCGTCGGGGCCCCCTTCAGCTTGGGATCCGACGAGATGGAGAGGTGTGTCTTGGCGATGCAAACGGGCAGCCGGCCGAATCCGCTCGCCTCGTAGGCGTCGAGCTGCTTGGCGGCGGCGGGGTCGTACTCGACGCCACGCGCGCCGTAAACGCGGAGCGCGATCGCCTCGATCTTCTCGCGGAGCGTCGCCGCGTCCGGGTACAGGAACTGGAACGTGCTCGGCTCTTCGGCTGCGGCGGTTACCGCCTCCGCCAGCTCGACCGCGCCGCGCCCCCCGTCCGCAAAGTTGTTGCAAACGGCAGACCGCACGCCGAGGTGCTCGGCCAGGTCGCGGATCGCCTGATGCTCGGACGCGTGATCGTCCGGAAACGCGTTGATCGCGACCACCGGCGTCACGCCGTGGATCTGGATGTTCTCGACCTGCTTGCGCAGGTTGGCCGCGCCGGCCATGACGTCGTCGGGGTTCTCCTTGAGCAGCTCGGGCGGGAGCGGCCTCCCCGCAACCACGCGGTACTTGCCCGAGTGGACCTTGAGCGCGCGCACTGTGGCGACGACCACCGCTGCGTCCGGGGCGAGGCCGGACGTCCGGCATTTGATGTTGAAGAACCGCTCGGCGCCCATGTCGGCGCCGAAGCCAGCCTCGGTCACCAGGTACTCACCGCCATGGATGCCGATCAAGTCCGCGAGGACGGACGACGCCCCGTTGGCGATGTTGCCGAATGGTCCGGCATGGACCAGCACCGGCGTGTTCTCCAGCGTCTGCAGCAGGTTCGGTTTGATCGCATCGCGCATGATCACCGCCATCGCGCCGCCGGCGTGCAGGAAGTCGGCCGTGATGGGCTTGCCGTCGCGAGCGAGGCCGATGACCATCCGGCCGAGCCGCTGTCGCATGTCCTGCAGCGACGTCGACAGCGCGAGCACAGCCATCACCTCGGACGCGGCGGTGATGTCAAAGCCGGTCTGCCGTGTGACGCCGTCCTCCGGCGCACCGAGCCCGACCACCACGCTTCGCAGGACGCGGTCGCTGACGTCGAGGACCCTGCGCCACGTGATGCTGTGGAGGTCGATCGGAAAGTCGCGCAGGCTGTGATGGATGTAGTTGTCGATCATCGCGGCGAGGAGGTTGTGCGCCGCCGTGACGGCGTGGAAATCGCCCGTGAGATGCAGGTTGAGGCGCTCCATCGGGACGACCTGGCTGTAGCCACCGCCCGCGGCGCCGCCCTTGATCCCAAAAGTGGGTCCCATGGAAGGCTGCCGGATCGCGACGGTCGCCCTCTTCCCGATGTGGCCGAGCGCGTCACCGAGGCCGACGGTCGTCGTCGTCTTGCCCTCGCCGAGGGGTGTGGGCGTGATGGCGGACACCACGACGTACTTCGCGCGGGGTTGGCCGCTCAGCTCCTGGATCGCGTCGAGCTTGATCTTCGCGACGTCGTGCCCGTATGGCTCCAGGAGATGCGGATCGATGCCCATCTTGCCCGCGATCTCGGGCATCGGCAGCAGGTGCGCCTTGCGCGCGATCTCGAGGTCGGTCGGAAACTCAACCTTCATTCACCCACTCCTATCGGATTTGCGCGAGCATCTCGCGGCGCCACCTCTCGGTCGGCTCGATCTCGTTGAACGTGTAGATGTGCAAGCCCGCGATGCGTCGCTCTGGCAGCGCGATGTCGGGCAGCAATGCCCCGGCGAATCTCGCCGGCTCGTAGCCGCCGGGACGAAACATCCGCGCGACCCAGCTCGGGTGTCCGCGCAGGAAACGCGCTGAATCCGCGACGCCGATCTTGGTCGATAGTCGCAGCAACCTCGCCGGGTCGGCGACGCCCGCCATCCCGATATAGATGGGAAGCTCGACCCCGCGATTGCGCACCCGTTCGACCCACCGCTTCACCCCCTCCGGATCGAAGCTCATGTTGCTGACGATGTATGTCGCTAGACGCCGCTTGTCCCACATCGCCTGGATCGTCATATCGTCGTGGATGAACGGATGACTCTCGGGATAGCCCGTGACGCCGATCTCGGTCAGGTTGTGATCCGGCGGCAGCGCCGCCAGCAGGGAGAGTGCGTCGGGAAAAGGGCCCGCCGGCTCGCGCGCGTCGCCCGCGACCACGAACACCTCGGTGATGCCTGCGGCCTTCAGCGCATCGAGGATCTGCCCAAGCTCGACCTTGTCGCGGATGAGCCGAGCCGAAAGGTGCGGCACCGCGTGATAGCCGAGCTTCGCCAGCGCGACCGCGAGGTGAATGGTCCGCGGCATGCCACGGCGTGGCGATGCGGTGACGGTGAGGGTTATATCGCGCGGCACATAGGCCGCGACCAGGTCGGCGGCATTGTCCGTGGGCAGAACCTCGTAGCGGGGCGTACGCAGCCATTCGGCGAGCGTTCGACCCTGCGCACGAAGCGGCTTCACCACGCCCACCTGCGGTGTCGCACTATACGCCACAGTCGCGCTCTGCGCAACACATTCGGGCCTTAGAACGGGGCCGGCAGGAGCAGGACGACGTTGCGGTCGGCCGGCGTCCCCGCGCGCGCCGAGTCGAACCCGCCATACGGGGCGTTGCCGGCCAGTTCGCGATGCAGCCCGGCCAGGCCCTCGCCGTCGTGATCGACCATCGTGCAGCCGATCGCCACCCGCCCAGCGGAGGTCTTGAAGATCTCGACCACGCGGGCCTGGCAGGGCCAATCGACGATCGAACCTGTGGTCACCTCCCAGAACCCTCGCTCTCCGCGTTCGCCTTTTCTGGGCGTGATCCGGTTGTAATGGGTGTGGCCGTTGAGCCACAGGACCACGTTGCCAAAGCGGAGGAGCAGGTCGAGAAGCGCGCGCGCCGCGCGGTGGCCACGCGGATTGGACAGGCTGTCGAAGCCGTGGTGGGAGAGCACCACGACGTAGCGGTCCGAGTTTGAGGTCCGCACGATCGACCCGTCGCGGGACAGGAATGAGGAGTGAACCTCTTCGAGGCGGCGCTCGAGCCAGTGAACCTGGGGCGGATCGATGGTGCCGTCGGCGCCGCCCGGGTCGCACACCGTGTCCAGCGTGATGAAACGCACGATCCCGGCGTCGTGGACGTAGTACGCGAGTCCATCGTCCACGTTCTGCGCGGTGAAACCATGCCCGCCACAGCGCACATGCGCGTCGAGGAACTCGCCTCGCGAGATGGGGCGGCGCTCAGGGTCGGGCGGCACCTCGATCGCTTCACCGGTCATGAACTCCTCGGGATGGTCGGTGAAAGCTTCCAGCGCGTGCGCGGGGTCCAGTCGCTCCGGTGGCGCGACGGGCTTGCGGCCGGCCGTCATCGCCGCCTCGAGCGCGGGTGTCACGAGGCCGACCCCCTGGCATACCTCTTCGTGGTTGCCGTAGCAACCCAGCCACGGAATGCCAAGACCCTCCGCGGCGAATGGCTGTACCGCCTCGGCGAGTACGCCGGGCCGCCGGGGGAACCCCAGCACACTCTGCAGCAGGTCGGCGTCCTCCGCTCCGTCCGGCTTCCAGTAGATGTCGCCCGGCCAGTCGGGTCTCTGCACGCCGTCATACCCTGGGGCGCCAGAGTCCGGGCGCACCGTGCCGCCGTCGAAGAGGGCGAGGAAGTTCGTGAGCTCGTTGCGCTGTGTGTTGTCGACCGCGTCCCCTGTCATCGCCACGAGCTGTGGCGCTTCGCCTGTCAGCGGAGCGGGACCGAGGTTTCTGATCGCGCGCACCGTGGCCGCGATCGCATGCGTGTTCAGCATCTCCTGCGGGCGCTGCATGGTGAGCAGCTCGCGAAATCGAGGGTCGTCCCAGTAGCGGTTGACGAACTCGAAACGCGCCGGCGACTGCGCGTCCGTCACGTGCAGGTCGGTGATGTGGACGAGGCAAGCGATGGTCACGCTTCGCCCTGCCACGTCGCCTGGCGTCGAAGATGAGAGCTCATTCCTGACGACGTGAGGCTCGCCGGGCAGTTCAGCCACGGCGCGGTAGGCGGTCCGCGAGCCTGTGCGGATCACCGGCCCGGCTCCGAGTCGCCTTTCGGTCGTGAGGACGCTGCGCGCCGGCGACTTCACGAAGCGGCCGGTACTGCTTCTTCCCTCTGGATGAGAACCGGGTCGGGGCGAAGCTCGAGACGGACCTTGGTGCCGGCCGGGTGCTGCGAGGCCGCCGAGGTGGGCAGCTGCGCGAGCACGGTCGTGTCGCCGAGGTCGACCGTGACCCGGCTCACGGCGCCGAGGAACGCCACCGCGATCACCGTCCCGACCAGCGGTCCTTCCTGCATGTCGCCGTCGCCCGCCAGCGTCACGGCCTCCGGCCTCACCAGTGCGATGGCCGGCCCGTCGGGCACGTCCGGGTGGACCAGTGGGATGCTCGCGCCCCGGATCTCGACCGAGCCTCGGCGCACGGTGCCCTGCATGCGGTTGGTCAGGCCGACGAAGTCCGCCACGAAGGGCGTGGCCGGGCGGGAGTAGACAAGCGTCGGCGGCCCAAGCTGCTCCAGCTTGCCCGACTGCATGACACCTACGCGGTCGGCGATAGCGAGCGCCTCTTCCTGGTCGTGGGTGACGAAGAGTGTGGTGATGCCGACCTCGAGCTGCACACGGCGGATCTCGTCGCGCAGCCTCGAGCGGACCTTCGCGTCAAGGGCCGACAGCGGTTCGTCGAGCAGCAACACCTGGGGCTGGATGGCGAGCGCGCGGGCCAGCGCGACCCGCTGCTGCTGGCCGCCGGACATCTGGTTCGCGTAGCGGTTGGCGAATCGGCCAAGTCCGACGAGCTCGAGCATGTCGAGGGCGCGCTTCTTGCGTTCGGCCATGCCGACGCGCCGCATCTGGAGGCCAAACGCGACGTTCTCCCACGCGACCATGTGCGGAAACAGAGAGTAGGCCTGGAAGACCATGCCGATGTTGCGCCGGTTGGCGGACAGCCCGGTCACATCTTTGCCGTCGATGACGACCCGGCCTTCGTCCGCCTCTTCGAGTCCTGCGAGCAATCGCAGTGCTGTGGTCTTGCCGCAGCCCGAAGGCCCGAGGAGCGCGACGAGCTCGCCGGGCGCGAGGGTCAGCGAGAGGCCGTCGAGCGCGGTGACCGTGCCGTAACGGCGGACGAGATTCTCGAGCCTCACCTCGACCCCGGACCGTGCACTCATGCCTGGGAACCCTGGAGTGGGCCGGCGAGGGAGGTGACGGGGTCTGCTGGCGTGCGGCGCGCACGGCCGCCGACGAAGGCCAGGACGACCAGCAGCGCGAACGCGAATAACAGGGCGGCCACCGCGACCGCGATCGATACCCCGGCGTTGTCGCGAGCCAGGTGTACAAGCTCCACCTGCAGGTTGTTGTAGAGGAGGTTGTTGGCGATCGTGTACTCACCCAGCACCAGCGCCACAGAGAGCAGCGTCGCGTTGAGGATCGCGTTCGAGATGTTGGGCACGATGACGCGCCACATCACGGTGAACCAGCTGGCGCCAAGGCTGCGGGCGGCCTCGGTCAGCGTCTTGACGTCGATGGCGCCGAGCCCCGCGTCGATGGCCCGGTAGCAGTAAGGAAGAACCAGCACCACGTACGCCAGCGAGAGGGTCAGGATCGAGTCGCTGAAGTTGTTGTTCAGCCAGATGTACATCGGGAAGAGTCCCACCACGAGGACGATGGCAGGGATCGTCAGCGGCAGCAACGACATGAACTCGATGATCCGGGTGAGGCGGGGCAGCTTGAGGCGTACCCAGACCATGGTCGGCACGAGGAGCACGAGCATCACGACCGAGGTGATCACCGCCAGCTGCAGCGAGGCGACGATCGCGCCGGTGAGATCGGGATAAGAAGGTATTGCCTTCCAGTAGTCCAGCGTGCGCGAGCCGTCGTTGGCCCTGGTCGAGAACTCGACCATGGCCCCGAGCGGGACGAGGAAGAATATTGCGGCGAGCGCGAAAACGACGTAGCGAAACACCTGCAGCTTGATCCAGCGCGTCCGCTGGATGCTCCGCGCCGCTACAGCCATCGCGCGGTCCTCCTCTGCAGGAGCGTGTACAAGACCGTCACGACAGTAACGATGACGATCATCTCGATGGCGATCGCCTTGGCGAAGCCTGGCTCGTAAGCGCCGACCTCGCTACTCAGCGCGCCCGCGATCTGCTGCGCCAGCACGGGCTGTCCCTGGCCGACCAGGGCGTTGGCCGTCGCGTAGGCAGAGAACGCGTTGGCGAACAGCAGCAGGACCGAGCCGAGGAAAGCCGGGAAGAGGAGCGGGCCGGCGACATGACGCCAGTAGTGCCATGTGTTGCCGCCGAGACTCTCTGCAGCTTCGCGCCACTGCGGCTTGATCCCGTCGAGCGCGGGAAGGAAGACGAGGACCATCAGCGGGATCTGGAAATAGAGGTACACCAGCTCGATGCCGGGGATCTCGAACAGCCAGAGATCCTGCTTGTAGAAGTCAAAACCGTGAGCCTGGGCGAAGAGGTAGACAAACCCAGCCGGTCCGATGGTGGCGATGAACGCGAACGCGAGCGTAACGCCTCCGAACTGGGCAAGGACCCCCGACGCCGAGACCGTGAGGCGCCGGAGGATGCCGTTCGGGCTTCCCGTGACGATCGCGTACGCGAGGAGGGCTCCGAAGACTGCGCCCAGGAGTGCGGTGATAGCCGACAGGACGGTGGTGTCGATGCTCGCCTTGACGACGTAGGAGCGCGACAGGTTGCGGAAGTTGTCGAGCGTGAAGGCATTGTTGGCGTCCAGAAACGCGCCGATCCCGATGATCACCGACGGCAGGATCAGAAAGAGGCCGACGTAGGCGAGGTAGGGGACTGCGCCGACCCAGTCGAGAGAAAGCCGCCGGCCGCCCAGCAATGGGCGGCCGACGTTGGTTGCTACAGCCGGACTTCCGGCTACTGTCAAGCGATCGCCGCGTCCCAGTGCGCGACGACGAAGTTCTTCGCCGCGGTGGACTGGGCGTCGGTCATGAACTGAGGCGTGCCGTTCACGGGAGGCAGCTTGGCCGCCGCCGCGGCGTCGATCTTTCCTGACTTCTGCATGGCCGCCTGGCGAACGGGGCGTGCGAGGCCGGCGAGCCACAGGTTCTGGCCCTCGTCCGAATAGAGGTACTCCTCCCACAGCCGAGCGGCGGCGGGGTGAGGTGCGTCCTTGCTGACGGCCTGCGCGTAGTAGCCGCCCAGGATCGCGTTGCTCGGCACGAAAACCTTCCACGTGGGGACGTCCTTGCCGTGCCCGGCGGAGAGGTAGTCCCAGTCGAAGACGACCGGGGTGGTCCCGTTCTTGACCGTGGCGGTGGTCGCCTGTGTCTTGGAGAAGTTGCCTGCTGCCTTCAGCCGCTTGAAGAAGTCGATGCCCTTGCTGACGTCGTCCAGGCTTCCGCCCTCGGCTAGGTTGGCCATCATGACGCCGTTCAACGCGGCGTTCGCCTGCTTCGGGTTGCCGTTCAGGGCCACCTTGCCCCTGAACTGGGAGCCGAACAGGTCGTCGATCGACTTGATCTCGGGCACCTTGCTCGAGTCGTAACCGATCGACATGAAGCCACCGTAGTCCTGGATCCACAGCCCGGTCGACTCCTTCTGGCTGTCGAGGACGTCGCCCCACGTGGCCACCTTGTAGGGCGCGAAAAGGTTGGTGTTGGCAAGCGCAACGGCCATGCCGACGTCGACGACGTCAGGGCCGCGGCTCGTGCTGCCGAGCTGCTTGATCGCGTCCACCTCCTGCTGGCTGCTGCCGTCGGGGTTGTCGGAGGTGATGGTGATCCCGTACTTGGAGTGGAAGCTGTCAAGGATCGCGCCGTAGTTCGCCCAGTCGCGGGGCAGCGCGATCACATTGAGCTTGCCCTCCGCCTGAGCGGCCTTCACGAGAGCGTCCATGCCACCGCAGTCCGCGGCGGACTTGGCGGTCTTCGCCGCGGTACAGCTTGCGGTGCCGCCGCCGCCGGTGGTGCCACACGCGGCGACAACGACCAGTGCCACCACGGCCAGGCCGAGATGGCGAGTCAAACTACCCAACTTCATTCCTTCGATCCCCTCCAATAAGGCCCGGCGCAGGCTAGGCAACCCAGATGAACAGAGCAATGATGGGTATTACCCGCCGATGTTGCAAGGACACAGTTACGCCGTGCCGTTGATTTCAGTTAGGCCGCGGTTAATGCTTCATGGCGGCCAGGTTTCAGGACGCCTGCCGCGGTAGCCAAGCCGGCGCGACAGGTCGGCGGCTCCATCGCGGGTGAGCCGGTCCAGGTCGGGCCGGTTGCGAAGGCGATGCGACGGCCCTGAGACGTCGAGAGCCGCGACCACCTCGCCGTCGACCCCGAACACCGGGGCCGCAATCGCGTCCAGGCCTACCTCGAGCTCCTCATGCGTCCGCGCCACGCCCGTCTGTCTCGCCTCCTCCAGCTGTGCCTCGAGCGCCGCCCGGCCGGAGATCGTGTGCGGCGTTACCCGGTCGAGGGGCAGGCTAAGCAGCCGCTCCCGAACGCTTTCCGGACCGAACGCCGTGATCGCCTTCCCGCTTGCCGTGCAGTGGACCGGAGTGCGACGGCCAAGCCAGTTCACGCTGACGACGGAGGTCGACGCCGTCGCCTGCTCGATGGGGACGATGACGTCTCCCACCAGCACGTCGAGCGTGGCCGTCTCTCCCACCGCGGCCGCGAGCCGCTCGCATACCGGCCGCGCCAGGTAACGGAGGTCGAACTCCCCCGTGACGACGCTCGCCAGCTGAGGCAGGCGGCGCCCGAGGCGGTAGCGGGCGGTGCGCTGGTCACGTTCGACCAGCCCGTGGCGCTCGAGCGTGCCAAGCAGCCGAAGCGCGGTCGATCGGTGCACGCGGAGCTCGCGGGCGATCTCCGCCCCGGTCCGGGATTCACCCTGGGCCAGGGCGTCGAGGATGGAGACGGCACGGTCGACCGACCGAACCCCGGTTTCGTTGCCCACGGCGCAACATTAACCGTTGCGCGCAACGTAATGGGGACGTACCATGCGCAGCACGGTGAGCCGCGAAGAAGAGATCCGCGCCGAGCTCTTCGACCACACCCTCAACGGCCACGCGCCCGAGGTCAAGGCCCTGACCGAAGAAGCCCTCGGCCTCGGCATGGACCCCATGAACATCCTGTTCAAGGCCCTGATCCCATCCCTCGAAGAGGTCGGCCGCCGCTTCGAGAAGGGCGACTTTTTCGTCCCCGAGATGCTGATCGCGGCACGCGCCATGCAGGGCGCGCTGGTGATCCTGCGGCCCCTGATCGCCGAGACCGGCGCCAAGCCGGTCGGCAAGTACGTCATCGGCACGGTCAAAGGCGATATCCACGACATCGGCAAGAACCTGTGCGTGATCATGCTCGAGGGTGCCGGGTTCGAGGTCTTCGACCTGGGCGTCAACACGCCGCCGGAGAAGTTCGTCGAGGCGGTCCAAAAGCATGAGCCGGACGTGGTCGGCTTTTCCGCATTCCTCACGACGACGATGCCGATGTTCAAGGCCAACATCGACGCCCTGACCAAGGCGGGGCTGCGCGACAAGGTCCACATCGCCGTCGGAGGCGCGCCCGTCACTCAGGATTACGCCAAGCACGTCGGCGCCGACAGCTACGCGCCCGACGCCTCGATGGCGACGCGGATGGCCAAGGAGCTGGTCGGCGATCGCAGCGGTCCTTCGCAGGGGGCGCAGGCGCTGGAGCAGGCCGTGATGAAGATCGACGAGACGCTCCGCAAGGGCTGATCCCTGATGGAAACGCGGGTCTCCTCGCGTGGGCGCGAGGTCGTCATCTCGGTGGATCGTCCTTTCGTGATCATCGGCGAGCGGATCAACCCGACCGGGCGCAAGATCCTCGCCGCGGAGATGAAGGAAGGCGTGATGGACCGCGTCCGCGCGGACGCGCAGGCGCAGGCCGCGGCGGGCGCGCAGATGCTCGACGTCAACGCCGGGATCCCCGCCATCGACGAGCCGGCTCTCCTCGTCGCGGCGATCAAGGCGGTCATGCAGGTGACCGACGTCCCGATCTGCATCGATTCGTCGATCATCGAAGCGCTCGAGGCCGGCCTGTCGGCCTACGAGGGGAAGGCCCTGGTCAACTCGGTGACGGCCGAGGAGGAGCGGATGGAGCGGATCCTCCCCCTGGTCAAGAAGCACGGCGCAGCGGTGATCGGCATGGCCAACGATGAGACCGGGATCTCGATGGTCCCCGAAGAACGCCTGGCGCTGGCGCGCCGCATCGTGGAGCGCGCCGCGGATCACGGCATCCCGCAGGAGGACGTGATCATCGACCCCATCGCGATGACCGTCGCGGCAGACCCTACGTGCGGCGTGATCACACTGCAGACGATGCGGCTCATCCGCGACGAGCTCGGCAACAACATGACGTGCGGCGCGTCCAATGTTTCGTTCGGCCTGCCCGACCGGGCGACGGTGAACGCCGCGTTCCTGCCGCTGGCGATGCACGCCGGCCTCACCTGCGCGATCACCAACCCGCTCGAGCCACAGGTCCGGCGTGCGATCCTCGCGGGCGACCTGCTGCTCGGCCATGACGAGTACGCCATGCGCTGGATCTCCACGTACCGCGCGGATCTGGCGCTCAAGACGACCTCGTGATCCAGCGCAAGCTCGAGGTCACCTATCTGCCGTTCGATCGCACGACGCGCGTGCCCCCCGGCACGACCGTCTTCAGCGCCGCGCACTGGATCGGCCTGCCCATCGACTCCACCTGCGGCGGACGCGGCACGTGCGGCAAATGCAAGGTCCGAGTAGTCAAAGGCAGATCGGAGTCGGCCGGTCGCGCGCAGGGCGCACAGATCGAATCGTCATCGGCAGATCATCGCCAGCTGCGGCCGCAGGAGATCGAGGACGGGTGGCGCCTGTCGTGCCAGGCCCGGATCCACGAAGACATGACCGTCGAGGTGCCCCAATTGCTTCGCGTGCCGAAAGCGGCAACGATGGGGCTGGGCCGCCTCGTCATCCTGGACCCCAACGTCCGGAAGGTGTACTTCGAGCTCGGCGAGCCCACGATGGAAGACCAGCGGAGCGATATCGCGCGCCTCAGGGACGCGCTGACCAAAGAAGGACTCGACATGGTCGCGGGGGTGTCGGTGCTCCGCACGCTGCCCCCGGTATTTCGCGAGGCGAACTTCCACGTCACGGCGGTGCTGGCGGGCGAGCAGCTGGTCGCGGTCGAGCCGGGCGATACCACCGGTGAGTGCTACGGCGTTGCGTTCGACGTCGGTACCACGACGCTGGTCGGCACACTGATGAACCTGCGCACCGGGATGGCCGCGTCGGTCACCTCGACCCTAAACGGCCAGGCGCCGTTCGGCGCCGATGTCATCTCGCGGATCAGCCACGGCATGAACGGCCCGGACGCGATCCACGAGCTTCAGCACGCGGTCGTGTCGACGATGAACTCAGTGCTCGCGGAGCTCTACCGCGAAGCGAATGTGTCGCCCATGCAGACCTACGAGGCGGTCGTGGTCGGCAACGTCACGATGCTCCACCTCTTGCTCGGCATCGACCCCACCCCGCTCTCGATGTCGCCGTTCACGCCGGCTTTCATGGACGAGCTCACCGTCGACGCCGGCGAGGTCGGCCTGCACATCCACCCCCACGGATACGTGCAGACGCTGCCGGCGCTAGGGGCCTACGTAGGAGCCGACATCGTGGCGGGCGTGCTTGCCACCGGCGTGGTGCGCGAGGACAGGCTGCGTGTCTTCGTCGACGTCGGCACCAATGGCGAGATCGTGCTCGGTAGTGCGGAGCGCGCGCTGGCCACGGCCGCACCGGCGGGGCCCGCGTTCGAGGGCAGCCAGATCAAGTGCGGAATGCGCGCCACCGTCGGAGCGATCGAAGGCGTCCAGCTCGGCGAGCGCGTCGACCTGCAGATCATCGGCGGCGACGTGCCGGCCGAGGGCATCTGCGGCTCCGGCCTGGTCGATGCGGTCGCGCAGCTGCTGCTCGCCGGGCTGATGGACCATTCGGGCCGCCTCAAGACGCCGGGCGATGTGCCGGGCCACCCGCTGCGCGACCGGCTGATCGACATCGACGGGGTGCGTGCTTTTCTGCTCGCCGATGGCGTCTTTCTCACCCAGCGCGATATCCGCGAGCTGCAGTTCGCCAAGGGCTCGATCGCGACCGGGATCAAGGTCCTCATGGACATCCTCGGCGTCACGGCCGACGACCTCGATGAGGTGCTGCTCGGCGGTTCTTTCGGCTCCTACCTGAACCCGGAGAGCGCGAAAGTGATCGGGCTCGTGCCCCCGGTGGACGTCGATCGCATCATCGCCGTCGGCAACTCGGCCGGCGAGGGGGCCAAGATCGCGCTTCTGTCATACCGCGAGCGGCAGGTCGCGTTCGAGCTTCCCTCCCGCATCGAATACATCGAGCTGTCCGGCCGCTCGGACTTCAACGATTCGTTCATCTCGGTGCTGGGCTTCCCACACCTCGATTCTGCGGATAGTCCGGACGAAGCGCGCCGTTCGATCACGAAAACCCTCGATAGTCCGGACTATCCGAACACGGGGAGCACGTAAGGTGAGCGCCACGGCGCTGCTGATCTGCGGGGCCCTCGGCCGCGAGGTCAAAGAGATAGTCGACCGGCGCGGATGGGACGTCGACATCTATGGCGTATCGGCGCTCCTGCACCTCTATCCGTCCCGCATCCTGGACGAGCTCCGCGAGAAGCTGCACCGGCTGCGCCCCGACTACGAAAGGCTCGTCGTCGTGTACGGAGAGTGCGGCATGAACGGGCAGCTCGACTCGCTTCTCGAAGAGGTCGGGGCGACGCGCCTGGCGGGACCACACTGCTACGAGATGTACGCCGGCGCCGATCGGTTCGCGGAGATCTCCGCCGAGCGGCCGGGAACGTTCTTCCTGACCGACTGGCTGGTCCGCAACTTCGGCCGCGCCGTGGTCAAGGGCCTCGGTCTCGACCGCGACCCGGAGCTGAAATCGATGGTCTTCGGAAATTACGAGGCGGTGCTCTACCTGCGCCAGGTGCCCAATCCGCGCCTCGCCGACAAGGCCCGCGACATCGCCTGCTACCTGGGTCTGCCGCTGGAGATCAACGACGTCGGATTGGGGGAACTCGAGGACCGACTTGCCGAGCTCATCAACGCGTAGCGCAGTCCTGGTGTTGTTCGCATTTGCCGTGGCATGCGGAACATCCGCAGCCCCCGGTCCTGGCGGTCCTTCATCGCCAAGCCAGGCTGCACGCGGCCGTGACATCGACGGCACGATGCAGTCAGGGGCCTTCACGAGGTCGTTCGTCATTCATCTGCCCCCCGAGTCGTCCCTCATCAGACCTGCTCCTATCGTTATCGCGTTTCACGGGTACCCGATGACCGCAGGTCAGATGGGTCGGGTCACCCATCTATCGGCGGTCGCTGACCGCCACGGATTCGCCGTCGTGTTTCCTCAGGGGTACGGACAGAGTTGGGCCGTGCCCGGCGGAGCCACGCCCGCGCAGCAGGCCGGAGTCGACGATGTCGGCTTCGTAGGCGCTCTGCTCGACATGGTTGGCCGCACCTACGGTCTTGATACGTCGCGAGTCGTGGCCACAGGCATCTCCAACGGTGGAATCCTCACGGAGCTTCTTGGCTGCTCGCTCGCCAATCGGCTGATCGGGATCGTGCCGGTCGCCGGGCTGATGCGCCGAAACACAATGGCGGCCTGCTCTCCGAAAAGGCCAATTTCCGTGTTCGGAGTACACGGAACGGGTGACCCGATAGCCGACTACCGTGGCGTGCCCGGAAACGACGGGTTTCTTTCCTTTACCGAGACACTCGCGTTCTGGGCGGGGGTCGACCGATGTTCCAAGACAGCGACCGCCAGCAACCTGGCTGACTCTGCCCACGACAACACGTCTGTGACCGCCCTGAGCTATTCGAGTTGTGGATCTGGCACGGAAGTCGGCGGGTATGCGGTGAACGGCGGCGGGCACGCCTGGCCTGGGGGTGAACCGATCGGGGGTGTCGACGAGATGGGCGTCACGAGCCGGCAATTCGACACCGGTGAGGTGATCTGGTCGTTTCTCGACCGGCATCACCGCGCCGCGAGCAACGGTTAGATGGCCAATTATCAGATCATGTCCTGGAAGCACATCCCTTCTCAGGTCAAGGCATGGGATGGCGAGGCGGAGGTCAAGCGCATGCTCCCGGATTACTTCCAGGCCGCGATCGACGCTTACGCGATGAAGGACGGCTCAACCGAGATGGACTCGTACCTCGACGGCTGGAAGTGGGGGCCGGTCGAGGTGCGAGAGGGCACTCCTGACTCCGTGGTGAACGAGCTGATCGCAGAGCTCACCACGGCCAACCCGCGCTCGCGGCTGCTCAACCCGGAAGGGTCATGAGCCCCCGAATCCAATGAGTCTCGACATCCTCGAGCAGCTCGCGAACAGCCAGCAGCTGGTGACGGCGATGCTGAGGATCTCCGCCGAAGACTCCTCCGCCCGCGTCGGCGCGTGGAACCTGCGCGACATCGCCGCGCACCTTGCCGCGACGGAACGCGAGTGCTACGAACCGCGCATCCGGGCGATCGCGTCGGGCGAGAATCCGAGCTTTGACACCTACACGAACGACGACACCGACTTCGGCGGGATTCAGCTCGAGAGCGCCCTCGAGGAATGGGGAGTGTCGCGCCAGAACCTCATCGGCTACGTGGGGACCCTGGACGCCCACCAGCGCGGCCTGACGGGCCACCACTCGAAGTACGGGGACCTGACTGTCGATCGGTACCTCCAGATCGCGCTCGAACACGACCAGAATCACTTGCGCGGCCTGGAGCGCCTGGCGGGCCGGCTGACGCGCTGACCTCGCGCACGAGCCTGCGTACCTCATCGATCCGCGAGTCCTCGGAGCTGCCGACAAGGTTCACCTCGACAAGCATCGCCGCGGTCGCGACCGCGGCGCGCGCGAGAATCGATGCCGCGACCGAGTCGGCCATCAGGTTGCGATTGCCGTTCTTTTCGAGAATGCGGGCCAGCTCCACGACGTTCGCGCCCGCGCGGGCAATCTCGAGTGGAGTGTCGATCGTCTTCTGACGCGCGCTCTCAACATCGGCGCCCGATCGCTGGGCCGCGACAAACTCCAGGAAGGAGACGGAATCGAGCTCGATGAGCTCCTCCGCTCGCAGCCGCAGGTCTTCAGCCCGCTGATGGGCCGACTCGGCGCCCGTCCACTTGTCCGATCGGAGGGCGACCTTCTGCAGCAGCGCGGCAGAGGCCGCCACCACAGCCGCGGCGGCCGACCCGCTGGCGGGCGCCGGTGCGTCCGACGCGATCTTCCCCAGCAGATATCCGAGGCGCTGACGCGCCCTCGACTGGCGATTCGCGAGTCGCGCAGGGTGCGACTCAGGGGGAGTCGCCAAGCTCTCCCTTGCGCCTGACCATGAATTCCTTCAGCTGCTCGTCAATCCCTTCGTCGATACCCGGGTCGGGGTATTCCGCGAGGAGCTGCTTCCAGCGTTCCGCCGCCACGACGTCCGCGGTGCGCGAGCCGAAGCGCTGCCAGCGGTCGAAGTTCTCGGTCGAAGAGATCCACGGCCGGTAGAAGCCGGTCCGGTAGTGGCGCATGGTGTGCTCGGCGCCGAGGAAGTGGCCACCCGGCCCGACCTCGCGCAGGGCGTCCATCGCGAGACTTTCGTCGTCGACGGGCAGACCATGGCCGAGGATCCACTCGAACATCCGCAGCTGCTCGACGTCGATGGCGAACTTCTCATAGGACGCGAGGAGCGCACTCTCCAGCCATCCCGCCGCGTGGAGAACGAAGTTGACGCGGCCGAGGATCGTCGGCCACATGCACATCATCGATTCGTAGGCCGCTTGTGCGTCGGGTGCTTTCGACGACGTCAGTGCGCCGCCGCCTCGAAATGGAAGGTTGTAGTGACGCGCCATCTGCGCGCTGGCCAGGATGCCCATTGCCGACTCGGGCGTGCCGAACGCCGGACTGCCCGATTGCATGTCCGTGTTCGTAAGGAAGGAGCCGTACACGCTCGGTGTCCCGGGGCGGATGAGCTGCACGAGGGCGATCCCGGCCAGCGCCTCAGCCGTCTGCTGCGCGAGTGTGCCGGCCAGGCCCATCGGGGACATGGCCCCCGCCATCAGGAAGGGCGTCACGATCACCGGCTGTCCAGCATCCGAGTACTCGAGCAGGGCGCCGAGCATGCGGTCGTCGTAGCGCAAAGGGCTGTTGACGTTGATCAGGCTGATCACGGCCGGCGTCTTTTCGATGCTCTCACGACCGCCGAAGACGATCGACGCCATCTCGATCGTGTCGCGCGCGTTCTCGGAGGAGATCACGCTTCCCATGAAAGGTTTGTCGGTCCAGCGGAGATGCGAATACACCATGTCGAGGTGCCGCGTGCCGAGCGGGAGGTCCTCCGGCTCGACCGTGGTTCCGCCGGCGCAGTGGATCTGCTCCACCGCCTGTGACATCTTGTCGAAGTTCGAGAAGTCCTCGATCGTCGCGCCACGCCGGCCGCGCTCGAGGTCGGTCACGAAAGGCGGGCCGTAAACCGGCGCGGTGACGACGTTGTCGCCGCCCAGGACGACAGACCGCGAAGGGTTCCGCGCCTGAAGCTCGAAGGTGGCCGGCGTCTTGGCCACCTGCTCCAGGACAAATGCCCGCTCGAAGCGGACCCGGTTCTCCTCGACCCTCATGCCCGCTTTCTGGAACAGCTCCTTAGCCCGCTCGTGGAGGAAGTCGACGCCGATCTCCTCGAGGATGGTCATCGCCTGCTCGTGGATCACGTTGACCTCGTCGCCGGTGAGCTGGTCGTAGGGCTTGAGCCGGTTCTTCCACACAGCGCTCGAAGTCTTGCACGTCGCCTCTCCCCGCAGGGGCCGGGCGGGGTGAGGGCCGTGGCGCGGCACTTTTCGCGCGGTGTGGTAACGTAGGCCGTGCCCGTTGGGGCGCTAGGTCCCGCCTGGGACCCCACTTAATCCTGACTTGACCCCAATCACATGTCTCCTCCGTACCAACCTCAGGCCTCGCCTGGTATGAGCACGCCCATACCTGGCGATGTCCTGCCTCTCTGGAATCCGGACATCCCGGGCGAAGAGATCCAGACCGGACGCCTTGGCATCCGAGTCCGTCCCGGCACGCCTGCCGCGGCCAAGGTCCTCGCCCTGGAGGCCCACGGCGGCGCCGAGCTGCTGCGCCAGGTGCTCCAGGAGCAGAAGCTCATCGACGGCACCTACAACGTCATCAAGCCGGAGAAGCCCCTCGAGTTCATCGGCCAGGTCAGCTCGACCCTTCTGACCGGCAAGCTTGGCCGGACGCCCATGGGGCTCGCCCTGGAGATCAGCGACTGGCAGGAGCTCGAAGGGGCCTACGAGATGGAGAAGAACCGGCTCCGGCTCGGCTACCAGGAGCTCCACATCGTCAAGGAGTGGGACGGCGATCTCGAAGGCTTCACCGCGATCGGCCTGCGCGAGCAGGCCAAAGCGCACCCGATGCTCGACTCGACGATGCGCTTCATCGAACACCTGCGCGACTTTCGGGAGAAGCTCGCCGAGGCTGCCGTCCGCCGCTACGAGGCAACCGAGCAGTGGATCGAGTGCCCGAAGTGCGAGACCGAGGTTCCGACCTCGAACGGCATCCACTGTCCCAACTGTGGCGAGGACATGCGCGGCGGCGAGTACGTGCGGGCCATCCTCCACCTCGCCGACGACGCGGACGGGCGGATCTATCGCGGCATCGACTCGCTGACAGTCCGGTCCGCTGGCTTCCCCGAGTACCGGGGCATGTCGCTCGACCGCATCCAGGGCTCGAACCTTTGGGTGAGCTTCCGGCGCTACGACCCTCTCCCGGACGAAGGCATCGTGCTGCCGACGGCCAGCGTCGAAATGTTCGAGGCCCAGCGCTCGGTCATCCGCCAGCTGCAGATCGGCAGCCCGCGAACCGGAGCGCTCGCCGCCGAGCTGGCGGACCCCGGCTGGCTGGGCACCCCGCCACGCGTGCCGCTGGACGGCAAGAAGGCGCACCACCTGCCCGACCCCAACGAGGAGCAGGCGGAGGCGGTGTCGCGCGTGATGGGCATGCGTCCGGGTCAGCTTTATCTGATCCAGGGACCGCCCGGGACCGGCAAGACGACCGCCATCGTGGAGTCGATCCGGCGCATCCTCGGCCGCAACCCCAACGCCTCGATTCTCATGTCCTCGCACTCCAACGACGCCGTGGACACCGGCCAGGAGCGCCTGCTTGGCTTCTCCCACGTACGCCAGGCCCGGATTGCAGAACCCGGCAAGGTGCCGCGCCGGCTCCGCCCCACGCTCGTGGAGAGCGATGACCTGGAGCCGTACAACCTCGTCGCCGGGACGTGCAACAGGCTGACCATCGATTCGCGACTGCGCTTCAAGGTCTTCGACTGGCTGATCCTCGACGAGGCCAACAAGGTGCGCGCCAACGAGGCGCTCGCACTGATGCCCCTGGCCAAGCGGTGGGTCATGATCGGCGACCTCAATCAGCTACCACCGGTGATGGAGGAGGCGGCTTCGACTTTCAAGATCGAGCAGCCGCTGGACGAGGTGGTGCGCGACGACAGCTTTTACGGCTGGGTCTGGGACAAAGTCCCCGCCGGCTCGAAGATCATGCTGCCGCGGCAGTACCGCATGCGCGAGCCTATCGGCCGCGTTGTCTCGGACCTCTTCTACGGTGGCAAGCTGATCCACGAAGCGCCGCACCCCCGAATGCCGCTGCCGTGGCCGTTCGACCGGGAGCTGGTGTGGGTCGACACCGGCGCGCAGGATGAGTACCGCGATGCGCAGCGATCGGTCGCCAATGAGTTCGAGGTCGCGCTCTGCAAGGACATCACGTCGATCATCCGGCGCCGCGTGCGTAAGGCGCACCTTGCGGTGATCGCGATGTACAACTCGCAGGTCAACCGGCTGCAGGGAGCGCTCAAAGGAATCGTCCCACCAGACGATATCGAGTCGGTAGACGCCTTCGAAGGCCGCGAGTCGGACGGCGTGATCCTCTCCCTGGTGCGCTCCAACGATCGCGCCGCGATCGGCTTCCTCAACGACCCAAACCGGGTCAACGTGGCGATCTCGCGAGCGAAGAAGCTGCTCGTCATCGTGGGCGACTCGAAGACGGTCATCGGCGGGGCTCCCGAGCTCTTCGGGCCTCTGTTCGAGCACTGCAAAGAAGAGGGCCTCGTCGCAGGAGTGGGTGCGGTGGTCACTGCCTGCCAGCGCGTGGGGATCCGCTCCCAGGTGCAGCGGCTGTCGCGCCCCCACCGGGGCGACCGCCGGACACGGCGGCGCCGCCGCGGCCCCCGGGCGCAAACAGAAGGCGGAGCCAATGGCGACGTCGCGATCTCATCCAACGGGTCGGAACCCCTGTCCGCGGACTCCGAACTGCCCTCCAACGGCACCCCCGAAGGCATCCCGGAAACTGCCTCGATGGAGTCGTCTAAAGAGCCCGAATAGCTGAATGGGCCCCGCGGCCGAGCACCGGCAGCGGATCTTTGGCCCCCATGCAGCCGATCTCCGGGCTCAGCTCCTGCGCTGCTCGCTTACGAATACACGATGCGCTCGCTCCGCTGCTCGTCGCTTCGCCCGGATCTCGGCCGCCTGGATGACCAAATCTCTCGCTGCCGGGCTCGTCCGCGGGTCCCCCCGTTTAAGCTTTCGGCGGATTGAGCGATCAGTGCGTCTTTTGCGAGATCGTCCGGGGCTCCTCCCCGGTCAGCTGGACCTACCAGGACGACACCGTGGTGGCCTTCATGGACGTCCAGCCGATCACATACGGGCACATGCTCGTCGTGCCTCGCGAGCACGCGGTCTTGATGACCGACATCAACGAGACGGCCGCCATGCGGACGTTCTGGATCGCCCGCAAGCTGGCCGAGGTCGCGCGCCACGCGCTCGGCGCCAGCGGTGTGAACCTGCTCGTGATGGACGGCGAGGCCGCGTACCAGGACGTCCCCCACTTCCACGTCCATGTCATCCCGCGCTATCCGCAAGACGGCTTTGGGCTGACCTTCCCGCAGAGCTACGAGCATCCGCCCGCCCGCGCCCAGCTCGACGCGGTGGCGGCGATGCTGCGTGCGGCCGGAATTCCGGCGTCTAGGGCGTGATCGTCACCTTCAGCGAATAGACGGCGATATACATCGGGCACGCCATCCCGGGCGTGCAGAGCGGAGAGGCGGTCGCTGTGACGTCGACGACACCCGGCCTGGTTGCTTGGAAGGCAGCCAGGGTGACACCTCGGGCGGCGGTCGCCGCGGGATCGACCACGGGAGCGAGGGTGGACCTGTCGCTGGACACCGGGTGCGTCCAGTTGCTCATCCCGTTGGGGGCGTGCAGCACGACCTCGAGCCTCTGACCGGCCCGCATCGTGATCGCATGGTCCGTGTCGGTCGCCGTGACGTCCACGCGCTGGCCCGAGCTCGGCGTCGGAACCGGGCTCGGGTTCGACCCTCTCCCGATCCCTGTTGCGCCGCAGGCAACGGAAAGCAGCGCGACGGTGGCAACAAGTAAGAATTTCCGCATCTGAGTAGCCAAACGCCCGCCCCGTCGTTGGGTAACACCGTGACGGTACGATCGCGGCTTCGCATGCGCAAACCGCTGGTCGCACTCGCCGCTCTCATCCTGGCCGCATGCAGCAACTCGGGTGCTGCCTCGGACCGCTCGCCCTCGCCGGTGGGCGGCGGCACGGCCGGGGGCTTGATCGCGTACGCAGCGGCGAACGGCGTCGGCGTCCTCGATCCCTCGAGCGGGAAATCGACAGTCGTGGCGCCGCTGCCCGCGGGTGGCGCCTTCCGGGTCGCCGGGCCGGTGTGGGGCCCGGCAGCAGGTCTCGATCATCCTGTCCTGTATTTCACGGTCCACGATGACCGGCCTCCGGAACGGCGTACCACCGCGGGTGTCGTCCCCTATGACTGGCTGTTTCGGGTCGACCCGTTCACCGGCGCCACCGATCCACTCGCTGCGTCCATGGACACGATGAGCGAAGGCCCGATCGGCCTCGTCGCCAACTCGCGTTACCTCGGCATGAGCGTTGGCTGCTGCTCGACATATGAGGTGGACGCGCTCGACCTGACGAAATCCGCGGGACCGCTGAAGGTCCTGGCGAGGCCGCCGGCTCAAACGGCGTTCTTCACGGAGGGCGCCGCACCTGGCAGCTCAGGCTTGCTGGCTGTCCGAGCGTTCGGCACCGGGGCGTGGTACTGGCTCAACGCCGACGCCGGCGTCGTCAACCCGTTTCCGCTCAAGCTCGGACCGGACGATGGCCCGATCGCGATCAGCCCCGACGGGACGATGGTCGCGGTCGCCAACATCGACCACGGCGCCGTCATCGAACCCATCAACAGCGCGTTGCCGCTTGAGTCGCCGAGCGCGAGCGCGGCCGGTACCTCGACACCGTCATCCACGCCGAGCCCGGCGCCCTCAGGCGTCAAACACGTGAACTCGAAGCTGCTGCACCCCGACGGGCTCGCGTGGAGCCCGGATGCCTCGCAGCTTGCGCTCGCGGTTAGCGGCGAGGTGCAGCTGTACAAGGCCTCCGCGCCCGACGGCCCGGCCGCCACTCGCTACCTGACAGGTGGCGGTGTCGTCGGCGTCTCCTGGTCGGGGCCGATCACGGGCGAGACCTTCGGGTCGGTCAAGGCGGGCCCGGGTCCCCAGACGGCGGTGGACGCGCTGCTCGCGACGACCAAGCTGCCGGCCCAGGCCGACACGCCCGCGAACCGGCCTTTGACCAAGATCTACCTGTGGCAGTTCGACTCGTCGAAGAGCTCGCCGATCGCATCGATCTCCGATGTGCAGGAAGCCACCCTCGCGAAGTACCCCCCGATGAACGCCGCCGTGGTATTTCATCACTGGGCCGCGACGGACACCTGGGCGCTGCTGGGCGGTTGCTATCGGTATCGGGTGGTCATAGCCGGAAGTGTTGCCCCGACTGCTTTCACGTTTGGCCTCACGAGCAACGCGCTCTGCTCCGCGAAACCGACAACGACCGTGAGCCCTTCGCCCTCCTAGCATCAGCCGAGTGCCGCGACCCCGAATTCCGACGCGGATCCGCGGCATCGGCGGCCGGAGCCAAGGAAAGGGTGGCGCGGCTAGGAGCGCGTACCTACTGGGGTCCCCGCGCCGTGGACGCGGGGGCAGCGACGCAGCGCCGGGCCCCTTGACGCTGGCTTCAGCGCCCACACCGGGGCCCCCACGAAATCGACAGATTTCTGGGGGTGGTTCGGCGCCCGGCCGCCGAGGTCGCGCAGACGCGAGGAATTGCGGGGGCGCGACACTCCAATGAACGACGATTTCCTGGCGGGCCACGCCGAGTCTCAGCCCGACAAGGCGGCTGTCATCTGCGGCCAACGCGAGGTCGACTTTGCGACGCTGAGCAAGCGGGCAAGTCGCGTCGCCAATGCGTTCACGGCGCTCGGATGCCGCGAGGGTGATCGGGTCGCGTGGATGTCTTTCAACTCGATCGAAGGCGCCGAGATCGCCAACGGCCTTCGCCGAGCCGGCCTGGTCATCGTGCCGGTGAACTACCGGCTGCGTGGTCAGGAGATCGCGTACGTGCTCAACGATTCGGGCGCCAGGGTCGCAGTCGCGGGGCCTGACCACGTCGAGGTGATGGCGGCCGCATTTCCCGATGTCGAGCACGCGGTGCGTTTCGTGGCGGTGGGCGAGACGGTCCCCGACGGGTGGCTTTCCTACCGCCGGCTCATCGACGAGGCCCCAGAGAACTTCGCCTCGGTAAGCGAGGGCCTTGGCGCCTCGATGATCTACACGTCGGGCACGACGGGCAACCCGAAGGGCGCTTGGCGGCCGCATGGCGTGGACATAGCCAACGTGCTGCAGGTCATCTCGACGTTTGAGCTCGCGCAGTCGGACGTCCACCTTGTCTGCGGCCCTGGCTACCACAGCGGCGTCGCGTTCTTCTCCGCGCTGCATCAGGTCCTGGGTTCGACCGTGGTGCTGCAGCCGAAGTTCGAGGCCGAGCACGCGCTGGATGAGATCGAGCGCCGTCGCGTCACGACCACCTTTTTGGCTCCAACTCTCCTTCAGCGATTGGTCGACGCCCAGCAATCGCGTGCGCGCGACACCGCGTCGCTGCGAGCGGTGATCCTCGGGGCGGCGCCGTGTCCGTACGCCTTGAAAGTGCGCGCGCACGAGGTGTTCGGGCCTGTCCTGTGGGAGTTCTACGGAGCGACGGAGACCGGAATCAACACCGTGCTGCGGCCGGAGGACCAGCTGCGCAAGCCGGGCTCCTGCGGGACGGCCCTGCCGGGCCAGGAGATCCGCCTTGCGCGGGGAGACGGTACCGAGGCGGCGGTTGGCGAGGCTGGCGAGCTGATGGTGCGCAGCAGCTGGCTGGCCGAATACTTCAACCGGCCGGACGCGACTCGCGACAGCCTGCACGCTGGATTCTTCTCGGTCGGCGACATCGCTTATCGCGACGAGGAGGGCTATTTCTACATCTGCGACCGCCGCATCGACATGATCGTCTCGGGCGGCGTCAACGTCTACCCGGCGGAAATCGAAGCGGTACTCCATGCTCATCCGGCCGTGATGGACGCGGCCGTCATCGGTGTCCCCGACGACCAGTGGGGCGAGTCGGTGAAAGCCGTTGTGCGGCTGCGCGAGGGAATCAAGGTCTCAGCGGATACGCTCATCGCCTTCTGCGGCGAGCGCCTGGCCGGCTACAAGAAGCCGCGGTCGATCGATTTCGTCGAAGAGCTCCCCCGTGACGCGGCGGGCAAGCTCCTGAAGCGCAAGCTTCGCGAACCGTACTGGGCGGGCGCCGGCCGCACCATTTGAGCGGGTTGGTCCCCGCGACTGCCGGCAGGTTTCTACTGGCTCAGGAGCGGTAGCACGTACTCCAGCGAGCGGCTGATGCGGCCCAGCGGCCTATCTTCCGCGGTCGGCAGTCGGGTTTCCTGCTCGAGGGTGTACCAGGCTCGGTAGCCGGAGGTGCGCAGGGCGTCGACGACGCGTTCGACCTTCGCGCCGCCCTCGCCGATGGGCCTGTACATTCCGCGCGCGATTGCTTCTTTGTAATCGACCGTTCCCTCGCGCACCCGCTGCGCGAGGTTCGTGTCGACGTCATTCAGGTGCACGTGCTGGATGCGGCCGGCGGCGAGCTCGACCACTTCTACCGGGTCCGCGCCCGCGATCACGAGATGCGCGATGTCGAGGCAAACACCGGCCTCTGAACCGACCAGCAGACGCTCGATCTCCTCGGGGCCCTGGATGGTGCTGCCGAAACGCGGCTGCACGGCAAGCTTCAGCCGGTGGCGCGCGCAAACGTGCTCGACCGATCCGACAAGGTGAAGGAGGTGAGCCCATTCGGCGTTCGAAAGCGCCGGTGCGCGAGCGGCGGTAGGAGACCGCTCCGGGATGGCCGACAGGACCAGCGTGTCCGCGCCGATCGCCGCGAGCCAGTGCGCATGGCCGTCGATGTGCGCGAGCTCCGGTCCACGGATCGCGTGATGGTGAAGGATGGCGTGCACCTGGCCGGCCACGACCTGCACGTGGTGGCGGCGCAGCAGCGACTTGGCCTGGTCGCTGCGATCCGGCAGAAACCGCGGAGGACCCGCGGTGATCGCGCCTTCGCCGACGGCGACCGCCTCGGAGAGGACGCGCTCAGCGTCGATCTGGTGACCCCATTCGGTGTCCTCGCTCACGCCCCAGCACGCCGGCGAGAGCGCAAGCCGATGCACGGGACGGCTGCGGCGACTGCCGAATCCTCCCCTTCCCCCAACCCGGGCAATCAACGTCCAGAGATTAACCTTCTAGACGGGCAATGCCTGTGACCATTTCCGACCTCAACCTGCGTCCCGCAACGCTCGACGACGCATCGCTTGTGGCCGACCTCGACACCTTGCGCGATCCTGAGGATGCCACCGATCCGGTCCGGCTCCAGCACTGGTGGCGCATGGCGGATGAGCTCGAGAAGGGCATCCGTCGATTGGCGGTGCGCGATGGGGCAGCGATCGCAAGGCTCAGCGCGGTACACGAACTGTGGGAAGGCGAGGAAGAGAGGTACGGCACGATCCGGGCCGCGCTGCGGGACGACGTCTGGAGCGATGAGCTTTATGCGCAGCTCGTGAAATTAGGAGAGGACTGGCTCAGAGGCGAGACCGCAGCGACCGCCGTCGTCCGCATCCGCGAAGACTTCGTCCGTGAGCTGGCGGTGCTGGAACGACTCGGCTATCGAGAAGACAGGCGCTCGAGAGTCTCGGAGCTCGACCTCGTGGGTCGCCGATCGCAGATCCTGGCAGGGCGCGACGAGAGTCGCCGGCGGATGCAGGATCAGGGCGTGGACCTTCTTGTGGTCAGCGAGGATGCCGATGCGGAGAAGTTCCGCAAGTTGTACGCGATGACGAACGAGTCGGAGAAAGACATCCCGACCACCGTCCCCTGGCGCGTCCTCAGCTTCGACGAGTGGATGAAATTCTGGTTTGAGAATCCGGCCGTCCGAGAGGACCGTTTCTGGGTCGCCCGCGATGGCGACGCGGTGGTCGGCTGCTCGGTCCTCGACTATCCAATCGTTAGGGGTGTGCCATGGACTATCTACACGGGCACGTCGCGAGCCGTCCGCGGCCGTGGCATCGCCGGTGCGCTGAAGTACGAGTCGATGGGACAGGCGATCGAGGCTGGGTTCAAGCGGGTGCGCACGAACAACGACGCCGACAACCCCCCGATCCTCCACATCAACGAGCAGATGGGTTACAGGCTCGTCTCCGCGATCATCGAGCTGCACCGAGGACTGGGCGCGAGCCCCTCCGACGGCTTCGCCGGCACGTCCCCATGAATGGGGAGGAGTTGCACTACGGCGTTACAGCGCTGCCTGAGCTCTACAAAGAATGGTCGGCGACCGGGATGGTGGCCAACATCGGGACCCGGATCGTCGAGGTCGCCTACGGCAAGCTCGTGCTCGAGGCCAACATGACGGCCGAGGCGCATGGGTTTCCGACATCTCGTGGCCCGATCGTTCACGGCGGAGCGATCGCGACCATCGCGGACGAGGCGCTGGCTTCGGTCGCCTTCACCCACGCCGAGGAAGGCGAGACGACCGTGACGGCCGACCTCAAGGTGGACTTCCTGCGGCCGGCAAAGCCTGGCCGCCTGGTCGCGCGCGCCACGCTGCGGCACCGCACCAAGCGGCTGGCGTTCTGCGAGACGACCGTGGAGCAGGGTGATGGAAATATCGTCGCCGAGGCAAGGGCGGTAATCGCTTACGTCAAGGCCTGAGCGCCGTCCGCGAGGGGCGGCAGCGCAACCATCCGCCAGTGGATGCCTGAGTCGTCGGTCGACTCGAGGAACGGCCGGGCCTGGGCCGCCGCGGCAAACCATGCGTGGGCACGGTCCAGCACTTGCAACGAGCCGGGCAGAGGCTCGACGACGCCGATGTTGGTCGGGTCGCTCCAGCTGAGACCACCATTGGCGCTTCTCGACCACGAGCCTGCGCCTACCCACCACCAGTTCGCGGCGTCGAAGTAGCCAATCGCGCCGGCGGCTGAGGGCGGCTGGATCGAAGCCCAGCTTGCGCCGTTGTCCAGGGTGCTCAGGACCGTCTCGTTCGGTGCCTGCGCGCCGGGCTTGCCCCCGATCGACAGCCGGTCGAGGACGGTCGTGTAGGTGTAGGTGTCGGGCTTGCCGCCGTCGAACACGCGAACCGTCAGGGGCGGGAAGGCTCTGATCGACCCGCCGATGCCGCTTCGCCCCCTGACGGGCGGAAAGTAGACGACCGAGGCAAGCGCTCCGCCTCCGCCGGTCGGCTGCACGCCGACGAAAAACTGTCAGAGCTCGCCAGCCACCCGGTCGTGAGAAACGAGAAGTGGACCTGGTAGGCCTGTTCGGGAGCCGGCACCGGCGCGCCCAGGTCGGTCCAGCTCGACCCTCCGTCCTGGGTCCGATAGAGGCGCGACGGCGATGTGTTCGCCTCGTCCGCCGTGCGGGCGAGCATGAAGCCGTGATCATCGTCGACGAATGACCACGAGAGAACAGAAGCGCCGGCGCTCAGTGCCGGCAGCGACCGCCATGACGCTCCGCCGTCTGAGGTTCGGTAAAGGACTGGCGCGCCGCCGAGCAGCGCGAAGACGCCCAGGAGTGGATCGAAGAACTTGACGTACTGCGCGTGTCCGTTGCCGGCGACGGACATCTGACGCGTCCACGTCTCGCCGCCGTCGCCGGTGTGCAGCACGGCTATGTTGCCCGACTGAAACTGTGCTGCCACCCACCCGGTGAGCGGGTTCACGAAATCGACCGCGCTCACCGTATAGCGACTCCGCAGCGCGCCAGTGGGAGGCGCCCCGGGCAGCGATGGATGCAGATAGACAACTCCGGTGGAGGCGATCGCGACGAACGCGACGGCCATTAACG
>WNGO01000151.1_pt1 | contig 51665 bp, 64 predicted proteins | sample 5400511 | NCBI WGS metagenome assembly WNGO01 (sample SAMN13153380, study PRJNA577476) | soil metagenome | isolation source: 20 cm soil or saprolite under Garry oak tree replicate 2 | place: USA:California | collected 2016-06-15 | reverse complement strand
TGGCTTCCCAAGTATTACCATTGGCAGAACACCAAATAGTAGAAAAGCATATTGCCTGCCCTGACTGCGGCTCATCCGATGCTCTGTGTAAGTATTCAGATGGTCACAGTTATTGTTTTAGTTGTCTAACTTATACTCCGCCTGAGAAGACTAATGAAGAATTATACTCGTATGAATACTTACCTTACAGAGCTATTACCAGAGAAGTATTTAATTTCTATAATGCTAAAACCAAGATTGGAAATGATGGTAAGCCTATTAGCATTGGCTTTCCTTATCCTAATAATAGCTATAAAATAAGAACATTAGACAAGAAAGGTTTCTATTCTCAAGGAGATATAACCAAAGCCGGTTTGTTTGGTCGTAATAAGTTTGCGGCAAGTAGTCACAAGACCGTGACTATAACAGAGGGAGAGCTCGATGCTTTATCGCTTTATCAGGTTATACGCAGTCCTGTCGTCTCTGTTCACAGCGCTTCTAGTGCTGGAACTGATGTTAGCCTGGACCGATCCTGGGTTAACTCATTCGACAAAATACTACTCGCGTTTGATGGAGATGAGGCAGGACGTGAAGCAGCATCTAAAGTTGCAAAGCTGTTTGATTACAACAAAGTTTTCATGGTGCGGTTCCCCGGAGGAACCCGCAAAGACGCCAATGATTACCTCCGTGCCGGAGAAAGGGACGAACTAGTCACACTATGGCACAATGCCAAGAAGTTTCTCCCAGAAACCATCATCTCGACTTTTCCTGAATTCGAGAAGGTTATTCGAGAGCAGCCTCAACGTGGTGTGCCATATCCATTCCCAACCTTGAACTTCATGACTTATGGCATCCGCACCAGTGAGTCAGTGTTAATCACGGCTCAAGAAGGTGTCGGTAAAACAGAGGTGATGCATGCAATCGAACATCAATTACTCGTGGAAACGAAGGATGCAATTGGCGCAATCTTCCTTGAAGAGCCTAAGAGACGACACCTCCAGGCTATTGCAGGGATTCACCTCCAACGTCCCGCACATCTACCAGACAGCGGTGTCACAGACACTGAAACTATCCAAGCCATACAGAACGTGGTTAGGTTGGACGAGCGTCTTCACATCTACTCTCACTTTGGATCAGATGATCCTGAGATCATTCTCGATACCATTAGATTTCTGGTATCCGCACGTGGTTGCCGTTATATTCTTCTCGACCACATCACTATGGTTGTTAGTGGTCTTGGAGGGAAAGATGAAAGAACTTCGCTCGACTATCTTTCCACCCGACTCGAAATGATGGTTAAAGAGTTAGACTTCGCTCTAATCATAGTGAGTCACGTCAATGACGATGGTTTTACTCGTGGTTCCCGGAACATCTCTAAGATTGCCGACGTTCGAATTGATCTGTTCAGAGAGATCACTCACCCTGATCCCATTGTCCGGCGAGTTACGCGTATGGTCGTCTCCAAGAACCGGTTCTGTGGTCGTACGGGACCAGCGGGGGAACTCTTATTCGATCCTGCAACTTACACCCTAACAGAGGACTTAGGCTATGGGATACCGGCTAATGATAACAGCAGAATTGAAGCAATGGCGTCTTAATGAAGAACACCGGACAGTAACTGGGACAATCCACAACACAACCAATCAAAAGGAATATCCAGAAGGTAATGAATATTCTATCTTGAACTATAAAACTAAATTACATTACCCGGCATTCGATGTTGATCCGGTGGCCAACAAAGAACATTGGTTAGTCGAAACACACATGGGTAATTTCTTTGTCCTATATAAATCTCAAGAGCGTAAAGAATGATCTATCCGTGGAAACTTAACTTCTGGCAATCCGGTGAATGGCAGGTGTGCAATGAGAGGCTTAAAGATTTGGAAAAGGCTGGTACTACGTACAACCCTACGCGGGCGAATTTGTTCGCAGCTCTTCGAGCAACATCAGATCGCGATGTTCGCGTCGCAATTATCGGACAAGATCCCTATCCACAGGCCCAATATGCAACAGGACGGGCATTTGCTATTCCATCCTCATTTACTGCAGAACAATTTCCCCCCACCCTCAACGTCATCTTCAAAGAATACGTCGCCGACCTCGGATACCCTTTTCCACGTTGTGGTGATCTCAGCCGATGGACAGCACAAGGAGTGCTTCTTTGGAACGCGATCCCAACTTGTCAGTCAGGTCGATCTCTTTCTCACGACTGGGAAGAGTATTCCTTCCTCACCAAAGAAATCATTCAACGTCTGTCTCAACGAGGTGTGGTGTTTGCATTTCTCGGGGCAGTTGCGAGACGATATTTAGAATATGTTGATCTGACCAATAATGAGGTGCTGTTAACATCCCATCCATCCCCACGTGCCAATAGATTTTCAAGGACTCCATTCGAAGGGTCTAGGTTGTTCTCAACCATCAACGATAAACTTATCTCTCAAGGCCTGACTGCAATAAATTGGAGACTGGACGATGTACCAGATCGGCAGAACACAGGTGAAACGAAAATTCGGCAACATGGACGTATATGGGATAGTAAACGATCTCTATCGTGGCAACCGGGGCAAACTTCTAGTGGAGGTAGTAGCGAAGGGCGGTTGGTTATTCATGAGTGATCCTTCACATTTGGAGATCATCAGTGAGGAAGATAAATCAATACGTATTAAAACTGTGCGGTAAATTTTAAGGTCAGTACAAGGTATAGAAATTCAGGAAAATCTAGTCAATGTCCATTTCCCCGGTGTCTGGGTACCTGGGATAAGAAATAACGCACCACGGGCCTTCCTAGGCCTTCCTAGGGCCTATCTAGAAGAGGTGGAGCATGCTTAAATTAGTAGTTAATAACAATAAAACTGAGGAAGAGGCAGTACAGCCTATTCTTCGGTTAGCAGGCAAGGGTCCGCCACCAGGCTGGGACTGGCTTAGTCCGATGGAGTCAGGCACTGAGTTTAATTGTAAACATAAACAAATGAACCCTTGGCTGTTGCAAAACTTTACCCACGGTGGTAAGAAAGAAGGAGATGTATTACTAATACCAACAGCAACTATGAACAACCATGGCAGTTGGATCTGGGTTGATCCAGTTGAATTCTGTAAAGTATTTGAACTGAGAGGAATATTGGAAGTACCTGATGGATAATATTATTTCAATGGAAGAACAAGCAATGTGGTGGACCATGACCATGTTGAAGAAATCTATTAGTCATATGAAAAGAAAGAATACTGAAGGACAATACGACATTGCAATCATTAAAGAAGAAAACATACTTAGGTCATTCTTTGAGCAGGCGCTCAAGAAGCCAGAAGCTGAGGTCACAGAGATCGCAGCCTAACCAGGAGCTACGAATGTATACCAGCAAAACCACTGAGATTATCATTGCCTGTGCTGCGGTGACTGTCGTCGTCGTTGGCATCATCTACTTCTACCTCCACGCTGTGCCACTTCCTATTCACTAATACAAGAGATACCCTCGCGCGGTCTCCTCTCTCCCGCGCGGGGGTTACTTTGAGATATATTTGAAGGTTGTAATTGACATTGAATGTAATTCTTTAAACAATCCTAGTCAGATATGGCTGATTGTTTGTAAGGATATTGAGACTCAAACCTATCACATTTTCAGAAATTTAACCACCGACGATACCGAAAGGAAACGATTTAATGACTTCAGATCTAATTCAACTATACACTGGATTGGCCATAACTTTCTTGGGTATGATCACCCTGTGCTCGTGGCTCACGACCTCTTATGTTCTGGGCATATACAATGCACTGATACCCTCATCATATCCAAGATGGTCGACTACCCAAGGAGCGGACATTCCATTGAAGACTATGGTCTGGAGTTCCAATACCCGAAGATAAAGTTTAACGATTGGACTAAGTATTCTCAAGAGATGGAGAACTACTGTGTCAGAGATGTGGACATCTGTGAACGGATATACAATAAGTATCTTAGTTATATATCTGATAGTCGCCATGCAGCTTCAATACTGTTGGAACATCGGTTTCAACAAGTGGTTAATGATCTCAGCAGAAATGGTTTCTGCTTTAATAGCCATCGGGCTAATGGTCTACTCTCTAAGGTAGTAACTGACTTAGCTATACTAGATAAGAATATCTTAGAAGCTTTTCCTCCTAAGCTAAAGCTAATCAGAGAAGTAACACCTAAGGAGACTAAGTATGGCACTATTAGTCTTACTTCAATTCCTAAGGAAATGCGGGATAGTATTTCTGAACTTACTATCAATAGTCCTTTTTGTTATTGTCGCTGGCATAACTTTAATCCAAGTTCTCATAAGCAGATTATTGAAGTACTTAGAGATGCCGGATGGCGACCAGTAGATAAGACTGATACTTACATAGATACTGAGAGAGCGATAAATAAATTAAAGTATACTAAGAGAACCTATGGACTTGACATGCAACTCAAGGAGTTGTATGCTAAGCTTGAAGTAATGAAGAAGGCTGGATGGAAGATCAACGAGAAGAACCTCGATACTTTACCAGGAACAGCCCCGTTATCCGCTCGCAGTCTTGCGAAGCGTATCCTCCTTGAGTCCAGACGCCGCACTCTCACAGAGTGGCTGGGATTGGTTTCCTCCTCCGGTCGTATCCATGGTAAATTTTATGGGATCGGTGCTTGGACTCATAGGATGGCTCACCGTAATCCCAATACTGCCAACATACCTCTTGAGTTTGATACTGGTGGTAAACGTAAGCTACTCGGTAAAGAACTCAGGTCACTATGGTGCGCACCTAAGAACCGATTACTAATCGGCGTGGATGCAGAAGGCATTCAGTTGCGCATCTTTGCTCATTACATTAATGATCCAGAGTTTACCAAAGCTTTAGTTGAAGGTAAAAAGGAGAACAAGAGTGATCCTCATTCCCTTAACCAAAGAATTCTTGGCCCCGTTTGCAAAGACCGACAAACGGCTAAGCGGTACGTTTACGCCTTGTTGCTCGGAGCTGGCAACGGAAAGCTTACCGAGATACTGGGATGTTCGGCTACAGATGCCGATGCCGCTCTCCAACGTCTTATGGATCGATACCAGGGTTTTGAATTTGTCAAGACACATCTCATACCAGCCGATGCAAGACGCGGGTGGTTCCGTGGACTTGATGGTAGAAAAGTTAGGATATTTGGTGATACGGCCTCGCAGCGAAGACATCTATGCATGTCTGGGTATCTGCAGAACGGTGAGGCTATTGTAATGAAGTCTGCCACTCTGAAGTGGCATGATAAACTAAAGGATTACGATGCTAAATTGGTTAACCTCGTACACGATGAATGGCAAGTAGAATGTCCGAACAATATGAGCATAGCCTTGTCTATCGCAGAGATGATGGCTTCGTCATTAAAAGAAGTTGGAGAGGACCTAAAATTGATATGTCCCCTTGCTGGCAGTTACTGGAACGATGATTTGAAAGACTATACAATCGCTACTAATTGGAGTAAGACACATTGAACCACGATGATTTGATTAGATACTTGGACGATGCAAATTTAAATAATCAAGATATTAAACTATCTCAAGATGAGATAGATTATATTATTGATGCTCTGGTCTTTTATAAGGAAATGCAGGTAATATAATAATGGTTAAATATGGTAAGACAGAAAACATATACATTCAAGGCAAGGTATCTTGGTTTAGAAATAAGACACCTAATCAATGGAATAAATACTCAGTCCAAATTCATCCTAATGATAAAGATTTAGAAGTCGTCCGTGAACTTCAATCTCAAGGTTTAAAGAATGTCATCAAGAAGGATGATGATGGATACTACGTTAACTTCACTAGACCAGTGACTAAAGAATACCAATCAGGTAGGATACAAAGCTATGCTCCACCTACGGTGACTGATAAGGATGGTAATATCTTTGAAGGTCAAGTAGGGAATGGCAGTGATGCTACTTTGAAACTTGAAGTCTATGAGCATGCAACACCGGGAGGCAAGAAAGCTAAAGCTGCTCGATGGGTCTCAGCTCGGATAGATAACTTAGTACCATACAAAACTGAAGACGACAGTTTCCCAGAACAACTGGAAGCTATCGCCGGACTTAAGGAACAACCAGAACAACTTTGGAACTAATACTTAATTCTACAGCATGAAGCCTCCCACGCTTCGGATACCCCACCCTCCGCCGGACTCAGGTACCGGGCTGTATGAACCTCAGGTATAGCCTGAGAGGAAATGAACCAATGTGACTTCCCTGCCGGGAATGTAACCATCAGGGTGACAACCTTAAAGTCAGCAATAGTGCCAGAGAGTCCTACCTTAGAGTGGGTCTTGTCGAGCTGGCTGAGTAAGATGGTGAGCGAAGGTAGTGAGCACAACCGTAAACTGGTCTCATTAGCCAGAGCGGTAGATAGCAAACAGACGTCGCGTAAGCTAGGGCCGGTAGTGACCGGTGCTATAACCTCTGTAGAGGGCGCGTATGAGGATAAAGGACTTGTCTTAAATGGCTAACGATCTGAAGTGGAATAAGGTGGCGGAATAAAGGAAGTCTACCACTCCCTGTTGGTTCGATTCCAACGCTCCGTGTGACGGAGACTGGCGGCAATGGTGGCGCGCATAAAGCTGAGCAAGTTTCGGTGCGATGCCGATAGAGCTTGAGTAGCAGATGGCTCAGTTAGTACCCGTGTAGTAGATTGATAGATGACTGAGGGACGCACACACTGTGCAAGGTGTGTATGCTGGTTCGAGTCCAGCCCTAATTTCATAATGTAGTAGGATCGTGATAAAAGCGAGATCCGTCTAGGTATGCTCAGCTATTTTCTGAGTTAGCGTTAAGGGTAGGAGATACCTCTCAGCCTCTCTGACCCCACTGTTGGGAAGCGCCTATCTGTAGAGCGCCCTCTGGATCGCGTAGACGCAGCATCTTGGTACCGCACACTGGATACGGATAACCTCCAGGCCTATGAGCGTGATGTGCAATGAGTCGGAAGATCGAGAGATGCGCAGTAGCGAATGGTCTATTCGCAAGACTGGATGTAGACTGTCTACATTGACAGGGGTATGAACGCCGCGTAAAGATCACCGCGAGACGCGTACCAAGCAACAGACTACTGAGGCCAAACGTACCGCTGAAAAGGAAAGATAAGCATACGTTATAGAGCAGCATAGGACGTGTTATAGTAGGTCGTTACATGGCTGAGATAATACGCAGCCGCTGGTCCAGCAAGTCCATAGAGTTTAACCGTAGGAACACCGGACTAGTGTTCAACTGCATGGAGGATGTACCGTGAATATTCGTTCCTCACAGCAGAAACCCAGACCTCCTTAAGAAAATCAACAGGCAGGGGTGGGCCACGTTTGAGCCCACCCCAAGCTACAAAGGAGAGCGTGCCATGAAGAAGATTATCATGGTCGACCCTAATGATTTCTTCACCGGTCGATCGAAGCGTGATATGATCCCAATGGATGATCTAAAAGTATACAAGAAGTGGAAGAAATTCTTGAAGAAGGAAGAAGAAGAGAAGAATAAAGCTAAGAAAGGCCCAGAAGGATGGTGGGCTAGGAAGTCTGTCGCCGAGCGGACATGTATCATCGCCATCTTTGGTCCTCCAGCAGGCATAGCTTATGTCTTTGGACTACTACAGATTGCTAAACTATTGGCTATATCGGCAGGTGTCCACTGACTGAAATCCAAACTTTAATCCCAGATATCTACCGGATGGTAGGCAAGGAAGAAAACTGGCTGACGAGTGATGTCGCTACTCAATTCACGTCTGAACTCACAATTAAACTCCAAGGATCCTTCAGTCCGCAAAGCCGCACTGGCTTACGTCTCAGCGGTCTGGGCCCAAAGTGCCCGGCACAACTGTGGTATTCAATACATACCCCATTGGCTGCAGAGTCCCTCCCATCCTGGGCCAGGATCAAATATATCTACGGACACATACTTGAAGCGCTTGTAATCGCAATGGCCAGAGCTACTGGCCACGAAGTAACAGGAGAACAAGATGCTGTATCTGTTGATGGGGTCATCGGGCACCGAGATTGTGTTATTGACGGCAACATCGTTGACGTTAAGTCTGCTAGCAGCCGTGCTTTCCAAAAGTTCAAAGATGGTTCAATCGCATCCGAAGACAGCTTCGGTTATCTTGATCAACTTGATGGGTATCTTGTGGGCTCCTTGGATGATCAGTTGGTAAGAAATAAGACTACTGCTTACTTATTAGCAATCGACAAACAACTAGGACATATGTGTTTATATGAACATACTGCGCGCCAAGAAAGTATTAGAAAAAGAATTCGAGATTATCGAGATGTCATCGCTCTTGATCGAGCTCCGCAATGCACTTGCGAAGAAGTACCCGACGGAAAATCCGGAAATTATCGACTGGGCAATACAGCAAGCTATAACTCGTTTAAGTACCAGTGTCGTCCACAGCTTCGAACCTTTCTCTATAGCGACGGACCAAGATACTTAACTAAGGTAGTTAGGAAGCCTGATGTTCCTGAGATTAATAGACATGGACAAATAATCTATTAAATGATATACTAATACATGCTACGTAATAAATTCGAGGCTAGGATATACGCTAGTCTCAAAGCCAAGAAGATTAAGTTTAAATATGAGTCTGAGAAAATTCCCTACCTTATCTCCGGACACTACGTCCCTGACTTCATAATTACAACAAGGAATGGCAAGATTTATATCGAAACTAAAGGACATTTTAGACCAGAAGCCAAACGAAAGATGGCTGCCGTAAAGAAGTTAAATCCTCAATTAGATATCAGAATATTGTTTTACTCTTACAGTAAGTCGAGCGTTAAATGGTGCGTCAAGAACAACTTTCCATATGCAATAGGAGACATCCCCGATGAATGGTTCTGAAGCACTATTCTGGTTCTTTGCTGGAGCCTTATGTATGTTAGGGATTATCTTCCTAATAGGAGCCTACGTCCCACTACCGTGAGCCTTGCTACCCTACTAGAAGTATATACTTTAGAAGAACTGCTTGAACTAAACGATAAGACTGAAGAAGAATGTCTAGAGTTTCTAGTTGAAGAGAAGTTTATTAAGTTACCTAATATAAAACCATTAGACTTTGACGAATAGATTGTAAGAACAATCAATGATTAAACACCCTAAGACTAGAGCTGAGAGGCTTCGTCTCAAATACCTGAAGGATACCTTTGACGATAAATCCAAACGATCTTCCCTCCAGTACAGGAAGCAGGAGATCAAAGCGAAGGAACTCGAAGATGAGCTTAGGATCCAAGTATCTGGCTCGCAAGAGGAAACAGAGTTCGCAGCCAATCCAGTCTGAGATATCTTTGGCTAATGTCAGAGATGGACTGTTGGCCTAAGGATGAGATCGTAGAGATTGATTTCGACTGGCATAATATCAAGGATGAGATTTGTCCGATAACCATCTATGTGAAAGGAGCGCCAAAGAGTAATAGTGGCTAGAAATTATAAGAAAGAAACGGCCTATGAAGATAGTCCTACGCAGGTTAAAAGGCGAGAAGCTCGCAACAGAGCCCGTCGTAAAGCACTCAAGGCCGGAAAAGTCCACAAAGGAGACAAGAAGGAACTTGACCACCTTGGATACCATAGGACTGGTAGCCTTGACAATGTTCCCACTCGTGTGGTTAGCGAGCATGCCAACGTTGTCAGACAACCTCCCCACAAAAGAAAACGAAAATGATTGAACCAATTGAAGTTGATACTACTGGTATGAATGAACATCTAAAGAAGTATCTATTCTTGGATAATGATTATTTCATACCTAAGGATACTATAGGGCATACAGCCCCAATAAAGGAAAGAACCATGAATGAACACATTCAGGACGTGGCCACTGACCCTGTGGCGCTGGATCACTTCGTCCTCGGCCTCGACGACGAAGGCAACGAAGTCAAGATCAAGGTCGACGAAACGGGCGAGCTCTCGCTCGTTCAGGACATCGAGGATAAAGAAGAGGATGTCATCGTCCACTGATCTTCCATTCTAACTCCTAGTGGCACCTCCCTGGCCTTAGCCACTAGGTAAACTTGACCCCGGCACTCCTAACAGAGGCCGGGGTTCTTTTGGATTAATCAAATGACTAGAAATGAATTTAAACGGATATGGTATCAAACTATAGGAGATAGTGCGTTCAACCATGATTTCTGGAGAACACATAAAAATTATATAAGAGAATTACCAACTATAAGTTACGTAAAAGATTTTATCATAGAAAATTATGCTAATCATTGTTTAGCAACTACTAATGGTTGCCAAGAAAAAGGGAATAATCCCATGTATATCGAAGATTGTATTAGTGTTTCTCCGTGGCCTACAACTACGAAGAAGTGCATTCAGCCACAGGCCAATGCTCAGTCTGTGATCCAGGTGATCACGGACTCCAAATCTGATGTTGCTGTTGATCAGCGTAGGTTCCTTGCAAATCGTGTTCACGATCTTCAGTATGTAAAGTACGAGGAAATCTCTGAGCAGTTCCACAAGAATGAACCTGCTGGTCCGAAGACCGTAGATGAGTTGAAGGAACGTCTGAAGAAGGGTCACTATACGATTGAGAAGCCGAAGTGCTATGATGATGATGATGAAATCTACTGGCGTGATGCCTTCTCTTGGCGGACGCCGGAGACTCAGTTCGACAAGGTCGGCTACGAAGCTGCCTACAAAGAGTTGGGCATCTTCATCTTGGATATCCTCGACCAGATTGCTATCCTTGATCCCAAGGAAGGTCTGGCTCTGTTGGATGATCTGAAGAAATGGAAGCCTTCCAAGGCTAAGAAGTGATTTGTCCTAGTTAGGGTCTGTGACTGCTAGGCAAAGAAGAACCCCGTAGGGAGAAATCCTTACGGGGTTTTTTCGTGTCTAAATTCTAAAGTGATAGGTTATTCCAATGGATAAGGCGGTTTCGGACTGTCTAACAAATCATTATATTCATTTAAAAGCTTCCCTAATCTAGCCGATTCAAATTCAGATCGATTTTCTTTATCATAAAGTTTAGAAATATTCTTTTCTATACTATCTAATTTATTACTTCTTTCTACTGCTGCGTTCCACCATTTATCAAGAGCTTCATCATAGCCCTTTATCTTTTTACTTATATCAAGATCTTTATTATCATTAGCAGCACGTCTGAATTGAGTAGGCTCCGACTTCATTATCATACCAGTCTTCGGATCCATTACACCATAAGCAGAAGTGGTTACAGCTTCACCAACAGGTATTTGATGATGTGCTGGAATATCTACGGTATGTTCTGGGCGGAACATACGACGTTCTTTTTCAGTTAGAAGTAAACGAGTTTCTACATTCCTAGCTTCAGTCTCTCCTGCCAATCTAAGATAATATTTAGAAGCTTCCCAATTACCAGCAGCTTTATATTCTTGATACTTTTTAAAGACTGTAGTTAGATATTTACTTCGAGCATACTCCTCCTGAGTCAAACCCTTTTCACCAATCTTCTTTATTATATCCTCAGACTCAGGAATCAAAGCTTCAACAGCATGAGTATATCTTAGACTATAGTCTTCCCCAGCTTTACCCGGAGATCCTCCCTTAGCAAATCCTTCGATATCTTGGATAGCATGCTGTACTTCATGCATTAAAATACCTTGATTCTCAGCAGCCTCTGAACCCATCACTATTGTCTTAGCTCGGGACTGCCACTCCGCGCCTGTGGAAGGATAATGAGGATCGCGAACTACTCTGATATCTTGTAATTGAGGATAAGCTTTATATAATTCAGGATGATCTAAAACTCTAGTTAATGCTGCTATCTTTTCTCCGCCAATACCTCCTGCACGACCGGAATTAAACCATTCTCTATCAAAGCCAGCTTTACTATCGTCTATCTCATAACGCCATTTACCTTCAGCACCTCGGGTAAATCCAGTCTGACTCCATATTTCATCTGGATGAGTTCCCTGAGCTTCTAAGACTTGAGCATGTCCAAGATCAGCTAGCTTACCTTTTATAGCCGCAGACTTTACCCCAGCCATGGTGCCCGGACCAGCAGACATACCGATGTTGATCCCTCTTTCGATATCTTCATCAGTAATATTAACTAAAGGACTGGCAGTACGAAACTTAATATGCTCGCCTTCGGGGGTTAAGTTAGTCTCGGGGGGTTTCTCCGGTACATTGGTACCTCCCTCTGGTTTTAACGCACCAGCGGGCTCCGTAGGGCTTCCTAGAGGCATTGTAGAAGTGGTGGAGGACGGTTCTTGTACAGGCCTAATGGAGATAGCCTGCTGTTTCTTAGCCTGATCGACTAAGAGAGCAGACTCATCGGGGAAGTATTCTCCTGCGCTAGAGCCAATAGGCATTACTTCGTACTCTTATTAAAAGTATCTTCTAACTTCTGCAGAGACTTGTCATGAGAAGATATAATAGCTTTCATCATTGGTTGAGTAATAGATTGTAGAGCAGGATCAGCATTGTGTAATACACTTAGAACATAGGCACTAGTATTACCGCCTTCCTTAGATTGAACATTACTTAGTTGATCTAACGCACCGTTAACACGTCGTATAATAGCATTAACATTACGACCATAGACATTTGAATCTAATATTGCACTGGGATTAAGTGGAAGTTCTAAGAATTTATTGTGTTCATTATCCCAATGAACTTCAAACTTCTTGGGTAAGGGAGCCTTATCTCCTAATGCCGCAGTAGGTGTTGGAGCATATTGATATGTTGCATTAGCATTAGATATATTATGCAGATCTTCTCGGAATAGAACTGGAAATTCATTCTCTCCCCACTGCTTCATATTATCCCAAGCTACTTTACCCTCGCCACCTTGCTGTCGAAGCTTCCACATACTATCGACAATATCAGTAGATAACATACGATCATAAGCAGAGTACTTACCTGGAACATACTGTCCTTTCAAATTAGTATAATCCATCTTAAGTTCATCCATCAATCCCCAGTTCTTAGGGCCGAAGGCATACTTAGCTACATTAAGCTTGACATCATCGGGAGCTTTAGGATCAGCGATAATCTTCGGAATCATTAGATAGTTATCAAACATTCTAGATTCAGGCTTAAGACCATTGGCCTTAGCTCTCTGGATATCTTCCTTTTCACTAGCTGGATTAAGTGGATCGGTCTGAGTAACAGCCCTACCTAAACCTTCTTGGTATAACGGTATTAATTTCTTATCTAGATTAGTTAGGAGACCTGCCTTATACATGGCATCTCCCCACTGTGGAGCTATCTTAGCCACAGACTGGATTACTCTCATCTGATTACCAACATCCTTGTGGAATAGCAAATCACGACTATCCTGCTCACTTACAGCAGTAGCCTGACGTAGCGCAGTATGAGCAAAGCCTAGCTTCTCATCCGAGATATATTTAATATATTCATCTAGGGGTCTAATTTGCTCGGCAATATGATTCTTAACCTTTTCAGAAGTAATTAAACCTACCGTTGTTTGCCCATTGGCATCCTGGTCATTAGCTTTACGTATTGCACCAGCAATTAAATTAGTACGAAGTGCAGTAAGTCCCATCAGACCTTGTTCAAGTTTAATAGGATCTACTTTACTTCCTTCGGCATTAGCTTTAGTAATTACATCAACTAGACCTTGGGCGGTCTGAGTGCCACCTGCTATATGAGTTATATCAATAGCAGACTGAACATCGCTAGCTAGATTCTTGACAAAGGATTGTTCAGCCTTAATTTGTATGTCAGATAATCTACCTTGATCGTTGGCCCGTTCGGCCATCTCTTGCTTACGCTGCCAATCTGCGGCAGAATATTTATAGATGTAAGCATTGGCCTGATCTGGAGTAATCTTATTTGCATTCCACAGAGCCATCATCACAGGGGAATTAGGTATACCACTAGTCACAGCATCCCGTAACATTGCAGTAGTTTTATCGTGCTCAGATTTAGCATTGGTAGCATTGCGATTGATATCTTCTAATAGATTACGCATCACTGCATTGGCAGGATCAACTCCACTGACATTCTTAATGGTATCATCAATGTAATCTTTATAACCTGGGTATTGAGCACGGAGTTGCTTAGCCAGAGAATTAAGATTCATGGTATACAGGGTATCATTAACATGGCCCATATTCTGAGCCTGCGCAATACCTAATTGAGTAGCTCTATCTAAACCGGATTGTAGACCCCCAGGAACTGGAGGAGTCTCTGCTTGAGCTAATGTCTGTGGTTGAGCTGGGATTAAACCTTGCTGTTGATTACGGATATTTAAATAGGCATTAGTATAATCATCTCTTAACTTATCAACACCCTCGGTAACTTTATCTTTGAGATAAGACTTTTCAGAAGTATCGTATAACTTAGCCGCTGACTCAATTCCACCTGCCAATGTTTCTAAAGCTAAACCAGCAGATTTATCAGGTGTAATAGTATCTTTAAGCTTAGTTTGAATAGACTCAGGTTGTTGAATAGGACGAGATACTCTAGTCCAATCCGGAGGATTTATCTGCGGCGGTTGAATGTCAAAGGAAGCCATTACGGTTTATTTTCCTGTAGTAATTTAGTTCTATATTGTTCAGTACGGGTAGCTGGGATATCACCTTGGAACCATTTCTTGACTGGAACTTTAGAAGTTGCGAAGTATTGATTGACTTGATCAGCCTGAGTTTCATAGCCATTCATAGCTTTAGCTATAACATCTGCCCGCATTTCTAATGGCATACCGGCCCATTCCATTCTACCGAAGGCACGGCGCATATATTCATTAGCTTGGTTCTGATCTAAATTAGAAGAATCTTGTAGACCACGTCTAATCTCTTTGATAACCATCTTCTCGGTATACTTCTGATACTCCTCCTCGGCTTTACGAATATTAGTTATCTGATAAGCATCATCATCCTTCTGATTATGTAGACCAGTAGCACCTTGGAATAAAGCATTCAAAGTACTAACTTGACCCTGATAGCCTTCATTCTTAGATAACCATCTGCCAGTATTCATAGCAGTTAGTACTTGCCAAGACGCATTGATACTAGATACTTCCTTAAAGATATCCAGAGCATCTTCTACTTTGAAAGGATGGTCCATCTCTTTAGGATTGCCTCTAATGCCTGCTATAATAGATAGAGCTAGCGGACTGGTATTGTTAATTGTATTAGCGAAGATGCTTACTGAAGCGCCACCCATGATCTTCCACCAGACATTGTCAGACCAGAATTGATTGAAACCTTGGATACCATAGCGAGGACCAATGTTATAGAAGTTACCTTTCTCCATGTCACCTTTACCAGTAGCCAAGGCTAATAGAGTCGCAGGCAGCCCTTCCATTACTGCAGAAGTAAACCAGTTATTGCCCATCACATAACCACGATCAATGGCTTCCTTACGCCAAACATCGTAGAGTGGGAAGCCTGTGAGGCCTGTGGCAATAGGTAGACCATAAAGGCCAGCGTAGATGGCTGCCATCCTAGTCCTAGCTATTCCGCTTATTCTATTGCCTAAGAAGAGTTCGGACAGTCTTAGTTGGTAAGTAAGAAATTGAGTAGTAAGTCCCAAGACACCAGTGTGTAACTGAGAGCTAGAAGCCCGAGACATATTAGCACTAAGAAGATCGGCCCTTTGAAGAAGCTCTGCTCTTTGAGTAGCAGTGACTGCTCCAGTTGGATGTATCTCACGAAATTCCCGATAGGCCGTGTACCAAGCTCCGAGTCTAACCGAACGTTCGCCAGCTCTAAAGAAGGCTTGTCCTGCATTTAAGAAATTACCCCAATCATTACCTATAAAACTATGTTGAACATTATCTCGCATGGCATACTCACCAGCGACATGTTCAAAGCCAGTCTCTCTCAAAAGTTTATTAGCCTCAAGCCAGTCGCCAACTTTACCGTAGCCTAGATGTGAAGCCATCTCATCCAGCTTAACCAGGAACTCGGGAGTCTTATTGATATTGCCCCAGCCGTGTAAGAATGCTCCAGCAGTGCCACCGGCACCATGCCTGAATCCGGCTATACCCACAATATTCGAATAAGTTTGCATCTGCACTAAGATCTGAGCTGGATTAAATATACCTAGCTTAGCGTTGAAAGCAAAAGACCTTAATAGTCTAACAGGATCATGAACATGGCTCAATGCCCACAGCGGGATGATGGCAGCCTTCTCAGTTAACCCTCCCCTCTCATAAGCAGTATCAGCTAGATGTTGGGTAATGCTATGAACCCAAGTATCAAAGGTATTAGGCACCCCAACGAATTGATTAATCTTCATTCTATTAGCGAGTAGCTTTTGTACTACATCATGAGGAGCTCCAGCTTTAAAGGCTGTCTCATCCCTAGCTAGATTGAAGTTCCAGAATGGTGAGGCTCTAAGAGAAGACTCATCTTCTTTTAGGAATGGCGCTGCTTCGCGGAGCCAATGCTCAACGGCGAAGATCTTATAGTCATCCATATAGGTACTATTGATTGCTCTATTGAGAGCACGGTTCATAGTTGGAATAGGATCAACCATCTTGGCCGGTTCATACTTCCACAGTGAACTATCCCTGCCGCCGGTAATAGTACCTACCTCATCAGCATCTCTCTGCAAATTAAAGGCTACTCTATTCTGAGCAGCATCAGACCCTTCACGAGTTCCATCTCTGAATGTACCAGGATAACGTTGCTCTAGAGATTTATCTATATCATAGATCTTTCTATTCTTAGGAACAACATAGAATGGTTCAGTCTTACTTAGACGGGGCGGAAGAATATTACCTTGAGGATCTCTGGTAGGATTAAACCAACCGTGGAACTTATCCCAATCAATGGGAAGTGTCCTCTCAGCAAGAGCCTGAGCTTCCTCTAATCTATTATCTCTAATCAAGACTCGGACAGCATCCATACGTCTAGCAATATCTCTGCCTTTAGCTCTATTGTCTATTGGCATTACTGTCTGATCTCCAGTGTAGAGATCATTGTACTTAGTACGTTTGTCGTTAGCTACCGAGCCAGCTCGTTCAGGAATAATCTGAGCTTGCTTGATGTAATGCTCATAATCATATTCGAAGTGACCGCCACCGCGTCTCGTCACATGATTGAAATCAAGCGGCTTAGTCTCAACTCTATCAGTTAAGACATATCTAATTCGTTCTGCACCTGCAACATCACTGAAATTCTTGAGTGGGTATTCATCAGGATTATAAATTCTAATTACTCTACGAGCACCAGAACTAACATCCTTATCTAGCTTCTCCCAGATCTGTGGGTTAAGTGCACGACTCTGTAGATTATATAGCTTCTCATCTCCCTTGCGAGCCCCCATGATTAAGATATTATCTTTACCATGCGGCATTGTCTTCTCTTGAATACCATCGAAGTATCCAGAAACAGATGAAGCTTTAGTCCTGCCAGGGCCTAGCACAGAGATCTGGTGCTGTTCAGTACCAATACGTGCACGATTACGGAACTCAGCTATCTCAGAGAATATTCTATTACCCTCAGTTAATTTAACATGAGCGAAGTAAGCTTCTACTTCTGGGAAACTAGGGGGACGATTGTAGTATCTAAGATAGTGATCTTCTAACTCACCGGGAGTCTTAAAGAAGTAACCTCGTTCTAGTGTATCTGGATCAGTAGCCTTACGGGCATAGTCCAGAGTATCTGTAAACTGTTTCCAAACTTGACGTTGCTTTAGTGAGACTTTGTTAGCAATAGCTCTAGGCTTAGCGCTCCAATAACCAATACTGACACCAGTAATAGGATCATTCTTATAATAGCCTGTTGCAATTGCCTCGATCTTAGATTGCTCATCTTTAGCCCACTGTTTAAATAAGTTCTGGGAATATACTGCGACCTTGCGTTGAATAGAATCATTCAAAGCCAGGGTGTCATCGGCACCTCGCCACTTACTTGCCCAAGCAAGTATTGGATTCTTAGAAGTAGAGACATTGCTGGCACCCGCTCCTGTGAACAGACCTTCAGCATTTCTTTCAATCATATAGTTACGAACTAGATCATCAGTCTCAATGTATGGCTTAACAACCACAACCTTATAACCAAGACCTTGTTGTTCGACTACTGCAGGAGCTTTAGCAATCCTAGTATTAACTACTTTGAGAGTTTCCTTATCCCTCTTAAGCAAAGCTCTTATGCCATCTTCGCCACTGACATGAGATAAGATCTCAGCCTTCTCTTCAGCAGTCTTAGCAACTCTAGCCCTAGCTATATATTGTTTTAAGGCAGCTTCAGTTTCAGGAATAGACTTCTCCAATCTATTCTTAGTAGCTATATCAGTCTTACTGCCAACCAGTCGCTCTGGAATAGTTTGGACTCGACCTTCAGTTGGAACTATCTTAGCTCCGCCTAATCCAGTATCCTCAACAAAAGTTCTAGCTACATTCTCATTGGAGAATAGACTACCATCAATATTACCTAGATGAACTTCAGTATGCCAAGTATTGGTGAGAGGCTCACGTATCGGCGAAGTAAAATCTAAGATGGCTCCTTCCAAACCGGGAAACTTACTTGGAATGGCTGCTCCATAAGCTCGTAGCGCATTCTCCATTTCCAAGGGAATAGGAGTTCGATTAACTCTAGCTGCAGTAATTGCAGTCTGTAAAATAGTATCAGCAGATTTAAGAAACCCATCTTGAAGACGAGTCATCTGCTCTCTGCTTAGTGCACCCGGACGAGAATAATCATAGTCCCTGGCTAGGTTATCTAAGTCTAATCTAAAGTTAGACGGTAGCTTATCCACCATCTCTTGGAAGAAATCAGTTGTACCATTGAGAGTTTTATTTACTTTATCCGCAGTTCTGATTACCCCGGCCTCAACTGTATTGCCAGCGCCTTCAGCAGCCGCAGCTTTAATGGGAATATCTTTACCTGCTTGTACAGCCGACTCTACGATATTCTTCATAGCCTGATTGGTTCTATTCCAAACAGAGATATTACGAGCTAGAGTAAGACCGCCTTTTAAACCAGTAGCAATGTCTACTGGAGCCAATGCTGTGAAGGCACTATCAAGGAACCGCTGAGCAGAAGTAGTACCAACCAAATAATCAGCAAACTGTTTAGCCAGAGAAGGATTATTTTGGCGTAAAGGATTGAGGACCCCATCGACGCGTAGCTTGAAAGTCTCGAAGTCAGGTATCCGTAATAGGGCATCAGCTTGTGCCTTTAAGTTATTCCCCAGCAGGAGACCGGCACCGAGAGTGCCACCAGCTTCTGGAACTAGACCCCTCATCTTGGCCTCAGGATAAATTTGAGTTAAGCTTTTAGCTTGGTCAGCTAGATAAGGCAGCCAACCTTGTTCATGTACTTCCTGACCTAAATTATCTTGCCAAGTACGCGCATATTCCATCTTAGAAACAACAGCACTTCCCTTATCTATTAAAGGTTGTACTTGTTCTGGGATATCTTTGACGGCTCGATCTAATACAGTATCCTTCATAGCAGCTGCAGCTTCATGAATAGAACCTATATAAGTTCTACCATAATTCTCTTCTAATACTGAAGTAGGATCACTAGGTTTGTTAGCAGGATTGAAAGGATCTAAGATCTTTCTGACATCAGTATAGTCTAAACCAGTTCCTTTTTGTCGAGCAGCATCCAGCAACATCTGTTGCTTCTGCTGAACTTTCTGTTGATCTAAGTAGGCAGAGAACTCTTCGCGTATCCCTGGTTCTTCACCCCGTAGAATACGCATGTAGACTTGAGCAGAATCCATTACCCCACTGTTACCAAAGGTATAATTAAACTTGTCTGCCCGTTGTTTAGCTATCGGCTGTGGCGGAGGATTGGCTGGACTAGCGTCTAAAGGAGCCAGACTAATTTGATTCTGTTCTGGAGCATCAGGCTCGGTAATAGAAATAGGACCCGGTGTTGCCTGAGGCGATGGCACAGGGTCTTGGTTATCTATAATAAGATTAGGATCTAATTGTGCCATTAAATATAAGGCCCTGCAAATCCAAGATTACTACTTACATTTTTATAAGCTGCTCCGATAATTGGGCCCGTTGACAGCGCAGCACCACCGAGAGAAGAAAGACCTTGATAAGTAGCAGCCGATCCTCCTAATCGAGAAGATTGCGCACCAAGTCTAGCTGATTGTGCACCAAACAGAGCAGACTCACTTTGTAATCCAGCAATCTGAATTCTCTTATTACTGATATCTGTATCTAAGCCAAAGATATTCTGACTGATACCGAAGTTCTGGCTAAGCCCTAATTCATTGACACCACCTTGAGCTGAAGCTGCAGCCTGTCCGCCTTGTAATCCAGAACCATATTGAGAACCTCCTGCAGTAGCTCCGACTAAGTTTCTAGCTTGAGCTTGCTGAGTATTACGAAAATTCTGTAGACTAGCACGCATATATTCTAACTGTGTTTGTTGTTGTTTCTGAGCTTGAACTTGTTGTTCGTTACCAGCGATCTGTCCACTAACCCCAGCAACCTGAGCACTTATATCTTGCTGCTGTGCACTTATTTGATATTGCTGAGCACTTAACTGAGCCTGTTGTTTAGATACATCAGCTTGACCCACACCCCCAAAGAGTTTTAAACCTAAGCCAGCAAGACCTAAACCGATTGAAATTGGATCCATTATACGCCCTGATTAGCAGTTTCATAGAGAGACCAGCCCATAATATCAAATGGTTGTCCATCTACTGAAGTTATTTTAATTTGTAATACCAAACCCCATCCTCTTAATCGATGTCTTCGAAATGCTATGCCAAAGTTAGGACTATTAATATTTATTAATTGATTAGTGCTCCATCTGCCCGAATCAGCATTCAAAGGATAGTCCCATAGACTTTGAATGTAATAGGATACGGGCTGTTCTAATCTAGAATAGACATAGATGTATGGTACTTGGAAACGTCTGGAAGCTTGACCGTGAAGTTTATATCCAGTGGTAAATGTAGAGATATAATTAGTGCTCTGGATAGAAGCCCAATCTACGAAGTTAGAGTCATGTTCATCCGCAAAGAATACATTGTTACCACTACAACACAAATACTTATTTTGCGGGGGAGGAGTAGGTAAACCTCCAGGTCCAGAGACATATACAATACTACTTATCCTGGGTGTAGTACTTATAGTATGTGTGTAAAAAGCCTTGTTAGCCGTATTATAATTTAGTATCTTATTATAAGTATATCTACTAGTTATATCTGTTTCTACAGTATCCCTGTATACCCATTGTACAACGTACTCAATGGGATCATATGCACCTCTAGCATATTTCTTACTTTGAATTGGAATAGTATTATAAAGAGAAAGAATGGTTCCTAAAGTTATAGGAACTACTTCCAAAGGATTAACATGCAAAGGAGTATTAAGTAGAGATGTACCTTGTTTGGCAGCTTCTACTTGATAGATGCCTTCTTCATTCCAGAATATGGGAAGTCCTTGTACATCTACAAAAGATGTAGTTGATATACTTCTTACAGAAGACAGTTTTACTATTGTATAATCAGTAGCTGTGAAGCCTATACCTGAACTTCCTGTAATATACCACACTCCATTAGCTGCGAAGACAATCATAGCATTCTGCAGAGGAAATAATTTATAAATACTTCCACTGCCAGGTATAGATATTACACCACCATCACTAGGAAGTAAGTCAAATATTTGGGAGCTGGTTGGATCATTTGTCTGAAAACAATTACCAATTTGATTATCGCTTTGAATAATCTGGGAGAAATAAATCTTCTCTGTCCAAGTGTAAGGAGTAATAAGACTGGAGAAATTAGCATCTATCCCAGTATACCAAACACGACCTTGAAACCATGTTCCAGTCTTAGGTCTTATATTAGTAACGCTATCTGGAACTGAAACTTGACTTGAGCCAAAAGCTAAAGTAGCTCTAGTTTGATTAAATAAAGGAAGTATAAAATGTCCTTTAGAAGCTGGACCTGAAGTAGCTGAAATAGTATTAATAAGTGTACCTGGACTAAATACATTAGAAGTATTTCTATAATTCCACCACACATCTGAATTAGAAGGTAGATTACCTATCTGTGCAGCCCACGTAGAAATATAACCATCAGTCGGACTTAAACTCCAACTTGAAAAGCTACCACTCCCTGCAAAAGAAACTGAAGTCCAAGATAAAGTAGTTCCAGCGTAAGCAGTAACTACGCCCGTCATACTAGCAGTAGCACCAGCTTCCTGAACTAATATTTGATTACCAACTTCTAAAGGAAGATTAGCTTGGACCGTCCAAGTAAAATTAGTTGGAGCTCCAATTGTAGCTGCATTTGAAGAAGTAGCAGACCAATAATGTCCCCAACCTTGATTTAATAAATTGTATGCATGAATTGGAGTTAAAGAAGGTGGACGCTGATTATCAGGAATACCTGATTCGATAACACCTGTAAAATCTCTAAACTTAAGTATTATTATATTAGCTGTAATAACACCATTAATATTCTTACAGTAGAATGGTTCTAAATAAGGATGGAAGACAAATAGATAACCATTGCCTTCTGCATACTGACATTCTAAAGTACTAGGATTATTAGTACTACCAAAAGGTATGAATGCAGTTAAAGTTACAGTTGAGATTAATTTCTGAGTAGAAAGTGGAGCTGCAACCGTAGCTGCACTTGATTGATAAAAATTAAGAGTATTCCCTACTTGCGTAACTACAATCTGAGTTACAGCGTCACCCCCAGAGTTATTCCATTTATAAGATGAGATAGCTACTCCAGTATTTGATATGACATTATTTACACCATTGATCTCATTATCAATTCCCTCTCTCCTAATAACATCGCCAACAAGAGTATAAGTAGTATTATCAGTAGCAGTGGCTGCATTCTCCGGAAAGTTAAGACCAGTGAATTCAGTTATTAAACCTTTAGTAAAATTATTTTCTGTACTAGTGAGTACTTGCTGCGGCATTAATCCAAGATTTCTTTAATCTCTATATTTCTATTCTTGAAATAATCTTCCACATGTCGTTTCAAAGCTGGGAAGGTAGTAAAGTTAACCTTCAAAGGTTGTGGTAAAGCTCCGCCGGTTTCATATTGTAAAGACCAGAAACAAGTCTCTGGGTCCATCTTGGCATGAAGTCTATTTTCTCCGGTAAACAATCGAGTATCTACCATCCCAGTACTATTCTTAGGAAGTTTGTCATCTATAATACCAAGCTTAAAAACTCGGTCCTTACTACGCATTTTGGTATTAGGTATCATGTAGTTATCAGCCATTAGAAGAATCCCATCCTCTCATCTTAAAGTCACTAGCCCTACTTGTCACCATACCGCCACGTCTACCAAAATCAGGCAACTCATTAAAATAAGTTGGCCTATTAGTTACTGATTTATTCTTTTGTATATTACTCCATCCTCGTTTAATTTCTTGTTCAGCTTTAGGATGGATGGATTGTTTAATTTCAAAGTAAGCTAAAGCTTTGGCTTCATTAAGTAAAAGTGTAAACTGTTCATCGTCTAAGTTAGGTATGAAACTATCTACCATTTGCCATTCCGGAACTACTCTACCCCAACACATCGTTTTATTAGTCTGTAAAGTTGAATCTTGAGTATTATCATAAGCATCGAAGATAACATTGAAGTTACTTAGAATACAACAATAAGTAGGCTGTCTATTATTTTTATAATAGAACGTATAAGATCCTGGAAAATTATTTACATTATTAGTAAATTGAAATGTTCCAACATTGATCTCAGTTGGATTAAAAGTATTAACTCTTTCGATAAATTGAGATATTGGCAGAATGGTTACATATTGATACCCAGGAACAGCTTGATTACTGATTGAAATAGCATTGATAATCCAAGAACTGAATGTCCCGGAGCCTTGTACTGAAGTTATATTAAGAACTAAACTAGTTCCCGAATAGCTAGTTACATTACCAGTCATAGAATTAGATCCAGATGTAGCTGTAGCTGTCTGTCCAACTTTAATAGGTAAAGTACTAGAAATCACTGTAAATGTTTTAGAACCTAATCCAATAGTATTACTGGTCACAGAGGTTGTGGACCATAACACTGTTGGTTTAATATCTACATTGATTCCATGAGTAGCTGTAGCAGTATTAACATTATCGAAGACATTGGTATTGAAATATTTAATCCATTTGATTTCTGTTACACCATCAGGAACAAACATTTCAACAGGAGCTATGGAACTAAGTGAAGATTCTAATTGAATTAATTGATTGTGTTCAGGAAGTTGAGTACGATTAACAATATCATAATATTTATTCTTAATTATGAGAGCTATCTGTTGTGATTCGACATTATCGCCAATGCTATTGACTTCATCAGAAGACAAGGCACTCAAGATGTTCTGAGTCATATCAAGTAAAGTCATTTGCATTAGCGTCGTTTCCAAGCATTGATGCCAATATTACCTAACAAGAAGGTAAGTACAGCATAGGGTAAATAAGCTACACTATCTGGATACTTTTCTACAATGAAAACCAGATCAGGATAATGATGAACTACAATAGTATCCCAGCCAATAATCATAGTCCAAACTACCACAGGTAAACAAACGGCATCACGTAGAATACGGATGCCGAGATCATCATTAGTATCATGAATTATTTGAGCAGATATTTGAGCTTCAGATACTTCGGCTTGGCGCATTCCAAGTTGAGTATCTTTGAACTTAGAATAAACACTACTAACAGTATTAAATAGACCTTGTAGAATAGGACCTATAAAAGGTATCCAGCCTAACATTAATCGTCCTTATGTCCGTGTGCTAAATAAGTTACACCGGCAAGTATCAATAAGAAGATCGGAAACCACAACGGCATTTCTATTTTTCCTAGATATGATTGAACGGCAGGGTCATTAAACATTCCATTTAACTGTGGAATAATCAATAGACCCGCAGCTGAAATAGCTTGAGCTTGAGCTAGTAAACGGGTTTGGCTTTGTAGCCAAAGACGTTTAAACGCCGACTTTAGTTTTGAGATTTTCAATGTCAGTCTTTACAGTAGCAATATCAGTTTGTATTCCTGTAGTAGCGCGGGGACCGAGCCACCAGCCAAGACCGCCACCAACTATAAAAGCTACGGCGGCAGAAATTAGAGCAGTCATATAAGAAACTCCTGTGTGAAGTGAGAGAAGGGACTGTTTGATATTATTTAAGTCCTGAGAAATTACAGCATTAAATTCGCTTGCAGTCGTCATTTATTTACCTTTGTTTTTGAAGTAATGAATTGCAGCACCTATTAAGATTGCAATTACAACCGTACCAATAATGATTGCAGTCTGATGAGTATGGAAGTATTGAGCTATCGCCGCACCAATACCGATGGTAGCGGTTCCAGCAATTGGACCTGTAGTATTATCTTTCTTAGTTGCTAAGAATTTGCTGTACTCTCGGACTCCCGCAACACGTCTAATCCAACCTTTACCAAATACTGGAAAGGTATGCAGACTTCGTAGAAAGGCTATACGTTCATCATTTATAGCATCTATAAGAGAAGTACCAGATAGAGACTTAAATCGCTGTAGCGCCTTCCTAGGCCGTCCTAGCCCACTATTAACGCCATAATCGAAACAAGTATAATCAACACCAGAGGCAAGATTATCACAGCCAAGAGCATCCCAATACTTGGTTCGGTAAATCTGCTTGGCATCTTCCAACCTCATATTCTTTACATCTAAGGCAGTTCCCTTAGAATTAATATATTTGCGATAATCAATTAAAGTAATTCCAAAATTAGGCGGACCACCGGGATCTGCGGGATGATTACTGTATCCGCCTTCATCCTTTAAAACTCGGTTAAGACAATCATTAAAATTGTTCTTCATTATAAAGTTCCACCATATAATTTATTTGTTCCAATTTGACAGTCTGAACCTGCTTCGATATTCCATCCCCGTGATTGTGAATTACCTTGAAAAATATTACCATCAATCAATCCACCAGTTGTACCTCCAATTTCACAACCTACCATGGAAGCTCCTAGAATAAAAATATTGTCTGTAATCAATAAAGATTCTAACCAATTTCCATTAACTTGAACCCATATACCAGCGGAACTACAAGCAATTTCATTGCCTTCGATATAGACTCCATCAAAGATTTGTCGCTGTGGTGACTGTAACAATATACCGTATGTTGCCCCCTCAAGACTACAACCTTTAATCTGGAACGTTCCCGTTCCTGCTAATGATCCTGTATTGAGCGCCATTTGAATGCTAGATGAACCACCATTGCATTTATTGTTGAGGAATCTAAGATCTCCGGCAGATGCATAATAAAGATGCGCAGTAGGCTGTCCCGAGAAGATACTATTTTGGATTGTAGCATCACCTCCATCTGGAAAATTTATGTTCCTGACCCAGACACTGGCTGATGCTGCACCATCAACAACTAAATGATCAACATTAAATCGGCTGGCACTCCCCATAGCTAGCCCATAGCCGGTATTGACAATATGTACATCTTTGATAACGGAGTCAGTATTTGTACTACCGGCTGGAGCATCAAGATAAATCGTTGTCGCTCTTGGATTGGCATCAATACTAAGATCATTGATAAACAATGGATCTGCGGTAAATGTACTCAATCCTTGCGTACCAGTCAAGTGAATAATCGAGCCCCCGTAATGCTCACCACAAAATGCAATTGAACTAGTTACTTGGGGCAATGAAGTTACCAAATAGCGGGATATACTTGATGGTATTGTAACAGTGCCACGCACTGCCTGAGCTGCAATAATTGCTGCAGTAAAGGCTGCGGTATCATCGTGTTGATCATCACCCAATGCACCGTAATCTCGAACATTAAATATAGTCATCTTATCCTTCTTGCTCGTATACCCCCGGTAGTATTCATAGTACTTACCGAAAAGTTTGCTAAACCTACTAAAAAAACAGTGGTAGTACTTGCAACTGAAACTCTTCGAGGTCCAGTCCATAGAATGTTTTCTTTGTTAGTTCCCGGCACAATACCCGCACTTGTAAAAGATAATCGAGTATAATTGAAGACAGTTTGATCTAACGTAGCTGTTGTAAGACTTACACTTGAATATAAATCTGTGATATTAGTAGTAGCAGCTGGAAAATAGGCGATAGTCCCATATACATCCCAATCACCTGCAGTTAAAGAAATGCTAGTTATATTTGTTTGAGTTGCAGTTGTAATAGCTGTGCTTGAAGCTGTAGCTGAGATAACTTCACCGACATTACCTGCAGTAGTATTATCATTGGTAGTAGTGCCTATAATACCGCCAGTAGTAGGATTGAATGCTACAGTAGTAGCTGTAGCTGCACCTAGAGTAGGAGTTACTAAAACGGGAGAAGTAGCAAATACATTAACACCTGTTCCAGTCTCATCTGTTAAAGTAGTTCTTAAATTAGCACTACTAGGAGTAGCAAGAAATGTTGCTATGCCTGTAGCAAGACCACTTATACCTGTCGATACTGGAAGACCGGTGGCATTAGTAAGAGTTAAAGCAGTTGGAGTATCTAAACTAGGTGAAGTTAAAGTAGGAGATGTAAGGGTTTTATTAGTTAGAGTATCTGTAGTATTACGCCCTACAAGAGTATCCGTAGATGTAGGTAAAGTAAGTGTACCTGTATTAATAAGTAAAGGAGTTGTAACACTGGTTGAAAAGACAGGATTAGCTATTGTACTAATAGTTGCAGGAGAAGTTCCTGTTATTGCTATATTTGTACCACCAACTAATTCACTAGCATCTGAAGCCCACTTCACATCATAGTTAGTACCACTATTTTTTACTAAAGCATCTCCTGTATTACCCCCCGCAGGTATGTTAGTAACAGAGCCACCTCCTATGAAATTATTTAAATCTTGAAGTCTTAGCGGAGAATTGGCTGTAGCTGGAAGAGGAAGATTAATAACTTGGTTACTATTCATATCTAATGCAGCGTTCATAACATTAGGTTGAGTACCATTTCGAGATAAAGTATTATCCATAGCAGTCTGAATAGTAGCACTATTAGCATTTATAGTATTAGCCGCTGTAGTGGCATCTATAAGACTTGCAACATTGTTAAGAGTAATCTTAGACATCAGATAATTCCATAGACTTTAATAACTCCGCTGGCTATATTCCCAGCTGAGAATAATACTTGAAAGCCATCTACTGCAGCAGCACTATTCCAGTACCCGCCTCCAGTGGTGACATAATTTAATGTATTGCCTGCATTAGGCTGTGAAGTTAAGGATGTATACATTTTACCTAATTGACTTCCTGTTGGATTGTATATCCTGACAGTACCGCTCAATCCTATTGTAGTAGAACCTATATTACCGTTTATTAAATAACCAACATTAGATGTTAATTGGCTTGCTGATCCCCCCGTAGTAAAAGTTACAGAAGAACTGTAAGTGGCTCCTGTTTGAAAAATACCTCCAGAATGTACTTGAATATTTAAATTAGTAGTACCGGTAACTGGAATAACATTTTCAAATATCAATTCATAAATAGAATAAGCTGAAGTAATACTGGTAATATCTGATAGAGTCGCTACGTTAGCTGCTGTTAAAGTATTTAGAAGAGTATAGGCAGGTGCTGCAAAAATACCATCTCCACGTAAGAAGGTAGAAGTATTATTAGGTAGAATAGGAACAGCACCGGTAGTAGTCGCTGTAACTGGATTTACCAGAGTAGTTAATTGAGTTGTAGTTAAATCGGTGGGAGTACCTCCTACGATACTTCCTTTAACTGTATTAGCAGGAACAGTTGCTAATTGAGCATTAGTAACATTATTGGCAGGTAATGTTATAGTACCATTGACATTAACTGCTCCATTAAATGTTTCTGTACTGGAGTGAGTATTAGTCCCAGACCAAGTATTATTGCCATCTAGAAATGGAACTAAGTGTCCTGATGTTCCCGTGCCTGGTATTGTTATAGTAGGATTAGTAACAACATCTATCAATCTAGCCGGAGAATTTTGAGTACTCGGTACAGGTAAATTGATAATTTGATTACTATTCATATCCAGAGCAGCACCCATCGTATTAGGTTGAGTGCCATCTCTAGACAAAGTATTATTAGACGCAGTCTCTAGAACTGCGTTGTTACTGTTAATAGCATTTACCGCTGTAGTTTGATTTGTTAGATTAACCAGATCGGTTAATGTTATCTTGGACATTTAATTAAGCCGCATTACTTAGAGGAGTCCAAGTTGTAGCACCTGTCGTGTTAATATAAACTCGAGTGTTAACCCCACCATCAATCCTGATATACATAGAACCTTGCGCTGCCGTAAAAGTAGGAGCACCAGTTCCCGATGAAATACTCGGTCTTGAAGTTGGTGTAATGACAGCATTAGTCATTGCATCCCAAGCTACTGAGACACCATCGACATTAACCTGATTTCCTGTGGCATCCAAAGTCTTAGTTGAAAGAGCCATTTATTTTCCTTTCTATGCTTGAGGGAGCATTTAACTCCCTCTCACATATAGTTTATTACTGACTAATATTGCCGTACAAGGTATACTTGATACGAACTTTAACTAGCCCGTTAGTGAATGCACCTGTTGCAATCGTTGACAAATATGCATTATTCGGAAGTGGAGTAATTGCATTTGTCAAAAGTGGAACAGAACCAATCCAATCACCACCGCCAGCGACGGTGTTGGCAACGCCACCTTGAATACCAGTGGCACCAGGTTGGTTCCACGTAGTCTTCACACCGGACGCTTGCATCGCTGCCGCTGCTGTAGCGTTTTTGATGATCTGCGTACCTGCGTTAGGTGTTGCCTGCACAAACGTCGGTGAAGAACCTGCAACTGGTGTGGTATTTACAACCAAACCAACTGCAATGCTCGTGCCACCAGCGGCTGCGATAATCGTGTCAAGTTCTACTTGCTCAATAAAGAGTTGAGTAGAAGTGAACGTTAAAACACCACCAGAGACAGTTGTCACCGGAGTAATTTGTAGAGGAAAGAGTGTAGTTAAAGATTGAATACCCGCAGCAATCGCCGTAGTCGTTCCAGAGAACGATGTCGGTGGGGCTGGGACTTGTAGACCACCTGTACCCATAGCCATGGGAACAAGAGGAATTAGATATTCAATCTCGCGATTTTCGCCGTAGACGAGATACTCGCCTGCGACTTCGGGGATGGCTTTCTGCGTACCATACTGGACGTATAAGCCATCTTGGTTAAACCATGAACCTGCTACCATTTCATATCTCCTTAACTTGGAACTGCACTGGTGGCGGTAATCACGGTAACCATGTTTTCAGGCCGGTAAAGCTTGAAACCATATTCCGCAATGGTGAGGTATTCCTCCTGTTGCAAGTCCTTATTGAACTCACTGTAGACAGTGGGCATCTGACGGAAGCCACCAATCCACGGTGTAGTATCACCGGGGGTTGCAGAGAAGAAATAGTTGCATACGCCACCACTTACTGCAACGCTATTGATCGTTTCCGAAGCAATAGGCGGCAGGTAGTTCGAGACGTAGATATCAAACCCATAGACATTGAAACGGAATTTAAAGCCCGTCATAATGCCATCACGAGTTACATCGCCCCACATTTGCATGGGAGAGAGTAAGTTCACGAGGTTGGCTTGAGTTTGAAGAGTATATGCAACTGAAGGATCAACAACACAACACAAGTTAACTAATGGCACATTAGCCTTGGTCAGTGCATATTGTGCACGAGCAAAGTCAGAGAGTGCGATAGATTGACCTGTGCCGCTTGCCACCCAACGGTGGTCAGCGAGGTTGATGATGTTAGGGCTGCTAGCAGTTTGTCCAGCATTCGCCATAGCGAAGATGCGAGATTCCACGGCTTCCATTAAAGACCGATGTTGACGCGGCACGAATGCAGCAATAACGTCGGACGAGTAGAAACTATCCCTCTTGAACTTTTCGCTAATCGAATGCGCAGAATACTTGTACTGATCGAATGAGAACTGGAAATTACCAGTATCCATTGAACTGTACTTGACCGCTTGATTTTCTGTGAAATCTAGCGTTTCTGCTTCACCGATAGACGGAATGTTAATTGTATAGCCATCTGGGAAGTCTTGAATAACCTTGACAAACTTCATAGCATTCAATTCGTCAAGTAGAAGTTCCTTGATCTGACGTGACCAAAGTTGACTTCTAATGAGATATTGATTATTGGCGTCGGAAAAACCTGCCATAATGAAGTCTCCTTAGATTAATTAATTCGTAGGCATACCGAATGCGTCACCTAATTCGATGGCATCGTTATGCATTTGAATAGCGATTTTTGGGTCTAGATACGCTCTTGGATCTCTTTTATTCAATTCCTGATAATAGTTCCAATCCCGCTTCTGCACTGTGGGAGCGAACTTGTCGGCTCGCAAGCTAGAGCGCGGTGGAGCTACATTAGTAGACGGTTTAACTTCATCCAATCCAAATGTCCTAATAAAAACAGAGGGATGGGATTTAGCCAGATCATCGGTAAAAGCTTGATCTAAGCCTAGCGTATCCATACGTTGTTTGAGAATTTCTGAGGCTTTATCGCCAAATTGTTCCCTTAGTCTTGCCTTAATCATATTGAAATTTTCAGTCTGTTTAATCAGCTTCTCACGTGCTGTGAGCTTCTGTTCCAGAATGGAATCAATATCTTCAGGCTTAATCGATGGCTTGGTTTCTTCCACGGGTGATTGTGGGGTCTGTTCCGGGTTAGCAAGAAGTTTCTCTTGTCGAGCTATTAATTCTTCTAACGAGGCCTTCGCGGTAGCCTCTTCTCTTAACTTAAGATAATCCTCTCGAATATTGTCAAAACGAGCATTTTGAGTCTTAATAAAAAGATCGGATTCTACCTTTGCTGCTAGAATCTCTTCCTTGGATTTGTCCTTCCATTTATTGAGGAGTTCGTCGCGTTCGTTGGTTTGGTCAACCTGTGTATTATCTAATAGGCTGTCAGCCATTATTTCTTCTCCTGGTCCAGGGTAATTAATTTGGACACCATCTTTAAAGCAGCTTTAAAACCATTGGTGTGAGCTTGCTTATAGTCCCAATTAGGTGCCTCATATATCTTAGGACTTATCTCTGCGGACTCTAGTCCGGCTTTCTCTTCATCTAAGAGAGCTTGCAATCGATCTAAAACATGTCGAGCAGCTTTTAAACTCTTAGTAAACTTTTCCTTGTCTTCGTCAGTCTTTAAATGCTTGGTCCAAGCAGTAATCATAATTAATAACCAGTTGTAGGTTTAGCTCTCTTACCTTTATTGGCAGCCTTTTGGAACATAGCACGATCAGAGATCATTTGATTTCCAGTATTAGGTGTCATACTCAAAGGTAATTCCTTCGCTCTATAATCTTGAGTCGGAGGCGGAACATCATAAGCTGGATGGTCCTCTTGTTGCATTGGTAATTCAGACATTATTGAGTCCCTAAAGTTCCTGTTGGAGTGGCATTAGCTGGAGGATTACGCTGCAATCCTAGACCAGGGCGAGCTGGAGTTTGGGGAGGCGGAGAGAATTGACCTTGAGTGTTGGTATCATAATCATGTCCAATTCCAGTGGCAGTTCCCATTTCCTGATGAAGTTGTTCTTGAAGAGCTTGGACCATTCGTTGTCCATCAGCTTGTTCAGCGAGGGCAATGTAGGGGGTGACTGCTCGGTAATCTTTGAGGTCGAAGACAGACTCGAGTATCTTTGCAAGTGTAACCCCGGAGAAGTGAGGTTGGACAGTAGCCCATAGATTTGAACCGGTGAGGGCAGTGAGATTTTGCACGAGCTCAGCTTGTTCAGCAAAGTGTCGTGCTCCAATTGGCTTAATTCGACCAACTCCTGTGATGTCATCGACTGTAAGTGTTTGGAACGTGGTAGCATTGAGATCATTATCAAATACCTTTATAGTTAGTGCACCTGATAAGTTCCTACGAGCTAACTCAAGCATGTAGTTAAGTAGCATTTCCAGAACTTGCTCAGAGAACTGGTTAATCTTATTTTGAAATAGACGAGAGCTGGCATTCTCTAGACGCTGTACTTCGTACTTTGTCTTTTCACCCGGGGACCGAATGCCCATAGCCTCACGGGGAGCTCCCGCCATTTCTTCCATCTGCATTTGGATCTTCTCGATCTTCATGTCAGACTGCATGATTTGGACTTCAGGTTGGATTAATTCTACATCCCCTTCTTCAGAGACGAAGATCTTCTCACCTGGTTGCCATACATATTCTTCTACGAAACCTTTAACCTTCTGGACTGGGTATGTGACTAAGTCCCAGATATCCGCAGCCATATTTTCGATATGATCCATGCGATACTGCATACCAACAAGATTAGCTAAAGGACCCATACCCCATAAATTATCTTGTTTACGGCGCCAAGGAGAGTGGACAATCGGAGGATAGCCAAAGAAAGACGGATTAGGTTTATTCTCGATCAGCTTGTGTCGATCGACCACCGTAATAACACGATTCTTTTCAAAGACATCCGTATAAGGATCGTACCAATCTCCATAGAAAGTTAATACTTCAACCATATCGGAAATTAAATAGGCACGGAAGTTAGTAAAACCATCCATGGCATAGAGACGATCCTTCTGGATCCAGTCTCCTTCAAATTGCCGGGCATGGAATCTAATCTTCTTTAAGTATTCATATAAAGCTTCATACTCAGCTTGATTCTCATCATTAGACATCCTACTTAATAAATCTTTTAATTCACCTAAAGAGATTAGGGAACGGATTATTTTAGGAGACTGAATGAAATTCTCAGCAGTAGGATTAAATACTATATCTAATGGACTGATACGTCGAACTGCAGGACCAACATAACCAGCTTGAGTTTTATCAGTTTGTTCTACTCTTTGATCCACCCATTCGACAGTACCAAAACAATTACCGAAGTCGATGTAATCTTGGATGATCTTTTCCATCTCAGACTTAAAAGTAGGTTGTTCAATTACCCAAGACATATAGTTGATGATGGAGTCACGTTTCTCAACATCAGCGGCATCTTCATTCTCAGGCTCCCAAACTAGCCACTTCCGCTTGGGAAAGAGTGTGGCGATGTAGTTGGCAAATAGGTTGTCCCGGATTTGGCAAAGTTTAGGGACTGTCGTCTTATTCTTCCAAGGAAGGGAGGCATTTGAAGTCTGGGTAGTATCCGTTGCATAGACATAACGTCTTATCTCTTCCCAATCATTCTTAGCTACTTGGCGTAGAGTATCCCATTGAATATAGCGTTCTGTAAGTCTAGTTGCGAGTAAGTCTGGAGAAATTACATTCTCTAGGGCCATAACCTTTCCGGTCATGCCACACCTCCCCAACGGGCATGATAGGTAAATTCAGGTATTTTAGTCTTACTCATTCTATAATAATCTATCGGAGGTACTGCGAAGTCTATTACCGATGCTAATGCATCTTTGACATCGTCATGGGCAGGATTGCTATATATTAGTTCTTCTTCTAAGACTTGACAATTACCACTAGGATAATGCCAAATCTGTCTGTTCGCGTAACGCGGTTCTAAGATTGAGAAGATCCTTTCTTCTTTTGAGCCTTGCCACCTCGAAGGGCGATACTCATCGATACTTAATGATAATCCATTCCTTCTAATGTAGTTTTCTTTGAGATCTTCAACGATAACCTTCTGCGCTACGCTAACTTCACATCTAATCTTTCTGAAACCCCATTTATCGTATAATTTCAATATATGATTGAAGTATTCCGAAACTCTATCAGTTTTAAAACGATCTATTTCTAATATATAATAATTGTGAAAAGAGTCAGTACCAAGAACAATAATGCTAGTGAAATCAGACTTCTTACCAGTGGAATAAGCAAAGTCGACGGCTGCACATACATTAAGACGTTCCCGTTTGAAGAACCAATGATGATCCCTTTTGGAAAGGTAGTTTTGGTCGTAGTACTGGAACAGGTCCCGCTGTATGGGTGAATTATCCACATCGTGGGGGTCGTTGTAATATTGAGCTCTGAAATGGATTTTGTTAAGGTATTGGGCCCTTTTGGTGGCGAGAATGTCGGCATCGAAGCCAAACCACTTGCCATCAGATCTTCTTTGTTTAGGCCACAAAAATTGGCCTGAACCATCGCCTGCAGTCTCCACAGGATATTCTTTACTTTCGAACAGAGAGGTTGAAGCTTTCTTGTCACCATTTTCATCGTATTCATCTATTTCCATTTCCAAGAGACTAGAATATAAATCCTTTGGATGGTATCGAGTCCCAACCACCCACTCTCGGGCATTTACAGTCTCAATAGAAGATAAGTAAGAATATTGATCTATTACTTTTTGTCGTCCTTCTTCGAGGTAAGCATTACTCTGTACCACCACATCATCAAGCACGGCAATATCGCAATGCATGCCAACAATGTTACTAGTAAGTCCCGCGGTGAAGATAGAAGGATCACGAATTGATTCCTCTCGACGTTTAGGATGATCTAACGATATTTCTCGTTCCGTCCACTTCTCTCGTTTAGCTTCATCTTTGATAACCATATCAGGCCAATATAACCGATAGACGTCATCTGTAAAGATATCTTTAATAAATTTCAATTGCTTGGTAGCAAGGTTAGAAGTAGATGAAATATATAGAACTCTTAATGTAGGATCTCTAGTTAACTCCCAGGCAACTCTATAAGCGATTAAAGCTGACTTCATATGATCTCTAGGTAGCAGAAGTAGTTGGTGAGATTTAGCACCATCAGAAGTCCACCAATGAATTACTTCACGATGTATGTTACCTAACAACCGTTTGGGATGAACTAATTCAATAAATCTCTCTAAGGAACTTTCAGCTAACTTACGTCGATCATCTCTAGTCTTTTGTATCTCGGATTTAGGTTTCATTAAAAAGACTTAAGTTTTCCTATAGTTACTAAGAAAGGTAAATAATGCGTTAAGAGGTCGGGAGGAGGCACTAATTGAGCAGTATCTAATGGAACAAACGATATGCCCTGTGTGGCAGTTGGAATAGACTTAGCTACTGTTCCTAATGGAGTATACCAGGCCATACCAGAAATTCCGGCAGGCTGTACTTGAGCTGTGTTAAATGGAACAAAGGAATATCCACTCTGGCTATTTGCAACGGGTACCGCTTGTGAGAGCGGTTGTAGCCAAGCAAGCGAAGGAGTCTGAAATGCTCCTAATACCCAAATCGGTTGAGTATAGTTCGCAGTAACTGTATTAACCGCTGCTGATAAAGGTTGCCACCATCCTTGAGAAGTAACGGCCGTTACTTGAATAGTATTAAAAGGTACAAACGTTTGAGTTTGAACCGTTTTATTAGTCGGAACAGCTACCGAAAGCGGCTGTTGCCAAGATACTTGTGTAACTGTATTAGAAGTTTGTACAATCGGGGATAATGGATTGAACAAAGCTTGGTAGTAAACAGTAGCTGTTCGCGGTACACCGGCATCGTAGAATAACGGTATAATCTGCGGAAGCATTTGAACCGTATTAAATGGAACAAATGTATATCCCTGCTGAGCCTGTGCAACCGGTGTCGGTTGTGAAAGCGGATAATACCAACCGAATTGAGAAATGCTATTACTAATTTGAGTGGGTATAGCAAACGTAGTGGCTTGGGTAGGTTGCGCAATCGCAACATTTGCTGCAGGACTAATAGGCCCGAACCAGCCGTTAGGCGGCGGTGTTGCAGCAACTTGTACAGAACTAAGCGGTACAAAGTAACTGCCAGCCTGTGCCTTAGGTATTGAAACAGCACTAGATAATTGATTTTGCCAACCTGAAGGTACTGCGAAAGGTTGTATTATAAATGTCGGTGCCGAATTATTAACAACTGGCGTAACAAGAGGTCTAGAAAGTCCTTGTTGCCATCCCCACGGATTACTTGCAGTCGTGGCAATCTGCGGCGTATTAAGAGGGACGAAAACATAGCCCTGTTGAGCCTGCGCGACAGGCGGGGCCCCAAAAAGAGGTTGAAAACAATTTAACGGACTATTTGAAATCTGTTTCGTATTAAACGGAACAAAACTATTACCTTGTCGAGCAATCGCTACGGACGGCGCACCAGATAAAGCTTGTTGCCAACCTAATGGATTGCTTGCAATTTGTACCTTATTAAAAGGAACAAATGAACTGCCTAACTGCGCCTTAGCAACTGGTGCAGCTACTGAGAGGGGCTGCCACCAACCTCTGCGAGTCGTATTTTGAAATGGAGCTGCAAATGTTGTTGCCTGCGTATGAACTGGCTTCGCAGCAGGAAGATTATATTCCTTACTGGGAGCAGGAATGCCCCATACCGGCTGTACCACTTTAGTAGCCGATCATCTTAACGTGGCGCTTACCATGGTCGTGAATCACGGGAAAGCCGATAGTTGGCACAGTTACGCTGACGGCATCAAAACCGTACCAAGCACCAGCCCCACTAGTAGCCCCATAGATTGTCCCAGGAGTTGTTTTATCTCCGTCCAAGTCGTTGACGATCTGCACCACCCCATTAGGGAAATCTGTTAATTTTGTCCAAGTCACGGCGTTGTCGATCGATCGCCAAATGCCATAATTAGTCGGAACAGTATTAGTCCCATTAAATCCGGCAATATAGATCGCTGGGTAACTCTGACCTGGGAATGTCGCGCCAAAGCCGAATGCAGTAGTATTACTGAAATCGGTAGACCCGTCTTTGACGACGGTCCACGTCGCACCATGATCCGTTGATCTCTTGGGAGTGCCGCCAATAATGTCACAATAAAACAAATGACCAGCTTTACCTGGGACCGATTTCAATACCCCGCCATAAGCCGCCGATCCTCCTAGGGAACTGGAATACACTTTCGCCCAAGTAGCGCCACCATCAGTAGATTTATAAACGCCTGGAATGAGGTAATTGTACAGATAGAACGTATTGGCATCTACACGATCCGCCGTGCAAAGCTTAGTGGCCTTATTAGCGGCAAAAGGCCCCCATCCCGTTGTCTGCCTAACGGTCCAATTAGAAATTGTTCCCGATCCTTGTTGACTTGTAACTGTAATGGATAACGCACCTGTGCCTGGATTGTAGGACGCAACCGTCCCCTGAATATAATTAATTAATGTGACACCATCCCCCTGCCCCATCGTTATTACGTTACCAGTCGGGAATACCAAGCCCGTTCCTATGTTCGTTATGTTTACGGTCGCCCCAACAGGCAGAGTTTGGCTCTGTGTGTTTGTTACCCAAGAAGTAGGTATTCCGGCAATCGTTACCTTGGTCCAATTTTTCCCGCCATCCGTTGTTTTATACACATAGGTTGAGTCAAAAGTCGGCAACCAGATGAAATTTGTGTCGCTTGCAGCGGCGATGCAGCCACCACTGTTTGAGTTGATGGTAGCAGAAGGGATGCTGTGAATGATCCAGTCAGTGAATGGCCCCGCTCCAAATGATGCATTGAGGTAGTAGGTCATATCAGTGACTAATGTAGTACCACTGTATGAAGTGACGGTGCCTCCCATATATTTGGAAGCATCAGAGGCGCGGATTATCTGTATGCTATCGCCCGCTGTAAGACTGAGACCAGCGTCAACCGTCCATGTCAACGATCCCGAACCAATACTATGACTGGTTGAACTGGTTGAACCGAACGGAACCCACGTTACGCCGCCATCGGTTGAAACTCCTGAAAGATCAAGCCACGGAGGGGCCCCCACGTTACTGACAACAAGCATTGCCATCTTTGCCGGAGAAAAGGATGAACCAGCTACCCAATCCGCCGCCCAGCCACCCATAATGAAACCGATGGTGGGATAACCCATTTGCGGTGGGTAAGACGTGCCAATGGCCGTCTTAAAAGCTTCTCTATCCCAAGAAAATATATTCGGTGCACCGCCCGGCGGCACCACTGCCACATTACTAACCAGAGTTTCCTGCGGGGCTGTTGCAGAGGTCCAGTTTACAACTGTAGAAGTAACGCTGGCAGTTGGTGGTGTAGTGGAGAATACTCCAACCCCCCCACCTACCCAAAGCTTTCCAGTGAGAGCCGGATCGAAAATCCCCTTTCCTCCGGAATTTAGATATCCACCGATCGCCGCGGCAAGCCATGGAATGTCCGTGGATGTACCAGTAGGACCAAGCGATAATCCAGACCAATTTGCACCGCCATCGGTGCTGACATTGACTCGGCCATCATAATGTATGGCGAATACATGACTTGTGGCCTGAGAACCACTGGCTGGGTCAGTAACGGCAGAACCGTAAGGCTCATTGACATTCAAGGCAGTCATATGAGTCCACGTACCACTAAGCAACCGCCAAATGGTGGCGGATGAATCAGCGATCCAGACAACGCCAAACTGATCAATCGTCATGGTAACAGGAGAAGTTGGTCCACTAGCGGCAGCTAAAGCCCAAGTGGTACCTCCATCTGTGCTGTGATACACACCACTACCGTATACACCCGCATAAATTCCTTGAGTCGCACCACCTGACACCGACGACGATGGATCGAATGCAACAACAGTAAAGCTTGAAGAGGCCGGAACAGAACTAGTGCTTATTGCTGTCCACGTCGCTGTTGGCGTGTGAGTGCCGTTCGCAGTTTTAAACATGCTAACATTGGGGGCGGCAGTAAAAACAATGTCCTTATTTGCAGGATCGACCGCGATAAGCGGCCCCATCGAACCGCTGTTAGGGTTGTTTGGATCACTACTATCTTGAGTATATCCGGTATCAGTCCACGTCGCTCCTCTGTTGCTGGATGTCAGCATGAAGCCTTTGAACTTCATGTAGAGGTTAGATGTCGCACTCTTGGCAATCATAATCTCATTAACACCGGTAAGGCCTGAGAGTATGTTGACAGCGCTTGCAGGAAGTGAATTTGAAGTAAGGATTTGCGTCCACGCAGGCGTGGCGCTTAAATTCGAACTTACCCAAGCACCACCCGTATTAGCTCTCGTAACCGCCGTACCATCGGATGCGATATCTATTCCAGTGACGTAGCCGCCGCCGCCAAGGGGTAAAATGCCGAATGTTGTCATGCGCTCTTTACTGCTTGGACGATGGTGTTGATAATAGTATCGGACGATAAATCGACTAACAGGCTGGTCTGTGGACTCGTGACGATTTTGTATTCGCCGAAATTGAAATCGGCCGTATTATAGAGGTCTTGAAATTGAGTGCCCTTCACCGGCGCATTACCACTCGTACTCATGAACCCAAGGATTACGTCGTTTGCATTTGTAGTCGTGATGCTCTGAGCTGTGCTACCCGTCAACGCAGATCCGTCGAAGGGTGATGCGATATTCACGCCACTGAATGAAGCCACGCCGACCGATGGAAAAGAGACGGCGGCACTTAGAGTAATCGTTACGGCATGACTGCTTATCGGAGCATTGGCCGTTGCCGTCCATAATTCCATATTATTGCCAGTTGAAAAGGCGCGAGGTAACCACGAAAGTACGCTACCAGCACTGGCAACAGTTAGAACGGTGACTGTGGAGGACGGCACCCATGTCGTCAGCACAAAGATATTGCTGCTGCCCGTAGTAGAGGCTGTAGTAACATTCCAACTACTCACAGTACCACCACCGTTACTTTGAGCAGAACCATCAAGCATAATAAGGTTAGGACTACCTGCTGGCGGTACAACTCCACTGGGCCCTATTAAATATCCACTCATAGATTCATCGAACGCAAGGATCGACCCCTAGCTTCTTGTCGCTTTAGTTTTTCTTCAAATGGATCACAGCCCTTTCCAACACATTTCTCACAAACTACACCCATGCAAATCTTGCAAAGCCCGCCAAGGTCAGCGGGATCGCAAAACGGTTTGACATGGCGAATTGCTTGACAATGCGCACAAGTGAATGTAGCTCGTTCCTTGACGGAACCATAAGGCTCCGTCAAAGTGCCGAGACCGGTTAAGGCTTTTCGCATTATTCGCGGAACAGCATACCGACGTTGACAGTCGAGGCATAGTTCGAAGACTTAGCTCGAATGCCATAACCGGCTAGGTTAGTTGCTGGAATAACGATTTCACCTGGACCACCTGGAGCTACCACCCAACGATACGAAGCACGCTGGTTAGCACCTAGTGTCCAAATGACACCGGTTTCTGCACCGGTCGGTTCTGCAGTAAGAGATCCTATACAGACAGTACCAGAAGCTGCATCGGCTTGGTCCATCTTGTTAACGGTAAGAGCGACACCACCAGTACCTGCTGTAGTCTGTTGAATAACAGTCCAGACCAATTCACAATCTACTGCATTTGGAACTCCACTTGCGCCGACATCAAATTCATAGATGAATGCACGCTTTAGAGTTGCAGTGGCAGCCGCCGCTTGTAGCATAGTTTTAACGGTAGTAGCGACGTTGTTAAGCGTCGGAGTAGTAGCTGAAACGTTTGTAACGCCATAAAGAGCCATAGTTTTTTCCTTTAATAGTTATTCGCTGCACAAAGCGGCGAGGGTGAGTAATGCTTGTGCAGCATTAACTTGTTATAGAACGGAGAGCCGCAAGCTTAGCTTCATAATCAGACTTAAGCTTCTGAGCTGTATTAGCTAAACTTACTGTAGTTTTTTCTTGTGCTGTCAATGCATTTACACGTGCAGCAATAGAAGTCTCGTGTTCTTTGATAATTACTTCACGTGAATCAAGTTCCATTTGCTTAGTAACTAGATCAGTCTGATCTTTAGAGAGAGACCTAAGACCACTATCCAATTGTTTCTGTTTATTAGACAAATCAATATTTAGACTATCTACTAAAGCTTGATTAGTAGCTATCTTAGCTTCTACATCAGCTTTCTGAATCTCAAGATCATCTTTAGTCTTCTTTAGATCAGCTTGAGAAGTCTCAACTAATGTCTGGTAGTCTTGAGTAGCTTTAAGGATCTCTTGAAGACTAGCCTTAGCTGTTTCAGGAGAAGAAATAGCAGTTAGCAGGGCAAAGATTGCAGAAGCGTCGCTAGGACCCGGAGTAATCATCATGTTGAGGTTACCGCCGATACTTTATAGCCTTGAGACATAACTGTAGAGACATCAAAGTATTCAGTTTGACCTGCTGTCATTCTAGCATCAACATTAGCTGTTGCAGTTGGATTAGTTCCAAATAGAATGGAAGAAATACCATCGACATGAATTCTAACTAATCTAGTATTGTTTTGAAAGGCTGCAGATTGACCTGGAGTCGCGGTGAAGGTGATATTCTGTTTTGCTGTGGCAGGAATAGCTGCGACGGCGACAACACCACCAGTTCTTCCTACATCAGCAAATTCGGTGATGTACATAGTAGACATATAAAATTAACTTTCTTCTTCAAAGTGTTCTTTGAGTTCTTTTTGTAGTGGATTTGCAGGTGGATTATTTAAGACAATACCTCGGATAGCAGCATTACGTAGTTTTAATTCCCAGATTTCATTACTCATACTATGAAAACGGAGGTCATCGTGTTTCTCGTGGTATTCTAATTTCTCAATGATTTCTTTTCCTAGAGTTAAGAAATCCTTCCTGATATTAGTAAAATGGCCATTAAGCCACCATGCCATTGACCAAACTGAGCCTGCTATAGCTATGACTAGGGTAACAGCACCAATCCCCAAGGTTTCAGGAAGCATATTATTTTAAGGCAGACAAAGCAGCAAACCCTGTTAGCTCGGTCTTAGGCTCTTCCTTAGGTTTAGGTTTCTTCATGTTAGCTTTATCATTCTTAGGACGTTTATTGCCCTTGGCCATTTATTCATCTCCTAAATCATGGTTAGGACCAATTGGAATTAGACCTAAGCCAGTTTTACTAGACTTAGGCATATTGTAAGCAGGATGGTTCTTAGGATCATTAGGAGTCCCAAAAGGAACTCCATAATCTGCGTAACCAGTTAATTCCTTGTTAAGTTCGTCCATAGATTAATATCCTTTGACCTTCTTATCTTTCTTCTTGTCTTTACTAGAACCTTCCTTGATACCAGCTTTCTTATCTTTAGCCATATCTGCCTTCTTGGCAGCGGAAGCTTTAGCCATTAGCTAACTACTTCCTCAACATGAAGCTTACCTTCAAGCTTACCTTGTTCTTGTTCAGGGGTTAGTACTTCTACTTCTACTTCTACACCAGTGGCGAGATCTTTAACTTTAAGCATTGTTATTCCTTTTATTTGTTATTTATGCATTAAGGAACCTATGAAGGTCAAGACATTCTGGCTGATAAGCCAGCCCATGCCCATAAAGACACCCCATAAGAACCAATCTATAGCTTTAGCCATCATTTACTTCCTTCCTCTGCCTACGGCAGAAGCTCCTTTGTGTTTACTATTCCAGATCTTAGCAGCCTTAGTCTTAGCAGCTTTTAAAGACATACCCTTAGCAACAAAAGCATCTCTTATCTTCTCGTAGCCTGCGGGCATAGTAGTATTCCTTATTGACTTTGGTCTATTATACAGGTATATTATAATATTGTCAATAAAATAGGTTTGAAATGAAAGTAATCAAAGTTAATAGAAAAGATATTCCAAATACCTCAAATACTCCAATATTTGATTATTGTAGAGAATTAATCAAAAATGGTGAAGATTTTGATTCTAGGCTGGAAGTTTATCGAGATAATCAAGATTTTGACTTGGTTATAGATAATATTGGTTATGGAGCTAGATTATCCGTAAAAGAAGGCCCAGTACCTCGTTTTGTTAAATATCAACCGATGAGTAAACAATCGGGGGAAAGACTGCGTTTAAATAGGGCGGTAAAGGTGTCCGGGGCAGCCGTAGATCGATTTAAACGTGAAGGATGAGGGGAAGCACCTCCCACGGCTCAGCGAGGCTAATTTGGACGCCCTGGCCTGGGCACTAGATTTTATGAGAAGGTATGAGAAGAAACACAAATTGGTAAGGACAATTAATGGAACTAACAGGTGATTGGGCAGCAAGGCTTGTTTCCCTCTTAGGGGAAACAGCCGTATGGGCAGTATTTACGCTTTGGCTAGTTGGAATAGGTTATTTACTATATCGTAGCCTAGAATGGTAACTAAATTACTACGTATAAAAATATACCGAGATACTTTTGGAATGTAATTCATTGCCCGCTTGAGACCCCCCGGCCCCCTATACCCGGTTTTATGACGATTGATGAAACCTAAAACTCTTCATTTGCATATGACTACCAATAGCATCTATAGCTTACAATTATACCTTCATTAGCCATACGGCGATAGCAGGTGACGTAAGGTATCAGATGCTATTCTATAGATACTCGTTGTAAACCAATATGAACGGAGTGCTTGGTTCATGTCTGTGTCAACACTGAGGCAATAATACCTTGGTTAAGCCAAGATGTTGCCTTGACTTAGCCACAATGGCTTGGTAGTCTATTAATGGTGCTCAAGGGCACTGTGACCGACGTTTGCTTACTCCCGGCCTACGGGTTTCCGGGCTCATGCGTTCTAAGGTCAGGTTGTTTGACAAGTGAAAAAGACTGATAGACCGCAAGCACCCGCTTGTGGCTATTCGTCGTGAGAGAGGCTAAACCAAATGGCTAACAATATCCTAAATCCCAAGGCACAGACTGCAACCGAAACCTCCACCCGTATTGATCCCCATCAATATGAGATCGGCGCGGTCATGGAAGCCAACGCCAAGGAAGTAGCTTCCAAGGCCGATTGGTTGTCGGCAACCATCAATACCATTGCCAAGGCAAAGCAAGACTATGAAGGCGGACCCTTTCAAGTCATGTTCAAGGTAATGGAAAAGATGAGTGCCGAACAAATCGACGCTTTGCCTGATCCAGATGCGGAGACCGGCAACAATCCGGGCTTGTATAAGATCAGGATCGTTGGTGCCAAGGGTAAACCAGAGGTGAAGGAACGTAAATATTATCACGTTCTTTCTGATGCTTTGCCGGGCAATATCGCTAAACAGCAGCGTATCGACATGCTTGAATTGAGCATGAAAGATCCGGTTCAATTCAATGTCTCTAGTGTACCTCAAGACATTAAGGACATGGATAAAGATCGGCGTTCGGCTGAAATATCGAAACTTAGTGGTGAGTTATCAACATCGCGGACCAATGTTCTAGCAGCATTTGAATTGCTATTCCATATCCGCGCTGTCAATGCTTTGCCTGGCGCTACTGCCAATGTGATGTATGCATTGGATGCACAGGGCAAAGAACTTGACGGTGAAGACGGTCGGGAAACTGTGGTGGAAAACACTAGGACACCTATCACAGTCACCACAACAATCGAAGGTCGCAAGGGCAAGGATACTACACAACTTAGTATCTCTTCCTTTAAGAAACTTCGACCTGCTGTCGCACTAGAGAAGGGCGGCACTTATCAAGCGTTGATTGATAGTGCCCCGACGGTGAAGCGCGGAACCAAAGGTGAAGGAACCGATCAGACTGGCGGGGCAAAGCCGGAACTGATCAATACCAACGAAACCTTCATCGCTCGCATGGTGGATGTTCATGACTACATCGACGTAATCATGAGCGATACCAAGCAAACGGCAGTATCGGCAATCCTTGGCTTGCTCAATGGCAAGTCCGGCGGCGACGATCTGTTAATCACCATTACTGAAGTGAGGGACGGACTGAATACCATCCTTGCCAAGACGTACAAGGCCGGAGATCGGTATCAGACCTTGACCGTCAAGCGTGCTGAAGCATTGGCTGACAAGGTAGCCTAGGATTGCAAGTTGTTGCCCCGGTCACAAGCCGGGGCAGTGACGTGCAATCAAGCACGATAAGAGAGGCTTTAATCATGCAATATCTAGCATCTGTTACCCTGCACAACCGCCGCAAGACATTGAATGCAAACGGCCATCCAGACTACACAGATCATCCAGTGACTATACATTTGCCTTGCATCAGTAAGGCTGATGCAGAGATGGTAGTCGAAAGCATCGACGGCAAAGCCGACCGTTCGGCAGAAATCAGTATCCGTCTCAATGGTTACCGCCGATCAATCATCTTGACGCTTGATGAGTGTCAAATGATTGCCCATGAATTTAATTCAGATTGGGCAAAGGCTGCTGAATAGACTGTTATCCAAACAACACACCCTGTGGCAGCAATGTCACAGGGTTTTTTATTGCCTTATTTTGTTCTATCTATGTTACATCAGGTGTTGCAATTCTGCCACATCTGAAAATAGTGATAGGTTTTAGCCTGCACGCGCGTGTGTAATAGGTTTAATCATGTGTTCATGTAGATGAACGGAGCACTATATTCATGTTCGACATCCACCTGTGTTGCTGATATGCAACACTGAGTCATTTAGCTACTTTGACTTAACCCCATAGTCGTGGTAGACTTAATAATGCCGAGAGAGGTTTCGGCATTGCATAGAAAGGGGAATACCAATGAGTAAGTTCTCCATTATCTTCCAGCAACAAGCCAACCGTGTCGAGCATCGTACCGTGGGGCACATCCCCAATTGTACACCGGCAGTCGATATATTCATTGAACGGACGCCGGAAGAAATCCACGAATGGATGCGAGCTAGCACTGAACGCTACATCCATCAAATGCATACGATGAAGTTCCGGGATTTCATCAATGCCCCGTTGGAGCGGGCACCGCCAGTATTTAGGTAATGCGAGGCACCACCTCGACCTAGGCTGCGCTGGCCCAAACGAGCGAAGGGACCTAGGGTATGTCCGCATAAACTACCCGCAGCCGCGTCTACGCGGCGGCCATTTTTATGTCTCAAACCAAGGGGAATACAATGAAGATACTTAAGATCACAGCCAACCAAGGTTACACTGTAAATGGTGTTCGAGTATACCATCAATTCAGTGACACCAAGAATGGTTTCTTCCATCGACTGGCAGCTAATGGAGTAGCTGCTGATTGGGTTGCGTATGAGTTTATTGCTACATACGTATTAGGTAAGCGTATCTTCGCAGCTACCACTGATTACTATGCCACGATATTGCCGCGTGTATTTGAAATCACGAAGGGAACGGCTGATGCACAAGATCACTGAGTATCACATCGTTATTCCCCGCGCTCCCAACGACCATCGCGATGGGTTCTACCCAAATCTGGATGATGTGACGGCTGTCATCCAAGACCTGTTGGCAGACGAAGACATTCATTCTTTCATCGTGTCTAGATTAGTTATAACTGAGATCGATGGCGAGGAGTTAGATGGTCATGCCTAAGTTCGCTATTCTCGTGACCCACAACGAGTTTCTGTGGTGGAGCTATATGTTAGTCATTGACCATAAGCCTGTGATCAATGAACAGAAGTATGCTACTGCATTAGCAGCATTCAACGCCGCACTCAATGATGCAAATCGGAGAGGGTTATACAATCTATGAAACGCATCGGTATCTTTATCGACGGGTCTAATCTATACATGAGTACCAAGGCATTGGGTTTCAGAGTAGACTTCACCAAGTTACTTAATTACTACAAGCAGCAAGGTGATGTAGCTCACGCCTTTTACTTCACTGCTCTGCCACCAAAGGAGGTTCAGTCACCTTTGCGTAAGATGATTGATTACGTGGATTACAATGGTTGGACTGTGATCCAGAAAGAAACTAAGAAGTATGTTGATCTTGAGGGAACAGAGAAACTCAAGGGCAACATGGATGTGGAAATAGCGGTGCATGTTGCTGAAACTGCACCGTTTATCACTAACTTAATCCTATTCTCTGGTGATGGAGACTTTCGTGTATTACTGGAATCTATTCAGCGAAGGCATGGTATACATTGTACTATTGTCTCCGCTCGGAGTCTGGTGGCTGATGGACTACGTCGACAGGCGAATGAATTCGTAGACTTGGCCACACTCAAAGATACGTTCAACCATGAAACTGAGCAAGAATCTATGCGTCCCAAGCGCAAAAGATTCTTGCTTGGCCCAGAAAAGTGATAGGTTTTGCCGCCATGCCATACGTAATCAAGCCACGGATCGATACCAAGAAACATCGTAATGTTCTTCTACGGGTGCTGAATGGAGGCGATCTCCCAGCGGGACATGCGGATTGCGACGGAATGGAGATCAGAACTGAGGAAGACCTTGCAGAAGCGATGAATGAGCTTTATTCGACAAAACTTGCAAGGAAGCTTCGTTAGCTACGTTGACTTAACCCGTCGACCATGTTAGACTTAGATAATGGAAAGGGGAAATACCATGTCGAACCGGACCATGCAACAGAAGGCTTTGAAGCTGCGTAAGCAGCGTCGTGCTATGCCAAAGGAATTGATGAAAAGTGGCATCATTCCCAATCGCGGAGTGTTAGGGGAATACAAGGAACGTGCCAAAGGTCTTGGCGTAAGTGAAGACGAAGTCAATCTGCTAATCAGGACCTTCTACAAACGTGATCCCATACCCAGTATCCCTGCTGGAGAAAGCGAGGAAATCAAGGCTCTGCTCAAAGAGTTGAAAGAACGCATACCAGAACAATGTTTCTTCTCTGTGTTAGACAACTGCTGGCACAAGACTATTTGTTTCTACAATGCGCAGAAGACTTGCTTCGTAATGGCGCATACTGATCTGCGTAAGCTGATTACTCGACGATCCATCGAATACAATAGCAAAGATAGAATTATGCAGGCATACTATTCAGGTAAGATTATCTGGATATCCTGCAAATCAATACGATCAGGTTAATAGCCCCTCCCTGATCGTACCGCTGCGTAGCCGCACTACGCAAGCACCTAGAACCCCATCGTATGTCGCTCCCCTCGGCATACGGTGGGGTTTTTCCGTTGCTAATCCAAATCATTACGAGAGAAGGAGAATGATGTGGATACTGTAACAAGATGGATTATCGACTACTTCGAGTTGTTGATAATCCTTGCACTGCTCGTGTCGCTGTGCGGAATAGCGATGGGTGTAAGGTACATTTGGTTAGGCTGGTTTCGTGATCCTCTCGTCAAATCGTATAACAGGATTATTCGTAATCCTATTACACGTTTGATGGGACCATTACGTGCCAGATTATCCAGACGTGCCGCGAACACGTTGAGGGACAAGATGGCCAAGTGGAGAAAGGGACACTTAGCAAACGTATTCTATGAAACTATCCACCGTGAGATCGAAGCCGGTAGGCTATCGAAACAACAAGGTAAGCGTTTGCAATCTGAGATGGCCAAATTCTTCGGCTTGTCTGACTTGGCTCGCATCAAGACTCACGATGATGCCATCAAGCATCGTTTGATGTTGAACAAAGAGTACGAGATTGGTCCTAAGGGACCGATTCCAGGGGGTAAACCAGGAGAAGACATCGTCCCTGTGTATAAATTCGAGGGCTTAGGTTCTAAGTTCTTGAATAAGAAGGGAGCAGCATAATGGGGTATAGCGGTTACAAATCCAAATCGGATAAACGTAAACAACGGCGAACACCACACGAGAAAGCTCGTCGTGCTCGTGCATTTAGGATGCGTCTTCGACGTATCGAGATGGGATTGCGCCGAAGAAGGGAATGGCATGATGCGAACGCCAGAACAACGCAAGATTGAGGAAGATTTTGCGAGAGGAAAGAAAAGAACTTGTCCAAAGTGTGGTCAAATCTTTCTAACTAGGAAAGATAAACGAATACATCGTAAGACAGTTCGAGACTGTGATCAACCCGCAGCATAGTGTCTGCAAACTTGAGAGAGAGCAATGATTAACCAACCACAAACCATCATCCACGCCAAGGCGGGACACCAAGTTCCCAAGGAACTATGGGAAACTGCATTACGCAAGTGTCCTACGGTATCTGGTTATGCCATTCGTGACACTCACGATGACAAGACTACCCTCGAAACTGAGCACTATACTCAGGCAGTCACTGTTGACAATATGTCGACACTGGAAGAGCAAGCCAAGGAATACGAACGAGTTTACTATCTGGCCAATCTTCCCGGTGCTCATACCAAAGATGATGTACAACCGTTTGTGTTGACCATCATGGAAGATGAGCAGGACACTATCGGCATCGATATACTTTCCTTCTTTCTGGAAGGAGACTTCCCCAAATACTCCGATCCCAAATCGGGACATACTGACGAATACAACTTCGCCTATGAGATCGTCATTCCTACCCTGCAGGACATGTTCATGGCTGCCGGCCAAGACATCGCTCTGTTCACTGCTGCTCTGCACAAGCCATTGTTCGAAAAGAACATAATGGCTCATGCTGGACATCGCGCGGCATTCGTATTTCTCCCTCTCGAAGGTGATCCGATTAAATTCGGCACTAATGAACTGGGTCTCGGCGATGACTGGGGCAGCTGTTCCCAGCATTTGGACTTCGCCAAGGTGGAAAAACCTATCATCGCAGCAGTCGCCAAGGCAGCGGGGAAATTCAATCCATTCAAGAAGACAGAGCCAGCATTGCCTGATGGCGTTCATTCTGTCCCTCCAAAGAAGCCAGTCGAGGATCCAAAATCTGATACGGCAATCAACGCCGGCAAGAAACTGATCAAGCCTCCACCAAAGCTAGATAAGTCTGGCAAGAATAGATGGCTGCGTCTATTCAATGGCGGTGATCTACCAAAGGATCATGATCACAGAGATTTCCAAGGTCTCTGGATTAGTCCGGAAGCTTTGCCCTATGCTCAGCGTGATGTGACTACGCTGGCTCAGGTGGATGCTCTTGGTGCCGAGATGCGCAAAGGCATTAAAGCACCACCAAAAGATATGCGGCCACCGCCAAGTTCTACTACGGATTATCTGCCCACATTGACTGATGCAGATATGACCGAACAGACTGGCATCCTGGCCAAGTTCGTCGACCGTGACAAGGTACCTTCCGCCTTGGATATTCAAAAGATGGAAGCCAAATGGCCAACCTATTCAGAGAAGATGGGCATTCCATTCGAAGATATGTTCCGCTGGACCGACATTGAAGTTCTCGAAGTCTGTGGTGGACATAAGCCAGCAATGATGTTAGTGTTGGAATTCAGGCGTCGGTTGATCGAGAAATGGGACCCTGCTGGCTTCACTGCTTCGGTCAAGACTGGAACCGATACTGCCAAGCATGTCGCAGCCAAGGAAATCCTCAAGCCTGGTGAAACCAAGCAAGTTGGTGGTACCACATTCAAGGCTGCGGCTGAACCGACTACTGCGGCGGCAAAGCGGAACGCTTTGTTCGGCATCAAGAAATCAGCTTAGTTACCCACGAACGTGGAGCGAGCGATGGGTAACTGAGGCAGGCGTGGGTTGTGCTCCCCACATGATCCACGCCTGTTTCTTTAGAGGAGGAACTGATGAACCCGCACATTCTCAATATGATCGCCCTGAGAAAGACCGAATTCACCCCAGACATTGCAATACTTGAACAGAGCCAATTTCAATTGGTGTTCGTCTGTGATGATCTGATGCTGGCAGGAATGAATTATAAGATCATAGCTGATTGCTCAGCCAAGGTTGCCAGAGCATTTACACAGAGACCCTATAACTTCTATCGGAAGAATACCGATGGCAGTTCTGTAGTTATGAACCCATCTGGTAAGGTAGAAACTGGATGCTATAAAATCAAAGGGGAAGTACATTCTGTATTATCTTCTGAGATGATTAGACTTGACAATCATTACCAGAATGGAGTACAATTCAAGCGTTATCGAACCAAGCTTCTATATCCGACCACACCTTCCGGTGTGATTGAGAACAAGTCTGCGGATGGCAGTCCTTTACCACATACTTTGCAAGGTACGAAGCGGTTCACCCTCCCTGAACGAGTTGATCCCATAGAAGCGTGGATGTATATTGGTCTGCGATCCTACTGGGATGATCTGTTGGATGGAGGCTTTGCCTTTGAACCTGTACGCATTGTCGAACCTGAGAAAGAACGTAATTGGCTTCCCAAGTATTACCATTGGCAGAACACCAAATAGTAGAAAAGCATATTGCCTGCCCTGACTGCGGCTCATCCGATGCTCTGTGTAAGTATTCAGATGGTCACAGTTATTGTTTTAGTTGTCTAACTTATACTCC
>WNGO01000157.1_pt1 | contig 52045 bp, 41 predicted proteins | sample 5400511 | NCBI WGS metagenome assembly WNGO01 (sample SAMN13153380, study PRJNA577476) | soil metagenome | isolation source: 20 cm soil or saprolite under Garry oak tree replicate 2 | place: USA:California | collected 2016-06-15 | reverse complement strand
CGGCCGGAACTCGTCCTCCTCGTCATCGTCGAATTCGTCGTCCAACTCGTCGTACTCGTCGAGATCGTCCAGGTCCTCCTCTTCAAGCTCGTCCTCGTCCAGCTCGTCGTCGAAGTCCTCGTCCAGGTCCTTGTCCTCTTCGAAGTCTCCGAACTCCTCGTCGTCGAGACCGTCGCTACGACGCTTGAGCGACCAGTCCGACGTCTCACGGGACAACATTGTCACCCCCAGCTGAGGTTGTGGTTGTTGTGAACGAGCTATCCGACTCTTCCTACGACTCCTCGGCCGACCGCGCGTTGCGCGCCAGCTTGCGCCGCTCCGTGGCGCCCAGCGCGCGCTTGCGCAGCCGGATGGACGACGGCGTCACCTCGATCAACTCGTCGTCCTCGATGTACTCGAGCGCCAGCTCGAGCGTCACCTGCCGCGGCGGCTCCAGGATGATCATCTCATCCGAGGCCGTCGTCCGCATGTTCGTGAGCTTCTTCTCCTTGGACGGGTTCACGTCGATATCCCCGATCCGCGAGTTCTCCCCCACGACCATGCCTTCGTACACCGGATCCCCGGGGCTCACAAACATCGTCCCGCGCTCCTGCAAATTGAAGAGCGCGTACCCCACCGCCACCCCCTCCCGGTCCGCCACCAGCACCCCACGACTCCGTCCCTGCAGCGGCCCGGCCCACGGGCCGTACGCGAAAAACCGGTGGTGCATGATCCCCGTTCCCCGCGTATCCGTCAAGAACTCCGACCGGTACCCCAAGAGCCCGCGGGCGGGAATCTTGAAGCGCATCCGGACCGTCCCTACCCCCGGGTTTCGCATGTCCAACAGCTCCGCCCGCCGCGGCCCCAGCTTCTCCATGACCACCCCCAGATACCCCTCCGGGCAGTCGATCATCAGCTCCTCGTACGGCTCGAGCCGCTCCCCGTTCGGCCCCTCCCGCGGAATGATGCGCGGCCGGCTCACCTGAAACTCAAATCCCTCGCGCCGCATCGTCTCCATCAGGATGCCAAGGTGCAGCTCCCCTCGCCCCGACACCGTGAGCGTCTGCGGATCGTCGGTCTCCTCCACCCGCAGGGCCACGTTCTTCTCGAGCTCCCGGAACAGCCGATCGCGCAGCTGCCGGCCGGTCACGAACTTCCCTTCCCGTCCGGCGAACGGCGAGTCGTTCACCTTGAAGTCCACCGAGATCGTGGGCTCCTCGACTGCGATCCCCGTGAGCCGCTCCAGGTAATCGGGCGCGGTCACCGTCTTCCCGATCTCGACCCCGATCAGCCCCGCGAGCGCCACGATGTCCCCAGCCGACGCCTCCTGCACCTCGACCCGCTCCAGCCCGTCGAACCCAAACAGCTTCACCACGCGCGCCTGCTCGTACGGGCTGTCCCCCAGAGGACCGGGCTCGCCCAGGGGAAGTAACGCGACCGTTTCCCCCACCCGGACCCGCCCCCGCTCGATTCGCCCGATCGCGATCCGCCCCAGATATGAGGAATAGTCCAGGGTCGAAACCAGCATCTGGAACGGCCCCGCCGGATCAGCCGCCGGCGCCGGGATCGTGTCGAGAATCGTCTGAAACAACGGCTTCAAGTCCCCGCCCGGCGACTGCAGATCGAACGTCGCTGTCCCCGCACGACTCGATGTATAAAGGAAAGGGCAGTTGAACTGCTCGGGGGTCGCTTCCAGGTCCAGGAACAGCTCCAGGACCTCGTCGTGCACCCGCAGCGGCTCCGCGTCCTGCCGGTCGATCTTGTTCACCAGCACGATCGGCTTCAGGCCGAGTCCCAGCGCCTTCCCGGCCACGAAGCGCGTCTGCGGCATCGGCCCCTCGGCGGCATCCACGAGCAAGAGGAACCCGTCCACCATGCGAAGGATCCGCTCTACCTCTCCCCCGAAATCGGCATGGCCCGGCGTGTCCACGATGTTGATCTTGGTGTCGCCCCAGCGCACTGCCGTATTCTTTGACAGGATGGTGATGCCGCGCTCGCGCTCCAGCGGGTTCGAGTCCATGACGCGCTCGGTCACCTGCTGGTTGGCGCGGAACACCCCCGCCTGGCGGAGCATCTGGTCCACCAGCGTGGTCTTCCCGTGGTCCACGTGGGCGATGATGGCGATGTTGCGGATCTGCAAGGGGCTACGTCCTGAGCGTGCCTAGGGGTGCCTCATAGGAGGGCCGCAGTATAGGAGGGCGGTCGGCAAAAGACAAGCGGGGAGATCACAGAAATCGTGGCATGTGGTGAGTGGCGCGTGGTTATTCCCGGTTGCGAGGCTGGCCTCCGGGCCGCCAGCAACCACGTACCACGCACCACGCACCTATTCACAGGTCGGATCCCTCTCCATCTGTACCGTCACATGCCCGATCCCGAGCTTCCCAAGGCGCGCCTGGACGGCCTCGAGCACGCGCTGGTTCTGCGCTGGATCCTGGACCACCAGGTGGCAACTCATCGCGATCACGCCGCTGGTCACCGTCCACACGTGCAGGTCGTGAACCGACCCCACGCCGGGGATGGAGGCGACCTGGTCGTGGACGTCCGACATTGCGATGTGCGGGGGCGCAGCCTCGAGCAACACGTCGGTGCTCTCCCTGACCAGGCGCCACGCGCTGCCGAGGATCAAGACCGAGATCAAGACTGAGATGATGGGGTCGGCCTGCACCCACCCGCTGGCGAGGATGATGACCCCCGCGACCACTGCACCGAACGAGCCCAGCAGATCGCCCACTACATGTAGATAGGCGCCGCGCTGGTTGAGCGAATGGTCGTGTCCGCGATGCAGGATGGCGGCACCGACCGCATTGGCCGCGAGCCCCACACCTGCGACGATCAGCAACAGGGCCCCATGCACGTCCTCCGGCGCGCGGAACCGGTGCCACGCCTCGAAGCTGATCCCGAGCGCGATCGCGATCAGGGCTGCTCCGTTCACCAGCGCGGCCAGGATCTCCAAGCGCAACAGCCCGAACGTTCGCTCCGCCGTCACCGGCCGTTGCGCGAGCGACGTGACCACGAGTGACAGGCCGAGCGCCGCGACGTCCGCCAGCATGTGGCCCGCGTCAGCGACCAGCGCGGCAATCCCAAGCTCTAGTCCCTAGTCCCCAAGATAACCCCCCTCTATGTTCCCGCCTCTATGGCCCTCCCCCCCCCCGGCTCCGAGTCGCCCGGCCTCCGCCTGGTGGCGGTGGTGGCGCTGGTGCTCGCGAATGCGTTTTTCGTGGCGGCGGAGTTCGCGCTCGTCGCAGCCCGCCGCACCCGCATCGAGGCCATGGTCCGGCGCGGCGACCGCAGAGCACGGACGGTCCGGGCCGCGTTGCAGGACCTCTACCGCCAGCTGTCGGCCGCGCAGCTCGGCATCACGGTCGCGTCGATTCTCCTGGGGTACGTCGCCGAGGACACCGTGGCCAAGGTGTTCCGCGACTGGTTCGCGACGCTGCCGCCCCCCCTCGAGTTCCTGGCGCGCGGCGGCGTCGCGTCGACCGTCGCGGTGTCGCTCGTTTCATTCCTGCATGTGGTGTTTGGCGAGCAGGCTCCCAAGGCGTGGGCCATCACCCACCCCGAGCGTACCAGCCGGTGGATCGCCGCGCCGCTCATCCTGTTCTCGTGGATCACGCGGCCGTTCACCGATCTCCTCAACTGGAGCGCCAACCGAGTCGTCCGGTTCCTCGGCCTCAAAGGAACCACGGCCGAGCTCGAGGCGATTCACTCGCCCGAAGAGCTCCGCATGCTGGTCGAGCAGAGCCGGCAACGCGGCAAGCTCGACGCCGACGACGCCCGGCTGTTGCAGGGCGTGTTCGAGTTCAGCGAGAAAAACGCCCGTGAGGTGATGACGCCGCGCACCGAGATGGTGGCGCTCCCGGCCGACCTGACGCTCGAGGAAGCGGCCGATCAGGTGGCCGTGGCGGGCCGATCACGCTATCCCGTGTACGGCGAGTCGCTGGACGACATCCTCGGCATCGTGCACGCCAAAGACATTCTCGCCGGCCTCCGCTCGGCCAAGGGCGGGAGCCTGCGGACGGTGCTCCGTCCCCCCGTGTTCGTTCCGGGGACGCGCGAAGTCGAGGACGTGCTCGCCGACATGAAACGGCAGAAGATCCACCTGGCGATCGTGCTCGACGAGTTCGGTGGGACGGCCGGCCTCGTCACGATGGAGGACCTACTCGAGGAGATCGTCGGGCAGATCTACGACGAATACGATCGGCCCACCGGCGAGCTGAGCGCCCCTCCCGCCGCCGGCACTGCGCCCGTCATCGCGGGCTCGGTCCCGATCCGCGAAGTGAACAACGCGTTCGGACTCGAGCTCGCCGAGCAGGACTACACGACCATCGGCGGTTTCCTGTTCGGTGCGCTCGGCCGCCTGCCCCACCCGGGCGACCAGGTGGCGGTGAAAGGCGCCGTATTCGAGATCGTCGAAATGGACGGACGGCGCGTCGGGACGGCGCGCGTGATCCGGCGCGGAACCGGACCGGAGACCTAGACCGGCGCGACGGTCCCCCGCCGCACCCGGGACCGCCGCGCCAGTTCCGCCCCCAGCTCCAGCGCGGCCCGCATGGACCGCGGATCGGCAATGCCCTTCCCGGCGATGTCGAGCGCCGTCCCATGATCGGGGGCGACGCGCGGAAACGGCAGCCCCAGCGTCACGTTCACCCCCTCACCGAACCCCGCGACCTTCACCGCCGTCATGCCGACGTCATGGTAGGGCGTCAGCACAGCGTCGAACTCGCCTTTCAGCGCCCGCACGAACACCGTGTCGGCGGGCAGCGGCCCGGTGGCGTTGAGGGCCCGAGCGGCCGGCTCGAGCACGCGGGGCTCCTCGTCACCGAACAGTCCCGACTCGCCGGCGTGCGGATTGAGCGCGCACACGGCGAGCCGTGGCGCAGCAATCCCCCACCAGTCCCGCAACGCACGCTCCGCGATCCGCCCGCAGCGCACCACGCGATCAGTGGTCACGTGGGCGGGGACGTCCTTCAAGGGGATGTGCGTCGTCACGAGGACCACGCGGAGCGAGCGGACGGCGAGCATCATCGCCACGTCTACGTCACCCGCGAGATGCGACAGCAGCTCGGTGAGGCCCGGATAGCGAAACCCCGCCAGATGCAGGCCATGCTTGTGCACGGGGCCGGTGACGATGGCATCCACTTCGCCGGCCAGCGCGAGTCGGACGGCCTCCCGCACGGCCTCGCCTGCGATCTTGCCGGCCTCTTCGGGGAGCAGGGAGCGCGGATGATGGGAGTGGCCGACGATGACAACCTCGGCATCGAGCGGACCGATGGCGAGCGCTTTTTCTAGCACCTCCGGCCCGATGCCCCGCGGATCGCCGACGGTCACGCCGAGGCGGGGGAGGGAACCTCGTGACACCTGGCTAGTAGCGAATGTCGACGTACGTCGTGCGGCGCAACAGGTCGAGGTAGTGCTTGATGGCGAGCTGCTGGCCCAGCCCGTCGCGGATCCGGTCCTTCACTTCGTCGAAGTTGAGCTCCCCCTCGGGCAAACGTTTCAACAGCTCGAACACGACGAACCGGGGCCGCGCGGTGCCAGCCCCGACTTCGAACACCGGCTTCAACCCGGGTACGGTATCGCTGCCGATCGCGGTTTCGTAGTCCGGTGGCAGCTGGGAGGCGGGCAGCGCGTCGGCGAGCTTGGGCTCGTTCGGATCCGCGTAGCGCCGCGCCAGCGAGTCGAACGACGCCCCCTGGGCCAGGGCGTCGTGCACCGAATCGGCCTGCCGCCGGGCAATGTCGATCTGTGCGGCGGAGATGGTGGGCTGGATCAGGATGTGGCGGGCCAGGATCTCGGCCGGCTGCACTCGCTCCACCTGAATGATGTGGTAGCCGAACTCGGTGCCCACGACGTCGGAGATCGCGCCTGGTCTGAGGTGGAACGCGACGTCTTCGAACTCCTTGACCATGACGCCCCGACGGAACCACCCCAGCTCGCCGCCCTGCTCGCGTGACGCGCTATCGGCCGAAAACTTCCTCGCCACGTCGCCGAACACGGCGCCGCGCCGCAGCGCCGCCACGAGCGAGTCCGAGAGGTGGAGCGCGCGGGCATTCGCGTCCGGGTCGGCTTTGGGCACGATCACGATCTGACGGAACGAGATGGCCGCCGGGCGCTTGGGCTGCTGCGCCCTGCTGCTCTCCCAAAACTCGCGCATCTCGGCGTCCGTCGGCGAAATGGGCTTCAGCTTGCCCCGTTGCTTCAGGCCTTCGATCAGCCGCTGCTGCAGGATCGCGCGGCGCTGCTGGTCCGCGAGCCACCGCCGCCATTCCTCCTCGGACACGAAGCCGGCCGCGCGGAGCTGCGTCTGGAACTCCGGAATCGACGCGAATTGCTTGCGCACGTTCTGCACGGTCTGCTCTACCGCGTCCTGCACCTCCTGCTCCGTCACCTTGATCGTCGTGTCCCGCTCCGCCTGCTGAACGAGCAGCTCTTCATCGGCCATCTGCGACAGGACCTGGCGCCGCGCGGCTTCCCGCCCCGCCGAGTCCTCCGGGACCTTCGCGCCCTGCGACTGCGCCAGCACCAGCTGCTCTTCCACCTGGGAAGCGAGAATGGGCGTCGTGCCCACGATCGCCATGATCCGGTCCACCGGACGATCGCGCGCCGTGCTCTGGGCCGCGGCACGACGCACGCCTCCGAGGGCGAACAGGGGGGCGACCAGCACCGCTATGACGGTGGTCAGCTTGAGCGCCCACATGATCGGTCAGCGCGGCGTCGCCGGCCGGGCATTCTCGGCCGGCACGGGGGGCGGGCCAGAGGCGCGCCTCAGGCCCGTCGGCGCAGAAGTCGGAGCGTGCCCCGTCGCCGTCGAGTCCGCGGCCCGAATGGCTTGCGCGCCTTCGACCGCCCGCGCGACGCCCGCCGGGTTCAGGGTCCAGTCCTGTCCTTCCCGCAGGGCGGCGGCGAGAAACGGCGGCACCGGGACGAACGGGCTCGTGCCCTGTGTGATCGCCTGCTCGGTATACCGGTCCAGGTGCGCCATCGCCACGTGTACGCGCGCGGCGGGAGTCGCGCCCGAGTCCTTCAGCATCTCCGGCGACAGGTCCAGCAACCGCTCCAATCGCGCCACGCTCGAGTCGTGCTCGGCGCGTACCTGCTCCCAGTCGCGGGCCGCGAGCTGGACGCCGGCCTTGGCGACCTCATCGAGCAGGATTTCTCGCTGCGCCAGCACCCGCACGAGCTGCGTCAGCTGCGCGTCGGTCGCGGTGGTGATGCCGCGCACGTCGTTGGGATCGAGCGCCAGGAGCCACCGTGCCAGATCCTTCACCCGGAACGCGCCGCCGCCGCGGTACGTGGCGAGCGCACGCTCGTCAGTCCGCGCGGCGACGATCTGGGGCACTGCCGCACGCACCCGCGCCGGCGCGCCCGAGACAATCTCGAGGCGGCGGTCGCGGGCCAGGCTGTCCATGTACAGCGAGTCGAGGAAGTTTGTGCGCGCGTTCGCCAGATCGACGCGGAACGAGTCCCGCACCTCCGCGAGCGGCGGCCGGCGGATGATGTGAAAGCCGAAGGGTGTGCGGACGACGCCCGTCATGGCGCCGGGCGGCAGCGTCCACGCGGCGCTGTCGAACGCCGCGACCCACTGGCCGCGCGGCGACGCCGGCAGGTAGCCGCCACGCACCTTGGATCCCGGGTCCTCGGAGTACTTCTGTACGAGCTGTCGAAAGTTCGCGCCGCGCTGCACTGCCGCTTGCATCAGCACGCTGGTGGCTTCCTTCTGTTTCTGCTGCTCGATCATCGGGAGCGCGCTCGCCGGCACGCGGATGAGAATGTGCTGGAACAGCCGCATGCTCCCTGCGGTGAACGCCGAGTCCAGCTGCGCCGTCGTGAGCTGGCCGCGAGTGGCGATCAGCTGCTCGTGGTAGCGCTCCCACCGGATCTGCGACACGAGCGGCCACTCGGCGGCGAGGACCAGGGTCGAGTCGTGCAGGTCGCGGCCGTGCCCGAGCGCGGTGGCAAATACCGCGTAGTCCAGATACACGCTCGCCAGGCCGGTGAACACGTCGGGCCGGACGGGAATGCGCGACGCGTGACCGATCAGCTTCGCCAGGTGCTCGACCGTCAGGGTCTGGCCCGCCGCGGTCCCCACGGTCTGCTGGCGTCCGGCAAACGTGTCCCGCAGGGCGTTGCACCCGCCCAGCGCGAGCACCCAGCCGATCAGAGCCAGCCGTCGCATGGCGTCTCCCTAGTGGTGAACGTCCGCGAGAACCGCGGTGAGAGCGCGGACCAGGCCCGAGCCGATGGGTTCGCCGCCGAGCCGGCGGAGCCGCAAGGACAAGGGGTTGGCCCGCCGCACCTCGGCCTCGAACTGGACCGCATCGAGCGCCGCCGTCAGGCCGGCCATCCGGGGGTTCGCGTCCCGTGCGAACGTGAGCCGCGCCTCCTCGCCCCTCACCAGGACTGTTTCGAGTCCCACGCGGGCGCCGAGCACGCGGAGCTCGGAGACGAGGAGCAGGCGCTGCGCGTCGTCTGGAAGCGGCCCGAAGCGATCGCGCAACTCTTCACGCACGGCTTGAATCTCATCAGGCGCCACGGCCCGCGCCAGCCGCCGGTACAGGTCCAGCTTCACGGCCTCGTCCGGCACGTACCCATCGGCGAGGTGCGCGGCCTGATCCAGAATCACCTCCGGTGCCGGATGCGTGACGCTCCCCGCTCCCCGATCGCCGTGTTTCAGGGCCTCGACGGTTTCCTGGAGCCAACGCAGATAGGTATCGAATCCGACCGCGTGCGCGTGGCCCGACTGCGCCGCGCCGAGCAGATTGCCGGCGCCGCGCAGCTCGAGATCCCGCAGCGCGATGCGGTAGCCTGACCCGAGATCGGTGTGATGCTCGAGTGCCCGCAAGCGCTCCTCGGCATCCGCGTCGACCAGGTCGGGCACCAGCAGGTAGCAGTACGCCCGTCGATGGCTCCGCCCCACCCGGCCGCGGAGTTGATAGAGCTGCGCCAGGCCGAACTGATCGGCCCGGTTCACGATCATCGTGTTCGCGTTCGGCACGTCGAGCCCAGACTCGACGATCATCGTGGACACCAGTACATCCACCTCGCCGGCGACGAACCGGGACATCACGGCGTCGAGCGCAGCCTCCTTCATCTTCCCGTGTGCGACCGCGATGCGCGCCCGGGGTGGGGCCAGGGCCCGCACGCGCTCGGCGATCGTGTCGATCGTCTCGATGCGGTTATGCACGAAGTACACCTGTCCGGCGCGATCGAGCTCGCGGGCCACCGACTCCTCGATCAGGCCGTCGTCCCAGGGCTCGATGAACGTGAGCACCGGCGACCGGTCCTTGGGTGGCGTCTCGAGCAGCGTGAGATCGCGGAGACCGGCGAGCGAAAGATGCAGCGTCCTGGGAATGGGGGTCGCCGTCAGCGTCAGCACGTCCACCGCGAGCTTCAGCGCCTTGAGCCGCTCCTTGTGTCGCACGCCAAACCGATGTTCCTCGTCCACGACGAGCAGACCCAGGTCGTGGAACGTGACGTCGCGCGACAGCAGCCGGTGTGTGCCAATCACCACGTCCACTTCTCCGCTGTCGAGCTGCCGCGTGACCTGTTTGGTGTCCTTCGTGCCGCGAAACCGCGAGAGCACCTCGATGCGCACGGGATAGTCGGCGAGCCGTTCGCGGAAGGTGCGCCCGTGCTGCTCCGCGAGAATCGTCGTGGGAACGAGAACCGCGACCTGCTTGCCCGCCTGCACTGCCTTGAAGGCGGCCCGCAGCGCGACCTCCGTCTTGCCGTACCCCACGTCCCCCACGAGCAGACGATCCATGGGTCGGGGGTGTTCCATATCGCGCTTCACCTCGTCGGCGGCGCGCCGCTGATCTGGGGTGTCCTCATAAAGGAAAGCGGATTCCAGCTCGCGCTGCCACGGTGTATCGGTGGGGAACGCGAAGCCCCCCGCGACCTGCCGCCGGGCGTAGAGGTCGAGCAGCTCCAGCGCCATCTGACGGATCGCGGCACGCGTCTTGTCGCGCTGCCGCTGCCATGTCGTGCTGCCCAGCCGGTGCAACCGGGGCGCGGGTGCGTCGCCGTCCTCCGCCGCCCGGTATGGCTCGAGCTGATCCAACCGGTACAGCGGCACGTTCAGTCGCGACCCGCCCTCGTACTCGACCACCGCCACCTCGAGCGTCCCGCCCTCCGCGCCGACGGGGATCGTCTGCATGCCACGATAGATGCCGATGCCGTGATCGAGATGGACCACGTAGTCCCCCGCCTTGAGCGCGCGCGTCGCCGCACTGACGCTCGCCTCGCGATAACGCCGCTGCCGGCGCAACCTCCGGGCACGGCGGAAAATCTCGTGGTCCGTGAGTACCCGCAGGCCGGGCAGCACGAATCCACCATCCAGCGCCCCCACCGCGAGGGTCGCCCGATCGCCCGCCAGCAGCTCCTCGAGGCGCTCGAGCTGGCCCTCGTTGTCGCACAAGATGACGGTCGGCGGCTCGGTCGCGACGACGCGGCGCAGCCGCTTGATGTCGCGGTCGATGGCCTCGGGCGGTCCGATCGGAAACCGCACACCCGTCTCGCCGGGGTCGAGCGCCAGTCGCGCAAACTGCGCCATCTGAGCGCGCCACCCGGCCGGGTCGACGAACAGCACCTCTCGCTCCGGCGGATCCTCCCCCAGCCGCCGCGCTACCTCGAGATGGTGCGCCGCCTCGGTCCATGCCCGATCCACCTCTCGACCGAGCGCCGACTCCTGCTCCAGGACGAGGAGCGTGTCGCTCGGCAACAGGTCCAGAAGCGAGGACCGCACCCTTCCCCCTTCCCCCTTCCCCCCTCCCTCGGTTCTCACCGGCAGAATCGTCGCCCGCTCGATCGTCTCGCCCGAGCGCTGCGAATCCAGATCGAAGCTCCTGATCGAAGCCACGTCATCTCCCCACCACTCGAGACGCGCCGGAGCCGCCATCCCGAACCCGTACACGTCCAGGATCCCGCCGCGCACGCTGAACTGCGCCACTTCAGTCACGGTCGGAACCCGCTCGTACCCCATGTCCGTGAGGCGTCCCACGACGTCGCTCAGCGACACTCTTCCCCCGTCCCCCTTCCCCGGCGCCAACACCAGCCTCATGTCGCGGAGTGCCGCAGGCACACCGGTCCGCTCGGCGGCCGCCCGCGCGGTCGTCACGAGCACGCGGACCTGTCCTGACAGCAGCAGCTCCAGCGTCTCCACCCGCTCGCCGGCGATCTCGACATGCGGCTCTTCGGCACCGAGCGCCTCGCGCTGCGGGTACAGCGCCACTACGCCGCCCGCAAGCGTTCGCAGGTCCGCGAGCCACCGCTCTGCCTCGGTTGGGGTGGAGGTGATCACGACGAAGACCCGTTGGGCGAGACGGCGCGCGAGTGTGGCCAGGAGGAGAGCAGGACTCGAGCCCAGGAGGCCGCCGACGGCGAGACGGCCGCCAGGCGGCGGGAGGCCCTCCGCCAGTGCCCGTGTCGCCGGCAGCGCGTCCATCTGATCAACCAGGAAATCGAGCGGCATCAGTGCGTCCGGGTTGCTACGCCGAGCTCGACCAGGGCCAGGAACAGTGCCAGGGCCAGCAGCAAGGTGCTCAAGTCCCGCCGCCCCGCACCGGCGAAACTCGCGCCCGTCCAGGACGCTCCGTCCAGGACGTCTGCGGCCAGCACATCGCGCACTAGTGCCGGCGAGGCGGCGGTAAGATCCGATTCGGCCGGGTCCACGCCGTAGACGGTGGCACCGAGCGTATCCGCGCCCCGTGTCCGGAACTCGACGCGCGGCGCGCCTTCGGCCTCGACGACTGGGGCCTCGCCGCGGGCGAGGCGGTTGACGAGCGCATCCACGAACGGGACGAACGCGGGGCTCGCGGGCAGCGCCGTCCAACCCGTGTCGAGGCGGCTCCCAATGAGCATCACCGTCCCTTCCCGCACCAGCCACGGCTCGCCGTTCACCGTCGCCAGCACGGCCGAGTCGACGGCCGTCCCACCTGCGCCGTCCCCGGTCGTCGTCTCGATTCGGTATCGTCGCGTCACCTGTATCCCCGCGATTCCTGGCACAGCGGTGGCGGCCAGATGGCCTGGCGTGCCCGACGAGCCAAATCGCCACCGACCGCCCCCTCCCTGCCCTGCGGCGGAACTGGTCTCCCCTCTTCCCCGTCGTCCTTCCCCAATGCCACGGGCTGCGAGGGACCGATTCATCTGGCCGAGCAGCGCCGGATCGGCTGGCGGAACCACGAGGGTGAAACGCCCCCCGCCCTCCACGCGGTCGCCGATCACGACGTCGGAGCCCGTCTGAACGCGCTGGCCCTCCCGCAGCACCGCCAGGGCCGCATCGACAAACGCCCCCGCCCCCGGGAGCGCGGTGACCCGTGCGGGAGGCGCAACGCGCCACACCACCAGGCGTCGGTCATCGGCGCGCAACTCGTCGGGATCGAGCGTCGCCTCGCCCACCCACCAACCGGGGCCGAGTGGCGGCAGTGTGATCGACACTGCCGACCCGGGGGCCGCGAGCGCCCGGCCGACCTCACGGTCCCGGATGCGCAAGGTCACCGCCCCGGCACGGCTGTTCGGCGTTCCGACGACGCTTAGGGCCAGGGCACCATCGGCGACGCGCGTGACCCCGACCCCGCGATTCGACGCCGCCTGGCTCTGTGGTGCGAGGGCCAGGACCCGCACGCCCCGCGGCGCGCTCGCCCGACCGGGTCCCAGCGCCGTGCGTTGCAGGTCGCTCAGCACGTGGACTTCACGCGCCGCCAGCGGCTGACCGTCGACGAGCCGCGCCGCCACGCGCACGGCGGCGGTCAGGTCCAGTCGCCGCGGCGAAACCGCGACGCCGTCCAGCGTCGCCAGCAACGCCTCCCGCGTTCCGGCCCGCGCCACGCCATCCGCCAACATGAGCCACAGTCGATCGGACGCCGTCGCGCGTCCGAGCGAGGCCCGCGCCATCCCCCGCAGGCGATCGAGCGTGGGGTGCCCATCCACGACGAGCCCTGACGAGACCGAATTGTCCAGTATCACCACGAGTGCCGTCGGCTCGTGCAGCGATGCCGCGCTCGATCGCGCCGAGACGAGCGGCCGTGCCGCGGCCAGCACGAGCACGGCGATCAGCGTCGTCCGGAGAATCAGGAGCAGCAGGTGTCGCAGTTTCAGGCGGCGGGCACTCTGACGCTCCGCCTCGCTCAGATACCGGAGGGGGGGAAACTCGGCTTCCGGCGGTACCTGTCGCTCGAGCAGATGGAGGAGCGCGGGGACCGCCGCCGCCGCGAGTCCCACGAGGGCCAGCGGATGGAGGAACGTCACGCGAGCAGCCGCAAGGCCGTACCGAAGGGCATGTCGGTCAGAATGTGATGGTACGCAATGCCGTGGCGCCGACACGCCGTACGCCATGCGCCGATTTCGCGAAGTACCGTCGCCTTATATGCCCGCACCAGCTCGCGCGGCCGCACCACCACGCTCGCCACCGATTCGGGATCCCGGAAACGCACTTCAGGCGGACCGGACAGCTCGGCCTCCGCGGGATCCATCAGATGCAGCACGATCACCTGGTGCCCGCGATGCCGCAGGTAGCGAAGCGCGGTGAGCGCCAAGTCCCGATCGAACAGCAAGTCGGAAACCAGAACCGCCAGGCCGCGGCGCACGAGCAGCGACGTGAGCCGCACCAACGCCGCGTGCGCCGCCGTCCCGCGCCCGTCCGGTGTGTCGACCAGCCCTCGCACCAGCCGCGCCCACTGTCCCGCCTTGACCCGTGCCGGCACCACCTCGCGCACGGTTTCATCGAACGTGATAAGGCCCGTCGCGTCACGCTGTCGGAGCAGAATCAGTGCAAGCGCCGCGGCAAGCCGGTCGGCGTACGCGCGCTTGGTAAGGCGGCCCGGGGCCCCGCGCCACGCCATCGAGCGGCTCGCGTCCACCAGGATCATGGCCCGGAGATTGGTCTCTTGCTCGAATTGCTTGACGAACAGACGGTCGGCGCGGGCGAGGATCTTCCAGTCCAGGTAGCGCGGCTCGTCCCCCGGCTGGTACGCCCGGTGTTCCGTGAACTCCACCGAGAACCCGCGAAACGGCGAGCGGTGGATTCCGGTGAGGAAGCCCTCGACGACGCCCTGGGCCACGATCTCGATCCCGCCGAAGCGCGCCACCTCGGCGGGATCCAGCAGATCGATACGCTGTTTGTCGGCCATCGGCACGGGAAGCTAATGAGCGGCCGAGTGTCCGGGGTAGAGGACAGGCCCCATTGCTTGCCTCAGGCGGCGCACGGTCGCAACATCAATTGGTACAGCCACTTGGGGCTCTGGTTCCACCCTTGGCACATGGCCTGCTGAAAGCCTCCGCTCGGAGGCACGTATGCTGACCACGTTTGCGCTGCTCGGCCTTGTCACGACGCCTTCCGGCGCGCCCCCGGTGGCGCCGGTGAGCGTCGATTATCGCCCGCGCGTCGAAGTCTGGACCGATCGGGGCGATAGTCCCTACGCCCGGGGTCAACGCGCCCGGGTTCATTTCCGGGCCGACCGTGACGCCTACGTCACCATCCTCCGCGTTGATACCGATGGGCGCGTGCGGGTGTTGTTCCCGCGGGAGCCGTGGGAGGACAACTTCGCGCGCGGCGGTCGCGACTACGAAGTCGAGGGTGGATCCGATCGCGACGCGTTCTACGTGGATGATTATCCGGGGGTCGGCTATGTCTTCGGGATCGCCGCCGCCGATCCGTTCGTGTACGATCGCATCCAGAGCCGGGATCACTGGGACTACCGGACGATCGCCGACGGTCGCGTGCGCGGCGACCCGTATGTCGCCCTCACGGACCTCGCGGAGCGGCTGGTGCCCGACGGATATGCGGACTGGGACTACGACATCGTTCCGTACTACGTCCAACAGCACTACGACTATCCGCGTTTCCTGTGCTACGACTGCCACTCGTACGTGAGCTACCCGTACTGGAGCCCATACGACTACACGTGCGTACGCTTTCGCATCGTGGTGTACGATGATCCTTACTATTACCCCTACCGCTACTACGGCGGTACGCGCGTAGTCTTCGCGCGTCCGTACCGTCCCGAACCGCGGTTCATCTTCAGGGACCGTCAGGCGTCGGACGCGTTTATCACCCGCATCGGTGAGCGCCCGGTGAACGACGATCGCAGGCGGGACGTGGGGGTGCAGGGTCGCGATCTCGGCGGGATCGGCGTCATTCCGCCGCCCAACATCATCCCGCCACGCCGCCGTGTTGGCGACGAGCAGGTCAATGACGAAGTCCGCAGTCGTGACCGCCGGCCCACCCGGCCCGATCAACCGGCCCAGCCCGATCGGCGTGAACGGCCGGAGAATCCGCGGAATCCTGACCGCCCCGAGCGGCGCGCGCGCCCGGATCTGCCGGATCGCCTCGATCGGCCCGAGCAGCCCGAGCGCCCCGCTCAGCCGGAACGGCGGGAGCAACCTCCTCGGCCACAGCAGCCGGAGCGTCGCCCGGCGGCGGAGGACAGGCCGCGTGCCGAGCCACGGCGCGAAGCGCCGCCGCCGCGCAGCGAGCCGCGGGTAGAGCCGAAGCAGCAGGCCCCGAAGGAGCAGCCACGGGGCGAGCCTGAGCTGAAGCGGCGTAAGCCCTGATTTGACTGTTCCCGCACGTGCCCGGCCGTAGTCCGTTGCGGCCGGGCACGTTAGCTTTCGGTCCCATTCCTCAAGGCGATCGCGATGCGATATCGTCTGGCGCTCCTGCTCGCGGCGCTCCCCGTCATGGCTGCGGGACAGCGGCAGCAGTCCGCCACGAGTGGTGCGGCATCGATCACGGCCGCGGACATACAGCGCCGCATCGGAATCATCGCCGCCGACTCGATGCTCGGTCGCGCGACGCCGAGTCCCCAGCTCGACGCCGTGGCCACCTATATCGCGGGCGAGTTCCGGCGCTTCGGCCTGAAGCCGGGCGGCGACAGCGGGACGTACCTCCAGCGCTTCCCTCTCGAGGTGCTGCGCTTCGATCCCGAGAGCTCGACCATCGGCATCACGAGCCGCACGCCGACCACGTGGCGCGTTGGTCACGACGTCCTGCTGGTAGAAGGTCAGGCGCCCTCGGTCGCAACGACCGCACCGGCCGCCGTCGTCACCGGGTCACCCGACGCGGCGGGGAGCGCGCTCGACTCCGCGTCCGTGACCGGGAAAGTCGTGTTCGTAGCCTACGGACCCGCGCTCAATGCCATCGCCGTGAAGCTCCTGCCGCTCAAGCCCCTCGCCGTCGTCCTCGTGGCTGGCTTCCCCGATTCGATCTGGGAGAAGCTGCCGGGCCGCGAGGCGAGTGTAACCGTGCGGAACCCGAGCGAGGGGGGCGGCGCAGCGGTCCCGGCGGTGTTGGCGGTGCGGACCGCTACGGCCAATGCACTGTTCGCACAGGGCGGCGCCAGTCCCGACTCCTTACGCGCCTGGGCCGACAAACCCCTCGCGGCTCGCCCGCTGAGCGATGTCACGATGCGGCTGGACGTCCACCAGCGAATGCTCGACCACGCGTCGGCGCCCAATGTCGTGGGGGTGCTCGAGGGCAGTGATCCAGCCTTGAAATCGGAGTACGTCCTGTTCACCGCGCATATGGACCACATCGGCACGCCCAGCGCCGGCGAGGGATGCACGGCGCGTGGCGCCGACTCGATCTGCAATGGAGCGGACGACGACGGCTCGGGAACGGTGGCGGTCGTCGAGCTGGCGGAAGCCTTCTCATTGCTGCGCGACCGACCCAAGCGCTCGCTGGTCTTCATGACCGTGAGCGGCGAAGAGCGCGGGTTGTGGGGAAGTGGGTACTGGGCCGACCATCCGACCGTGCCGCTGGCGAACGTCGTCGCCGACCTGAACAGCGACATGGTCGGCCGCAACTCGAAGGACACCGTCGCCGTGATCGGGCGGGAACACTCCAATCTCGGTACGACGCTCGACAGCGTCGCGGCCGCCCACCGTGAGCTGGGCATCAAGCCGGTCGGCGATCTCTGGCCGCAGGAAGGCCTGTTCTTTCGCTCGGATCACTTCAACTTCGCCAAGAAGGGCGTGCCGATTCTGTTTTTCACGACGGGCCTGCATCCGGACTATCACCAGGTGAGCGATTCACCGGACAAGATCGACACGGAGAAAGAAGCGCGGTTCGCGCGGCTGGTGTTTTACATGGGACTCGCCGTCGCAAACAGTGCTCAGCGGCCCCGCTGGAAACCGGAGAGCTACAAGCAGATCGTGGGGGGAAGCAGCACCAACTGAGGGCTAACGGGCGGCGGCAAGCAGCTCCGCGTTGGTCTTGGAACGCTTGAGCTGGGCGAGCAACACGTCGATCGCTTTCTCCGGCGGGAGCTCCACCAGGCCCCGCCGGAGTTGCTGTTTGGCGGCTACCGTCGCGGCGTCTCCGAGCAGCTCTTCCCGCCGCGTCCCGCTCGCGGCTACATCCACCGCGGGGTACAGCCGGCGGTCGGCCAACGCGCGCGACAACCGCAGCTCGGCGTTTCCGGTGCCCTTGAACTCCTCGAAGATCACGTCGTCCATGCGGCTCTCAGTCTCGATGAGGGCGGTCGCGATGACGGTCAGCGAGCCCCCCTCGGGGACGGCGCGCGCGGCCCCGAATAACCCCTTCGGCTTGGCGAGCGCGGTGGCGTCGAGACCGCCGGACATCGTGCGTCCGCTGCCCCGGCCCGTCGTGTTGTGCGAGCGGGCGAGCCGCGTGAGGGAGTCGAGCACGATCACGACATCCTTTCCCAACTCCACCTGGCGCCGGGCGTGCTCGAATACCATGTCGGCCACGGCGACATGCCGCTCGTGAGGCAGGTCGAAGCTCGAGGCGACCACCTCGCCCCGACCCCAGTCGATCATCTCGCTCACTTCCTCCGGTCGCTCGTCCACCAGCAGGATGAGCAAGATCACCGACGGGTGATTGAGCGCGACGCCTTCCGCCACCGCCTGCAGCATCACGGTCTTGCCCGCCTTGGGCGGTGACACGATCAACGCACGCTGACCGAATCCCAGCGGACAGATCAAATCGACGATTCGCTGGATGCCGGCAGTGCGCGGGCTCGAGGCCTGCGCGGTCTCAAGCTGCAGGAGACGCGATGGGTGCACCGCGCCGAGCTTGGCGAACTCCGGGCGGTCCGCGAGGCGCGCCGGCGAGGGCGGGCCGCCGTTGACGCTCGCCACGCGGCCATTCTCCAGCGTGACTCCGTCACCACGGCGGAGTCCCGCGAGCCGCACGCCCGGGTCGCCTTTGGCGGGCAAGTAGCTGTTCGCGGCGAGGCGCAGGGCGCCGCCGTTGGAGGTGGGATCGAACCAGCCGGTGATGGGGGTGAGAGCCATGCCTGTGAAAGGTGCTAGGAACGGGGTACTGGGTGCTAGGTCTAGACGACCAACGCCCAGTACCTAATACCCAGTATCTATATTTCTCCCCCGATGCGCCAAGACCACATCCGCAACTTCTGCATCGTGGCCCACATCGACCACGGGAAATCTACGCTGGCCGACCGGCTCATCGAGCTCACCGGGACGCTCGACAAGCGCCTGATGCGGGAACAGGTGCTCGACACCATGGATCTGGAGCGCGAACGGGGCATCACGATCAAGCTTAACGCGGTGCGCATGAACTACCACGCCCGCGACGGACAGGGAGGCGTGTACGAGCTCAACCTGATCGACACGCCCGGGCACGTGGACTTTACCTATGAGGTTTCGCGCTCGTTGCAGGCGTGCGAGGGGGCAATCCTGGTGGTGGACGCCTCCCAGGGAGTTCAGGCGCAGACCCTGTCCAACCTGTTTCTGGCTCTCGACGCTGGCCTCGAGATCATCCCGGTACTCAACAAGATCGACCTGCCCGGCGCCGAGCCGGACCGCCGCGCGCAGGAGCTGCACGAGCTCATCGGGGCGAAGCCCGAGGAGATCCTGCGCATCTCCGCCAAGGAGGGCACCGGCGTCCCCGAACTGCTGGAAGCCGTCGTGCGGCGGGTGCCTCCGCCGCGGGGCGATCACGAAGCCCCGCTCCGCGCGCTGATCTTCGATTCGTATTACGACCGCTACCGCGGCGCGATCCCCAGCATCCGCGTGGTGGACGGCGTGCTCAGGCCCGGCATGAAGATCTCGTTCGGGGCCCACAAGGACGACGTGTACGAAGTGGACGAAGTCGGCTACCTCCAGCTCGGGCACAAGCCGATCGAGGAGCTCGAGGCCGGGGAAGTCGGGTACTTCGTCGCCAACATCCGGGGCGTGCGCGAGACGCGCGCGGGGGACACAGTGCTCGACGCGGCGTATCGCGACCTCGCGCTGCTGCCGGGCTACCGCGACGTCAAGTCGATGGTGTTCGCCGGCCTGTACCCGACGAATGCCGAGCAGTTCGAGGAGCTGCGCGATGCGCTCGGGAAGCTGCAGCTCAACGATGCGTCGCTGCATTACGAGCCGGAGTCGTCGGTGGCGCTCGGGTTCGGCTTTCGCTGCGGGTTCCTCGGCCTGCTCCATATGGAAATCGTGCGCGAGCGGCTCGAGCGAGAATTCAACCTCGATTTGATCAGCACCGTGCCGAACGTGGAGTATCACGTCCACCGCACGAACGGCGCCGTCGACCTGGTCGAGAATCCCAGCCTGATGCCACACGGCTCGGAGGTCGATCACATCGAAGAGCCATACGTCAAGGCCCGCATCGTCGCCCCGGCGGAGTACATCGGGGCCATCATGAAGCTGGGCCAGGAGCGACGGGGCGTGTACCGGGGGATGCACTACGTCGACCCCACGCGGGTCGAGTTCAGCTGGGAGTTCCCGCTCGCAGAGATCATTCTCGACTTCTACGACAAGCTGAAGACGATCTCGCGCGGTTACGCGTCGCTCGACTACGAGTTCCTCGAATACCGGCCGGGCGACCTCGTGAGGCTCGACATGCTGCTGAACGGCGAGGCCGTGGACGCCTTTTCCGTCATCATCCATCGCGACAAGGCGTACGAATGGGGCAAGAAGATCGCCGAGAAGCTCAAGGAGCTGATCCCGCGCCAGCTGTTCGAGGTCGTGATCCAGGCCGCCATCGGCACCAAGGTGATCGCCCGCGAGACGGTGCGACCGCTGCGCAAGAATGTGACCGCCAAATGCTACGGCGGGGACGTGACCCGCAAGCGCAAGCTGCTGGAGAAGCAAAAGGAAGGGAAAAAGCGGATGAAACAGGTCGGCACGGTGGAGATCCCGCAGGAAGCCTTTCTCGCGGTCCTCCAGGTTGACTAGCCTCGTCATCCAGACGGCATTTCTGGGCGACGTGGTGCTCACGACGCCGCTGCTCGAAGCCCTGGCCGCCCGCCACGGGCCGGTGGACGTGGTGACCACTCCGGCGGCGGCGGCCCTCCTCGAGACCCATCCCGCCGTCCGGCGAGTGATCCCGTACGACAAGAAGGGGCGTGACGCCGGGCCGGGTGGGCTCGTGCGCCTGGCGCGGCGGCTGCGAGCCGAACGCTACGCGGTGGCGTATCTTCCGCATCGCTCCCTGCGGACGGCGCTGGCGGCGTGGCTCGCCCGCATCCCGCAGCGGGTCGGCTTCGCCGACGGCTGGCGTTGGCTGTACACTGAAGTTCGGTGGCGACCACGCGACGGCCACGAGGTCGATCGCGTGCTGGCGCTCGCCGACTTCCCCCCGACGAACGGGGCGGTAACGCAGCGCGCGCCCACGCTCGCCATGACCGCCGACGATCGCAGGGCGGTGGATGCATTCCTTCGGAGTAGCGGGATCACGGGGCCGTTCGTGGCGCTCGCTCCCGGCTCGATCTGGGGCACCAAGCGGTGGCCCTACTACGAGAAGCTCGTTGGGCGCCTGGTGGACCGTGTCCGCGTGGTGTTGGTCGGCGGGCCGGAGGACGCGGACCTGGCGGAGAAGATCGTTCGGGCGGTGGAGGGCGATGGAGGGCGACGCAGGGCGGTGAATGCGTGCGGCCGGCTGACCCTGCGCCAGTCCGCCGAAGCGATTCGGCGCGCGGCCCTGCTCGTGACCAATGACAGCGCGCCACTCCACCTGGCCCAAGCCGTCGGCACGCCGACGGTAGCGATCTTCGGACCCACAGTGCCGGCGTTCGGGTTCGGCCCGCGCGGACCGCGGGACCGCGTCGTCGAGCTCAACGGTCTCATGTGCCGTCCCTGCTCCGCGCACGGTCCCCACGTCTGTCCCTTGGGGCATCACCGCTGCATGCAGTCGCTCGGCGTGGAAGACGTCCTTCAGGCAATCGAGGAGACCGGTGCGCTACGTCGTAGGGATTGATCTCGGCGGGACCAACATTGTCGCGGGAACCGTGGCCGAAGACGGCTCCGAGGTCGTGGGACTCGTGTCTGAGCCGACCATTCCCGAGCTTGGCGCGGACGCCGTGCTCTCCCGCATCGTGAAGTTGGCGCGCGCCTCGATGGCACAGGCCAAGGACAAGGAGATCGCCGGCGTGGGCATCGGATCCCCTGGGCCGCTGAACACGAAGACGGGCGTGGTGCTGCTGACCCCGAATCTCGGGTGGACGAACTTCCCGCTGCGTGATCGGCTGGTGGACGCGCTCGGCCTCCCCGCGACGCTCGACAACGACGCCAACTGCGCGATCTTCGGCGAGTGGTGGCGGGGCGCGGCGCAAGGCGCCACTCACGTGGTGGGGCTCACGATCGGCACCGGGGTCGGCGGCGGCATCGTGTTGGGCGGAGAGATCTACGGCGGCGTGTCCGACATCGCGGGCGAGATCGGGCACATGTCGATCGACTCCACGGGGCGGCGCTGCAAGTGCGGGAATTACGGCTGCCTCGAGGCCTACGCCTCGGGCCCGGCGATCGCCGCCCGCGCGGTGGAAGGAATCGAGGCCGGCGCGGACACGGCCTTGCCGGGCTACGTGAACGGCGATCTGTCCAAGATCACGGCGCAGATCGTATACGAAGCCGCCCACGACGGCGACCCATACGCCCTCGACGTCGTGCACGACACGGCGAAGTTCCTCGGGACGGGCGTTGCGAATATCGTCAATATCTTCAACCCCGAGGTCGTGGTCATCTGCGGCGGGGTCACCCTCGCGGGTGAGAAACTGTTCGCGCCGCTCCGCAGCGAGGTGAAGCGGCGTGCGTTTAAGCCCGCCGTCGAGGTCTGCCGGATCGTCCCGGGGAACCTGACCGGCACGGCCGGCGTCTACGGGGCGGCCGCAGTGTTCATCAAGCGCACCTGGGGACGCCTGTGAAGCGGCTGGGTGTCGTCGGGTCGATGGTGTGGGACACCATCTACGGGCGCGATCCCGCTCAGCCCGCGGTCGAGGAATGGGGCGGGATCTCGTACTCGCTCGCCGCGCTCGACGCCACCCTGGGCGACGAGTGGCAGATCGTTCCCCTCATCAAGGTCGGCCACGACCTCGCCCCGCGGGCCAACGCGTTCCTGAAGACCCTCCGGCACCTGGCGCCCGAGACCCGCTTCATCGAAGTGCCCGTTCCCAACAACCGGGTGACGCTGCGCTACTACCAGGTCGCGCGCCGCTGCGAGCAGATGTCGGGTGGCGTGCCGCCGTGGACGTGGGCGGAGCTCGGCCCGCACCTGACGGACCTCGACGCCCTGTACATCAACTTCATCTCGGGATACGAGATGAATCTGGAGACGGCGCAGCTGCTGCGCCGCGGCTTCCCGCGGTTCGTGTACGCGGACCTTCACAGCCTGTTTATGGGTAAGGAGCCCGACGGCACGCGCGTCCCCCGACCGCTCCCGGATGCTCCCGCCTGGTTCGGCTGCTTCGACACGGTGCAGCTGAACGAAGATGAGATGCAGCAGCTGGGCCCGGATCCCCTGGCGATCGCCGCGGGTGCGTTGGCCCGGGGGTGCCGAGCCCTGCTCGTGACCCTGGGCGCGCGGGGCGCGGCGTACTTCACCGGAAGCCCGATCCGCACCGCGCGGATCGCCCCCGACGAGCCCGCGGGCCCGGACGGCGACCCGACCGGCTGCGGCGACGTGCTCGGCGCGAGTGTCGCCGCATCGCTCCTCGCCGGCACGACCCTCGAAGCCGCGCTGCAGGTGGGCACCCGCATGGGCGCGCGCAACGTGACCCACCGCGGGGCCACCGGTCTGCGGGACCATCTGCTGGGCAAGCTTTCAGCGGTATGACCCGGCTGATCGAGGTCCCCACGCAGTTCGACGACCGATCGTTCGACCAGTTCGCGAGCGCGTTCGCAGCGGCGACCGCAGACGGCGAGCGGCTGCTGTTCGACGCCCACGCGGCCGAATGGGCGTCGCCGTACGGCCTGGTCGGCCTGCTGGCCGCTGGACAAGCGGCGCGGAGCTCAGGGGGAGGGGGAGGGGGCGAGCGACCGCTGCTGACGGCGCCGACGCACGCCGAGGTCCTCACGTACTGGACGCGCGCCGGCTTTTTCCGCGAAGCGGCCGATCTGTTCGAGATCCACGGCAAGGTGCCGCGCGTCAAGGCCGCGGACGAGAGCGACGTGTTGCTCCCCGTGACGCCGGTGCGCGCGGCCGAGGACGTTCATGCCGTGGTGTCGAAGATTCAGGAGCGCGCGGCTGCCATCCTGGCGTCCGAGTTGGGACTCGACCCAAAGGCGACGATGGGCTTCGCTATGGCGCTTTCGGAGGCGTGTCAGAATATTGTAGAACACGCGGGCACGGGCGGCTGGGTCGCGGTGCAAGCCTACGACTGGCGGCGAAAGCTCGCGAAACGCGTGGTCGTGATCGCAGTGGCGGATGCGGGTGTGGGGTTCCGCCACTCACTCGAGCCAACCCAGAGCAAGCGCTTCGGCGCTCGCTGGGGAGACGCCGCGGCGCTCGAGGCTGCGCTCATCCAGGGCGTGAGCCGATTCCGCGATCCGGGCCGGGGGCAAGGGCTGGCAGGAATCCGGCGATACCTCGCCCGCTGGGACGGGAAGATCGCGATCCGCAGCGGCACCGCGCGGATCGCGATCGTCCCCAAGTGGGACGACGACGTCCCCTTGAAAGACGGTCTCCCGGCGTTCCCGGGTGCCCAGGTGCTCATCATCATTCCCGAGCAGGGGTCCACGAAGCGGTGATACAGCACATCGACGTGCACGCGGTGCTTCAGGAATCCGTGTCGGGCATTTACACCGATCTGGTCACGCGGCCGACCGGGCGGGTCGTGCGCGAGCGTATCGAGCACGCGATGGCGACCGCCCATGGCGCCGTCGCCCTCGCGCGCATCGATTTCACTCGCGTGGGCTGCATCGACTACTCGTGCGCGGACGAAATCGTGGCGAAGCTGTTGCGTGGCCGGCCCGCTGTCCTCGTGCTCACGGGGATCTCGGACGGGCACCGCGAGGCGATCGAGCCGGTGCTCGCGGGTCATCGGATGGCAGCGGTGATCGAGCGGAGCGACGGCACGCTCGAGGCGGTGGGGGCGCCCGACGCCGCGGTGGCGCTGCTCGAGGAGCTCGTGGCGCGGCGACTGGCCGTGCGGACCCCCGGAGGGACGCTCGCGCTCACGCTCGCGTGAAGCGTCGCCTCGGTTTCTCGACCCGCGCCGTTCACGGTGACCCGGAGACCCGCCCGGATTGGGTGCCGGTGGCCGCGCCGCTGTACCAGAGCGCCACCTTCACCAACCCGGTCGGCTCCACCCAGGAAGTCCTCTACACCCGCTACGGCAACAACCCGAACCACGTGGCCATCGCGAAGCGCCTGGCGCTGCTCGAGGGCGCCGAAGCGGCGCTGTTCGTGGGCAGCGGCATGGGCGCGATCGCCCTCGCCCACCTCGCAGTGCTGCGGCCGGGCGATCATCTGCTCTCCAGCGAATGGATCTACGGCGGCGTGCACCGCCTGTTCGCCCAGGAGTTCGGCCGCTTCGGCATCGATGTGTCGTTCGTGAACCCGCTCGAGCAACGTACCTGGAAGCGCGGGCTCAAGAAGAATACGCGCGCGGTCTTCCTCGAGACCCCCACCAATCCGCTGCTTCGGGTGATCGACCTGGAGCCGGTGGCGACGTTGTGCAAGACCGAAGGGCTCGCGCTGCTGGTCGACTCGACCTTCGCCACCCCGCTCAATTTCCGACCCCTCGAGCACGGCGCCGACGTCGTGATCCACAGCGCCACGAAGTACTTGAACGGGCACTCCGACGTGCTTGCGGGCGCGGTGGTGGGGAGCGAGTCCGTGATCGAGGAAGTGCGCAAGCTGCTGCATGTGTGGGGCCAGGCGCTCGACCCGATGGCGGCCTGGCTGATCGATCGGGGCATGAAGACGCTCGTGGTGCGCGTGGCGCGCCAGAATCAGACGGCGCTGGCAGTGGCCGAGTGGTGCGCCCAGCAGATCCAGTTCGCGTCCGTGCACTACCCCGGGCTCCCGTCCCATCCGGACATGGACGTGGCGAAGCGGATCCTCGACGGGTTCGGGGGTATGCTGGGGATCGTGCTCAAGGGCGGGGCGCGGGCGGCGGAGCGGTTCCTCCGGGCGCTCACCATCGCGATCCACGCACCCAGCCTCGGCGGTGTGGAAACGCTGGTCTCCGAGCCGCGACTCACCTCGCACGCGATGCTCACGCCCGAGGCCCGCGCGCGGGCTGGCATTCCCGATGGCTTCCTGAGATTTTCCATCGGACTGGAGGATGCCGACGACATCATCGCGGACTTCGCGCAAGCCCTGGCGCAGCTGTAAGTGATCAAGTTCACGAATGTCTTCAAGGCCTTCCCCAAGGGGGGCCTCGCCCTGAAGGACGTGTCGTTCCACATCGCGAAGGGCGAGTTCGTCTTTCTCACCGGCCATTCCGGCGCCGGCAAATCCACCGTGCTCAAGCTGGTGTACGCGGACGAGCCCGTGACGAGCGGCGAAGTGCGGGTGTCCGGCTTCAACGCGGCCGACCTGCGCCCGCGCGACGTCCCCATGCTGCGGCGGCGGCTCGGCATCGTGTTCCAGGACTTTCGCCTGCTGGAAGACCGCACGGCCGAAGAGAACGTCGCGTTCGCACTCGAGGTGACGGGGGCGCGCCGCTCGTCGATCGCGGCGCGAGTGATGCGGGTGCTCACGCAGGTCGGCCTCGCGGCCAAGGCGCAGGCTTACCCGCGTGAGCTGTCGGGGGGAGAGCAGCAACGCGTCGCCATCGCGCGCGCGCTGGTGAACGAGCCGAGCGTGCTGCTGGCCGACGAGCCCACCGGGAACCTCGACGAGCGCGCCACGCGCGGCGTGTTCCAGCTGCTTCGGGACATCAACGCCAGCGGGACGGCGGTCGTGATGGCGACGCACGACCTCGACCTGGTGCGCCAGGCGCCGTACCGCGTGATCGAGCTGCAGGAGGGCGCGCTGGTGTACGACTCGGCGGTAGACGAGTCCCGCGACCAGGCCGCGACACCGTGAACCTGACGATCCGTGAAGCTCTGCTCGCGTTCCGGCGCGCACCCTTGCTCTCCGCACTCTCGGTGACGACCATCGCGTTTTCCCTGTTCGTCGTGGGGCTCTTCGGGCTCGTGGCCGTGAACCTGCAGGACGCGCTGCGCGGCGTGGCGGAGCGGGTGGAGATCGTCGCCTACCTGTTGCCCGGCACGCCCATCGAGCCGATCACGCTCGCCACCAAGGACATCGAGGCGTTCCCGGAGGTCCAGTCGGCGACCTACGTGAGCGAAGACTCGGCGCTGGCGCGGGCGCGCGCCGAGCTCGTCGAGTTCCGCGACGTGCTCCAGGAGCTGGAGCGCAATCCGCTGCCGGCGTCCATCGAGGTGAAGCTCCGGCCGCGGTTCCGCGACGCCGACCATGTGAACGACGTCGCCGAGCGCCTGCGGGGATTCGGCTTCGTGGACGACGTGCGGTTCGGGCGCGACTGGGTGGAGAAGCTCGACCGGTTGCGCCAGATCGCCGCGGCCGTGGGCCTGGTCGTGGGCGCTGCCTTCGCCGTGGTCGCCATCATCATCATCGGCACGACCATCCGCATGGCCGTGCTGCAGCGCAGCCGCGAGATCGCCATCATGCGGCTGGTCGGCGCGACGAACGGCTTCATCCGCCGGCCGTTCCTGCTGCAGGGCGCGATCAAGGGCATGCTGGGCGGGCTCGTCGCGATCGCCTTGTCATACGGCGCGTACACGCTGATCAACCGGTGGCTGATACAGGCTTCGTTCTTTTCGAACGAGCAGGCAGTCGCCATAGTGGGGTTCGGCACGCTGATCGGGCTATTTGGGAGTGCCGCGTCGGTTGGAAGGCACTTACGTCGAGTGTGAGACGTTGCCCGTGATGCGTCACGCCCCAACGTCGCGCAACGACGTCACGCAGAGACGTCGAGCCACCAACGTCTTCGCGCGACGTTTCAGCGAGACGTTTCTGTGCTACGTGATTTGTGCAACGCCTTTCGTTTTTGGTGTAACGCCCCTCGTCTCTCAGCGACCTCAGCCATTTGATCAACAGCTGAGAGATAACCAACAGCGCTTGGAAAGCATCCGCCGCGAGCGATCCGATGTCGAAGAGGAGCTCGAGCGGCTGCGCACGCAGGTCCACTCCCTCTCCGACGAGCTCGCGAACATCGAGCGACAAAAGGAGACGACCAACCGGATCGTCAACGAGCTGGACCGCCAGATCAACACGCTCTCCGATCAGATCGACCGGACCACGGTAGATCTGCTGCTCGCCCAGAATGCCCTCGCCGAGAAACGCGCCGTGCTGGAGCGGCGCCTCGTGGACATCTCGAAGCGCGGTCCGTTGTACGGGTATCAGGTGCTCCTCGCGGCCGAGAGCTTCGGTGACCTGCTATCGCGCTACAAGTACCTCTACCTCGTGAGCCGGCAGGACCGCCTGCTGGCGAACGACATGTCGAAGCTGCAGCGCCGGATCGGTCGGGAGCGACAAACGCTGGTGGACGCCCGCGAGGTCCTGGCGCATCGCAAAAACGAGCGCAGGGAAGAGCTGGATCGCTACGTCGCCCTCGAACGGGAGCGCCAATCGTCACTGCGCGAGACGCGACGCAGCGCCCGCGAGGCGATGCAACGCTTGTCGGAACTGGAGCACGACGAGAAGGGACTCAACGATCGCATCGCGGCGCTGGAGCGCGCCCGCCGGGAAGCGCTCGCGCGCGGCGCTGCGACCGCCGCGGCCGCCATTACCACCGCCGACCTGGGTCAACTCGACTGGCCGGTCGACGGGCGGATTCTCTACCGCTTCGGCACCGCCACCGGCCCCAACAACACCCGCCTGCCCTGGCACGGGATCGGCATCGCCGCTCCTGCGGGCACGCCGGTGCGCGCCATCGCCGCCGGCCGCGTGAGCCTCGCCGGTCCCCTCGGCACCTATCTCACCTCGGTCCTCATCGACCACGGTGGCGGCTACTACAGCTTCTATGGGTATTTGAACGACGCCACGGTGGCCCAGGGGGAGCGAGTCCTCAAGGGCCAGATCCTGGGCCACGTGGGCGGCGCCTCGAGCGACCAGGGGCCGCATTTGCACTTCGAGATTCGCGGGCAAGGCGGGATCGCGCTGGATCCGGTGAACTGGTTGAAGAGCCGGAAATAAACCTCATTTCTCTCCCGCCACCCCGATGCGGTCCGGGGCGCTCTTCTTGCCGCGCTCGAGCGCTGCCTCGACTTGGGTGAACAGGTCCTCGGGACGCAGCACTTCCGCGTGCGGGAACGCGACGACGCCGGCCGTGAGGCTCGGCGCCTGTCCGTGCGGCAGGTCAGGGAAGGTGTGTCGGGTCAGCACCTGGCGGACCCGCTCCACGAACTGGCGCCCGCCCTTGACGTCGGTCTCGGGGAGCACCAGGGCGAACTCGTCGCCGCCGTACCGCGCTACGAAGTCCGGTGCCCGGATTTCGCGCTGCATCATCGCGCCGATCTCGGCGAGTACCCGATCGCCCGCCTGTTGCCCGAGCCGCTCGTTGATGTCGCGCAGCCGGTCCACGTCGATCACCACCAATGTGAAGCGCAACGAATACCGTCGGGCCCGCTCGAACTCGTCGCGAAGCCGGCGGTCCAGGGCATCGAGGCTGGCGCACCCCGTGAGCACGTCGGTGACGCCGGCGCTGATCTGGCGTCGGTAGATCGCCGCCCGGCGCTCCTCGTTCTCGAGCACGCGCGCGGCTGCCTGAGCGATGGTGTTGGCGAAGGCCACGTCCTGCGGGCGCAGCTCGGGGTCCCCCCGCACCGTTCGGAGAAAGAACACGCCCGCGGCACGGCCCTGTACGAAAACCGGCAGTGCCACCGCCGACTGCACGTTCACCGCGATGTGCTGCTGCTCCCAGCGGCGGCGAATCGATTCGAACAGCGGATGTTCGCGGACGTCCGGGATCAGCACGGGACGCTCGGTGCGGATCGCCTCCCGGATCTCCGGGTACCGCTCCAGCTCGACCCGCAGATCGCGGATCGCCGGGTTCTCGTACACGGCGACGACGCGGCCTTTGTCTTCCCCGGGCGCCGTGAGGACGAACGAGCAGTGTGTCAAGCCGAACGCGTGGCCGACCCGGCGCACCAGCGTCTGAAAGATCTCGTCCGCCCGCAGGGCCGCGGACACCTCCTGGAAGATGTCGAAGAGCAATTCTCGCGTCCGCAGCGCGTCCTGGGCATCGATGAGCTCCGCCCGGCGGCGCAGGTCGGCATCGATGCGGGCCCGCAACTCGCCGAAATGCACCGGACTCTGCATCGCGTCGAGCGCGCCGGCCTGGAGCGCGTCGGCGACCGCGTCCGCCCCGCCGTCCGCCAGGAGCACCACCAGCGGCGCTCCGGCGAAGCGCGCCCCGGTCGCCAGATCCCGAACGACATCGGTCAGCGCCACTTCCTTCGCGGCGGTGCACAGAATGAGGAGATCGGCGGGCTGCGGCGGACGGTCGGGGCCGAGCGGGGGGTACGGCGTTTCGGTCACCTCGAAGCCCCCGCGGACCAGAAACCGCTCCAACCCATCGGGTCGCGCCGCGGCGTCGCCGACGAGGAGAACTCGATGCTTGGACTGTTCCGCCAACGGGCCTCCGCACGCAAAGAAGCGTGTCAAGCTATAGTTCACACGATGGAACGGCAACAGAGCGGCGATGCGCGGGTTGGCGCCTGAGACGCGCCGGCTGCGGCGTCGGATGGTCGCGAGCCAGCTCGCCGGCCGGGGCATCCGCAATTGCCGCGTGCTCGCCGCCATGGCCTCCGTCCCCCGCGAATGGTTCCTGCCGCCACACCTGGCGGCCGAGGCGTACGACGACGCGCCACTCCCGATCGGGAGCGGCCAGACCATTTCCCAACCGCTGATCGTCGGGTTGATGACCGAGGCCCTCGCGCCGCGGCGCCATGACCGCGTCCTTGAAATCGGCACCGGCTCCGGGTACCAGACCGCGATTCTCGCGCGCCTCGCCGATCGCGTGTACACCATCGAGCGCCTGCCCGACCTGCTGGTCGAGGCGGAGGAGCGCTTCCGCCGCCTCGGTCTGACGAACATCGAGACCCGACTCGGGGACGGCGCCGCGGGCTGGTCCGAGGGCGCCCCGTTCCAGGGCATCATCGTGACGGCGGCGGCGCCCGGCGTCCCCGCCCCGCTCACGGAGCAGCTCGCCCCCGGCGGTCGTCTCGTCATCCCGGTCGGTGACCTCGCGTCCCAGGAGCTGGTCATACTGCAGCGCGGGTCGACTGGGCTGGTCGAACGGCGCGCCGGTGGTGTCCGGTTCGTACCGCTCATCTCGCGGCTCGCCTTCACCGAGGAGCCGTGGGCGTGACTTGGCCGCCGACCGACCTGCTGGGCGCGCACGTCTCGACCCTTGGCGGAGTGGCACTGGCGCCGGGACGCGGTATGGCGATCGGGGCGACAGCGATGCAGGTGTTCACGAAGACGCCGAACCAGTGGCGTGAGCCGGTGTTGCGCGAGGCGGACGTCGTCGCATTCCGGGCGGCGCTCGCCGGCAGCGGCATCCGGGCGGTGGTGACTCACGACAGCTATCTGATCAATCTGGCGTCGCCCGATGATGCCCTGCGCGCGAAGAGCATCCGAGCGTTTACGGGCGAGCTGCAGCGCACGGCGGCGCTGGGCATCCCTTGGGTGGTGTCGCACCCCGGCAACTACATCGACGACCGCGCGGCGGGGCTCGACCGCAACGCGCGCGGTTACGCCGAGTGTCTGGGCGCCGTCCCCGGAGACGTGGGTGTCCTGATCGAGGGTACGGCGGGTGCTGGCACGGCCCTGGGAAGCACGTTCGAGGAGCTGCGCGCGCTCCGCGACGCCCTTCCCGCGGGGCTGCAGGCGCGGGTCGGATTCTGCCTCGACACGGCGCATTTGCACGCCGCGGGGTATGAGGTCACCGATGCCCTCGAAGCGGTCATGGAGCGGTTCGATCGGGAGGTCGGACTCGACTGGCTCAAGTGCTTGCACCTCAACGACTCCAAGGGTGCGCCCGGGTCACGCCTGGACCGCCACGAGTGGATCGGCGAAGGCACGATCGGACCCGCGCCATTCCGGTGGATCATGCGGGACGTGCGCCTGGCGCACGTGATTAAGATTATCGAGACGCCAAAGGGTGACGATCCGATCCGTCACGACCGGCGGATGCTGAAGCGGCTGCGCGCGTACGCGCGCGGCCCCCGAACGAACGTAGGCGCACCCCAAACCGTAGGCAGGGCGTGATCGCACGAACGACGACCCGTCATCGCCTGACCCGGTGCCTCGCCGCAGTGCTGTTGGTGCTGCAAGGCCTCGCGGGTGGTGCGGTGTCGCTGGCGCACGCCTCCGAGCGCCTGAGCGCGCCCGCGCACATCGAGGCGCAGCACGGCGCCGGCTGCCTCGCACTGCACGATAGCGTTCGCTGCAGCCTGTGCCAGTTCGCGGGCTCGCAGATGACCTCACAGCAGGTTCGCACACACACGCCGCGGGGTGCGACCGTCGAGCGGCGACCCCGCGCGCGGGACGCCGCACCTGCGGTACGCCTGGACCGGCGGACCGCTCCACCCCGAGCCCCTCCCACTTCCCGCTCCTAGCAGAACGCGGTCGCCTTTGTGCCGGCCGACCGTCACGCGCGCCCGGTTCGGTACCGGGCGCCCGCTCGTCACCAGGAAACGGGAGATGCGACTGCATGACTCGACATCGCGTTGCGGTGATCGCCGCGCTCGGTGCGCTGCTGGCACCGGGCGCGCACGCCGCCGGGCAGCAGCCGGCGGACCAACGCCGCGTTGACTCACTGGCGGCCGAGGTGCGTGCGCTCAAGGCCGAGCTCGATAGCTTGCGTGCCCAGGCGGGGCACGCGCCGGGCGCGGGGCAGGCCAAGCGGGACACGTCGGCGACCGACGAGCTGGCCGCGCTCCGCGCCGCGGCGGCCGCGGCCGCGGGGACCGACACCACCCAGCTCAAGGCGGACACGACGGGCCGCACCAAGTTCGTGGGGCGCGAGCGCAGCCAACCACAGCTCAATCCCGAAATCAGCGCCACGGGGGACGTGCGGGCGTACGCCCGCACGCCGGGACCCCAGCACGACAACTTCGATCCCCGCGAGTTCGAAATCGGGTTCCAGTCGCCGCTCGACCCGTACTCGAGCACGAAGATCTTCGCGAGCTTCGAGAATGAACAGGTCAGCATCGAGGAGGGCTACGCTTACTGGACCGGTCTGCCGGGGCACATCCGGTTTGACGTCGGAAAATTCCGCCAGCAGTTCGGCGAGCTGAATCGCTGGCATCTGCACGCGCTTCCGGAGACCGAGTACCCGCTGGCGCTCCGCACCTATTTCGGGGACGACGGGCTCGCCGGAACCGGTATTTCGCTGTATCGGGCATTTGCCGGCCTGGGAACGCAGGAGGTCACTGGACAGGTCACCTTGAGCGGAAGCGACGCGGGGCTGTTCGGCGGAAACGGTCGACCGACCTACCTGCTCCGGCTGCTGAACTTCTGGCAGCTCACACGCTCGACGTACATGCAGCTGGGCGGGACGGCGCTGTACGGCACGAACGCGGACTCGAGCCTCCGCACCAAAGTCGGGGGGATCGACTTCCGTCTCACATGGCGTCCGCCCGCTCAGGCCCTATACCGTGAGTGGACGCTGCGGGCCGAGCTGTTCGCGCGCCGTAAGGAGTACTCCGGTGCGGGGGCAACGCACCTCGGCTGGTATGCCGGTACGACGTACAAGCTCGGCCAGCGCTGGATCGCGGGTGCCCGCTATGACTACGTGGAAGACCCGCTCACGGGACTGATAACGCGCCAGGCCATCCCGTCGCTCACCCTCTGGGAGAGCGAATGGGTGGAGCTCCGGGCGCAGTACACGTGGGCGCAGATCACGGGCCAGCCGTCCACGAACGAGTTCGCCCTCCAAGCGGTTTGGGCCATCGGACCCCACAAACATGAGACCTACTGAGATGCTGCCAATCATCGCTTTGCTCGTCGCGCTTCATGTCCCCGCGCCGCGGCCGCCACACGGTGGGGACAAAGTCAAGGTCGTCACCTCGCTCACGACGTACGCGGCCATCGCCCGGGAGATCGTAGGCGATCGCGGCACCGTGAATTCCATCGCGACCGGCGACGAAAACCCGCATTACGTGCAGCCGAAGCCGAGCTTCATACCGATGCTCGGCCAGGCCGACGTGTTCGTCACCACGGGGCTCGATCTCGAGCTCTGGGTACCGGCGCTGCTCGACAAGGCCAACAATCCGAAGGTGACGGAGGGCGGGCCCGGCTACGTGGCGGCCTACGCGGGCATCGATCTGCTCGACGTGCCGACGACCTTCTCCCGCTCGCAGGGCGACATCCACGTCTACGGCAACCCGCACATCTGGACTTCCCCCATCAACGCCGTTCAGATCGCGCGCAACATCCTCACCGGCCTGAAGCGCGTCGCTCCGGAGAACGGCGACTACTTCGCGGGGCGCGAGAAGGATTTCGAGGAGCGCGTGTATCGGGCTCTGTTCGGCGACGACCTCGTGAAGCTGCTCGGCGGCCCGACGCTGGCCGACCTCGACCGGCAGGGCAAGCTCCTGGACTTCCTCAAGACCAAGCAGTATCAGGGGGCCCCGTTGCTCAACCACCTCGGGGGATGGTTGAAGGACGGGCTGACGTTCCGCGGGAAGGCGGTCGCCTGTTACCACAAAGAGTGGGACTACTTTTCGCGCGAGTACGGCCTCCCCTGCATCGACTACATCGAGCCCAAGCCCGGCATCCCGCCCACGCCCGGCCACGTCCTCGAGGTGATCAACGAAATGCGCGAGCAGCACATCCAGGTATTGCTATCCACGAACTATTACGATCGCAATCAAGTTCTCGAAGTGGCGCAAAAAACCGGGGCCAAGGGCGTGATCGTGCCCTCCAATACGGGGGGCGCCCCTGGGGTGAATACGTACTTCGACCTCATGAACCTCTGGATCTCCGAGCTGCTGCGCGCGTTCACCGGCGGCAGCGCTACCGCGAACTGACGACGGAGGCGTGATGAGCGGCATCCAGCTGATGATCCCGCCCTTCGTCGCCTGCATGGTGCTCGTCGCCATGCTGTCGTACCTGGGGCTCCACGTAATCGCGCGCGAGGTCATTTTCGTCGATCTCTCGCTTGCCCAGATGGCCGCGCTCGGCGGCCTGTCGGCATTGCTGATTCACGTAGAAGCCGATTCGACCTGGGCCTATGTGTTCGCCCTCCTCGCGACGGCGATCGGCGCGCTGCTGTTCGCGCTGACCCGCACGTCCGCCCGGGAAGGCCGGCGGGTACCGCAAGAAGCGTTCATCGGCATCGTCTACGTAGTCGCGTCAGCCGCCGCCGTTCTCGTGGCCAACAAGGTTCCGGGGGGCGGCGAAGCGATCGAGAAGACCCTGACGGGCAGTATCCTGTGGGTCACGTTCCAGCCCACGATCATCAAGCTCGCAGCGGCCTACGCGGCGTTGGGCGTGTTCCATTACGTCCTGCGCCACCGCTTCCTCACCATCTCCTTCCACCTCGAGGAGGCCGAGCGGCTCGGGTGGAAGGTGCGCTGGTGGGACTTCCTGTTCTATCTGTCGTTCGGCGTGGTGATCACCCTTGCCGTGCCGGTGGCGGGCGTGCTCATGGTGTTCAGTTTCCTGGTGGTCCCGGCCGTGATCGCCTTCCTCTTCACCCGGGACATGCGGCGACTGACGTACATCTCGTGGGGCTCGGGAGCCCTCGCCTCGATCCTCGGCCTGTGGCTGTCGCTCGCGGGCGACCTGCCCACGGGTCCGCTGATCGTGTGCATGTACGGCGTGGTGCTGGTCGGGGCAGTCGTGGTGCGGAAGTTCGTCCGCTCGGCGGCATGAGCACGGCCGGCCGGCATCCGCTCGGGGTACGCGCCTCGTGGCTCCTCGCGGCCCTCCTGCAGCTCGCGCTGCCGGGGGTCGCGGCGGTCGCGGACGCCCGACTCGACGCCGCCGGTTCCCACGCCACGGCGCACGTCGAATCGCACACCTCGAACAGCTGCGCCCGCATCCACCCTCCGGACTGCGCGGTCTGCCACTTCCTCACGGCCCCCGCCCTCACCGCCCGCCCGAGCGCGCTCCGCCTCGCCGTCGACGATGGTTGGCGGTTGCGCCGGGCGGATCCCGCCGGCCTGCCGCACCCGCTCGCTCGACCCCACCCACACCCCCGAGCCCCTCCCCTGCTCTCCTAGCGACGCGCCGTTCCGCGCGCGTCGCCCGCACGTGATTTCCGCTCCGCCCAGCCGCACCGGGCGACGCGCGGATTACCCAGGACCCTCACGTCAGGGAGAGCATATGACTCCGAAGACGCTGTGGAACAACGTGCGAGCCCTCGTCTGGCTCGTCGCCGCGAGCGCCAGCGCGCAAACCGCTGTCGCCTCGCCGCGTCCGATGTCGCCACCCACCGGCCCGAGCGCTCCCGCGCTGGCTCGGATCACGGGCCGCGTGACCGATACGACGGGCGCTGCCCTCGTCGACGCGCGCGTACAGATCGTGGAGCTCGGGCGGTCGGTCGTCACGGGCACCGACGGTCGCTACACCTTCGTCAGCGTGCCGAGCGGTGTGTACAGTCTCTCGTTCGCCCACATCAGCTATGCGCCGCAGGTGCGTCGAGTTACGGTCGCGCAGACGGACGTGTCGCTCGACATTGCACTCAAAGAGTCAGTCATCGAGCTGCCGAGCGTCCAGGTCAGCGCCTCGGCCACCGCGACCGATCCGCTCTCGTCCCCGCAGCCGACGACCGTGCTCGGTGCCGGCGACCTCCGCACCGCGCAGGCCCCGACCCTCGGGGAGACGCTAAGTGGCCTCGCCGGCGTGCACAGCTGGAGCACGGGCGTCGGGATCGGAAAACCGGTGATCCGTGGGCTCACGTCGAATCGCGTGCTCGTCCTCGACAACGGACAGCGACTCGAGACGCAGCAGTGGGGCGACGAGCATGCCCCCAACATCGAGACCGCCGACGCCGACCGGATCGAGGTGATCCGCGGGCCGGCCAGCGTGCTGTACGGGTCGGACGCGCTCGGCGGCGTCATCAACGTGATACCGAAAGAATTGCCGGACGCCATCGGCCAGCCCGGGTTCGTCCGGGGGAGCATCAGTGCCGCATACGGCAGCAACAATCGGTCGCCCGACGGCACGCTCGCCTTCGAGGGCGCCAATCAGGGCTTCGGCTTCCGTGCGTCGCTGACGGGGCGCACCAGCGACGACGTGCGGACCCCGGACTACGTCCTCTGGAACAGCGGCAACCGCGCGGCGGGCGGCTCAGGGACGGTAGGCTATCGCGGCACGTGGGGTTCGCTCGCCGGGACCTTTACCCAGCGGGACGAGCGCATCGGCCTGACCGATGAAGATCCCACCGCCACCCCGACCCAGCGCATCGCGACGAGCGTCGGTCGCATCGACCTGGCGCTGCCGCTCGGCGCGGCCCGCCTCGAGGTCACGACCGGCTACGAGCGGAACCGCCGGCGCGAGTTCGAGGACGATACGACCTCGACGGTGTCGTTAGGACTGCTCTCGCAGACGTACACCGCGGACGTCCACTACCACCACGCACCCCTGGGCCGCTTCCTGGGCGTGCTGGGCCTCTCCAGCGTCCGCACGACGTTCGACAAGTTCGGCGAGCAAACGCTCATTCCAAGTACGACGACGAACGGTGTAGGCGTGTACGCGTTCGAGCAGGCGGACGTGGGGCGCTGGAATTTCTCGCTCGGCGCCCGCTACGACTATCGCGACCTCGACGTCGAGCAAGACACCGTGCTCAGCGTCGCCGCCCAGACCCGCACGTACAACTCAGTCACCGGCAACCTCGGCGTGCTGTATCACGTGAGCGATCCGGTCGCTATGGTCCTGAATCTGGGCCGGGGATTCCGTGCCCCCTCGAGCTTCGATCTCTTCGCCAACGGGGTGCACGAAGGAACGGTCGCCTTTGAGCACGGCAATCCCAATCTCACCGTTGAAAAGTCGCTGAACACGGATCTGGCGTTGCGCGTACAGAGCGGCAGGGTGGCTCTCGAGGTCGGGGGGTTCGTCAACGTGATCCAGGACTACATCTACACGTTCCCGACAGGGGCGACCGATTCCGCGTCGGGGTTCCCTATTTTCGATGCGACGCAGGGTAACGCGCGACTCACCGGGCTCGAAGGCTCTCTCCAGTACCACCCGACGCGCTCGCTGCATTTCCAAGGGACCGCCGACTACGTGCAGGGGCAGAACACCTCCACGGACCAACCGCTTCCCAACATGCCGCCGTTCCGGGCCACCTACACGGTGCGGTACGAGGGAGTCGGGTCCCCAGGATTCCAGGATCCCTACGTCTCGATCGGCGGCCAATCGAACGCGGCACAGACGCGGCTCGATCCCGCCGAGCGCCAGTTCTACGAGCAGGCATTCGATGGTGCCGGGTACCGGTCGACGGCGTACACACTGATGAACCTGGGCGGCGGGTTTGGGCTCCCGGCGGGGAGCAAGGTCGTACGCTTCGATGTCGCGCTGCGGAACGTCCTGAACACGCGGTACGCCGACTACCTGAGCCGGATCAAAACCAACGCGCCCGACCCCGGCATGGGACGGACTTTCGTCGCGCGGGTAACGACGGAGTTCTGATGAGCCATCGAATCGCGTCATACGTCGTGGCGTGGGCGCTCGTCGCAGGCACCGCCTGCGGCGGCGACCACGCCGCTGGGCCTAGCGCAACGTACAGCCGCTCGGAGGGGAAGAGCGTGCTCCCGAGCACGTTCACCCACGAGTTCCAGCACATGATCAACTTCGTGATGCTTGACAGGAGTGACCGGGACAGATAGCATAACTCCTTCACAAAGAAAGACTTGTGCCATCGATGTCGATCCGCCGTCAGGAGGCCCTGGATTACCACGCGCAGGGTCGCCCCGGGAAGATCCAGGTCTCCCCTACCAAGCCCTTCAAGAATCAACGAGACCTGTCCCTCGCCTATACGCCGGGGGTGGCGGAGCCGTGCCGCGAGATCGCGGCCCGACCTGGGGACGCATACGCCTATACGGCGAAAGGCAACCTGGTGGCCGTCGTCACCAACGGGACGGCGGTGCTCGGCCTCGGGAACATCGGTCCCCTGGCGAGCAAACCGGTCATGGAGGGCAAGGGGATCCTCTTCAAGACGTTCGCGGATATCGACGTGTTCGATCTCGAGGTCGGCTCGGAGGAGCCGGAGGACATGATCCGGTTCTGTCGACTGCTTGAACCGACCGTCGGCGGGATCAACCTCGAAGACATCCGCTCCCCCGACTGCTTCTACATCGAACAGACCCTCCGCGACACGCTCTCCATCCCGGTGTTCCACGACGACCAGCACGGCACGGCGATCATAACCGGTGCGGCCCTGTTGAATGCGCTGGAGCTGGTGCAGAAGGACATCCGGGGCGTGCAGGTCGTGTTCGCGGGCGCGGGCGCCGCGGCAATCGCGACGGCGGAGCATTACGTGCGCTTGGGCGTGCCCCGCGAGCAGATCACGCTGTGCGACGAGCACGGCGTCGTGCACGCGGAGCGGAGCGACCTCGATGAATACCGGCGCCGCTTCGCGGCGCATGGCACGGCACGCACGCTGGCCGAGGCGCTCAAGGACGCGGACGTATTCGTCGGGCTGTCGGTCGGGGGAATCGTCACGGGGCAGATGCTCAAGGGCATGGCCAAGCGCCCGATCGTGTTCGCGCTCGCCAACCCCACGCCGGAGATCACGCCGGAGGAGGCGCGCCAGGCCCGCAACGATGCGATCATCGCCACCGGCCGGTCGGACTATCCCAATCAGGTCAACAACGTGCTGGGCTTCCCCTTCATCTTTCGCGGCGCGCTCGACGTGCGTGCCAAGAAGATCAACGAGCAGATGGAGATGGCGGCAACCCGCGCGCTCGCGGCGCTCGCGAAGGAAGAGGTCCCGGACGCGGTGATGCGGGCGTACGGCATCGAGCGGCTCCGGTTCGGCCCCGACTATCTCATCCCCAAGCCGTTCGACCCGCGCGTGCTCCTGTGGGTTGCGCCGGCCGTGGCATGGGCCGCCGTGGGGTCGGGCGTGGCCGGACGCGTGATCGACGTGGACGAGTACCGCGCCGAGCTCGACGCCCGACTCGGCCGGGCCCGCGAGGTGATGCGCGGCTTCTCGAATCGGGCACAGCAGGCAGCCCAGCGGATCGTGTTTCCCGAGGGCGACGACCCACGCATCCTCAAGGCCGCCCGCATCCTGGCCGACGACGGCGTCGCGGAGCCGATCCTGCTCGGCGAGCCGGATGCGATCCGCCGCGAAGCCGACGACGCGGGCGTGACCCTCGAGGACATCACGCTCGCGAACCCTCGGGCGAGCACCCACCTCGAGACCTTCGCTCGGGAGCTATGGGAGCGGCGGCGCCGCAAGGGCATCACGCTGCGCGAAGCGCGCGAGCGCGTGCTCGATCCCATGTATCACTCCCTGCTCATGCTCCGGGCCGGTCAGGCCGATGCCGTGGTGGCAGGAGTCGAGATGTATTATCCGCACGCCATCCGGCCGGCGCTCGAAGTGATCGGGGCGGAGCCGGGGCGCCGGCATGTCAGCGGCATCTACATGCTCGTGCAGCCGCAGCAGACGTTCTTTTTCGCCGATTGCACCGTCAACATCGATCCCGACGCTGAAACCCTGGCAGAGATCGCGTCGGCGACCGCCGAGTTCGTCGGCCGGCTCGGGATCGAGCCTCGGGTGGCGTTGCTCTCCTTCTCGAATTTCGGTTCGGTGCGGCACCCCACCGCCGACAAGGTGCAACGTGCGGTGGCGGCGCTGCACGAGCGCGAGCCCGCGCTACAGGTGGACGGCGAGATGCAGGCAGACACCGCCGTCGTGGAACGGATCTTGACCAAGACCTACCCGTTCTCACGACTGCGGGGGCCCGCGAACGTGCTCATCTTCCCGAATCTCGACGCTGCCAACATCAGCTACAAGCTGCTCCACCGGGTGGGGGGGGCCGAGGCGATTGGCCCGATCCTGGTGGGCATGGCACAGCCCGTGCATGTGCTGCAGCGCGGCTCCGACGTGAGCGACATCGTGAACATGGCCGTGATCGCCGCCGTAGACGCGCAGGAGCACGGCCGGCGGCCGCGCACATGACCGCCCACGCCGCGCGACCCACCGAGCGCCGCGGCGCCTCCCCCCTCGAGGCGACGGGGCTCGCCCCTCAGCGGACCGTCCACTGGAACCTTGGGCCCGCCGAGCTCTACGAGCAGGCCGTGCGGCGCGGCGAAGGGATGATCGCCGAAGGCGGCGCGTTCTGCGCGGTGACCGCCCCGCACACGGGACGCAGCCCCAACGACAAGTTCATCGTGCGGGAGCCCTCCTCGGCGACCGACATTGCGTGGGGCCGGGTGAATCAACCCTTCGACGCGGGGCACTTCGATCGACTCAAAGCCTCCGTGCTGCAGCACTTGGGCGGACAAGAGCTGTTCGTGCGCGACCTGTTCGCGGGCGCCGATCCGAACCACCGGTTCGCCATTCGGTTCGTGACCCCGAATGCGTGGCAGGCACTGTTCGTCTACAACATGTTTCTGCGTCCCGCCCCCGCCGACCTCGCCGGCTTCGCGCCCGACTGGACGGTGCTCCACGCCCCCGAGCTCCACGCCGATCCGGCGACCCACGGCACCAGGTCCGGAACGTTCGTGGTCATCCATTTCGGGCAGCGCACGGTGCTCCTCGGCGGCACCCGGTATGCTGGCGAGCTGAAGAAATCGGTGTTCACCGTCCTCAACTATGTGTTCCCGAAGCAGGGCGTCCTGCCCATGCACTGCTCGGCCAACCTGGGCCGGACTGGAGACGTCGCCCTGTTCTTCGGCCTGTCCGGCACCGGCAAGACCACACTCTCCGCCGACCCCGACCGGGCGCTCATCGGGGACGACGAGCACGGCTGGTCGGACCAGGGAGTGTTCAACTTCGAGGGCGGGTGTTATGCCAAGGTGATCCGGCTGTCGAACGAGGGTGAGCCCGAAATCTTCGCGACCACGCGCATGTTCGGCACGGTGCTCGAGAACGTGGTCGTGGACCCGGAGACGCGGGCGATCGACCTCGACTCGGACCGGATTACAGAGAACACTCGCGCCTCGTACCCGATTCATTTCATCCCCAACCACGTGCCGGGCGGGATGGGCGGGCACCCATCGCATATCCTGTTCCTGACCTGCGACGCCTACGGGATCATGCCCCCGATTGCCCGTCTGTCGCCCGCGCAGGCGATGTACCACTTCTTGTCCGGGTACACCGCCAAGGTCGCCGGCACTGAGCGCGGCGTGACCGAGCCGAAGGCCACGTTCTCCACTTGCTTTGGCGCGCCCTTCCTCCCGCTGAGCGCCAACGCGTACGCGTCGCTCCTCGGCAAAAAGATCGCCACCCACGGAGTGCAGTGCTGGCTCGTGAACACCGGGTGGACTGGCGGGCCCTACGGGGTCGGCCAGCGGATGCGCCTCGGTCTCACGCGCGCCATGGTGCGCGCCGCCCTCGCCGGGAAGCTCGACCGCATCCCGACGACCCCCGAGCCCGTGTTCGGTCTGGAGGTCCCCCTCCAGGTCGCCGGCGTGCCGGGGGACATGTTGCTGCCGCGGGGCACGTGGCGCGACACCACCGCCTACGACGCGCAGGCCGCCCGGCTGGCGCAGATGTTCCGGGACAACTTTGCCCAGTTCGAGGAGCAGGCGCACGCCGCGGTCCGCGAGGCGGGGCCCCGTATCTGACAGCGAGCGGACCCGACCGGAGGAGTCGCGAGTGAACTCGCGGCTCGGCGTCTGTCAGTGAACTGACGCCGTGACCCGCTTCGAGGTCGTCCGCGACCCGCTCTGGAACAACATCCGGCTCGACCCCGAAGCACTGGCCGTGGTCGACACCCCCGCCGTGCAACGGCTGCGCTATGTCCGGCAGCTCGGCCACGCGTTTCTCGTGTACCCGGGCGCCACGCACAGCCGGTTCGAGCACGCGCTGGGCGCGTATCACCTGGCGCGCCGCGCCCTGTCGCAGCTCGAAGACGCGGGCGACGTCCATCTCGATCCCCGCGAGCGTCTCCGCCTGAGACTCGCGGCGCTGTTGCACGACGTCGGTCATTATCCCTTCTCTCATTCCCTCGAGGAAGCGGGCCTGCCGCACCACGAGCAGTTGGCGACACGCCACCTGACGGGCGGCGAGCTCGCGCGCCGGCTCGCCGAGCTCGGCGTTCCGGCCGACGAGCTGCTGGCGTTGATCCAATCCCGGGCGCGCGAGCCCCTCGCCGGCCTCGTGTCGGGCTCGCTCGACGTGGACAAGCTCGACTACCTGTCGCGCGACGCCTGGATGTGCGGCGTGCCGTACGGGGTCATCGATGTGGACCGGCTGCTCACCTCCCTGACCGTCGCGGCGGGGCCCGATGGGCGTCCCGCGCTCGCACTCCACGAAAAAGGGCTGGCGGCGCTCGAGTCGCTGCTGTTCGCCAAGTACCAGATGTATCGCAACGTGTATTGGCACCACGCCGTGCGCAGCGCGACCGTCATGTTCAAACGCCTGGTCCGGCGCGCCATCGCCACGGGCACCCTGCAGCCGGAGACCATCGCGATCGCCACCGACGACGCCCTGATCCATGACCTCCTCCAGCAGGACGGGACCGGCCTGGCCCGTAGCCTGCGCGAGCGCCGCCTCGCCAAGCGGGCCCTCGACGTCCCGGCCACCGAGCTACCCGCGGAAACGCCGTCCTGGCCGTCGGACGATCCGGAGCTGCTGGAGCGCGTGGAAGAGCGGCTCGCGCGAGAGGCTCGGCTTGCGCCCGGAGAGTTGTTCCTCGACTTCCCCGCCAAGCCGGCGATGCTGGGGCTCGATCTGCCCCTCGTGAAGCGGGACGGCAGCGTCATCTGGCTCACGGGTGCGGAGGCGGCCGCGCACTTGGGGCTGCCCCGGGTGGCGGCCGAGCTGTATCGGTCAGCGCGCCGACTGCGGGTGTTCGTGCTGGGCGAAGCGCAGGTGGAAGCGAAGCGGATTGCGGAGCTGGTGATGATGCCGCGAGAAGCGGTGGTCGAGCACGTCGGCGCGGAGCGGTGAGCGATACGGCTCAGCGCTTACACCACTCACCTACCTTCGGACTCCCGGCTGCGTGACCTGCGTGCCGTCGCCCACGAGGGCATCCACGGAGTCGATCCGAATGATGATCGCCGTGATGTTGTCGAGCCCCCCGTGCCGATTCGCCTCGGTGATCAGGTCATCCACCTGATTCTGGGGCATCCGGTCGCCCCCGAGCAGCTCCTCGAGCTGGGGATCCTCGAGCATCCCGGTCAAGCCGTCCGACGCGAGGAGAAACCGATCGTCCGGCTTGACGGTGCCGAGGTAGACGTCCGGCATCACATCGCTGTTCGCCCCGACGCAGCGGGTGATCACATTGGAGTACGGATGTGAGCGCGCCTGCTCCGGCGTGAGATAGCCCGCGTCGACCTGCTCCTGCACGTACGAATGATCCTTGGTGAGCTGGATCAGTTTTTGATCGCGGTGGAGGTACGCACGGCTGTCCCCAACCTGCCCGATCAGAAACCGCGTGTCGTAGAGTACCAAGGCCGTGACCGTCGTCCCCATGCCCCGCTTGTCGTGCTCGGTGAGCGTGCGTTGAAAGATCGCGCCGTTCGCCGCCCGGATCGCCGTGCGCATCCGGTCGGCAACCTGATCATCGGTGAGGCCCTTCAGGGATCCGAGCTCGCGCGCCACGAAGCGAACCGCCATCTCGCTCGCGACTTCACCCGCGGCATGCCCCCCCATCCCGTCGGCCACGACAAAGATTCCCCGGTCAGGCACCATGAGAAAGTTGTCCTCGTTCCCCGAGCGGATGATCCCGACGTCAGTACGACCGGCGCAGGTGATGTGCACGGGACTGCGCTAGGCCAGGAGCCGGCGGATGAGGGCGACGGCGGCTCCGCCCGCGAGCACCAGTATCACGGCGCTGCTGCCGCAGCCTTTGCCCTTCTTGGGCGGGGGCTGTTGCGCCACTGGGCGCTTCGTGCCGGGCTTCACGCTCGGCCGGGCGGGTGCGGGTTTGCCGCGCGGAGGGGGCGGGGGCGATGTCCGGACAGGCTGAGCGGCGGAGGCAGGCGGTGCGGTTGGCCTCATTGAATGCGGAGTCTTGAGCACCTGGGTGCTGCCGCCGATCGTGACGCCGTGCGCCTCGTCGGTCGGCTCGAAGACGAGCTGTACGTCTCCGAACCGGACCATCGCCCCTGGGGCAAGCGGGGCCTCTCCCTTTATGCGCTCGCCGTCCACGAACGTCCCGTTGGTAGAATCCAGGTCGACGAGCACCCAAATCCCTTCGCGACGTTGCAGCTTCCCATGGGTCGTGGATACCGACGCATCCGGGACCACGAGATCGTTGTAATCGGCCCGCCCGATGTTTACGACCGGCGTGCGCACCGAGAAGCGCTGACCGGCCAGGACGCCGTTCCGCACCAGGAAGCTCGCTAGCGCCCCGCTCGGCGCTCCCGCAGGCTTTGGGAGGGAGGGGGGCTTGGGGGGCTGGGGGGGCTGCGCAACCGATTCGATCCCGTGAAGGGTGTGTCTGAGACGCTCGGCGGCGCCAGGCGGAGGCGCCGGATGGCCCCAGACTGGTGAGGGCGGGGGCGCGGCCTGCGGCGGGCTGGCGGCCGGCCCCTCGGAAGGGGGAGGGGGGGGAGCCGCCACCGCCGGCGCATCCGCGTAGAAGCGGAACTGCTCGTCGCCCAAGCGGATCACGTCCGCCCGTGCCAGGATTCGCTGCCCCTCGACCCGCTCTTCATTCACGAACGTCCCGTTGGTGCTCGAGTCGACGAGCAGGTAGCCTTTCGGGGTCTGAACGATCTCGGCGTGCCGTCGTGAAACGTCCTCCCCCGGCACGACCACGTCGCAGCCAGCCTCCCGCCCGAACACCAGCGACGCACCCGCGATCACGTACTCGCGCCCGTCCATGAGGCTCACCACCCGGCCTCCCGTCGTGCCGACCGCGCCCTGCCCGCCTGGCCTGGCGGGCCCAGCCCCCGGCCCTGTCCCCGTCGTGGGAGCGAATGACTTCATAAACTGCGTGCTCCCCGACCGCCGTTCGTCGACATACGTCAGCTCGTTGCCCCCGATGTCGATCTTGTCGCCGTGCAAGAGGGGTGTCGGCTCGGCGCCGAGCCTGACGCCGTTGATGAGGATCTCCGCCGCGGGGGTTGCCTTTCGGATGATGACCTGCCCGTCGGACTGTCCCTGCAGCACGGCGTGGCGCGGCAAGACGCCCGGTCCAGCGATGGTGATCGCGCAGGCGGGGTCGCTGCCGAGCGATGCCTCGCCCACCTGGATGCTGAACTGCTTGCCGCCGAGTTCGAACAACGCCATCTATGGAGAGTCCCTCGAGCCGGAAAAGACAGCGCCGGAAGTTACGCCCGATCGTGTAACCGCGCAAGCAAACACGCTTTACGCGATGTTCACCGGCTCCTCCCGTCCCACCAGTCCGCGCCGCATCCAGTGCCAGAACAGGAGCGACCCGGCTATCACGGTTGCGTAGCTGTTGATGAAGCGCCAGATCAGCGCGTACGTCGGCAGCTGCGACGGCCCGACGTAGATCTGCATGACGGCCGCAGAGAGCAATTCGGCGAGACCGGCCGATCCCGGCGTGGGTGCGAAATAGAGCAGGAATGTGATGAACGTCTGCAGGAGCAGGATGTCGACGAAGTTGGCGGGGATACCGAGCGCGCGCAGGGCAACGTACCCGGCGAGCAGCTTGTTCGCGTGCGACGGCGCCGACAACAGGACCGCCCAGAACAGGGCCAGCCAGCCTTTCGGGTTTCCGAATGTCACCATGCATGCGTGGGCCCGGTCGATCCCGTCGCGCAGCTGCTCGATCCGGGCCGCGATGCGGTGACTCCTGCGCTCGAGCCGGCCTGCCAGCCATTGGACCGCATCGCGCAGCCAGGCAGGTGACACCATCGCGACGAGCATGAGGACGCCCAGGATGCCGAAGATCGTGAGACTGGTGCGGAACAATCCGTAGTACGTGATGCCGAGGACAACGTTGTGCTGCGCGAGTGACTTGCCGGCGCCAAGGTAGATCGCGAGCGGCCCGGCGACGGCGAAGAACACGACCGTGGCGACGAATGTCATGAACGTCGACGTCATGGCTTCGGGGAGCCGCACGCCCGCGCGACCCATGACCCACATCATGGTGGGCCCCGCGCCCGACTGGAATGGTGTCAAGTACGCCGCCCACGCGCTCATCCCGCCGGCAACGATCATGTCGCGCAGCCGCACACCGGGATGCACATGTCGCGCAACGACCCATAGGCGGGTGCCCCCGCCGAACCAGTCCATGGAGGCGAGACCCAACCCCACAACCATCCACCCCCACTGGAGATGGAGCAACGCCCGCGCGACTGCCTGGACGTTCTCGCCGTAGACCGCGAGCACTACGACCACACCGGCCAGCGAGATGACCGCGAAGAGCTCCAGCCCGCGGCGCAGCAGGCGTGGGGTGAGGGCCATGGCCATGTGTGGGGGCAAGGTACGGGTGCTGAGTACTGGGTGCCAGGTGTCTGGTAGCTCCGCCGATGGCCCAGCACCCAGGACCCGTCACCCAGCACCTATTAGTTTAAAGGGTTATGCCCCGCTCACCCGACCGTGTGCTCATCCGCAACGCGCGGCAACACAACCTCAAGGGCATTACCGTGGCGCTGCCTCGTGGCGCCCTCTCGGTGGTGACCGGGCCGTCGGGGTCCGGGAAGAGCACCCTGGCGTTCGACACCCTGTATGCCGAAGGCCAGCGCCGCTACATCGAGTCCCTGTCGACCTACGCGAAACAGTTCCTCGAACGGATGCCGAAGCCGCTGGTGGACGGGATCGAGGGGATCTCGCCAGCGGTGGCCATAGAGCAGAAAAATCCCACCACGAGCAGTCGCTCGACCGTGGGCACGGCCACCGAGATCTACGACTTCCTGCGTCTCCTATGGGCGCGCGTTGGCATCCAGCACTGCGTGGAGTGCGGTCACGTGGTTAAGGCCGACACCGTGCAGGAGGTGGTGGACGAGCTCGTGGGAGCGGGAAGCGGGGGGCAGTCCCAACCGGTGCTGGTCACGTTCCCACTGCCGGCGAGCGCGCATCGTCCCGATGTCGAAGTCGCCGCGCAGCTCCGTGCCGCCGGCTTCGTGCGGGCGCAGATCGACGGCACACTGATGCGGCTCGATCCGCCGGATGCCGAGCAACGCGTGCGACAGGCTGAGGAAGTGCTGGTGGTCGTGGACCGGCTGCCGGCGTTGGAAGGGAATCGCGGGCGCCTGGCGGACGCGATCGCCACGGCATTCAACGAGGGTGAGGGCGTGGCGGTCGCGCTCGAGAACGGCGACCGCCGGCGCTTTTCGGCACACCCCACCTGCTCCAATTGCGGCACGCCGGCGCCCGGCCTCACGCCGATCCTGTTTTCGTTCAACCATCCCCGAGGCGCGTGCCCTGGCTGCAACGGCTTCGGAGCAGTCCTCGAGTACGACGAGTCGCTCATCGTGCCCGATCCCAGGAAGAGCCTCGCGCAAGGTGCGCTCGATCCCTGGACCAAGCCGCGCTACGAGGGCCGTCGCCGCATCCTGCGTGAGACCGCCCGGGCGAAGGGGATCCCGCTCGACCTGCGGTGGCGGGATCTGAGCGACAAGGCCCGGCATTTCCTCCTCAACGGCGCCAGTGGCCGATTCCTCGGCCTGCTGCCGTTCTTGCAACGCCTCGAGGCCAAACGGTACAAGCAGTACATCCGCGTCTTCCTCCGGCAATACCAGCTCGCGAAAACCTGTCCGGCCTGCGGCGGCGCGCGCCTCAAGCCGGAGGCGCTGGCTGTCCGCGTGGGCGGCCGGACCATCGCCGACGTCGCCGCCCTGACGGCCGGCGCCGTAAGCGATTGGATCGCGCACCTCGAGCTCACGCCATTCCGGCGCGCAGTGGCCGTGCACATCCTCGACGAGCTCGCCGCCCGGGTCTCGTTCGTGAACGACGTAGGGCTGGGGTACCTCACCCTCGACCGGCTCACGCGCACTCTGTCGGGGGGAGAGGCGCAGCGCATCGCCCTCTCCAACGCGCTCGGAGCCCACCTGGTCGACACACTGTATGTGCTGGACGAGCCGACCATCGGCCTGCATCCCGCCGACACGGGTCGGTTGCTGGGTCTGCTGCGGCGGCTCGCGGACGGCGGCAATACCGTGGTGGTAGTCGAGCATGACCCGGCCGCGATGCAGGCCGCCGACTGGATGGTGGAGCTGGGGCCCGGGAGCGGCGAGGCGGGTGGCACGCTCGTCTACCAGGGGCCCGCTGCGGGGGTTCGGGCTGCCGGGACCCTCACCGGACAATACTTGGCAGGTGAAAAGTGCATCGGGGTGCCGTCGGCGCGGCGGCCCGCCCGACGCTGGCTCGGCGTCACAGGTGCGCGCCTGCACAACCTCAAGGGCGTCGACGCCCGCATCCCGCTCGGTACGTTCACCGCCGTCACCGGCGTCTCGGGATCCGGTAAGTCGACGCTCGTACACGACGTCTTGTTCCGGCAGCTCGAATCGCGTCTCCAGGGAGGCCACACCGCCAAGCAACATCTGGGCGAGCCGGTGGGCGAGGTGCGGGCGCTCGATGGTTGGGAGGCGATCGCGGACGTCGTCCTCGTCGACCAGACCCCGATCGGTCGCACCCCACGTTCGAACCCCGTGACCTACATCAAAGCGTTCGACGGGTTGCGCGCGTTGTTCGCGGCCGAGCCGCTGGCGCGCGCGCGGGGATTCACGCCGAGCACCTTCTCGTTCAACGTCGCCGGGGGACGGTGTGAGGCGTGCGAGGGCGCGGGACACGTGCTGGTCGAGATGGTGTTCCTGGCGAACGTCTTCGTGCCGTGCGACATCTGCGCGGGTCGCCGCTTCAAGCGGGAGGTGCTAGAGGTGAAGCTCGGCGGCAGCTCGATTCACGACGTGCTGCAGTGGACGGTCGACCACGCGCTGCAGCGGTTTCACCGTCAACCCCGACTGGCCCGCGCCCTGTGGCACCTGCAGCAGGTCGGCCTCGGCTACCTGCGGCTCGGCCAGCCCGCGACGACGCTGTCCGGCGGCGAAGCGCAGCGCCTCAAGATCGCCCGCGAGCTGGCGCTCGCCGGCGGCAGGGGCCGCACCGGACGCAAACTCTACATCCTCGACGAGCCGACGACGGGCCTCCATCTCGACGACGTCCGCACGCTGTGCCGCGTGCTCGATCGGCTCGTGGACGCCGGGCACACGGTCCTCGTGATCGAGCATCACCTCGACGTGATCAAGCGAGCGGACTGGGTCATCGAGATGGGTCCCGGCGCGGGCGACGCCGGCGGGTGTGTGGTCGCTCAGGGTACTCCAGAGGACGTGGCCCGTGTCGCGGAATCCACCACCGGGCGGTACCTGCAAGACCTCCTGTCTTGACTCGCCGCCAGGCCGACCTCGCGCTGCTGCTCGCGACCGCGTTGTGGGGCACGAGCTTCGTCGCGGTCAAGACCGCCCTCGCCGATGCAACGCCCTTCGCGTTCCTGACGGTGCGGTTTGGCGTCGCCGCCCTGGTGCTCCTGCCGGGAACGCGTCTCACTCCAGCCCCCGCCGGCCGCGAGCTGTGGGGAGGCCTCCTGCTCGGCGCACTCGTCGCCGTCGGGTTCCTGGCGCAAACGGCGGGGCTGGTGATCACGACGCCGTCGCGCTCGGCGTTCATCGTGGCCGCGTCTTCGGTGCTCGCCCCCGTCATCGCGCTGGGGCTCCGGAGCGAGCGGCCCGGCTCGCTGACGGTCGCGGCGCTGCTCCTCGCCACACTCGGGATCTACCTTCTGACGGCACCCGACGCCGGGGGCCTGAATCGCGGCGATCTGCTGACGCTCATCTGCGCCGCCTGTTTCGGTGGGCAGATCGTCGCGGTGACGGAGCTGACGAAGCAATACGACCCGCGCCGCCTGGTGTTCGTGCAGGTTGCCGCTACCGCCGTGGTCGCTGCGCTCGCCGCCATGCTGCTCGAGCGCCCGCGCATCGTCTGGACCCCGCGCTTCCTCGGCTCGCTCGGCTACACCGTGGCATTCGCGAGCACGATCTGCTTCCTGCTGCAGATGCGGGCCCAGCGCGCGATGTCCATCGCGCGCGCCGCGCTGATCTTTTGTTTCGAGCCGCTGTTCGCAGCCGTGACTGCGTGGCTGGTGCTGGGCGAGCGCCTGTCGCTCGTGCAGTGGGCCGGCGGTGCCTTGATTCTAGTCGGGATGGTGTTGCCGGAACTGCCGGGAGCGTCAGCCGTTGGCCGTGATCGATCATCCCTTCCTTCGGGGACGTCGCGCACAACAGATGACGGATGACCGAAGACGGACGATGGTTCACGGTTGAAGTCATCCGTCTAGTACGCGATATTTGTCCCGCGCATTCCCGAGTAGCTCAGCTGGTAGAGCAGCCGGCTGTTAACCGGCGGGTCGCAGGTTCGAGTCCTGCCTCGGGAGCTCCGTAGATCCCCCTGCCCCAACGAGTTCCAATCCGGGCTCCACAGTGGCTCCAGGCTCCGGTACGGTCTGGGGACGGTTGGAACGGTTCCGGTCAGCGTGAATCGGTCGGCTCAAGTGTGTCCCCCGCTCCAACGTTCCGCCTTAGGGCGGGGTAAGCGGCGGCAGGTTCACAGCCTGGCTCGCAGGTTCACAACCCAGCTCGGTTGAGCAGCGCCTTCACCCCATCCCGGACGTGCACTGTGGCCGGGGCTGGCGGTACCGCGGGTGATGCGGCACGGTCCTTCGGTTGACAGAGGCTGCTCGGGGCCCGTCCCGAGCTCGAACAGCAATCCCAATTCGTCCTTCCCGTAGACCCGTGATGCGGCCCGCGGGATATACCTTCCACAGGTAGCTGTCTACGACAATGGTGGGTCGTGCCAAAGGTCGTGCCCTCGTCATCACGCCAGCCCATGCCGCTTGTGAGGGTTCGCTTCCATCGGAGCCGTGATGGCTCCCCGCTTGAGCGCCTCCGCGAGCGCCACTGTGGCGGCGGCCCGATCAGCGTCTAAGCCTCGCTCCCGCAATTGTCGGATCATTCGGGCGAGCCGACGGGCGTAGTCGTGCGTTTTGAGCCTTGCCGCGTCTGCTTCTGGCTTCAGCTTGTCCAGCTCCTTTGCGAGGCGCTGGAGTGTGATCGGTGCCATTGGACTCCCTCGTTAGCCTGTCCCTGCTCGTCCTGGTGCTGCCGGCTGAGCTCCTTCATCATCCCGTTACCGACGAGAAAGAAGAGGGCGGACTCTCGGCCGCCCCCTTCCCGGAACAAATCGGTCGGCCGTGAAACAGACCGGAACTACGAGCGGCCGCGCCGACCGGTCGGCTCTAGTTGCTTGCGGCGATCTTGTGGAAGGTCGAGTTCGAAACCTCGAAGCCCTCAACCTTCGGTGTTCCCTCCACCACCTTCGCCAGGCTCGTCAGGACCTGCGGATAGATGTCGCGGCTATAGTTGTCCGCGTTCTCTTTCCGATCCCACAGACTGATCGCCACCGCTTCGGAGCGGTCCGCGGCAACGAACGAAATCTCGTCCTTGAAGCCATTCTGTTTCCGAAGCAGGGGCAGGACGTCCTTCTCAAACGTCCGGGTAAACTCCCCGGCCGTGTTGGCCTTCAGATGCAGGGACACATTGCGTGCGTACATGTCGACTCCTTTGCGTGACCTACGTGACTCCTACGGCGTGTCTGTGCGTGTGACCACGTCTCTTATCTAGTACATCCCGCCCATACCGCCGCCGCCGGGCATCGGGGGCAGCTTCTCCTTCTCCTTCTTCTCCGCCACCACGCACTCGGTGGTGAGGAGCAGTCCCGCGATGGACGCGGCGTTCTGCAGCGCCGTGCGGGTGACCTTGGTCGGGTCGATGACACCGGCCGCGACCAGATCCTCGTACTCG
>WNGO01000099.1_pt1 | contig 52391 bp, 48 predicted proteins | sample 5400511 | NCBI WGS metagenome assembly WNGO01 (sample SAMN13153380, study PRJNA577476) | soil metagenome | isolation source: 20 cm soil or saprolite under Garry oak tree replicate 2 | place: USA:California | collected 2016-06-15 | reverse complement strand
AGTCTGTCGGGGCGACCTTGGCTGCGCGCGCCAGGACCATTTGCAAGGCCGACGAAGTGCCGATCACTTCTTCAAACATCGAAGTCTTACCGAGTTCTTCACGCAGCACGATGTTCTCTTTATGAAGTTCGTCCCGAAGCACCTTGATTTCTTCGAATGCCTTCTTCCTGGCAGTGATGTCCATCACCGTTCCGACGAACTCGACCTCGCTCGATGCGCTTGTCAGGGAACGCGCAATCACATGGACATGCTTGACCGAGCCATCGGGCAATAAAAGCCGATGCTCAAAATCCAGGCTCTCGCCTGCCTTTGCGTTCTCGATCACTTGGTGTACCAACGAAAGATCTTCCGGGTGAACTCGTTTAAATACGAAGTCCAGTGTTGGTTGAGTCGTGGGCTCGTAACCAAGGATCCGAAAAGTCTCATCCGACCAAATCAATTCACCGGTCGATAAATTCCACCCGAAGCTGCCGGTGTGACCGAGTGCCTGTCCTTGGTCCATATAGGCCTTGCGCCGCCTCAGTTCTTGGACCGCATTTTCCTGCTCAGTGATGTCCAGCGTATTGCCGATCAATCGTGAGACTTTGCCATTCTCAAATACTGGCTCGCCCGTGCTGTGCATTGTCCGTTGGCCATATTTAGGATGGCGGACGCGGTACTGGACATCACCGGTGATACCTTCCGAAAACATTTTCTGGATCAGGTCTGCCAGCACTCGCCGGTCCTCTGGGTAAAGAACGTCGAGCCATTGACTGAGGATAGGGATGCCTTGATTTGGATCGAAACCGAAAATCACGAACGTTTCGGGAGACCAATAATCAAATATCCCGTCTGGGCTGAGCGACCAACTTCCCATATGAGCGAGCCGTTCTCCCTCCCGCAGATAAAATTCGCTTCGTTCCAATTGGCTCGTCTTCTCTGCAATCCTTTGCTCAGCACATTTTCGGTCTTCGATATCGAGGCTCGATCCAAACCATTTCACGATGTTCCCGTGTTCATCACGAAGCGGCAGCTTCCGATGTAGAAACGCACGATATGATCCGTCGGCGCGCCGCACGCGCGCTTCTATTTCGAATGGTTCACCGCTAGCCAAAGCGGCGTGCCATTTCTGAACCAGCTCAGCTACATCTTCCGGGTGAACCGATTCGGTCCAGCGCCACCCACAAACGTCTTCGAGTGACTTACCAAGAAAATCCAACCATCCCCGATTGAAGTAATCCAAATATCCGTCGGGCCGGGCGGTATGAATAAAAGCAGGCGTCGTATCGACCGCGCGTCGAAGCGCGTCTTCAGTCGCGGTCGATTGGTCGTTTACGAAGCCTGACTGTGCCACAAAAGCTAATACACAATTTAGCCCAACAGAAAGCGAGTCAATGGGGACGGATCCCTAGTACAATTCTAGTACAAATGTCGTCCGATCACGAATCTCGCTATCCAGATGTACCGAAGTCTGGTGCGCCGTTGTGCTAGACTTTGTGCTAGAATAACGATGTTTCTACTCGTCCTTCGTAAAGGTTTCCTTCAAACCGAAAACCGCATTTTCCTCTCGTAAATCGCTTGTTTTTTGAAACAAAAAGGAACGTTGTGAAATCGACGATTTCGGAATCCTAAGTCTGGCGCATCTGCCAATTTCGCCACCCTGGCAATTGGATTTTCGATTGGCGATTCCAAATTACGTTCGCACTGCGAACCGGTCTCGCATGTGCGGTTCACCATCAAAATAAATCTTAAGAAGATTGATTTGGAGCGCCCTGTCGCGCCCGATTCATCGAACACGCGAATCACAGCATCATGTGAGCGGCCGTAAAACTTGGCGTATCCGGTCGTGTTGCTGATTGCGTTCGGCTCGCCGTACCACAACCTGCCGAACGGCAGGGCGTCGCTGATTAGATCAAAACCGCGCTTGTTGGACGCGGCCGGACTTCATAAATTGGGCACGGCGCTGACTATCACTCATCGATCCTCCATTAATGATTCTCCTCTAATTCAAGAGAACCGGGCACAGCATGTCCTCAAATAAAGCTGGCACACCATCCAGAAACAATCGGAAGCTCGTGCCGGAACCGGGAATATTGCGCGGCAAAGAAGATGAACGCGCAGGAAACAGTGTTTACCACGTGGAAAGATTTGTTCTTTTATTTCTAAATCGGAACGCTCGAACCCGTAATCGACATTTCTCCCAAGGCTTCCGCGAGTCGTGCTTTTATACGTTCCAATCCCTCCTTCGGCGTCGGCCGCTTTTCTTCTGGGCGATTAAATGATTTCATTGAGAAACGTGAGATGACGCAATTGTGCGCGTTGTCGCTGGATTGGCTCCTCGAAAAAGTGTTACAGGAAAGTGTTACAATCGACTCTCAGGCTCTTGGACGAAATGCGTAAGTCGTTGACGCACAGAGGTGAGAAATGGTGCGCGATAGAGGGTTCGAACCTCTGACCCCTACCGTGTCAAGGTAGTGCTCTACCACTGAGCTAACCGCGCATGAATCAGAAGTGATAAGTGATCGGTGATCACTAATCAGTCAAGACTGAGGTCGGTGTTCCAGATGTCGTTGTAGCCGCCCCTCTCTGTAGAGGCGTTGATACGACGACACAGCGTCGGGAGTAGAGCGCGTAGCCATCAGCGCGAGTTCATCACTGGACAACTCGGACACGCCGGACGACTATTCGTTCCCCGTGAGTGCACTATTTTTCAAGCGCTTTCTGAAGCGTCCATTTCAGATCGCCTCGATCGTTCCCAGCTCAAAAGCGATGGTGGAACGCGTGGCCAGTAAGATGGATTTCAACCGGGCGCGAGTGATTGCAGAATACGGCCCAGGTGAAGGCGTGCACTCGCGCGAAATCGCGCGACGGATGAGTCCGGATTCGCATTTGCTCCTGTTCGAGCTGGATCCGGCCTTCGCTCGCGATTTGAAGCGACAATTCGCAGACGATCCACGTGTGCATGTGATTCACGCGGACGCCGCCACTCTGCCGGGTGAGCTGAAGCGGCGCGGCTTCGCCCAGTGCGATTACATTCTTTCGGGCATTCCGTTCAGCATTCTCAACATTGAGAAGAAACGGGCGCTTCTCCGGAAGACCCATGACGCGCTCGCGCAGGGCGGCAGTTTCATCATTTACCAGGTCACTAATGAATTGAAGCAGCATGCAACGCTGTTTGAGCACGGCCAATCGGAGTATTTCCTGCAAAACATCCCGCCGATGTTCATCACTGTTTTTCACAAAACGCCATCTTTACATGGACGCGGGCGACGGGCTTCGGGCCGGAAAAGTGTTTCGGGACTGGTTGGCGTTGGAGCAGACGGTTCTGCATGACGGAAAAGCCGACGCGAATCGAAAAGGATTCGATGGGCGAGATGTCGCTCCCGGCGAATGCGCTCCATGGTGCCTCCACACATCGCGCGGTGCTCAATTTTCCGGTGAGCGGCTACCGGTTTTCGCGACCATTTATTCGCGCTTTAGGCCTGATCAAATGGGCGGCCGCACAGGCCAATCACGATCTGGGACTATTGGACGCTGAGCGTGCAGCGTTGATCGTGCAGGCAGCCGAAGAAGTCACGGAGGGAAAGCTCGACGACCATTTTCCGCTCGATATTTTTCAGACCGGCTCCGGCACAAGCACAAACACCAACGCGAACGAAGTCATCGCGAACCGGTGCGCTCAGCTTGCAGGCAAACCAATCGGCTCGCGCGAGCATGTTCACCCAAACGATCACGTCAACATGGGACAATCGAGTAATGACGTGATTCCGTCGGCGATCCACATCAGCGCGGCCGAAGAGTTGAAGAATCGTCTAATTCCCGCCCTGGAAAAATTGCACGACGCATTGGAGGCGAAGGCGAAAGAATTCTGGAACATCATCAAGATCGGCCGGACACATCTAATGGACGCCACCCCGATCCGGCTGGGACAGGAATTTTCCGGGTACGCGCAGCAAGTTGCTTATGCCAAAGAAAGGGCGCAAAAATCGATCGAAGTCTTGCGTGAGCTGGCGCTTGGGGGAACGGCAGTCGGGACGGGGCTGAACCGGCATATCGATCTTCCCAAGAAAATGCTGCGGCACCTGGAGCAGCGCACCGGCATCGATTTTTACGAGGCAAAAAATCATTTCGAAGCACAAGGCGGAAAAGACGCGGTTGTCGAAGCTAGCGGTCATTTGAAAACGATCGCGGTCAGCCTCTTTAAGATCGCGAACGACATTCGCTGGCTCGGCAGCGGTCCGCGCGGCGGCATCGGCGAGATCCAGCTTCCCGCTACGCAACCTGGCAGCTCGATCATGCCGGGAAAGGTGAACCCGGTGATGTGCGAATCGATGATGATGGTGTGCGCACAAGTGATCGGCAACGATACGACGATCACCTGGGCTGGCGCGAACGGGAATTTTGAGCTCAACGTCATGATGCCAGTGATGGCGCATGATCTTCTCGAATCGATCCGGCTGCTGGCAAACGTGATCGATGTTTTCTGTGAGAAATGCGTGCGCGGTATCGTGGCAAACGAACAGCGCTCCCGCGAGTTGGTGGAGCTTTCCCCGGCAATGGTGACGAGCCTCGCGCCAAAGATTGGTTACGATCGCGCCGCCGAAATTGCAAAGGAAAGCGCGAAAACCGGACGTACGGTGCGCGAAATTGCACGCGAGAAAAAAGTTTTGCCGGAGAAGGAGCTCGAGAGCGCGCTGGACCCGATCAAAATGACGGAGTCCGGTGGAAAAGAATAGCGGAGCCGCTTTCTTTCGACGCGAACACGATGGTTGCAAAACTTGAGGGGCCGCAATTTTCGGGCGGAGCGAATATTGCGATCAAATGCCCAAGTCACACCTATGACGAGACAGTGGCGTTTTATCGCGATACGCTGGGCTTGCCTTTACTCGAGGAGGAAAAGGATGGTTGCATTTTCCAGTTCGGCCCGAACCGGCTTTGGATCGACAGCGTGCCGAACCTGAGTCATCCGGATATCTGGCTGGAATTGGAAACCAATGACACCGAAGCAGCCGCGTCATTTCTGAAAGTGCACGGCATTTCAAGGCGCGATGAAGTGGAGCAATTAACTCAGGATTTCAACGGCTTCTTCATCTCCGCGCCAAATGGCGTAATCCATCTGGTGGTGGGTCCTGAAGAAGCGTAGCGCAGGGTGGGCCGAAAATCGTGGCCCGTGAATCACACCAACTGATCGCCGGCATCGCGTCTGCGCCAGCGTCCCACCCACGTGCTCCATCCGTAGAAACCGAGCGGCTCTAACGAACCGGCTGCGACTAATGCATCGACATCAGTACGGCTCGGGGTGATCTTTTCGTTGGAATCGGTGCCGTAATAATCGTCGATGACCATCCAACAATCGTCGGAGAACTTGTCGCGGTAGCACTCGATGTCGCGCCGTTTAGCCGCATCAGCATCAAGAATTAAAAGGCCAATTTTGTCCGGACCGAGCGTGTCATGGACTGCGCGGATTGTTGCCGCGTCAAAGGAACGCCCCTTGATAATAGTAACCATTTCCGTCACGCGCTGCCTGGCAAGGTTTCGCTCCAAGTCGCGCAAGATATTGCGTGTGCCGAGCCGCTTGTGTTTCACGCTTCCGCCGGGTTCGATTGTGATCAGCTTTTTATTGCGACCCGAATCACGCACGCCGAACGCCGCGGCAATCGTGGCTCCGCCGACGAAAGCACCGATCTCGAGAATGTCTCCAGAGCCAATTTTCGCGAAATGGTAAATGAGAATCAGCACGTCCAGATGCAACATGGAATATTTGTCGCGGATTTTCAGCAGCTGGGAGTGAATCGACTCGTGCCGATACTGCATGAGGGTGTGCATCAGGCTCAGGCTATCGCTAACCCGCTTGTTGGTTTGCGATTGAACCAGCGATTTCGCGCCCGCAGTAGAGCGCGCGGGACAATGCCGACCCATCACAATGAGATCGCGCTCCATGCCGTCGAGTTGGGCGACACCAGGCAAAAATGCCCAGCGCTCAAATCCAAAACGCTCAAACAATTTCAAGCTCGGCTCGTTATGACCGAAGATCAGACCAATAAGCGCCGTGATTCCCAGTGATGGCGCGCGGGCAATCGCGTGTTCCAACAATCGCTGCCCCACGCCGCGACGCCGGAATTCTTCATCCACATAGACGCTGATTTCGGCGGTACCGCGATACGCACAGCGTGGCAGGAACTTTTTGAAATCGAGCCAGCCAATCACGCGGTCACCTGATTCCGCGACCCAGAACGGATATTGTTCCGGTGAATGTTCGCGGAACCACGACAAACGCGCTTCGACGGTAGTCGGCTCAAGCTCGGCAGTGACCATGCGCGTTGGTACAGTGGCGTTGTAAATCCTGACGATCGCCGGCAGGTCAGCCTCAATAGCATCGCGGATGGTCATTTCGTACGAAATGCAGTTTCGCACTGCCAGGGCAAGTAAGACAGTGCGGTCAGCTTCCAGTATTCAGGGCTTACGTTTCTTGCTGGGGCTTCGCGCAGCGACTGGTGGACTCGTCGGCACGTGCGTCCGACTGGGCTGCGCGGTCGGTACCGGACTGGTAACCGGAAACGCAAACGTCGGTGAGGGCAATGCAGATGTCGCTCCCGGTGTAATTGGTAAAGGAGACGCTGTCCCACTCGGAGACGGCAAGGGAGTCGGCGTCGGGCTGGGAGTTGGCGAAGGCAGGATGATATTTTCCCAGTGATGCAGCGGCACGCTGGCCCCGCCAATATCTTTTACCAGCGCTTCGCAGCGCGCCTGAAGTTTTTCCAAATCCGGTGGGCTAAATGGTTTGTCGGCCGTTCCCGGAAAAATGATGTAGGTCACCTTGAGGTCGCTCACGGGCCGGTTATAAGGCGTCGAAAGCGCGTTGATCTGTTTTGCGATGCGGAGCGATGCCTCCCCGGCTTTATCGTTCGGCCCGACATCGCCGACGATGGCTGGATAAATCGAATCTCCGAAGACAACCAGCGCATAGTCTCCGGGTTTAACCGGGTCAGCACTGTGCGTAAATGCGCCAGGCACGACAATGAAAGGATCGGTCGCGCCGATAAGAAAGCTGTACTTTTTCAGTGTGCCGACTTCGGCGCGCAATTCTGCGATCGTATTGCGCAGGTCGCGTTTGCGTGTAGGAGCGGTAGTTGCAAGCCCATATTCATCTTCTGCTCGTTTTAGTTTCTCTTCGGTCGCGGCCAGATATGGATTTGGCGCTGACGTCTTCTTCGGCCAGCGATAACTCGTAGAAGGCTTGAAATTGGCCGGCGCACCGGTGCCCGCGGGCATTCGATCGGAATCTGAGCCATCAGCATCCACATCCATGTCCGCCTGGAATAGGAGTGCTTTTCGGTGCCTCTGGGGATGTTGAATTTGCAGGACAGTTTGGCAATCAAAAAAATTATGGCGTGATGGAAGCAGATCGAGGCGGGCGAGGTTTTCGCGTAGCATTCTGACTTTGGAATCGTAAAGTTGAGCGTAAAGCGGCGAAACCGGATCGGCCGGCAACATCGACGCCAAGTCAGGCAACAACTTCGGCAAACTCGGACTGACTTTTGCCAGCTCCTCGATTGTTTTGTTTGGTGAAGGGACACGGGCCTGCAGTCTCAGATCGAGCACGTAACTATCGGGTTGCGTGCGTTCCGTTGTGGCATCAGCACCCGGCAATGTCTCAACCGTGGCGTGGAGTGTAATCCCGTTGAACAGCTTGCCCGTGTCCAATTTTCCCGTGATCAGCGGCGGCCGCGTCGGCGTGGGTTCCGGTGTTGGCGTGGCAGGTAGCTCGGTTGGAGCCATCCGTTGCAGCCGTTCGAGCGAGATCCAGCGGTAAACAATCGCGGCGAAAAGAGCGCCAAATATGACGATCACGAGCCGCCGCCACGTCCGAAGGGGAATTCTTCCCACGCGATTACTTTTTTACCCAGACGATGATGACTGCCACGATCCCGATCACGCTAAGGATCGACATCATTCCCGCAGGCATCACTCTTCCGGTCCGCAGAAATTTGGGGACAAACTGCGCAGCAAGCAAAAGCGACACAACAAGCGCAGTCGCCAATCCAATCGTGTGATGTTCGGGCAACAGAAACGCTGCTACGAGCAATAGCACTCCAGTAATTGAGCCCGCAATAATCGACGCCACGCTGCCTGCTTTTATATGGCCGACAATCCCGCCAGCGATTGTCAAAGCGCCGAAAACAATAAAATAAATTTTTGCTGCTTCCATTAATTGCGGCTGGCGCACTCGTAAGCCAACAGCCCTGCGCTGTCCAGTGGCTGCCTGTAGCCACGCGCCTGTGACGGGTCAGGCTAGAACCTATAACGTGTAGCTGCCGAAGACGGGCTAGCAGAGCCGTTGCTACAGAGGACGCACGCTGGCGTCATTATAGAATTCGATCTGCCGGCCCCCGAGTCGACGTATTACGCGCCAGCCGTGATTCTTTGCAAAGTCGCTGACCTCCGCGTCGGACATTTCTCGAAGAATTCGGAGCTCCGCAGGCTGGGTGACGACGTACTCGGATCTGCGTGATAATACTTCAGCAGCTTTTGCGGCGAGACCTGGTAGATCTGGGTGCATGAAGTTTCCGGTTTAACGATTCGTCGCGCGGCTCGCGTTTGAGGAATTTCTCTTTGCCGGGGGGGCCGGCGGAGGCTTTGTTTTTCGATTTAGACGCGGTCCCAGAGCGCTATGGGCTTTGCGACTCGGTGAAGGTCCGCGTGCGTTTGGTTTTTCCATATTGATCTAAATCATTGTAGAGGCGTTTGTGTCAAACGCCTAAGGCAGGCGACTTGACGGAAGCACTGCTACGACAATCTCGCCTCACTGGCGCGGCAGCGCCGGACGGCTAAGTTCTGCCAATGTTTTCGGAAACGATCGAGCTACGCGGGCACATTATCGATTCTCTGATCTTGCCAAAGGTGCTGGATCAAATTCTGACCCACGGTGGCAACTTTAGGATTACTGAAATCAATGTCGGCAAAAAGCGAGCGGACCAAAGCTTTGCCCGAATCGAAGTGTCTGCCGAGACAGGCGAGGCGCTGGACGCCTTGGTCCTGCGTCTTCGCCAGCAGGGCGCCGAGGTCGTAGAGCGCGCAAACGCGCAAGTCGCCGCCGCTCCAGCTAACGGCGTTTTTCCGTCCGATTTCTACGTGACAACGAATCAGCAGACCTTCGTGCGCTTCGACGGCAAGGAAATCGAAGTGCGCCCCGCAATGATCAACAGCGCAATTGCAGTTGATCGAAAAAAAGGCACCGCTCGAGCAGTTAAGTTCTTCGATGTGAACAAGGGCGACGAGATTGTTGTCGGGCACCAGGGGGTTCGGGTTGTGCCGGTCCAGCGTGCGACAACGCATACTGATCTTTTTCAATTCATTAATACCACAGTTGACGCCGACGAACCGAAGTCGGCCATCATTCGAGGAATCGGTGACGAGTTGCGACGCGCGCGCGCAGGAGGACGGAAAATCGCAATTGTAGCCGGACCAGCGATCGTACGGACGGGCGCCAGTAAGCATTTGGTCCGACTGATTGAAGCCGGCTATGTCAATCGCCTTTTCGCTGGAAATTTATTTGCCGCCTACGATGTGGAGCGGGCGTTGTTCGGTACCTCATTAGGAATGAATCCGGACCTCGCCTTCGCACGAGGTGGACACGAGAACCATCTGCGCGCCATCAACACAATTCGCGAAGCGAGCGGGATCTCCGCGGCCGTGCAGCAAAAGATCCTGACTGGAGGCATTCTCCACGCCTGCGTCCGGCATGAAGTCGATATCGTGCTCACCGGTGGAATTCGGGATGAGGGACCGATTCCCAGCGTAACAACGGATGTGATCGAAGCTCAGAAAGTTATGCGAAGGAAGCTCGCTGACGTGAGTTATGTAATGTTGCTGGCGACACTCCAGCATTCCCTCGCCGTCGCAAGCATGCTGGCGCCCGACGTCAAAACGGTTTGTGTGGACATTGATCCCCCGGCGGTGGAACGAGCGATCGAACACCAGCCTTTGCAATCAATTGGGCTCGTCACAGACGTAGAACCATTTCTTCGCGAACTCGCCGATTGTCTTACGGATTCCAGCGTTCGCGACTAGATTGGGGACTGCGATGCGCGAGCTGCTTCTTTGTCCGGCGGATTATTACGGCATCGAATATGAGATTAATCCGTGGATGAGCCGCGCCCGGGGCGCCGAGGCGGCGCTTGCGCGAAGGCAATGGGAACAGTTACACGCGACTCTCTCAAAATTGGATTGCAAAGTTCATTTAATTGCACCTCGGCAGGGACTTCCCGATATGGTTTTCACGGCCAACGCCGGACTGACCGTTGGCCGCAAATTCATCCCCAGCAATTTCCGCCACAAAGAACGCGCCGGGGAGCAGCCGTTCTTTGCTGAATGGATGAAACAACGCGGCTACGAGGTCCGCTGGTTGCCGGAGAATCTTTATTTCGAGGGGGAAGGCGATGCGCTCTTTGGCGGAGACGTGCTCTTTTGTGGCTACAAGTTTCGCTCCGACATTCAATCGCATCGCGCCGTGGCAGACATGCTTGGATGCCTGGTTGTCTCGGTGGAACTGGTTGATCCGCGCTTTTACCACCTGGATACCTGCTTTTGCCCGCTGCCCGACGGCGACGCGTTTTGGTTTCCCAGGGCCTTCGACGAGTACGGTCAGCGCGCTATCCGGGAGCATGTGACCGATTTGATCGACGTCTCCCCTGAGGAAGCCACGCACTTCTCGTGTAATGCTGTCGTTATTGAGCGCGACATCGTCTTGCCTGAAGGCGCACCGCAGCTCGTGACCAGGCTACAAGATCGCGGTTACCGCTGCCACGAATTGCCGATGACCGAATTCATCAAAGCCGGTGGCGCCTGCAAATGCCTCACCATGTTTATGCCGCAAAGAGAAGGAGTTGATGATGCGGACGGAACTCCGGGCCGTCCGTGAACTTCGACGCGCTCGGCGGTTGCGCCTATCGTTCGCGCTTAGTTCGCAACGCGATCTCGATCTTGCCAAGTGGCAAGCAATTCATCACATCGTCTTTGGTAAGCCAGCCTTTGCGCGCGATGCCAATGCCGAACCACAAATCCTGCAATCGCTCCGTGCGATGAGCGTCAGGGTTGATTACACATTTAACACCTTTTTGTTTGGCCAACGGCCACCAACGCCAGTCCAGATCCAGCCGCTTTGGCGCGGCGTTGAGCTCAATCCATGTGCCGGTCCGTGCTGCCGCGTGCAGGATTGCGGGAATGTCGATCTGGTACGGTTCGCGTTTCAGGAGCAGACGGCCCGTCGGATGCGCCAGCATCGTAACGAAGGGATTCTCGATCGCGCGGATCACGCGCGCTGTCATTTCCGCTTTGTTCAAATTAAAGACGGAATGCACGGATGCGATGACGTAATCAAGCTGTGACAGCACTTCATCGGGCAGATCAAGCGATCCATCCCGTAGAACATCGCATTCAACCCCCGCGAAGACACGAAAGCCATGCAGCTTCTCGTTGAATTTTCGAATCTCTGCGATCTGCGAAGACAGTTTTGCTTCGTCGATGCCATGTGCCTGGATTGAGCTACGGCTGTGATCGGCGATCCCGAGATACTCCAGCCCCAGCGCCTGCGCAGCTTCTGCCATCTCTTCGATGGAGTTGTGTCCGTCACTCGCAGTCGTATGACAATGAAATGTTCCGCGCAAGTTTTCCTTCTCAATCAACCTCGGGAGAGAGTGCTTCTCTGCAGCTTCGAATTCGCCCCAATCTTCTCGTAGTTCTGGCGGGATAAAATCCAGATTGACAGCCCGATAAAGTCCGGCTTCATCGTGCACCTTTGGAATCTTCTTCACGGGCTTTTTCTTTTTCGCTTTGGAATCGACTGGAACCGGGGCAAGCCGATATTCGTTGAGCGTCCAGCCTCGCTGAAGCGCGCGGCTGCGCAATTCGATGTTGTGCTCCTTGTTCCCGGTGAAATAACCGAGCGCAAATGGGTATTCTGCAGTCGTCACGACTCGCAGATCACACTGCACTCCGGAACCGAGTCGCACACTCGACTTTGTCGGTCCTTGCAGGATGACTGATTCGACCAGCGGATGAGAAACGAAGAATTTCATGACCTCTTCGGGTTCTTTTGTCGCCACCAACAGATCCAGATCATGCACAATCTCCTTTCGGCGCCGATAGCTGCCGGCGATATCAACCTGTAAAGCACCGGGATGCGCCGCCAGATCGGCGCGCAATGTTTCTGCGTCAGCCGCGACTTGTCCGAACTGGAACGAGCCGGCGTGAGCCGCGCGATTCGTAATTGAGTCGCTCAGCTTTTGCTGCGTGGTCTGCCCAAAACCCGGCAATTCAGCGACACGCCCCTCCTCACACGCCTTCTGCAACTGCTCGATCGAGCTAACGCCGAGTTGATCGTAAAGAGCTTTTATTTTCTTTGCGCCAAGACCGGACAACGAGAACAACTCCATGATCCCAGTCGGAAATCCCGCGCTCAACTCTTCCAGGTATTTGAGTGATCCGGTTGCGGCCAGTTCCTTAATCTTAAGCGCAATGCTTTTTCCGATTCCTGGAATCTTCGCGACTGCTTCGTCATCCTGAAAATCCGAGAGGTTGCCGCCAAAGGTTTCAATCGCGCGCGCTGCGTTGGTGTACGCGCGGATCTTGAACGGATTCTCGGCCTTTAATTCCAGCAGCAGCGCGATCCGCTCCAGAACGCCCGCGATTTGCTCCTTGGTCATCACCAAAGACCGTTAACCTGAATTGCTTCGCCGTCGACGGCGAAGCGATGCGCGAGCGCCGCGCACAATTGTTCGTCACATCCTGCCGCGCCGCTGGTAGAATTTGTAGCGGTCGATAATCGACTCGACGTATTTTCGGGTCGCGGGAAAATCGATGTTTTGGACGAACTTTTTCACTGGTATATCAGTGGCGCCATTTCCGCTCCACCGCTGGACGCGACTGGCGCCGGCATTGTACTCTGCCAATGCGAATGGGAGCGGGTCGGGCTCATGTTTCCAGTGTTCGACCGCGCGATGCAAATACCATGTCCCAGCCTCCAGGTTCGTTTTCGGATCGAAAAGCTGGTCGATATAAAAAGCGGCGATCTTGTTTTCGCGTGCCCATTCGTTGGCCGCTTTCTCGCTTACTTGCATGAGGCCACGCTCTCCATGGCTGCCATACTTTTTGGGATCGAATCGGCTTTCGCGCCAAACGACCGCTTTCACCAGCATGGGATCGAGCTGATGTTCGACGGCAACGGCGCGAATGAGACGGTCGTATTGTTGAAATCGCGCCGGGCTCATCCATTCGTAAAAAGTGTAAATCGGATCTCCTGATAACAGTACGAAGTAAGCAAACGCTGCCGCCAGCGCCAGCATTACGCAGAGGACTAGTTTTAAGAAGAATCGTATCACTTCGCCATCAAATCTCGTGCTCCTGCTCGCGTGGGCAATTAAATTACCGGCAAGTTTCCATGGCAAAAGCCAATTACGTTCGTGTCATCATTGATCGGGCGATCCACCGCGAGCTCGATTATGCCGTGCCCGATAGCCTGACGGGCCGGATAGGAATCGGTTCGCGCGTACGCGTGCCATTTCGCGACAAATCCGCCCTCGCGACAGTTGTAGCCGTTCCAGAACACAGTGAAGCCAAAGGCATTCGGTCAATCGAAGCAATCGTCGGCGAAGCGCCGGTCTTAAGCGAGCAATTGCTCGAACTGGCGCGCTGGATCGGCACCTACTATTGCTGCCCGGTCGAAACGGTGATGCGCAGCATGCTGCCGCAGGTGATTCGCCGCGCCGAAATCGGATGGAAGAAGCAGTTCTTCGTTCAGCCCGGGCGTAAAGTCGACCGCGAAGAGGTCGAGAAATTGCGGAGGCGCGCGCCGCGTCAGGCGGAACTGCTAGACGCGATCTCGAAGCTGGAAACTCCAATACGTGCGGCGGACCTCCTGCGCCAGACAGCCCTCGATAACCAAACATTGCGCGCGCTGGTCAAACGCGGCCTCGCGGAGCTGCGCGAGCAAGCAGTGGTGCGCGACCCGCACGCCGACGAACAATTCATTGCGACGTCGAACCTCGTTCTGAACGAGGAGCAATCGCGGGCATTGAAGCAAATCACGCAAGCGCTCGATTCACCTGAAAATGCGCAGCCAATTTTGCTCCACGGCGTCACCGGCTCCGGTAAAACCGAAATCTATTTGCAAGCGATCCGGGCAACGCTTGATCGCGGACGAACGGCAATCGTTCTTGTCCCCGAGATTTCACTGACGCCGCAGACAGTCGAACGTTTTAAGGGCCGTTTTGCCAACATGCCGGATGCCGTCGCGGTGCTGCATAGTCATTTGTCAGAGGGCGAACGCCACGATGAATGGCATAAAATTCATTCCGGCCGGGCCCGGATCGTGATCGGAGCACGCAGTGCGGTGTTCGCGCCGCTAAAAGACCTCGGGCTCATCGTGGTCGATGAAGAACATGAGACGACCTACAAGCAGGAGGAAGCGCCCCGGTATCATGCCCGCGATGTGGCAGTGGTCCGGGCAAAGATGGAGAAGTGCGTGGCGGTTTTGGGAAGCGCCACGCCGTCGCTTGAGAGTTATCACAACGCTGCCATCGGCAAATATCGGCTGCTTACGCTCACCCAGCGCGTGGACCAAAAGCAGATGCCTCTTATGCGCATCGTCGATCTTCGCCAGGAACGGCGGAAGGAAAAAAAAGCTGCCATTTTGTCAGAAAAATTGTCGCAAGCCATCGCCGATCGCTTGGAAAAGCGAGAGCAGACAATCTTGTTCCTGAATCGCCGCGGTTTTTCTACTTCGCTGCTGTGCAGCAATTGCGGGGAAGCGCGCAACTGTCCAAATTGCAGTGTCGCGCTCACGTTTCACCGGCATCCCGCCGTCCCCGGACGCCTCAGTTGTCATTTGTGCGGGCATACCGCTGCCGTGCCGAAGAAGTGTCCGGCGTGCGGCCAGGACGCACTGATATATTACGGTTTCGGCACGGAGAAAGTCGAATCGACGGTCGCCCAGATTTTTCCGAAAGCAGTGGTGCGGCGGATGGACGCTGATTCGATGACGCGCAAGGAAGCATATCGCGAGACGCTAAGAAATTTTCGAACCGGCAAGATCGATATCCTCGTTGGCACACAGATGATCGCGAAAGGTCTGCATTTCCCAAACGTAACGCTCGTCGGAATCATCAACGCCGATCTTGCTTTGCACCTGCCCGATTTCCGCGCTGGCGAACGCACGTTCCAACTTCTCACCCAAGTCGCCGGCCGCGCCGGTCGCGGGGAGACGTCAGGCGAAGTTTTTGTGCAGACTTACACGCCGTTTAGTCCGTCGATTCAGTTTGCGCGCCACCACGATTTTGCCGGCTATTTCCAACAGGAGCTTGAATTTCGCGACCGTTGCGATTTCCCGCCATTTAAACACGCGATTCTGATCACCGTCCGTTCCGCACATGAAGGTCGCGCGAAATTGTCAGCCGAAACATTAAAGCGCCGTTTGAAAGAAGCGCTTCCCGAAGAATTCATCTTGGGCGACGCAGCCGCCGCGCCTTTGGAAAAATTACAAGGCCAATTCCGATTTCATATCCTGATCCGCGGTGCAGCCATCATGCGTCTCAGCCGCCTCGTCCGCGAAACGCTCGACAAACTGCCATTCCCAGAAGACGTCACCGTCACTGTCGATGTCGACCCTCATCAGTTGTTGTAATACTGGAAGCGCCAGTCGACGTGGCGATCCCGTCAGCGCGTGTGTGAACGGCGACCATAGATGGAATAGCCGCGATTACGCGCTCGACGCAGCAAGACTAGGTGAAACCAAGCTCACGCGAATCTCTTGATCGCGTTTGTTTGAAGAAACCCAAGGGCTTTCCGGAGAGCGAAAGAAAACCTCCTTTGAGCTCTAAGCAGAGCTCGGAGGACGGAGTAAGCGTTGCCCATCGGGCTCTTTTTCGTCGCTCTCTATCGTCATCAGCCTGCGCCCTTAGCCAGCGTTTCACAGAGAGGTTTCGTTCGCGCCGCGCATTCGCGCGCAGCCAATGCCCCTGATGAATCCAGACCTTTGCCGTGGGGTCCAATAACGACTTCTCCATCCACGACCAAGAACAGCCGCGCTTCGCCTTTCCTCTAAGCAACTCACCCACCCGCGGCACCAGAACCGCCAACGCGAATCGATTTGCCTGTTCGCCGCCAGCAACTGACCGAGTAGTACTGAGCTCGATATCCAGATCTACTGCTGTGGAACAACGAAATCGTCTCAGCACGGCATTTCAGTTTCACATACGCTCGAAAGCAATTCGGCTTGTGCTTAGCGCGTTCCCGGTGATGGGCAACTGTGTCGGCTTCGCTGGCGATGCGCCGAATGATTCGCTCGTATCCAACGCTCGGTAGCTGGGACATATCGCCCGTAAGTTGCCATACGCGTGGTGAAATATTAACAAAGCGAGTCATATCTACGTGCGCGATGAAGCTAATGGAAGCAAAAGTCGTTACTCCGTCTTTTTCAGCCTATGGGTTTTCGGCCGATGGCAAGATGCGGCCGTATTCGGACGTTTTGCCGCGCATCTCGAAGTATTGATACGCTTCAAGAGCAACGTCGCTAATGGCGCGCTCGGCCGCTTTCTCATCGCGGTCGTAAGCGGTCATGACACTTATCCCAAACGGCCGGTGTGCCGCAAAAACAATACCTGAATCGTTTCGCACGCCTTCCAATTCTCCAGGCTTGTTCGCTATCTGAACGTCATCCGGTAGAAGGCGCGGAATGTAACTGTCCTTCTTGGTCGATAACTGTTTGATAAGCCCCGCGGTCGATTCTTTGTCTACCGCCTTCTCCTTAAAGATAGCTTCCAATAGCCGGACCATTTCCTGCGGAGTGGCGACGTTTTCGTCGCCGCGCCGTGCGGCTGCGATGTCCATCATCTTCCGGCGCAACACTGTCTTTGAAAGCCCAAGGCTGCGCAGCATTGCGTTTACGTTATCTCTGCCCACACGATCGATGAGAACGTTGGCGGCGGCGTTATCACTCACAGCAACCATGAATTGAGCCAAGTCGCGGTTTGTCACGCGCGTCACACCCGGAGTCAGGCCAGCCATGATCCGGCTGTCTTCGACCAAATCTTTGGGATCGAAGCTGTAAATGTCGTCTAACCTAGCTTTCCCTTTAGCTCCGGCGCGGGCTTCCTGATCCTGACGATATAATTCGAGCAAGATCGCCAGCTTGATTGAGCTGGCAGCGGCAAAGACGCGATCAGCATTGCGCAAAAGGACCCGTCCATCGGTAAGATCGAGAACAGCCACGCCCATCACGCCATCGAGTCGTGCGGCGATTTCTTCAACGCGGGTCTCGAGTTTCTTCCAAAGCAAATCGCTGCCCGTGTCGCGTGGAATCGCCTCCGGTTTTTGTTGTCCAAAAGCACTCGTGTTGACTGCCAACGCGATGCCAGAAATGATCAAGCTCACAAATGTGAGGTCAAAACGACTCTGCAGACAGGCTTGACGGCGATTCCGGAAATTCGACAATGCCGAGCTTCTCATTCCGCAATTCATCTCATGAAAAAACTCTTCCTCGCAATTGTTTTGCTACCGGCGCTGACGCCGTTGCCTGCGCAATCACAGCAAAACAGCGGCACGCTCGCGGGCTTTCTTTCAAAGCAAGGTCTCGCCGGCGCGAAGCTGGAGCGGCGCTTCGGAAATCATCTGTTTGTTCCGGTCCTCATCAACAACCGACGGGCTGCGCTCATGATCGACACGGGTTCGCCTGTCACGGTCATCGATCTCAACAGCGTAAGTACATTCGGTCTAACGGTAGAAAAAACCGGCTCAAGTGTCGGTGGTTTGTTTGGCCGGAGCTGGGAACGCTTTGGCACTAGCAAAGTAAAAGCCATCGCCATGGGTAACTGCACGGTGACAAATGTGCCGGTGGCGATCGCAGATTTCTCCGATTTCAACCGGGACCGCAGCGGTCCCGCTACGGGCTCGCATATCGCCGATTCGAAGGCCCTGGCGCATATTAACGGTCTTCTCGGCGCCAACGAAATGGTGAAGTTCGGGATGATTGTGGATTGCACCCGGCAGATGCTTTACGTAAATCCGAACGGACGCAGTCCCGCAGTTAGTCAGAGCCTCGCAGGTTTTCTAGCCGGTCGCGGGTTTACGCGAATCCCGATACGCCTCAACACTAATAATCACTTCGACGTGGAAGGAGCGCTCAACGGACATGCGACTCGATTTATCGTAGATACTGGCTCAGCGAATACGCTCATCGACACACAAGTCGCAGTGCGATCTGGCACTGGTGTAACCGCTCTAGCTGGCGTCGGTGCAGGCGGGGCCGGCGGCTTGGTTGAAGAAGTAAATCGCACAGGCGTGAAAGACTTGGCAATCGGCACCTTCAAAATCGCGAACGCCGAGGTGGTAGTAGCTCACTTGTCTGGCGACATCCTGCTCTCGAAATCTGCGGCCGAATCAAACGCGGGCGTTCTGGGCCAGGAGTATCTCTCGTCGCATTTTGCCATTCTCGACATGGGCGGCATGGCGTTGTATTTGCGCCACCCCGATTCCCGGTAAGAACGTTTAGGGTTTGATCATTCTCGGAACAGTCGCCTTGGCGAGGCTTGTGAATGCGGCGACCGCGCTGTTTGCTGCAGAATCGCTTAGTCGCAACAGACCAATATCGACTCCCAGATTTTTGCCGCGCAAACGAATCGCCCGTAATTTCAGATTCTCCCGGCCGCGCAATGCGATCTTTGGCATCAATGCGGCGGCTTTCAATGGCCCAAGCGAGCGAAGAAGGGTTTCAATAGCGTTGATCTCGGCGACCATATGGGGACGGACCTGATGCTTTCGACAAATTTCGTCCGTCATTCTGCGCATTACAAAGGTGTCCGGCAATTGGAGCAGGCGTTGCTGGTGTAATTCTGAAAAATGAACCGCCCGCCGGTTCGCCCATGGATGATTCTGCGCCGCAATGAGGGCGAATTCATCCGTGCAAAGACGCTCGTAACGCAAATTTGGAGAGTGGCGGGTCAGAAAACCCAGGCCAACGTCCATCCGGCCTTCTTCGAGTGCCGTCTCGATCTCGGTGGAAGAAATTTCTTCAACCGTTATGCTGATCGCTGGATGATCGTCGGTAAAAGAGCCAAGGAGTTGCGGCACGAGCGGCACATTCAGCACCGGGATAACACCCAAATGCAATGCGCCGCGTAATTCCCCGGGTTCACTGTTCAGTTCCTGGAGAAAATTCTCCAGCTGATGAAGGAGCGCCCGGGCGTGCTCCTGAAAAATCAGACCGCGTGGAGTAAGCAGAATCCGCTTCCCTCGACGCTGAAACAGAGGCACGCGAAGACCCGCTTCCAAATCCCGCATTTGCTGCGAAACACTCGGTTGCGAAATTCCCAGACGATCAGCCGCGCGGCTAAAGCTTCCCGCCTCGGCGACCGCGAGAAAATAGCGGAGGTGGCGAATGTCCAAAGGCTCCGGCATGGGAAAAGGAATATTCTTCGGCTGGGCGGGCTAAATGCAACCGGGAGCTTGATCCCGCAAGCGTTCGGGGTTGATTGCGGGCTAGAATTCTGCTTCCATAGTCAAAACTTATCTGGCTATTTGCAAAACCTTTGAGAGGCACAAATGAAATCGAAGCTGATCACGGCCGTTTCGCTGAGTGTTCTGCTAGTGGCAGGCTGCAATAAGAACCCCAGTTCCACAGCTCGGAATTCAAACAAGGTCCGCGTCGGTTATGTCGGTCTGACCTGCGAGGCGCCAATTTACGTCGCTTACGAGAAGGGCTTTTTCAAGGAGGAGGGACTCGAGCCTGAACTAGTGAAGTGCAATTGGGCGACTTATAAGGACGCACTGGCGCTTGGCAGCTACGACATCACTCATCATCTGGTGATGTACTTCCTCAAGCCGATCGAACAGGGTTTGGATGTAAGATTCCTCGCCGGAATCCACCGCGGATGTCTGCGTGTCCAGGCGGGCGCGAAAACGAATATTCACACGATTGAGGATCTGAAAGGAAAGCGAATTGGTGTGCCGGGAATGGGCACGCCGCCCTTCGTGTTCGCAAATCGTGTCTTCGGAACGCACGGAATCGACGCTGGGAAAGATATCACTTGGAAAGTTTATCCGGCGGGTGAATTAGGTCTGGCTATCGACAAAGGCGAAGTGGACGCCGTTTGCAACGCAGAACCAATCGGAAGCCTGCTGATCGCGGAGGGAAAGGTGCGAAACATTGCCGACCAGATAATGGATGCACCTTACAAAGACGAGTATTGCTGCGAGGTGATCGCGAACGGCAAATGGGTGGATGCCAATCCCTACACCGCAGCCAGAGCAACGCGTGCGCTGTTGAAAGGCGCCAAGTGGGTCGAGACCAACCCGAGGGCTGCGGCGATCATGGCAGTAGAGAAAAAATATCTCGCCTCAACCCCAGAATTGAACACCGCCGCCCTGGCGCGTTTGCGCTACATACCAAGTGTCCACCTGGCTGAGGAGTCGGTCTATACTGCCGGCCGGGAGATGAAGGTCGCCAAGATGCTCTCTGCCGAGACCGATACCGAAGCGCTCGCCAAACGTGCGTTCATGCATCTTGACGGCGTTACGGACGAGTGGATCAAAACTCTGGAAGTGGAAAAAATTGCCGGAGCCCAGGTCTCGCCCGACGACGATATCCGGCTAATCGCGGAGTTGGTCCAAAAAGACAGAGGAGATTCGTGCTGCCGAAGAAAAATGTTTGATCAACCGGATCAGGATCCTCCGAATCTGGCCGACCCTGATGCCCCTTGCCTCGAGAAAAATGCGATGGCTGCTAAGCAGTGAGGCCGGCTGCCGCGCGAACGCAGTTAACTTTCGTGCGAACACAGCTGAAGAATAACACCGCGGACCGGCTTGAGAGCAGATCGGCGTTGCCTTGGCCGATACAGCTGGCTGTTCCGGTCGCAAGTTTAATTACATTCGGAATTCACTTGCTCTTTTCAAAAAAGTGGCCGCCGCTCGAGACACGTTCTTACGTGCTGCTGTTTTGGGAAATTCTTGGCGTCTCAATTGTTCTCTCAATCGCGCAAAGTTTCTGGGCGGGGTTGCGCCAATGGATGCGGCACATGTGGCCGATTTTTACGGCTGCAATTCTGTTACTCGGCCTTTGGGACGTAATTACGTCGGGCATGCACTTGCTTCCGCTGCCGTACTTTCCCGGACCCGCAACGGTTTTACGGAGTTTGATTAGCGATCGCGCCCTTTTGCTCGATAGCACCTGGCACTCGCTGGTTTTACTCTTAAGTGGCTATACACTTGGCGTGATCGTGGGACTTGTTAGCGGTGTGTGCATCGGGTGGTCGACTTCAGTGCGTTATTGGGGAATGCCGCTGCTCAAAGTCGTGGGGCCGATTCCAGCCACCGCATGGATCCCTCTTGCGATGGTCGTGTCGCCTTCGGCGATTGTGTCCGCAGCGGGATTAATCGCGCTAGCGGTGTGGTTCCCGGTCACTATGTTGACTGCATCCGGGGTTTCCAATACCCGGGCGTCGTACCTTGACGTGGCTCGAACGCTCGGCGCCGGACGCGCGTATCTCATCTTTCGGATCGCGATTCCAGCTGCGGTTCCGAATATTTTCATCGGGCTGTTCATGGGCCTCGGTGCATCGTTTCTAACTCTGGTGGTCGCCGAGTCTGTCGGAGTTAAATCTGGTCTCGGTTGGTATGTCAGTTGGGCGCAAGGCTGGGCCGAATACGGCAAAGTCTACGCGGCTCTCATCATAATGGCGGCCTTCTTCTCCACCGTCATGACTTTGCTCTTCAAACTGCGCGATCGGGTGCTGGTTTGGCAGAAGGGAATGATCAAATGGTAATGACGAATGTCGCGGCCGGATCAGCGCTTCGCGTTGACGAAGTCCGCAAAAGTTTTGCGGTCCCAGACGCGCCAGGCACAAGGCGCCTCGTCCTGGACGGCATTTCGTTTTCGATGGCCGCTGGCGAGCTCGTGTCGCTAGTCGGCCCAAGCGGTTGCGGAAAATCCACATTGCTTCGACTTATCGCTGGTCTCGATCTTCCTGATGCTGGCGACCTGCTTGTCGGTGAGGAAGAAATTCTGGGGCCGAGCGCTGAGCGCGGTCTCGTTTTTCAAGATCCAAACCTGTTCCCGTGGTTGACCGTGCGTCGGAACATCGAAGCAGGCCTGGTCGCGCGCGGCGTTCTCCACGAAAAGCGCCACGAAGTGGACGAGTTCACGCGCCTGGTCGGCTTGGGAGCGTTCGGCAGCGCTTATCCTCATCACTTGTCCGGCGGCATGTCGCAGCGCGTCGCACTCGCACGCGCACTCATTAATCATCCCAAAGTGCTCTTACTCGATGAGCCACTTGGCGCGCTCGACGCCTTCACTCGCATGCGCATGCAGGACGAAGTACTGCGCCTGTGGGAAAATCGCCGCACGACGATGCTGCTCGTCACCCACGACATCGATGAAGCCATCTACATGAGTGATCGTATCCTTGTCATGACCCGGGCACCCGGGCGCATCGACCGCACGATCGACATTAACCTTCTGCGCCCGCGCGATCGCACTAGCGATTCATTCCTCCGCCTGCGCAGCCAGATTCTCGAACATCTCCACTTCGCCGGCAAAGCCGCCGACGTTTGAGGCAGTAAAACCGTGTCTCTTTTTCGAGATTGCCCGGCCCACACACGCAATCCGCAACCGACAATTGACGTGAGCCGGCAGTCGGATTCGAACCGACGACCTGCTGATTACAAATCAGCTGCTCTACCCGCTGAGCTATGCCGGCGAAAAAAGGCCTAGAAAGCTACAAGAGCGACAACGGTAAAGCAGAAACAGCAGAAAGGCCATTGTAACTTTGAGCCTCTGGACCGTGTTATTCGCGAACACGCGAGTAAGCGGAAAGGGGTCCGGCTGTCTCTAAATTCTTGATCACGGTGCTGAGATAGACCGACTTGGGATAGAACGCTTTGTATTTTGTGATCTCCGCCCGATTCAACACCTTAAACCCGTAGCGCTCGAACATTTTCTCTCCGCGCCGGCTCTCGAATGTGATGATCTGGCCGTAAACACGTTTTTCGCCGGAGCGATAAAGATAACTTAAATACGCGCTCATGAGCGCGCGTGTTGTCGAGACTTTGCGAGCGTCGGGCAACAAATTGACGTGGAAATGCGGCGTGCGCCGCGGTGCTGCGGGGACTTCGCGCCAGCCATGCACAAGAAGCCAGCGGATAAACCGGCGCTATCGCGCATGGTAGCGGAAGTAGCGTGTTAGCGCGCGGAAGAAGAGCCAGATGTTTTGGTAAAGGGCGTAGAGTTGGTTTCGTAGCGGCTTACGCGAGCCGAGTAGATAACCGCGTATTTCGCCGTCCACTTCCAGGAGAAAACAGGATTCGGGTTCGTGATCGGTGTAGTAGGTGGTGAGAAAATCAGCGAACAATTCTCGATCCTCGTACACGGGATCAATAGGGTCGCCAAGAAAGCCAGTGTCGCAGCAGAGCTTTCGGACCGCTTCGCGGTCTGATCTGCGATAGCCGCGAATGAGGAACGCCTGGTGATCGTCGTTCGCCATTTAAAATTGGCGGTAGTTTGCGCGAACCTCGCGATAAATGCAAAACAGTTCGTCAAACACCTGCTCCCAGCTATAGAGGCTCCGAGCCCTCTTTGCCGCATTTCTGCCGACGGTTAACAATTTTTTTGTCGCGCAACTGTCAATCGCACCCGCGAGCGCATCCGCGCTGTTCTCTCGCGCCCATGATTTCTGCTCATGACAAATAATATTGTCCATGCAGCTGCCACGAATTCCCACCACGGGCGTCCCGCACGCCTGACTCTCCAACGTCGCTAGGCCAAAAGTTTCCTGAACACCGGGATGAACGAAGAGATCGGCGGCGCGGTAGTAGCGGGCGAGGTCGCGCGGATCACCGCAATAACGAACCCACGAAATGTTTTTGGTTCGCGCTTGGAGTTTCCGAAGCTGAGTTCGCTCGGGACCATCGCCAATGACGAGCAAATGAAACTCATTCGGACGGCGTTGCTGCAGAATTTTGAATGCCGCAAACAGAGTTGCCGTGTTCTTCTCTTTCGCCAGACGGCCGACGTAAAGAAGGAGTTTTTTTTGTGAATTGAGACCAAGCGAGCGGCGCGTTGTTTCCTTCTCCGAGGCGTCGGGACGAAAGATATCAGGATTAACACCGAGACTCAGGACCCGCACGTTATGCACTCCCCAATCGCGCAGCACGCTCGCAAGCCGCTCTGATGCTACCAACGTTGCCGCGTGCTCATTGTAAAGTTTACGCACGTAAGCCCGGGAAAGCTTCATCACCCGGCGCGTCGCAATTTTTCCGAGGACTTTTGCGCTGTTACGCAGATATGCTTCCGGAAAATGCGAATGATAAAATCCGATCACGGGGGCGCGCAGGGCACGGCCAAGCTTCACCGCTTTCCACCCGAGTTGATAAGGATCGGCGGACTCAATCAGGTCCGGCCGTTCCTCTTCCAAAATTTCCTCCACTGCGCGCAAATTCAGTAGAGCGCGATATTGGCCCGTACGTGACACAAGAGGCGAACGAATCGAGTAGACACGCGAGCGCCCATTTGCCTTCACGTTCGCCTTCGGGCCGGGAACAATCAGAACGTGCTCGTCGCGCGGCGCGTGCTTCTCGATATAGTGGATCTTTTCGTGAAGATAACGTTTCACCCCGCCGCTGACCGGAGAGTAGAACTGTGTCAGGTCACAGATCTTCACAGCATTTTCGATTTTCGATTTGCGATTTTGCCGCGGTTTTCTTCGACGATGCCATGATGGCGGCGATCTCGCCCGCCTCAGTTAGCAAAGGCCTCACTTTCACTGCACCGAGCAAGCCCGTGTCAATTATAAACTCGAGCCAAAACGCGCTTTCATCTGCTTCGTCTTCGACCACACCGAGTTTAGCAATGAATTCCGGTTTCGAACGCGCTCGGCATGCTGCGCGGTAATTTGCTGCTACAGATGTCCCGCTCCTTATGAGTTGTGAAGCTACCGCTCGTCCCTGAATCGTTTGGGGCAGAGCGGCAACAAGTTTAAAGATTCGCAATCCAAACTGCTTGGTTCGATCAAGGAGCTCGCGTTCAGTCATTGAGCAAATCGCAAATCGCAAATTGCAAATCAAGATTCCAGCTCGCTTAGGTACTTCTCCGCATCCATCGCCGCCGCACAACCAGAACCGGCTGCGGTTACCGCCTGCTTGTAAATCCGATCTGCAACGTCGCCCGCCACGAATACACCGGGATACTTGCTCTCCACGAGATTTTTCGTGACCAAATAGCCATCGGTGTCCATGTCGAGCTTGCCTCGATACGCTCGCGTGTTCGGGTCATGACCAATTGCCATGAAAACACACGCCACTGCGAGTTCGCGTTCTTCTCCTGTCTTCACATTGCGCAAACTAACGGCGCGCATCTCGCCCTTTTCATCGGCAATGTATTCTGTCACGACGGTGTTCCAGATGGGCTCGATCTTCTTGTTCGCAAATACACGCTCCTGCATAATCACCGACGCGCGCATCTTGTCGCGACGATGAATCAGATAGATCTTCGAAGCAAACCGGGCGAGAAACAGCGATTCCTCCGCGGCTGAATCTCCGCCGCCAACGACGCAGACCGGCACATTTTTGTAAAACGCGCCGTCGCACGTTGCGCACGAAGTCAGCCCATGACCGATCAACTTCTCTTCGTTTTCGAGTCCGAGATAGCGAGCTGACGCTCCGCTGGCAATAATGAGCGCCTGCGTCTCGAGCCACTCGTCATCGGCTTTGATCCGGACATGCTTATTGTTTCCGTCAAAATCACTCACTTCTGCGTAGGAGAAACGGGCACCGAATTTTTCGGCCTGCCTGTGCATGTAGAGGATGAGCTCCGGTCCATCGATTCCATCAGGAAAGCCGGGATAATTTTCCACCAACGTCGTGGTCGAGAGTTGTCCACCCGGCTGCCGACCTTCAAGCACCAAGGGGCTCAGGTTAGCCCGAGCCGCGTAAATCGCCGCCGTCAATCCGGCGCAGCCGCTTCCGACGATGATCACTTTCTCCATCAACAAAACTTAGCACACAGCGCAAGTTGCAACGATCGGTCGCACGGCTTAACCGCCTAGACTGCGCGGCACCGGATTCCTAAGGTGTTTGAGCCACAAGGTCGGGGCGGACATGCTGAAGCCACCAAACGGCTTCCGAATTCCGATTCGGCGACGGAACCTTCGTTAGAACTGTCCGCCAGACTTTCCAAAAGCGAGTCAGTTCCGTCCGCTTATGCGTAGCCTTCTCGTCGGTTGGCCAGACAAACTCGACCCGGTGCGTTCAGCCGACCATCGTAATTTTTAGGACACAGCCGGCGAAGTGATCAAATTCGCTATTGGAAATCTTATTTGGAAGACCAAAGAAATTCGCTTGCTCAACGACTGCCGCGAGACCACGCATGTCTTCTTCGGACAAGACGAAGGATTTCGAAGTTCGCCGCACGCCGGCTCCAGCTCCGATAATCGAAATCTCCTGAATCGCTTTTCCCTCTCGGGTAATTCGTAGGCGCCACGGCTTCGAAGCCTTGTAGTCCGTCAACCCTGCTCCCGGAAAAAGGCAGCCCCCACAGAAAAGTCTGCTGGCACAGACACAGTTGAGCTGTCACACAGGGAAGCAATCGCAAGCAAAACAAGATAGAGCGATCTCGCACCGGCTCGACATAATCGTCTAGGTGCTATCGAACTCATGTAGTCACGTGCACGACAATTTTATGAAACCCGGTCACGCCCGAGAAGAAGCTGCGATCTTCTTCCCATTCCTGCACGTCGCCTTCGCCGTCGGTGGCGCGGACGACGAAGACGTGATCAGCTGCTGCATCTGGTGTCCATTCGGCCTTCCAAAGCGACCACGCCAGATCGCCGCCAGCGTAATAAATCTCCGCATCACGCCATGATTTGCCGTCATCGAAGCTGAGCTCGACTCGCGTAATGCCGCGGTCGCCACCATAGGCCATGCCTTTCACCTCGATTGGCTGCTGTAATTCGCTAATCGAGAATCGCGATTCATGATCGGGCGCATCGATCCGAGATCGGGTTGGCGTGATGAAATCCGGCCCCCAGCCTTGGGTTTCGTAAAAGCCTTTCACTTTGGCATCAGTCAATTCGATGCGGGTGAGCCATTTCACATGCTTTTCGCCGAAGTAGCCCGGCACAATGACGCGTACCGGATAACCGTGCCGGTGCGGCAATCGGACACCATTCATATTGTAGGCGAGTAAAGTTGTTGGCTCCATCGCCTTTTCCAATGGAATGGTGTCGGTGTAATTATCAACGCCGTGGAAGCGGACCCGTGCGGCGTTCGGAAGCGGGACTGCTCGTTCGAGCAAATCGCGTAAGGGAATACCTTTCCAGATCGCATTGCTGATCAAGCCCGCGTCCAGCCCATTGCTGATGCACATAAGTGTCGTTTGCTGCTCATGCGCTGGGAGCCCGAGGAGATCCTGGATTCGCCACGTGGCACTATTTTGCACGAGTCCGTTCAGTTCGAGGTGCCACAGGTCGGCATTCACCTTGGGATCGACCACGTTCTTCGTCACGCAATAAAATAATTCGTTAGGCGTAATCGGCTGGACGATGCGGCCTTTATATTGCGTGCCGTCGTAACTGAATGTTGCCACGCGATAAAGTCTTCGAGCCAGCGCGAAGCCGCCACCGGCTACGGCGACTCCGATTGCGCTCAAGACAAACGCACGCCGGCCAATCGCCGGACTAAATTCGTAACGGTGCTTCCCGATTTTTCGCGTCGCCAAAAATTGGAAACTGGCGACAAGGATTCGTTCGAACAAAAAAACGCACAGCACAAAGCCTACGAGCGTGACTAGGCGCGCGGCATCGATAGGCAGGCCAACATAGCTTGTGCCCAGGACTCGCCACAACGCGATTGCGAACGCAACGATCGGTAGCATGACAAACGTCGCTATTGTCCAGATCGCCGGGACGCGCGTGGGGTTGCGTCGAGCGAACAAACCGAAAATCGCACCTGCAATCGCAGCAACCAGGAGTTGGCCAGCAATTGTCGATCCAACACCAAGTTGTTTGAGGTGATTGTATCCGCCCACTTTGCCCATCAGTGAAAGGAACGGACCGGGCGGTATGAAAACCGAAAGGCGATCACCGATGATCACGAGCGGTGTTGCCACACCAAGCGCGGCAAGCAATAACATCCCCGCCGTCATAACAATTCCGCCGACCAAACCGGCGAGTAATCCAGTAAAAATCGCCTTTGTTCTACTCATGCGCCGCAAATATGAGTTGTAGAGGCGCTTGTGCCAAGCGCCCTGATGATTCGACCGAGGGCTTTCGCCGCGTCGACGGCGCTACCTCAATTCACTTTGTAGTCGCGAGGATCTTTTCGACCCGCTCTACGACCATCGCAGATGTAACCTGGTTCATGCATGCGTGGTCAAACGGGCATTGGCTCAGCCGACGATAGTTGCATGGCGAACATGGCAAATCCACGCGCACGACCGATTCTGGCCGTTCGTAAGGTCCGATGTGAACGGGATTGGTTGGTCCGAAGACGCTTACCATGGGCTTGCCGAGGGATGCTGCGACGTGCATCGAACCTGAGTCGTTTGTCACCGCCACCTCGGCACGGCGAATAAGCGCCGCCAATTCGGCTGGCGTGGTTTTGCCTGAAAAATCACATGCGCCGGGCGCGGCAGCTGCGATCTGCCGGCAGCGCTCCTGGTCGCGTTTTGTGCCCGCGAGAGCCACGGCAAATCCATCGCGAAGAAATTCGCGCGCAACACCCGCAAATCCTTCGATCGTCCAGTGCTTCGTCTCCCAAATGGTCCCGGGCACCAGAACAACAAGCGGCGTATCAGCGGACACGCGGTGCTCCTCAAGCAATCGCTGCACCTTAGATATCGCTTCCGGTGGAAGATGAATTGTTAGGTCTGGTGGATCGGCGTCGAATCCGAGCAGTTCTCCGACCCAAAGATATCGATCGATTGCGTGAACATCGAGCGTCGGAATCGCGATGCGGTGCGTGTACGCCAGCCATGAGCCTTCGCGCGCGCCGCGCCAGCCATGGCTCGGTACGTTCTTCAGAGCGTGCTCCGCAGAAACTGTCAGTGTGCGTTTGACTGGTCGATCAAATCCGATCCGCACGCGGGCGCCGCTGATGAGAGCGAAAAAAGCCGAACGCACCTGACCATGCATGTCGATGATCAAATCATATTTCGCGCGGCGGATTTGCTTGAGCAGATCAAAGAACGCCACCAGTGCGCGCCATTTATGGCCGGGCTTCGAGAAATCGCGACGCGCAAAAAGAACAACATTGGTGAGCGCCGGATGGCAGCGCACGACTTCGGCGTTCTCCGGGGTGATCAGCCAGTCAATCCGCGCGTGCGGGTATCGCGCGCGCAGCTTTACCAGCACCGGTATCGTGTGGACGACGTCGCCAAGCGCTGACGGTTTGATGAGCAAAATCCGCGAGAATTCTGCCGATTGCAGTTCCAATGCATCGCGGCTTTTTGTGTGCGCGCTTTCGATCCGGCCGTTCAATTGCCCAAGGTAAATTGCGCTAGGCCGCCTGCCTCTCACCTGAGAATGCGCCGCGAATTTTTTTCATCCAAGCGGATAAGCGATGCCGGTTCTGCTCGCGTCGCACTACTGCTGCGCTCGTGACCCAATTAAATTGAATCGCGCGGCGCGGACCAGAGAACGGCTTGTGGCCGTGCCACGAGTTACTGCTGCGACGGAACGCTAGCAGCGTGCCTTCGGTCGGTGGCACTTCCTGGATCACGTCATCGAGATTCGTCCCGGAACGCAGCAACCGCAGGCGTCCGCCGGACGATTCCCAAGCCGGGTTCATGTAAATGAGGATCGTGATGATTTTCGTCTCAGAATCTGTGTGGATCTTCCCGTCCTTTTCGCTGCAGCGGCCGCGCACCGTGATCATGTCCGGCCGATTCGTAAGATCCACGTTAAATTTCTCCTCAAAGGCCTGGCGAAACTCGTCGCTTCGCATCTCCTCGATCAGCTTCGCAAATGCGGGGCCGTAGGTTACCTCGCGCAGCGGAAAGCTGCCGGGCCGGCTGACCCCTGGATAGTCTTTCTCGATCGCAGAGCGCGCTTCGGCCTTGACGAACTCTGGAACAATCAAAAAATCGAATGGTTGCCGCGTAAGCGGCGTGTTCCGAAATCTCTCCAAATCGAGCATCGAAAGCATTGGCCGACGCTACACGAAGAGGCCGGAATTTCCAGCGCTCTCCCTCTCGACGAGTCGCCTTATTATTCGAGCGCCACACGCACGAGAGTCGCAATGATGCGACTGCCAGCGACAAATGTGCCGCGCAACGTGCCTGAAACTTTCGATTCTCCACCAACCCGCCGGCGATGGTCTACCGGAATCTCCAGAACACGCAGACCACAGCGGGCGGCTTTCATCTGCATCTCCAGATTCCAGCCGTAAGTTTCCTCGCGCATGTTGAGTTTCGCGAGAGCCTCGCGACGGATCGCGCGAAAGGGGCACATGTCAGTGTAACGAACTCCGTAAAGCAGGCGCAGAATCATTCCCGCAATTCGTCCTGACAAAATTTGCTGGAAGTTCATGCTGCCTGATTCGCGCTGCCCCCGCGTGCGCGAGCCGATCACGAAATCATGTGTGCCGCGCGCAATTGGATCGACAAGTTGATTCATGAACGCGGGCACATCGCTGCCGTCGCCGTCCAGAAACATCACGATGTCGCATGTGGGCGAGAGCGCGCGAACACCTGCTGCGCAGGCGCGCCCGTAACCCCGGGGCGCAGTCACCACGCGCGCGCCAGCTTCACGTGAGCGCGCGGCTGTGCGATCCGTGCTGCCGTTGTCGACCACGATTACCTCGTCAGGCAGACCGGTCGTGAGGCATTCGCGAACGACGCCAGCGATAGGTTCCTGTTCGTTCAGCGCCGGGATAATGACGGAGATGTTACTCATCGCAAAGCCAGCCACGCAGTCGTGAAGTAAATCACCAGCGCAACGAAATCGGCCACAGCGAGCGTAACTGGGCCCGCTGCAATTTTCGGATCGAGCTTGAGCCGATGCAGAAGCGATGGCACGCCAAGGCCGAGCGCACACGCTGTAACGAGCGAGAGCGCGATGCTACCGCCAATAACAAACGCAGCGCGGATGTCATGGCGCCAGACCCAGGCGATGATGCCGACAATTAAGCCGCACGCAACGCCTAGAAGGATTGCAGTCGCCACTTCGCGACGAAACGCAGTCGAGAGCCAGCGCCAGCTCACGGTGGCTGAACGCAAGGCATGAATCGTCACGCTCATGGATTGCGCGCTAACGCTCTCGTTCAGCCCGAGCACCATCGTGAGAAAAAACGCCAGCACCAGACTACGGGTGAGGGTCGCTTCAAAAAAGCCTGCGAGAATTGCCGAGACCGTTCCGCCTGTCACCGTGACGAGCAGCCACGGAAAACGAAACCGAAACACGCGCCACGGCGATGCGCCTCGAATTTCTTCAATGCGAAACCCGAGCGCCTCAAAAAATTCGGCGCTCACCGGCGCAGCCGAGCGATGTCGATCCTCGCTATCCCCCGCCTCTAAGATTTCTTCCGCGAAAAGATTCGCATCTATGATCCCGATGACGCGGCGTTGTTCGTCCACCACGGGAAACGCAAGAAATTTGTAGAGCACGAAAAATTCGCATGCGTCGAGTACGGTGGCGGTCGCGGGAATAGCCACGACGCGCGGCACCATGATCCGGCACAACGGTGTTTCCAGCGCCGCCGTCAACAAACGACGGGTGGGAACTACGCCAACGAGCCGTTTCTGCTCGTCAACCGCGTAAAAGTAAATGACGCGTTCGCCCACGCCTTCGCGTCGGATGCGCTCGAGCGCTTCGCTTACCGTCATGTCCGCATCCAGCAGCGGAAAATCCTTGCGCGCATGTTCGACAACAGACGCGTCGAAATCCGGGATGCCCGTAGCGACATTCATCTCGCTACACGGTGAACGATACCTTTGTTCTTCAAAATTTCGCTCGCTTCACTGAAATAATCGCGAATGTCTGATTGGGCACGGATCCAATCGATGTAGCGTGCAATGCCGTCGCTCAGATCGACGGTCGGTTCGTAGCCGGCGGATCGCGCAAGTCTGGTGTCGCTGGTAAGATGACGCATTTCGCCGGGACGAAATTCGCCATTGATCTCGGGCGCGATATTGATTTTCAGAATATCGGAAAGTTGTTCAGCGATTTCGCGAATCGGTACACCATGTCCGCTGCCGATATTCACGGCTAATCCGTCGAGCTTGTACGTTTCGGCAGCGAGTTGATTGGCACGCGCGATATCTTCAACGAATGAAAAGTCACGCGTCTGCTCGCCGTCCTCGTAAAGCACCGGCGGCAAATTATTCAGCAAGCGCGTGCAAAAAATCGCGATCACCCCCGTATAAGGATTAAATATGGACTGGCGGGGGCCGTAGGTGCAGGAGTAACGCAGCGCGACCGTGGGGACGCCGACCTGTTTTCCCCAGAGCAGCACGAGCCGCTCTTGATCGACTTTGGTAAGGCCGTAAACGGTTTCGCCGCCGACGGGTGCGGTCTCGGGAGTAGGAGCGCTTTTGGTGATTGCCCCGCAAACTGGGCAATGGACTTGCCAGTCGCCCTTACGTAGTTGATCGATCGGACGCACGCTCGGAAAGACCAAACCGTGTTTCGGACAGTTGCCGGCGCCTTCGCTGTAAACGGCTTGCGAGCTCGCGACGACGATTTTTTGAATCGGCAACTTTTTCTCGCGAATAACTTCGAGCATTTGCGCCGTGCCGAATGAATTCACATGGACGAATTTCGTGATCTCCGGCATGTATCCGCCATAGGCGGCCTGGTGAAAGACGACGTCGACGTTATCGAGCGCGGCCGTTATTGTGCCGCGATCGCGCAAGTCACCTTCAATGAATTCCACCTTCTCATTAATCCACGGCGGCCTTCCGCGACGGTGGGTTTGCGGTTCAAAGTTGTCGAGGCCGCGCACTTGCCAACCCTCGTGGACGAGAAGATCGACAATGTGCGAGCCGATCAGGCCCGCAGCACCAGTGACTAACGCGCGTCTCGTCATGGGTGTTTGTAGCGGCGGTCTCGAACCGTCGCAAATGCAGATCGGCGCTTGGACAGGGCGGTTACAGCTTCTTCCGCGCCGTCAGCTTCCGCAAAAATTCTCGAGTATGCGGTGCGATATCTGCTGATGCTGTCTCGGCCAGCAGTTCCTTGCACAATCGGCATAAACTCGCCCCGTCATCGACGTCGTATCCGGGCGGCAACAGTTTGACTTCCAGCCCGATTTCGCGCGCACGTTGCCTTGTCTGATCCAGTACCCGTCTTGTGCTCCAATCGATTTGTTCGAAGAGTTCCCGGTGCGGTTTCTTGAGTCCAATTAGGTAATAGCCGCCGTCGTCACACGGGCCGAGCACAACGCGATCGCCAAGTTTCGTCAGTTCAGCGACAGCGTGAGAAAAACTCTTCGCCGGAACAGTTGGGCTATCGGAATCAATCAGGCACACCGATTCAAAACCACACTTAAACAAATCTTCCGCGGCAAAATAGAGACGTTCGCCAAAGGTTTCACCCCGCTGCGGAAGCAATTTGAAATCGACTGCCAGAATATCAGTGTAGGCTGCCTCGCAGCCGACCGGCGTGTAAACGGCGATTGCACAGGCATTGTTGTCGCAAGCCGCGCTGGAAATCGAGGCTGCCGTGTCGCGCAAAAAACATTTGTTCAACTCCGCGGCTTCGCTAGGCGTAAGTGGCGGCACTAGGCGCGTTTTTACATGCCCTGCCTGTGGCACTTTGGTCATTACGGCCAAGGCACAGAGCCGACGTGTATTCTGATTCGTAATAATAGGATCAAGAACACAAAACGAATTCATCTTTTGACGGAAAAGTTTTTCACAGCCTGCGAAGATGATTTTGCGGTTCTAGTTCCGAATTCTCTTCTTCTAAATCGCGTGAACAACATGCACGATTATTCTCGCCAATCCTAGGCACGAGGCAGCTGTTGATAACATCTGTGCGCCGCGCCGACAAATGCTCCCTTTTCAAAAAAACGGCAAGTTATTCGACGTTATTCAAACTTGTTGCCGCATAGTTGGGAGATGCTTAAACAAGGTAAAATGCAACAAATGAAGCGAAATCAACGAAATGCTTTAACACGGCGCGAGCTTGCGGATGTACGCCACGCCGTTAGCAAAAGAAATTGCACGTGGCTCCATTTCGAGAAATGCACTTGGAGGATGCGATGCGTCTTGGTATCGCTTTTTTTCTTTGTAGTCACCATAGTCTCCCCTGCAGACGATCTCTCACTTTGGAAAATCCAAAAACTGCTGGCTTCCAAAAAATACGTAGATCTTACGCACGGCTTTGCGCCTGGAATTCCGCGTTGGCCCGGTTTTCCGGATGAAACGCGAAAGACAATCTACTGGTACGACAAGCGCCCAGACACGATGGGGGTGGGCTTTTTCTCGGAATTGTTTACGCATGTCGGCCAATGGGGAACGCACGTTGATCCGCCGGCGCATTTCATCAAAGGCCTGCGCACGGTTAACCGGATCGATCCGAAAGAAATGGTCCTGCCGCTAGTGGTGAATGATGTGCACCGCGAGGCGGCGGCTGATCCTGATTACACGTTGTCGCTCGAGCGGGTTAAGAAATGGGAAAAAGATCACGGCCAAATTCCGGGCGGTGCATTTGAGGCGATGCGCACGGATTGGTCCAAACGCTGGCCCGACGCAACGAAAATGGAAAATAAAGACGGAAAAGGAGCTGCCCATTATCCCGGATGGAGTCTGCCAGCGCTGAAATTTCTTTACGAAGAACGAAGGATCACCGCTTCAGGCCACGAAACAACCGACACCGATCCGGGAATAGCCGCGAGCAAAGATGATTACTCACTCGAGACTTACATTTTGAGCACCAATCACTATCAGATCGAGCTCCTCACTAATCTCGACCAAGTGCCCGAAGCTGGCGCAATTGTCGTGGCCACTTTCCCAAAACCAAAGGACGGCTCGGGTTTTCCAGCCCGCGTCTTTGCAATTGTCCCATGAGTTGACCCACGCGTCAGGCAAGGGTAATCGCATCTCCTATGGGTTTGCTTGAGAGTCGAAGTAGCTTCACATGGTTCATGGCGAACGCGTGGTCGCAAATCTTCTTTGTGTGATTTGACCGAAACTCGCGCCAGGAACGAAGGTAGGCGCTGAGTCATGCATATTACCGACATTATGCGGGAGAATTCTCCCACATTTTCGTTCGAGTTCTTTCCTCCGAAAACTCCCGAGGCGGCGGAGATGCTCTACCAAACGATTCGCGATCTCGAATCGTACATGCCGCATTTTGTCAGCGTGACTTATGGTGCCGGCGGGTCAACGCGTGATTTAACTCACGATCTTGTCGAGCGGATTCAGCGCACAACAAAGCTGGACCCGATCCCTCATCTAACTTGTGTCTGCCACAACGAACGGGAGGTCGAAGGAATTCTGCTTCGATATGCCAAGTCGGCGATTGGAAACATTCTCGCGCTGGGCGGCGATAGACCGGCTGGAATCGCTTATGATAAATCGCGCGACTCGTTCCAACATGCGATCGATTTGGTCAAGTTCATTCGGCGATTCAACGAGTCTGGCGCACATCGAGACCGCCGCGGCTTCGGCATCGGGGTGGCCGGTTTCCCTGAAGGACATCCTGCCACGCCGAATCGATTAGTCGAAATGGATTATTTCAAAGCCAAAGTGGACGCTGGCGCCAACTACATTGTCACACAGCTATTTTTTGATAATCGAGACTTCATCGATTTCCGCGAACGCTGTACGCTTAACGACATTCACGTCCCCATTATCGCCGGCATAATGCCGATTACCTCCATCAGCGGATGCAAGCGCATCGCCGAGTTGGCGGGCGGCGCACGCTTCCCCGCCAAGCTTATGCGCGCGCTACAGAGTTGCCAAAATGATCCTGAAATGGTGAGACGCGTCGGCGTTCAGTACGCGTTGGAACAATGTCACGATCTTCTAGATAACGACGTCGCCGGTATTCACTTCTACACGTTGAATCGCTCGGACGCCACGCGAGTAATTTTTGACAGTCTCGGCTTTCCACATCATCGGAACGCCCGAGCTTTGAGCGTCTAGCTGAACGATGCAATTCCCGGAATGTTGAGGTGCTTGCGCCTGTTCGCGTATTTTCAGGCGTTTAAGTCGAGCCCGAGAAATTTGCACGAAGTCAGTGGCGCAAGCAAAATCTCGAAATGCTAAAGGTCCGCCACTCGCTTTACTGGCAGGCTGGAGCGTTAGGGATAGCCATTGCTCTGGTCTTTGCGCTCTCGCGTTTTTTCCCAGTTATCGAGTTCATCGATGCGCTGCAACGGCGTGTGATGAGCTTGGGTGCGTGGGCTGCGGTTTGCTATCCATTGCTTTTCGCAGCTTGTAATATTCTTTTGCTTCCAGGCGGGATCCTCGCTGTCGGCGCCGGTTTTTTCTTCGGTTTGTGGTGGGGATTTTTGATCGTATTTGCGGGGAACCTCATCGCTACAGCAGTTTCGTTTGCATTGAGTCGGTCCATAGCCCAGCGATGGTTTCGGCAAAGACTCTCAGATAACCCAACGCTGCGCGCTTTGGGACCTGCGGTCGAACGTGAAAGCTGGAAAATTATTCTTTTGAGTCAATTACATCCCCTTTTTCCCACCAGCCTGCTAAATTACTTTTACGGTCTAACGCGAATTCGATTTAGTACGTACATGTTGTGGGCTTCAATCGGCAGGATACCCGGGCTTTTTTTGTACGCTTACGTCGGGACACTGGGGCAACTTGCAGTGCGCATCATGCAGCACAAGAATTACCCACGCATGATAGAGTACTGGATCTGGGGAGGAGTCTTTGTAACGACCATGCTGCTCTTGATTGTGCTGGGCCGCGTCGCGTATCGGGCAATCCAGACATCACACGCTTCGGCAACGCTGGGTGGCGAGACAGAAGAAAATGGCGTTCGGCGCGGAGTATTACTAAGGTAAATAACTTGTGAGTAGCTACTTATGTCAAAAACGCTTAAGCTTCCAACAGAATATGACGTAGTTGTCGTCGGCAGCGGGCATGCGGGGATCGAAGCAGCATTGGCCGCTGCTCGAATCGGTTGTCGCACGCTGATGTTGACCCAAAACCTGGACACGATTGGCCAGATGTCCTGTAACCCTGCGATCGGGGGGTTGGCGAAGGGGCACATTGTCCGCGAGATCGACGCCGCTGGCGGTGCTATGGGCCTGAATGCCGACGCAACGGGAATCCAGTTCCGAGTGCTTAACCGGACAAGAGGTCCGTCCGTTCGTGCGCCGCGGGTGCAATGCGACAAAAAAGCATATCAGTTCCGAATGAAAGCCGTTTTAGAGCGAGCGGACAATCTAGATACGAAGCAAGCGACCGTCTCACGTATTCTCGTGGAGGGCGGGAAGGTTGTGGGAGTTGAAACTGATTTCGGATTGAAGGTTATGACGCACAGTGTCGTAATCACTGCTGGGACATTTTTGCGCGGTCTGCTGCATGTGGGTCAGAGCAGGAAAGCAGGAGGCCGTATGGCGGATGCAAGCTCAGCACTAAGCGAGGACCTCCGGCAGATTGGATTCCAAGCAGGCCGGTTCAAAACCGGCACGCCTTGCAGATTGAACGGTCGATCTATCGATCTTTCTAGCTGTACGATTCAACTGGGCGATGAGCCTCCTCCGACTTTCGCCTTCGAGCATGAAGAACTCAACAACGGCGCAGATGAAATCTTCACGTTAAACTCGATTCGCGCGGGCCAGTTCCACGTGGAACAACTTCCCTGCTGGATAACTGGCACCACCCCAAGAACGCACGACATAATCCGCGCAAATCTTGATCGATCTCCCCTGTATGCGGGAAGGATAAAAGGCACCGGTCCACGTTATTGCCCCTCAATAGAGGATAAGGTGGTAAAGTTTGCAGACAAGAATTCGCATCAGATCTTTTTGGAGCCAGAAGGGCGGCATACGCACGAGTACTATGTCAATGGAATCTCCACTAGTCTGCCCTACGATGTTCAACTCGAATTGGTTCAGAGCATTCCCGGATTAGCCCAAGCCGAGATCATGCGGCCAGGCTATGCCGTCGAATATGATTATTTCCCGCCGACCCAGCTCTTTCCTACCTTGGAAACCAAGCTGGTCAGCGGGCTCTATTTTGCCGGCCAAGTAAATGGCACCTCGGGATATGAAGAGGCCGCGGCCCAAGGTCTCATCGCTGGGGCCAACGCGGCTTTGAAAGTTCAGGAGCGTCCGCCGTTTGTTTTGAATAGGAGAGAAGCATACATCGGCGTCCTTATTAGCGACCTCGTCGTGAAAGGAACGGAAGAGCCTTATCGCATGTTTACGAGTCGAGCTGAGGATCGACTCTTCTTGCGACACGACAATGCTGATCAACGCTTAACCGACCGCGCGTTTGCCGCAGGCCTGGTCACCAAAAAGCGCTATGCTCGTTTTCAGGAGAAAATCCGTCTTCTTGAGCAAACTCGGTTCACATGTACTGAGACGAAGCTCGGAGGCATTCCAATATCCCAATTGTTCAAGAGACCGGATTTCGGTGTCCGGGATTTGCCTCCTGAAATTCTTTCATGTGTGCCAGTCGCGATCTGGGAGCTGGTGGAGACCGATTTCAAGTACGAGGGCTATGCTGCCCGACAATCGGAGCAAAATCGCAAGCTTGAATACCGGCAGGAGCAAACCATCCCGGACGAGCTGGATTATAGCAAGATCAGCGGACTTCGTTCTGAGACGAGAGAGAAGCTAAGAAGGTTGCGTCCAACTTCACTTGGCCAGGTTGCGCGCATAAGCGGGATCACTCCGGTGGATGTGGCCATCATATCTATTTGGTTGTCGAAGAACAACTTACAGCATAATCGATTGCAGCAAGAGCAGCCACAATTCGTCGAAAAGGCTTGATGCTCACCCTGGCACTGGTATTGGTCGGAAGCTATCTATTGGGATCGATTCCTTTCGGCTACCTCGCCGGTCGGATCAGAGGCATCGACATCCGGAAAGCAGGCAGCGGTAACATTGGGGCAACAAACGTTGTGCGGGTCCTTGGGAAAGCATACGGCTATCCAGTGTTTGTTTTGGACTTCTTGAAAGGCTTAGGCGCGGTTAGGATTTCGATCGCAATCGCAACGAGCGTGCGACCGGAATCGACTTCACCCGAAGTTGTCGGGATTCTTGCGGCAGTATCTGCTGTGATCGGACATTCCTTCCCGCTGTGGTTGAAATTCCGGGGCGGAAAAGGCGTTGCTACTTCTGCCGGCGCGCTTTTCGGGTTGATGCCGCTGGCGACACTGATTGGTGTCGGCATTTGGATATTAACCTTCTTCCTAACGCGCTATGTCTCCGTGGCCTCGGTAACAACTGCAGTCGCGCTGCCGCTCGTGATTGCAATTATGACTTGGCTAAATCAAACCTATGGGAAAGCGCTGTTTTACTCGTCGCTTTGTATCGCGGCGGTTGTCATTTGGCGGCACCATTCAAATCTTTTCCGTCTCATACGTGGTACGGAACCGCGCTTTACCCGCAAGTGAAGATCAAGACGACAGCAATCTTGGGTGCGGGTGCCTGGGGCACGGCATTAGCCTGGCTCTGGGGAAACAACCGGCGACAAATTTCTCTGTGGGGTCACAATAGCGCTCGTGTCGCGCATATCAAAAAGACGCGTGAAAACGGCGATTATCTTCCTGGAATCAAATTGCCTCGATCAGTAGATGTCACATCCGAGTTGGGCGATTGCGCTAGAGCAGATCTGATCGTTTTTGTTACGCCATCAATTGTGTTACGGCAGATCGCGAACCGTCTACAAAGATTCATCGATAATCCGCACGCCCTCTTCCTGAGTTGCACGAAAGGGATCGAGTACCGGACTGGCATGCGGATGAGCCAAATCCTGCGCGAAGTTTTCCCGGCCCACAGGGTTGCAGCCTTATCCGGCCCAAACCTCGCCGTTGAAATTGCGCAGAACCTTCCGACGGCAACGGTGATTGGCTGCGACGACGTTGATTGCGCGACGAGTTTGCAAAGCGTGCTAGGAAGTTCGCGGTTTCGCATTTACACCAGTCAAGAGATCGTTTCTATCGAGCTGGGCGGCGCGTTAAAAAATGTCTTCGCCCTGGCGGCAGGGATCAGCGACGGTTTGAAACTGGGCGATAATTCGAAGGCGGCATTGGTCACTCGATCGTTGGCCGAGCTCGTTCGGCTTGGGGTTGCCATGGGTGGGAACGCGAATGCCTTTTATGGATTGAGCGGCGCAGGCGATCTGATCGTGACCTGCTACAGTGATCGCAGCCGAAATCACACGGTGGGCGAACGTCTGGGGCGCGGCGAGCCACTGGCTCAAATTACGGCGTCGATGAAAGCGGTGGCTGAAGGGATACCGACTACGCAAAGCGCATGGGAATGCGCGCAGCGATTGAAGATCGCCACGCCTATTATCGATCAGGTCTACGCCGTGCTTTACCAGCAGACAAAACCGACGGTCGCTCTGGAAGAACTGCTGAGGCGCGAGCAAAAACCGGAACAACCGTAGCGGAGTAATTTTGCAACGCTCGATTGTCTGCCGTTTCTCGAATTACACATTCGATGCCGGGTATTTTTCACAGAATTTGGCGATTGCTGCCGGATACAATTCGCGCTCAGCGATTTGAATCCGGGCATGCAGAGTTTCCGGCGTATCGTTAGGCAAGATGGCTACTTCTTGTCGAGCGATGATCTGGCCGTGATCGATTTTCTCATCGATATAATGCACCGTGCAGCCCGTCACACTTTCGCCTGCTGCGAGAGCTTGTTTCCACGCTTCGAGCCCCGGAAATCTCGGCAGAAGCGACGGATGGATGTTAATGATACGCTGGGGGAATGCCTGAAGCATGGGCGCGTGCAACACGCGCATAAAGCCAGCGAGAACCACAAGTTGAACGCCGGCTTCGCGTAACATTTCCACAAGCTGACCTTCTGCTGCCGGCGTTAGACGGGTGCGAAATTGACCGGGTGCCAAATATGCATTCGGAATGGAAAACTCTCGCGCGATATCAAGGATTGGCGCGTCGAACACATCCGAAATCACCACGCGCGCTTCGGCGGCAAGGTCGCCCGAGCGAATGCGCTCGAGAATCGCGCGGCAGTTGCTTCCTTTTCCTGATCCGAGAATTCCAATTGGTAGCCGTTTCACCTATTGGTTATGCCCTTATTCACTAACGGACACGAATGGGGAGTCAGAAATTTCAACGCGTGCCTTTACATATTTGTTCGATTAAGCGCGAAGTCGAATAACCCGCTTCAAATGGAATGAGGCGAATCTCCGCCCCAATTTCCTTTAATACTGCGCGCTCCTCTTCGTCCAACGTTTCGGCTCTGTAATCGCCACCTTTGACGTAAATGGCGGGCCTGACTGCGGCAATAAATTGCGTCGCCCGGATCTGTGGAAAAACCGTGACCAGATCTACACACTGCAACGCCGCAAGAAGCTCCGCGCGATCATTCTCCGATGTAATAGGACGCCCGATTCCTTTCAGCTCGCGAACCGAGTCGTCGCTATTCAATCCAACTGCCAAAAAATCACCGAGCGCCCGCGCAGCTTGTAAATACCGAACATGACCGACGTGCAACAGATCGAAGCAGCCATTCGTAGCAACTACCTTTTTGCCACCAGCACGGAGCTCCTCGCAGCGTTTAGGAACATCCATAAGATCGATCACCTTTAGGCTCATGCGCTTCGAATTTTGTTACATGCTATGCAGGCCGCGAAAAGTTCAAAAATCGAAGTGCGAAAACTTCGAGGAAATTGCCTTTGTGCGGCAACATCACACTTGGCGTTTCAGCAAATTGCACGACTATGTGAAAAATGGCGGAAACAAAAAGAAATCGCAACGCGCAAGAATTGAAGACTAGTGGCGGATTCCGAATTTCTGGGAAGCCGTTGGTGCACATTACCGCCGCCGAGGAGCGACAGGACTCTCCTGACACAATTGGCCTACCGCGTAAACATGGCGCGCGAATCCTGTTCGCCATTGCAAGGGATCCGCGCACGATCTTTGCCAGCTGGAATATCGATTGGCCGGCTTTGTTTGAAAAAGTGGTGCCAGTGGATCGACAGGTCCATCTTCGCCTGCATCGCGCAGATGGTCTCGAAGAAAAAACCGTGGCTGTCGAGCCTTTGGCCGCGATGCATTATCTCACGACATCGGGAACGCCTGCCTCGTATCGGGTTGAGATCGGATATTACGAGCCGGCAGACGTGTGGCATTCGGTTGCGATGTCGCATGAGATCGTGACGCCGCCCGACGATATCGCCGAAACCGCAGACGTCGATCTTGCGACAATTCCGTTTCACATCGGTTTCCAACAGCTTCTCGATTTCTTCGGAGCATCGAATGGGACTGCGTTGGCGACCGTCATGTCGCAATTTCAAAAGCGCGTATTGAGCGAGCAGCCAAAAGCGCTGAGCGGAGAGGAAAAAGAAATTCTTCGCAAGCTACGCTCTTCGGTATCGGAGATCGCAGCGGCGCGGCGTGCTTTTAATAAGATCGCTCGCGAAAAGCTCGCGAGGCGCACCCGCGCGCGCCTCGATTTCACTTCGACCAGCCCATCGCGCGGATTCGAAGGGGATTGGGTTTCAGTCGGCTCCTGAGCGGTTGTGCGGTTAGTCGGCGCAGTGTCGTTGCTTGCTCGCCGGTTTTGTCCGTCTAAACGCGCTGCTTAGCGAGATTACTGCGGCGGACGCCGTAGAAGAAGTAAACGACCATGCCGATGACGAACCAAATGATGAGCCGTTCCCACGTTCGCCACGGCAGCGAGATCATCAGATACAGCGCGGACAGCGCACCCATGGGCGCAACGAACCAAACTATCGGCGCCTTAAATTTGCGCGGCAATTCCGGCTCGCGCACGCGCAGCACAAGCACTCCGATCGAAACGATGACAAAAGCGAGCAGCGTGCCAATAGACACAAGACTCGCGGCATCGCGGATCGGCAAGATCGCTGCGAAGAATGCCACCACCACACCGGTTAAGATTGTCGTGATCCATGGTGTGCGGAATTTTGGATGAACCTTGCTCACAAATTTCGGCATCAAACCATCGTCAGCCATGGTCCAAAGAATCCGGGACTGGCCCAGCAACATCACCAGGATGACTGAACTGAGGCCTGCGATGGCACCTAGCTTTATGAGCGACGACATCCAACCGAGCCCGGCGTGATCCGCTGCGACCGCGATCGGATCCGGCACGTTCAAATCGTGGTATGACATTATGCCAGTCGCGACGCCGGAAACCAGAATGTAAAGGACCGTGCAGATCAACAACGAGCCGATGATGCCAATCGGCATGTCGCGCTGCGGATTTTTGGCTTCCTGCGCGGCCGTGCTAACCGCATCAAAACCGATATACGCAAAAAAAACAATTCCAGCGCCTTGCATGACCCCGCTCCAGCCGAACTGTCCGCGTACACCGGTGCTCGGCGGCATAAACGGATGCCAGTTAGCGGGGTTGACTGCGTGCGCCGCGCCGACAATGAACAACAGTACGACTGCCACCTTGATGATTACGATCACGTTGTTTGCGTTCGCAGATTCCTTAATGCCAATCACAAGCAGGAGCGTGACGATACCGATGATGATTACAGCTGGTAGATTGAAGATCGCCGCGACTTGCGTTCCGTCGGCCAGCATAATCAACGTGCCGCGTGCCGCCGACAGCTGGGCCGGGATATCAATGCCTATATCGTGCAAGAACGAGACGACATAGCCCGACCAGCCAATAGACACTGTCACTGCCCCGAGGGCATATTCCAAAATCAAGTCCCATCCGATGATCCACGCAAAAACTTCGCCGAGCGTGGCGTAGCCGTAGGTATACGCACTGCCGGCCATCGGCACCAGGGAGGCGAACTCGCTATAGCAGAGTGCCGCGAAGATCGACGCCACTCCGGCCAAAACGAACGATAAAACCACGGCTGGGCCCGCATTCTGCGCTGCGACGGTGCCCGTCAGCACGAAAATGCCCGTTCCGATGATGGCGCCGATGCCGAGCGCCGTCAGGTTCGTCGCTCCGAGCGCGCGTTTCAGCCGATGATCCGTCAGCGCATCAGACTGAAGCTGCGTGACGCTTTTTCGTCGAAGTAAGTTCATTAACGAAGTTTGTTTTGGTTGTGCTAGTCGGGATGGGCCGAGCAAGTCAAGCCAGCGGTGATCTTTTACTCCGAAATTTCCACAGAAAATACACGGGCACACCACTCAGCACGATAATCAACCCCGGCCAGGTGGTCGCCGTCTGATATGCGAACAGGACCACAAGAATGACGGTCGCGCCGACGACGTATAGAGCGGGCACGATTGGATAGCCGAATGCCCGGTAAGGTCGTTCCACGTCTGGCTGTTTTCGACGCAGCAAAAAGATGCCGATGATCGTCAGGATGTAAAAAATGAGCGCGGCCGAAATGACATAGTCGAGCAGATTGCCGTACAGGTTGCCGTAGCCGCTCACGGCACCGGTGGCGTCGGTCTTGACCGTGCGCGGCAGGACGAGCGCGCCGGCCCAGATGCCTTGAATGACCAAACCCCAGGCCGGCACATGGAATTTGTTCAGCTCGCTGACGGATCGAAAGAACAAGCCGTCGCGCGCCATCGCGTAATAGGCGCGCGCTCCTGCAAGAATAAGTCCGTTATTGCATCCGAAGGTTGAGACCATGATCGCCACAGCCATGATCGCCGCACCGGCACCGGGAAAAATTACGTTGGCTGTTTCCGACGCGACGCGATCGCTTGGCGCATTTTGGATAGACGCAAACGGAAGCGTCGCCAAATAAGCAACGTTCGCGAGCAGATAAAGTCCGATCACCAGAAACGTGCCAAACGCTAGCGAGAGCGGCACGTTTCGCCGCGGGTTGACAACCTCGCCTGCTGTGAACGTAATATTGTTCCAAGCGTCCGCCGAGAAAAGTGAATTCGTCTGCGCCACGCAGATGCCGACAAAGAGGCCGAACACAGTCGCAGCGGTCAAGCCCGCGCCGACATCCTGCAAATTTCCGCGCAGCGTCCAGAAGTGCTGGAAGTTTTCCGCGCCTGCGCCCGATCTCAACCCGACGATAATGCCGAGCACGATTAGCCCGATTAGCGCGCCAGTCTTCGCTGTAGTGAAGACATTTTGGATCAGCTTGCCTACTTCCAAGCCACGCGTGTTCGTATATGTTAGAAAACCGATCAGCGCTAATCCGACGAACTGCGCAGTGGAAAGCGACACCGCATACCCACCGAAACGGATCGGCGCGATCAAATAATTGCTCTCGGAAACCCAGGGAACAAGCACGCCCATGTAGCGTGCGAATCCAACTGCGACCGCCGCGATCGTGCCAGTCTGAATGACAAGGAAAAGCGTCCAGCCGTAAAGAAATCCCCACAATGGCGAAAAAGCTTCACGGAGATAGACATACTGCCCGCCAGCTTTTGGCATCATCGCCGCCAATTCGCCGTACGACAGCGCTGCCGTCAGCGTCAGCAACCCGGTGACGATCCACACTACGAGGAGCCATCCCGGCGAGCCGACCTGCCGGGCAATGATCGACGAGACAATGAAAATTCCCGAGCCGATCATCGAGCCAGCCACCAGCATGGTTGAGTCGAGCAAGCCGAGTCCTCTAACCAATTTCTGGTTAGCGACAGGGGTTTCAGTAATCGCGCTGGTCATTTGAGCCGCTTGGATTGGCGGAGAGTTAATCATCACTCGAGTGGGTCGTGCAATGCCAAAAAACAGCGGCTCTCAGGTTTTACAAAGACCCAGGCACTCGGACATCAAGACTTAAAAGCATTGCCGCTCCAGCCGAAGGGACCGATATCATCAAAGCTATCATCGCTGTCTCATTGCGAGACGCGATTAGGCTCAGCGTGCGGAGATCACTGCAAGGCGGCACATCTGGGGACGCCAGTGCTGCGGAAAGAGCGCGCGATCGACGGGGCTAAAGCATTCGCAAATCTGTCGATCCGACGTATGTTTGTTGTTCGCTTTTATGAAGGAACTGAACATAGAGAACCTGCGTATCGCCGTGGATGGTCAGGAGATTGTTCGCGGATTGACGCTCCGCGTGCCGCGGGGTGAGGTGCACGCGCTTATGGGCCCAAATGGCTCAGGAAAAAGCACACTGGCCAAAGTGTTGGCTGGTCACCCCGATTATCATGTGACCGCTGGCAAGGTGTTGATGGACGGAGAGAATCTCCTCGAACTTGAGCCGGATGAACGGGCGCGGCGCGGCCTGTTCATGGCCTTCCAGTATCCGAGCGAAATTCCAGGCGTGACGATCGCCAACTTTCTTCGTGCCGCGATGCAATCGCGTCTGCCGGAAGGCGAAGAACTCGAGGCCACCGATTATTACGCAAAGCTTTACGAAAAGATCGAGTTGCTCGGGATGGATCGTTCGTTCACTTCGCGTGCGGTCAACGAAGGTTTTTCCGGCGGCGAAAAGAAGCGCACCGAGATTCTGCAATTGGCGATGCTCGAGCCGAAATATGCCGTTCTCGATGAGACCGACAGCGGCTTGGACATTGACGCGCTCAAGACCGTGGCGCATGGAGTAAACTCATTGCGCGGCCCTGATCTTGGCATATTGTTAATTACGCACTATCAGCGCCTCCTGAACTACATCATTCCCGACCACGTCCATGTGATGGTGGCGGGGCGAATCGTTAGGAGCGGGCGGAAAGAACTCGCTCTCGAGCTCGAAGAGAGAGGTTACGATTGGGCGCGCGACGGGGCGATTGAACCAGCGTTTAGGTAAACAGGGTAAAATTTACAATGAAAACCGAAACTTCAGCAGTCAATATTGATCGAAGCAAAGGAGACTTCTTTTATCCGGAAGCTCACGTGCGCGATGCTGGCGCCGGCCTGAGCGAACGAACCGTTCGCTACATTTCGGACGTCAAAGAGGATCCGGATTGGGTGCGCGAATTCCGGCTCAGAGGGCTCAAGACGTTTTTGGAAAAGCCGCTCCCCACTCACTGGGCGAGCAAGGATCTCGAAGCAATCGACTTCGACAAAATCCGTTACTATCTTTCTCCCGGGACCGAGGCGAAACGCAGCTGGGATGAAGTGCCGGACGACATCAAGCGTACATTCGAGCGTCTTGGCATTCCCGAGCAGGAACGCAAATTTCTTGCCGGCGTAGAAGCGCAGTTCGACAGCGAGGCCGTCTATTCGAACATCAAGAAAGCGGTCGGCGAACAGGGCGTCATTTTCGTTGGCTCGACCGAAGGACTGAAGAATTATCCGGAAATTTTCCGGAAATGGTTCGGCAAAGTCATCCCGATCGCCGACAACAAATTCAGCGCGCTGAATTCCGCAGTGTTCAGCGGCGGCTCATTCATTTACGTCCCGCCCGGAGTGAAAGTGAAACACCCGCTGCAGGCTTACTTCCGCATAAACGCCGAAAACTTCGGACAGTTCGAGCGGACCCTGATCATTGCCGATGAAGGCTCGGAAGTGACTTACATGGAAGGCTGCACGGCGCCGAAATTCAACACTCCAACACTCCACAGCGCTGTCGTCGAACTCGTCGCTCTGAAAGGCGCAAAGATTCAGTACATCACGGTGCAGAACTGGGCTTCCAACGTTTTCAACCTCGTGACGAAACGCGGTCTGGCGCAGGAGAACGCTGAAGTAAAATGGATCGATTGCAACATCGGCTCGCGGCTCACGATGAAGTATCCCAGCGTCATCATGAAGGGTCGAAAAGCGCGAGGTGAAGTTCTTTCGATCGCCCTCGCCAATGACGGTCAGCATCAGGATACCGGTGCGAAAATGATTCACGCCGCCGATGAAACGACGAGCAACATTATCTCTAAATCAATTTCCATCGGCAAAGGTCGCGCTACTTACCGCGGCTTGGTCCATGTGCCGAAGCATCTGAAGCATTGCAAAAACAACACCGAATGCGACGCGCTTCTCATCAACGCGACGTCGCGAACCGACACATATCCGGCTATTACCGTGCGCGGCACCGGCAATGCCGTCCAACACGAAGCCAGTGTCAGCCAAGTGAGCGCGGAGCAAATTTTCTACATGCAACAGCGCGGTCTCAGTGAGGCGCAGGCGATGAGTTTGAGCGTTAACGGTTTCGTCAACGATCTCGTCCGCCAATTCCCCATGGAATACAGCGTCGAGCTGAAGCGGCTGATCGAGCTGGAGATGGAAGGCTCGGTCGGATAGCTTTCTTCCCTGGCGAATTGTTTCTGTAGCGGCGGTTTACGACCGTCGCTTGGCTAGAAGGTCAACATGTCCTTAGTCATACATCAAGAAGAGGCGGCACCGATTCTCTCCGGGCTGGCCGAGTTACGCGAACTTCCCGAATGGTTTCGCGATCGGCAACGCGCGGCTTGGAAACAATTCGAGTCATTGCCGAACCCCACACGAAAAGATCAGACCTGGCGATTTTCCAACGTTGGTCTTCTCGATCTGGCGAAGTTCAAAGTCGGCGGGACATTAACTGAAGAAGAGCGCGACGCGATTCTGGAGCGATCTCGTGGGTTGGATGAAGTTGCGGGCCGCATGGTCTTTGCCGGCGACCAGCTCATAGAGCGCGATGTCATTTCGGATCAACTGAAAAAGCGCGGTGTGATCTTTCAATCGCTCGAGCGCGCTATGGTCGAGCACGCCGATTTGTTCCGGAAACACTTCATGTCACAACCGGCAACTCTAGGCTCAGCCAGGTTCGCCGCGCTGCATCAAGCGCTGGTTTCGTCAGGAACGTTTCTTTATGTGCCACACGGCGTCGAGATCGAGTTGCCAGTCGAAATTTTCCATTGGCTCAATGGCGAGAACGCTTCGGTGTTTCCACACTTGCTCCTGGTCACGGACGAACTCGCGAAAGTGACCGTGATCGAGCATTTCTGCTCGCTGGATCCACAATCGCCGGGCTTTGCTTGTGGCGTGAACGATCTGGTCGCTGGCCCCGGCGCGAAAGTGACCTACGTGTGTGCGCAAAATTGGGCAGAGAATGTCGTGGCGTTGCAAATGAACACAACCACGGTTGATCACGATGCGTCGGCCATGAGTCTGAATTTGCATATTGGTTCGCGATATTCGCGCTTCGAAAGTCTGAGCCGGCTCAGCGGCGAAGGCGGGCGCAGCGATTTGCTTGCTGTCGCTGTGGCCAAACACCAGCAGGAATTCGATGCGCGCACATTGCAGGATCACATCTCGCCTCACACCGCCAGCGATCTCCTTTACAAAAATGCGCTCGACGACCGCGCTCGTACCATTTTCGGCGGTCTGATCCGGGTGGAACCGCACGCCCACTTCACTGACGCGTATCAAAAAGTTCGCAACCTCCTCCTGAGCGATGACGCAGAAGCGAACTCAATGCCCGGACTGGAAATTCTCGCCGACAACGTGCGTTGCACCCACGGCGCAACGTCCGGTCAGATCGATGAGGACGAACTATTCTATTTGCACGCGCGCGGCATTCCCACAAAAATCGCCCAGCGCCTCATCGTCACCGGCTTTTTGGACGAAGCAATACAGCGTCTCAATCATCCGGCGATCTCATCGCATTTGCAGCGACTGATCGAAGAAAAATTCGCTGCTTGATGTGCGAATCTGTCAGCTTTTCGACAGCCAGCCGATTATTTCTCCGTTTCCTGTAGCAGCTTCACCAACTCATCTTTCCACAAGCTAGCGATGGTGTGGCTGCCGTGGCCGCGCGTTTTGTCGCTCAACGGAATTACCATAGCGCGGCCATGCGGGACGCGCTTGATCTCGTGCTCGAGGATCCCGAGCTCTGGCGGGTTGATTAGATCATCGGCAGAATTGATTGCCAAAAGCGGAGCGCGGATTTTTTCAAGACCGGGACCGGGATCGTAATCATGTGAAGCTTCGACCGCGTAAAGCACATCGTTCGCGTCGTCGGCTTTCACGATCCCGTCAACAAACTTGTCGAGAACCTCATCCGTTTTCGCGAGTGTGGGCGCGTCCTTCTGACGCAACACAGGATTGCTGCTCATGAACCAGAGCATTTCCGCTGCGGCGCGCAGACTCGGTGGCTGGGTTTTGTACTCGCCACCGTTCCATGCTGGATCGTTGCGGATCGCGTCGATGACGATGCGACGCCATCCGCGGTTGCGCCCGGAAATCTGAGTCGGCAAAGACGCCAGCGGCATAAGTGCGTCCATAAAATCGGGATATAGCTCGCCCCACAGCCACGTATGCATTCCGCCCATCGATGTTCCCATCACAAGGCGCGCGTGATTGACGCCGAGCCCTTCCGTGAGCAGCCGATACTGCGCTTCGATCATGTCGCGATAACCGTAGCGCGGGAATTTCGCGTGCATGCCGTCGCTGGGCTTGCTCGATTTGCCGTGGCCAATTCCATCTGGCAGCACGATGAAAAATTTCGTTGCATCGAGGGGCTGATCTTTGCCGAATAGTTCGCCGGCGAATTCCGGGCGAATGAATTGCGCGCCGCTGCCGGTCGTTCCGTGCATGACGAGAACTGCGTTCGTCGTTTTGCCTTGCGCATCTGTCTCAGGCTTTCCGAGCGTCCGATAATGAATACGCAACTCCGGCAAAGTCTCACCAGATTGAAATTTGAAATCGCGAATCGTGTAATCGCCTTCAGTCGGTGTCGGGTAATCCGCCGCGGACACGAACCCCGCGACCAAGACAGACGAAAAGAATGTGAAGATTCGGATTATTGGCTTCATGTTAGACCTCATCTTTAGACGACCGTGTCATGTTGAGCGAAGCGAAACATCTCTGATTTAGCCCCATGAGGAGCGGTCCAGAAATGATCTGAGATTCTTCGCTTGGCTCAGAATGACATGATGACGGGGCGTGTTAGCGGTTTCGCTGGCGCTCGGCTTGTATTCGTTTGAGCAGCTCGGTGTGGGTTCGTTCAAGCTCGTTAGCAAATTTCACGGTTGCTTGTAGAGCGTCCGGATATATCTCGAATCGCTTTCGCAATTTCTTCGTGGCCGGATCGTAAAAGAACGAAATGTCCTGGTCGAGATTCGGCACGATCAGCTCATCGCTTAATTTTTGGTACCAAGCAATGCGGCCCAGTCCCCAGCGGATAACGGATTCGTCGTTGCGCACCGCCATGAGCGTCTGCACGTCAAGCAGCTGGACGCCTCCGGATTGCAGCACCGTAGCCCAGTCAGTTGGGCTGTAGTCGGTCGTAAAAACAAACGGACGCAGCGGCGGCATCTCTCCAGCATCGAGCGCGTGCTGAAACTCCGCGGCTGTCCGTTCCTCGTTCGCGCGGTTAGTTTTTCCGCTCGCGATGCCTTCGCGCAATTGCTGCTCGAGCGAAGCCAGGATCTGATCGCGCCGTTCTGCGTCCTGCAGGTGCTGCTGATAACTATTGAGCCAAAACGCGGCATAAACGCCAACGAACACCAAAATCAATTCGGCGATCCAACGGCCAAAGCGCGAGAAACGCGAACGTTTTTCAGTTGTTTGACTCATGATTTACGGGGAAAATTGAATCAATGAGACAATCGTGGGCAGTCAACGATTTGATTAGGTTCGTGGTGAATTCCGTGCGAACGGCGCCTGCGGATGATGCGCCTTTCCATCACTTGAGATTCGAGCGCGTGTTTCCCGACGATTTTTACGGGGAGATGTTGGAAGCCATGCCTGTCGCGGAGGATTACCGGGCAATGTCTGGCAAAAGCAAAATGGGCAGCAGCAGACCTGATGGAAAACCCACTCGCGCTAAGATCGATCTTTTTCCCGAATACATTCGTCATTTGCCTCCCCAGAAGCGCGCGGTGTGGGATGTCGCCGGTCGCGTCCTTCGCTCGAAAGAAGTGGAGTCGGCGTTCGTGCAGCGGCTCGCTCCGGGCTTGCAGCGCCGGTTCGGAGGGAACTTTCAGAAGGTGCAAATGTATCCAGTGCCGATCCTGACTCGCGACATTCCGGGCTACCGCATCTTCAAACACACCGACAGCCTGTGGAAAGGCATCACAGTGCAATTTTATCTACCGCCAGACAACTCGACGCCGCATATCGGGACGATTTTTCACGAGGTACTTCCCACCGGCAGAAAGCCGAAGAAAGCACAGATGCCATTCTCGCCGAACACCGGCTACGCATTCGCGGTCGCTGATAACACATGGCATTCGGCAGATCCGGTCGGACCGGAGGTGAAAACGCGGGACAGCATTCTGCTAACCTATTTCGTCGATGCGGGGTCTTGGCGGTTTTTGCGCAATCGCGGCCGCCGAATTGGAAACCTGCTGCTCAACGAGTTGCGCAATTTGAAGCACAACTGATCCAGCAGTAGACCGCTTCGTCGTCAACGCGGCAATGGTTGCTCCATATTCGCAAGCGCATACGCGACGACTGCGATAACAGCGGAATTTTCCGCAAGTTCCTTCGGAGCGATCTTGTCC
>WNGO01000468.1_pt1 | contig 52939 bp, 46 predicted proteins | sample 5400511 | NCBI WGS metagenome assembly WNGO01 (sample SAMN13153380, study PRJNA577476) | soil metagenome | isolation source: 20 cm soil or saprolite under Garry oak tree replicate 2 | place: USA:California | collected 2016-06-15 | reverse complement strand
GGAGCGTAAACGACAGCGTGACGGGAGTGGTCGTCTGGCCCGTGACGTCAAAGCGGCCGCCGTTCGTAAGGTCGGTCGCGGCGACCGTCTTGTTCACGCCCGGGAACACGTTCCCGAAGCTCAACTGCTGGGCGCCAACCACGTTGATCGGCGTCTGCACGTTTGCCGTCGCCGTGATATTGGCATTGTTTGCCTGGGCCTGGAGCGCCGTGCCCGTCAGGACGAGTGCGGCTACAACCAGGGACAGCTTCGTGATGCTGCGCATTTCGTTACTCCTGTTTTGGTGTCGAGCTTTTAGTCAGCTGGAGTGCCATTCGGCTCCTCCATCCTTCCGGAGGGTCGCCAAAGCAAAGCTTATGCCAGACGCCAATTTCTTGGGCGGTGTCAAATTGTTTGACGAAATGGCCTGAAAACGCGGAAGCCAAAATAGGACATTGACTTAGCTAACGCAATAGAGGCAGCCATGTCGTAATAGTTGACGGTTGGACGGCATGACGGAGCACGACAGAATCGTACAACTGACGATAAAATAACGTCTTAGTTCGTTACAATTCGTGGGCACACACCCTGCCCTAGTGAGTGGCGGAGATCAATCCGGTACTCACACAGGGAGCACGCAATGCGGTGCGGTCTAATGGCGGTTCTGGTGGTTGGCGCGCTGGCAGTGGTGGGGCGGAGTGCAGAAGCCCAAGCTCGTGGCACCCTGCAAGCCACCGCAACCGTGGTCGACACACGGCAGGGCTTCGAGGCGCTGTCTCTGGTCCGGCAGTCAGTTACGGATTCCAGAATCGAGAGCTCGCATACTGTCGCGACAGTAGCTCAAGTCTCCCGGGCGTGGGCCGCAACCGATCCGCGCACTCTGGTGGTGACCGTCGATTATTCGAGGAACTAGCTACAGCCCGAGCCGCTGGCGCAGCGCCGGCGGCATCAACGCAATGCCTCAGCCCTGCACGATGCACCGAGATCACTGCGCCGTCGGCGTTGAATACCTGGACGCGCCGCGAGGTCGTCGCGCATCGTGTACCGATGGACAATCTCGCCCACGCCCTGGTTGGTGCCGTGATCGGCCGCGCCGTGGCCGATCGTCATGTGCCGCGCGCCGGCGTGATCGGCGTCGTGGCCGCCAACGCGCCCGACTGGACCGAACTGTTCATCGGGCTTCCGGGAACGAGGGCCGATTATCTGGTTCTGCATCGCGGCATCACGCATTCCCTCGCCGCCGCGTGCATCGAGATCGTCGCGCTCACCCTCCTGGTGGGCGGCGGCTGGCGTCTGCTGCGACCCCGTACGGCGCCGCCGTGGCACTGGCTGGCCGCCTGCATTGGGGGGGCGTTGCTGAGCCACCTCTATCTGGATTGGCAGGGCTCCTATGGGTGGCGCCCGTTTCTTCCCTGGAGTGGGACGTGGTATTACCTCGACTGGGTAGCGGTTGTCGATCCCTTCTTCTGGCTCGTCCCCCTGGTCGCCCTCGCGTGGGGTGCCGAGCGCCACTGGATACCGCTCGCGGGAGCGCTGGTGGTAGGCGGCACGTTCACGTTCTTTGTGCTGCGCGCTGGGGATATCGTCGCGCCCTGGGTGCTCGTGGTTTATGGGATGGTATGCCTCGTCGCGGCGGTTGGATGGATGCGCTACTGGTTCGGACCGGTGGGCCGGCAACGCGCGGCAGCGTTTGCCTTGTTGCTGCTGGCGCTCTACGCCGGTGCGCAAGGTATCGCGGGCGCCCAGCGCAAAGCCGAGATCCGTCGGACGGCGCAGCAGCGGTTTGGCACCGCGGCGTCGTGGGCGGCGCTCACCAACGTCGGACAACCGTTTACCTGGGAAGCGGTGTATGCCGGTGTCGATACGGTCGCGGGAGACGACTGGCGATTGCCGCGGAACCTGCGGAGTCCCGCCGTCGCACGCGCGCTGCGCGAGACGCGCGAGGGGCGCGCCATGGCACAGTTCGCCCGGTTTCTGGTAGCCGAGGTCGACAGCAACACGATCTACCTGCTGGACGCGCGCTACGCGCGCGCGGCGCGTGCCGGGTGGGCGGTGGTGCGGATTACGAAGGAGTGACGTCTTTGAACGTCAGTCCCGAGCCGCGCCGGTCCTTCAGTGTGCGGCGTTGGCGGAGTGACCGGCGCTCGACCTGGCCGCGTCGTGGGGCGAGTCCACGCCGATCCACCAGCACGTGCTCGTCACGGGTTCGCCGTTCCGCGATCCGGCGATCCAGCCCGGAGCGGCGTTCCGGCCGGACGCGCCGCTCGAGGCGGTGACGCTGATCGGTCATAGACCCAATCTGCGACGTGCGCGTGATTCGTGCCAGCCGAACCGACTGGCTACATTTCTCGGCCGTGCAGACGCCCGATCGACGTTCTCCGACCACTGTGATGCCCGTCACTACGGCACCGCAACAGACACCGCCGGCCGGCCTGCTCGACGACGCGCTGCGCGCGTTGGAGCCGGCGTTCCGGTTGGACAATCTGGTGGCGCTGTCGTCGGAGCGCGCGCTGTATCACGCGTGGGATCGCGTGCTGAAGCGCCACGTGGCGATCCGCGTCCACCTCGCCGCCGAGGCGCCGGGCCGCGCGTGGTTCATGCGCGAAACCGAGACGCTCGCGGCCCTCGACCATCCGGCGATCCGACACGTCTATGCCGCCGGCGAGGTCGCGACGTTCGCGTACCGGACGGCCAACTGGGTCGAGGGCGAAAGTCTGGCGGACGCGCTGCGGCGCGGGCCTCGCCCGATCCCGCAGTCGATGTCGCTGATCCGCGATCTGCTCTCGGCGCTCGAGCACGCTCACGCGCGCGGCATCATCATGCGCCGCATCGTGCCATCGACGCTGATGATCAATACCGGCGGCCAAGGCGTCATCACCGACCTGCGGTACTCCAACTGGTGCCTGCCCTATCTGGCGCCGCTGCAGCCGGACGACGCCAATGCGGCGTACATGGCGCCGGAAGTGCGCGCCGGTGAAGCGGGCGAGCCGTCGAGCGACGTGTACACCGTCACGGCAAACATCTACGCGGCCCTGACCGGTCTCGCGCCGGATGTCGACACGGCGAAGATCATTCCACCGACGCAGCTGCGGCAGGCGATTCCCGCGGCGGTCGAGCGCGTCATCACACGCGGGCTGTCACGCGTGCCCAAGGACCGCTACTACACGGCGACCGAAATGCTGGAAGACTTCGTGAGCGACGCGGGCACCTTCCAGGTCCCGGCGGCCGCGCCCCTCATGACGGAGTCGGGGTTCGAGCGGCGCCTGCGCCGCGCGCTGGGCGACGATTACGAGCTGCTGGAAGAAATCGGCGCGGGAGGATTTGGCCGCGTGTATCGCGCCCGCGACCTGGCGTTGGAGCGTGACGTCGCGATCAAAGTCCTGCATCCCGCATTGATCACGGATCCCGGCGTGATGGAGCGCTTCCGGCGCGAGGCGCAGCTCGCGGCCCGGCTGCGCCATCCGAACATCGTCGCGATTCTCGACATTATGGGGCGCGCCGGACTCACCTGGTACACCATGGAGTACGTCCCCGGCTCCAACCTCGCGCAGGTGATTCACCGCCACGGCCCGTTCTCGCTCGACCAGGCGGAGCGATTGCTCACGGAGGGCCTATCGGCACTCGAGCACGCGCACAGCGTGGGGCTGATTCACCGCGACTTGAAGCCGGAAAACATGCTGATCGAGCCCGACGGCCGGCTGCGCATCACCGATTTCGGGTTGGCGCTGGCGTTGCGGGGCGGCGCGCGCTTCGGTGGGGCGACATCCCGCAGCGGGACACCGCAATTCGCCGCGCCGGAACAGCTGCTGGGGGAGCGGGTCGACCAACGAGCCGACCTGTACTCCCTCGCCGCCGTCGCCTATTTCGCGTTGCTGGGCAGGCCGCCGTTCAGCGGGAAGACGCCCGAGCAGATTCTCGCGCGGCAGGCGATCGACGACGTGCCGCCGCTTGCCGCCGAGCGTCGCGACGTTCCGCGCGAGCTCGAGGACGTGCTGAAGCGGGCGTTGCGCAGCGATCCGGCCGAGCGGTTTCACTCCGCCAGCGCATTTCACGCCGCCGTGCGAGGTGCCCTCGGGGGATTCCTCCGGAGGCTCGCGGCGCTGTTTCGACCAGAGAGCTAGACCTCACCCCCCGGCCCCCTCTCCGCTTCGCGGAGAGGGGGAGCGATAAGAGAGATCCTCGAGCAATTTCCTCAGCTTTTCCTCCGATACTCCATCATTCCGGAATCGGATGACAAGTAATCCCTTTCAGCTCCAGATGCGCTGTCCGGGCAACGTCGTAATCCACGTGCTCGGGATCGGTATGTCCTACCCCATCGAGTTCGATCACCAACTTCAACTCACGACAATAGAAATCCACGATGAAGCCGTCGATGACGTGCTGGCGACGGAACTTATACCCAAGCATTCGCCTGTTCCGAAGCAGCTCCCACACTTTTCGTTCTGCGATAGTCAATTCACGTCGGAGTTCCCTGGCCAGAAGCAGTTTGATCGGAGCGATGCGTTTGGGCGTCAGGCGCATTCGGCCATTGTGGAGTGGCGATATCAACTATCGTTCCCCCTCTCCACAACGTGGAGAGGGGGTCAGGGGGTGAGGTTTACCGCCAACGGAAGATTCGTAGTGCGATCACGAAGCTGACGGCGCCCCAGGCTACCACGATGGCCAGCGGGGCGCCCAGCGTCGGCAGCGCGGCGCCGTCGATCATCACCGCACGCAGCGCGTCGTTGAGCGCCGTGAGCGGCAGCGCTTTGACGAACGGAATCATCGCGTCGGGGAAACGGGCGTACGAGAAGAACGTCCCCGACAGAATCCACATCGGCAGCATCACGAGGTTCATCAACCCTGAGACGCCCTCGATCGTGCGCGCCCGGCTCGCGACCAGCAGGCCCAACCCCGCGAACGCAAACGCCCCCAGGATCGTGATCCCCGCCAGGGTCACGAACGAGCCGCGCACGGCGACGCCGAACAACAGCCACCCGAACCCCACCAGCGCCACGACCTCGAGAATCAGAAAGACGAGCCGCGACAGGATGAAGCTGAGCAGGTAGTGGCTGCGCCGCATCGGCGTCGCCATGTAGCGCTTGAGCAGCTTCTTCTGGCGCGCCTGCACCACCGAGAAGCCGACCCCCCAGATCCCGCTGCCCAGCAGGTTCATGCCCAGGAGCCCGGGGATCAGGAAGTCGATGTAGCGTGATCCCGGTGCGACGACGCGGTCGTCGCGCACGACGGCGCGATCCCTGCGCCCCCGCGCGCGCTGCACGACGTCGTCGACTTCGAGGCGCGCGAGCCGGCTGTCGGTGCGGGTCGAATCGTAGCGGTACACCAGCGAATCGCCCGCCACCACGAGCAGCGCGACGCGGCCGGTGCGCAGCCGCAGGCGCGCCGTCGCCGTATCGAGCACGGCGGCAATCAGTCGCGGGGACGAATCGAGGGTCGCCGCGAGTGCGCTGTCGCCGGGCCCTCGTGCCACGCCGACCTGGAGCTCTCCCGGCCCGGTATTGCGGAACGCGAGGCCCAGCGCGAACGCGAGCACGATGGGAAAGCCGAAGACCCAGAACACCGCTTCCGGCTCGCGGTAAAACTCGCGCATCCGCGCGAGTGCCAGCTGGAACATCGGATGCTCACGTATCACGGAGCTGCCGTCCGGTGAGCGCGACGAAGACGTCGTCGAGCGTCGCGTGATGCGTCGTCAGCAGCGACAGCTCGAGCTGGCGTTGCTGCAACAGGGCGAGCAGCGCGGGCAGGGTGCGATGCAGCTCGGTGACGGTCAATGCGAGCCCGCCCGCGCCGGAACGCACCGCAGTCACGCCGCCCAAGTGCTGCAGCCGGTCGATCAGGTCGTCGGGCGTTCCTTCGCTGACCGCGAACTCGACGACGTGCTCCGCGCCGAGCGTGGCGATCAGCTCGCGCGGCGTGCCGAGCGCGATGATTTTGCCGTGATCCATGATCGCGACGCGGTCGCACAGCCGCTCGGCTTCCTCCATGTAATGCGTCGTGAGCAGCACGGTGCCGCCCGCGGCGCGGAAGCGCCGGATGATTTCCCATAGCTGGCGCCGCGACTGCGGGTCGAGGCCGGTCGTCGGCTCGTCGAGGAACAACAGCTCGGGCTTGCTCACCAGGGCGCAGGCCACGGCCAGGCGCTGCTTCTGCCCGCCGGAGAGCGTCACGACCCGCGCGTGGCGCTTCTCCTCGAGCTCGACCAGCGCGAGCACTTCATCCACCGTATGGGACTGTTGGTAAAACGAGCGAAACAGGGAGAGCGTCTCCCTGACCGTGAGTTTGTCGGCGAGCTGGGTTTCTTGCAGCTGAATGCCGAGCCGTTCGCGCAGTGCCCGCCCCTCCGCGCCGTCGCGCCACGGTGTGCCCAGGATCTCGACGGCGCCGCTGTCGGGCGGCGTGAGGCCCTCGAGGATTTCGATGGTCGTCGTCTTCCCCGCCCCGTTCGGGCCGAGCAGCCCGAAGCACTCGCCGGCGCCGACCGTGAGATCGAGGCCGGCGACCGCCACGACGTCCCCGAAGCGCTTGGTCAGCGCGCGACAGCTGATCGCTACGATCGTGTTTTCTCTTTGTCTTTGTCTTTGTCTTTTTCGGGCGACGCTTCGTGGGCCGACTTGAGCGCCTGATCCAGCTGCATCGTCATGCTGTTCACGCCATCCGCCAGCGCGCGCACCTTCATGTTGATCCCCGTCCCCGCCCGGCCCGCGACGATGGCGAGCGAGCCGGCGACGTCGGGCAGCGTGCCCAGATTCGCGGTGAGCGCGCGCTGCCGCATGTGGGACAGCTCGCGCGCGATGGTGCCGCAGATGCCGTTGATGATCTTGGGGTTCGCGGCCCGGTTGGATTCGAGCTCCGCGACCAGCTTCTTCACGTGATCCACGGTCCGCACGTACTGCTGCAGCTCTTCGATGCGGCGGATCTGATTCGCCGATTGCTTTATCGTAGCAGCGCCTCGGTGCGTGCGTGCCCGTCGACCAGCGACAGCGGCGAAATGCCGAGCAGCACGCTGAGTGTGGGGGCGATGTCCACGGTATTCATCCGCCCCGCGTACGAGCCGCGCCGCACGCCCCGGCCCCAGAAGATGATCGGCACGTGCGCATCGTCGTCGGAAGGCTGCCCGTGCATCGCGATCGGCAGATTGGGAATGTCCCACACCGACCCGGGCTGCAACGTAACCGTGAGGACCACGCCGGCGTCGGGCGGCAGCTGATGCAGCCAGCGCCGGGCCACCGGGTCTGACGCCGTGTCGGCACGCCACAGGTCGGCGGGCTTGATCACGCGCGCGACGCCCTGGATGCGCAGGATGCGGGCGGTGACGGCGTCGAGAATGCTATCGGTCTTCACGCCGGTGGCCGCGAACCGGCCGTTGTCGTGCAGGAACAGCATGCCGGTGTCGAATTCCAGCCACTCGCGCGGCGGGGCGCCCCCCCCCCCCGCGGCTGCAGCCGAACGATCGAGATCGCGATTGACCGCGGTGATCAGCGTGTCGAGCAGCACGCGGTACGCCGCGCCGCCGATCTTCGCCCGCGTCCGCTCCGGGAATGACGTCACGCCGTGGTCAGCCGTCAGCACGACGATGACGTTGTCGCGTCCAACACGGTCGGTCACGCGCTTCAGGAACCAGCTCAGATAGCGGTCGAGCCGCAGCACCTGGTCGTGGATTTCGCGGGAGTCGGGGCCGAATGCATGTCCGACGGCGTCGGTGGTCGACAGACTGACCGCCAGGAGGTCCGTGCCTCGGCGGCCGAGACGCAGCGCTTCGAAGCCCTCGAGCGCGAACAGCAGGGTCAGCGAATCCATCGCGGGCACGCCGGCGACCGCCGCGGCCGCCAGCGTGCTGTCGGCGGGGAGACGATGCGGAAACACGACGTCACGCCCGAGATTCTCCCACGGCGCGTTGTCTTCCTCCTTGTAGGAGCTGTCGGGCAGCAACAGCGTCCACACGGTATTCGCCGCCTTGAACGGCAGACGCCGGGCGTTGAACGCCAGCACCCACGTGGGCAGCGAGTCGGCGTAATACCGGCTCGTCGTAAACAGCCCCGACTGATACCAGAAGACTTGTTCTTTCGATTGGCCGATGGGGAGAATCGCCCCGCGGTCCTTGCGGCTCACCGAAAGCGCCCGCGCGGTCGGATCGACGGCCTTGAGCCAGTCGAACAGCTCCGTACCACGGAAGCGTCGCGGCGACGCTCCGGGACCCGTCGTACCGATCAGCGGCGCGGTCGAGTCCAGTACGCCCTCGAGGTTTCGGATGATGCCGGTATGCGCCGGCCACATCCCGGAGAGAATCGTCGCATGCCCCGGCGCCGTCTCCGTCACGGCGTGGTCCTGGTACCCGTCGGTGAAAAACGCGCCTTCGTTCATGAGCTGGCCCAGCCCACCGGTGAGCTGGGTCTTCCAGCGCGTGAAGTAGTCGGGACGCAACTGATCGACGGTGATGACGAGGACCAGCTTGGGTCGCGGCGGAGGCGACAGCGTCCCATTGAGAGACGCCAGGAATGCGGCGTAGACGGCGAGTGTCATGGCCAGAAAGTAGCGGCGGTCAGGCCGTTGCCGCCACCGGCTGATCGGGCCGCTCGCGGAATGCCATGCGGCCAGCCACGGCCACGACCACCGCGGCAATCAGGAAGGGGACGCCGTGGCCAAACTGGTCGAATACGAAGGTCGCGCCCACCGGGCCGACGATGCTGGCGATGCCGCGCAGCGTCTGTTGCGCCCCCATGACCAGCCCCAGCTCATGGCGGGGCACGCGCTGGCTGACGAGCGATGTGGACGCGGGAAACAGCAGCGCGGTACCCACGGGAACAAGCGTCAGAAAGAGAATGAAGACGACGATCGCGGCGGACGGCGCGAGAATCGCCGCCGGCAACGGCATCAGGGCGAGACCCAAAAACAGCGAGATCGTCCCCATCTGCATGGTGCGGATTTCCCCGAAGCGGTGGTTGAACCATCCCACCAGCCCAAAGCGCATGAGCACGCCGACGACACCGAAGATCGTGAAGAAATAGCCGATCGTCTCCTCGGTTACGCCGTAGACGTCCTTGAAGTACAACGCCATCACCCCGATGACGACGTTGAGCGCCAGCATGCCGACGACGTAGATCCAAATTACGCGATGCGCCGACGCCGACGGATGCTCGACGATTTCCCACAGCGCTTGCTTGATGGTGCGGCCCGGTGGCAGCTGTTGGCCGCTCGGCGTGTGCGTATGGGCGACGCGGGATTCGGGGAGCCATTTCCACGCGAAAACCACGCAGAGCAACATGAGGGCCGCGGCCACCATCCCCGGGACTTCCGTTCCGAAGCTGCGCGCGACGGAGCCGATCACCGGCCCGATGAGGACGCCGGCGCTGGTCGCGGCGGAAATCCAGCCGAGCGCCTTCGCGCGTTCCGCCGGCGCCATGGTGTCGGCGACATAGGCCTGCGCGACGCCGGTGGTACCTCCACCAAGGCCCTGGACCAGGCGGGACGCGAACAGCATCCACAGGCTCGTCGCGAACCCGAACACGAGGTAGGCGATCGCGGACCCCGCCAGGCCGATCAGCATCGCGGGTCGCCGGCCGTAACGGTCGGAGAATTTCCCCCAGACCGGTGAGGAGATGAGCTGCGCGACGGCGAACGCGGAGATCAGCCATCCCACCATCCATTCCGGCGCGTGCATCCGCGTCGCGTAGAACGGCATGAGCGGCGCGACGAGCATCAGGCCCAGCATGTCGACGAAGCAGACCGCCATGAGCACGGAGAGCCGCTTCATCGTCTCGCTCCCACACCGAGCACCAGGGCGCTCACCAGCATCAGGACGACGCCGAATGCCGCGGCGACGCCGGTCTCGGCGAGCCGTAGGCTGGAAAGGATTTCGATGGACACGGGCCGCGTTTCATACGTGTAGAGCACGATGGACGCCACGATGTCGCCGAGCGCCGCCACGAACGCCAGGCTGGCGCCGGCGGCGAGCCCGGGCCGCAGCTGTGGCAGCGTGACGCGCGCCAGCGTGCGCCAGCGACCCGCGCCGAGACTCGCCGCCGCTTCCTCGAGCGACGGATCGAGCTGGCGATAGGAGGCGAGGATCCCGCGGCCGGTGAGCGGCAATGCCCGCACGAGATATGCGAGCGGCAGGATGACCGCCGTGCCCACCAGTACGAAGCGCAGCTGCAGCGGTGCGTTCACGCTGAACGTGATCGCGAGCGCGATCGCGAAGACGGTGCCGGGCAATGCCCACGGCAGCGCGAGCAAGCCTTCGATGACGCGCCGCAACGCGACGCGCTTCCGCACCACCAGCCAACCGCCCGCCAGTGCCAGGACGACCGCGACGGCCGTGCTGGCCGCCGCCATCCACAGCGAATTGAGCATGGGACGCAGGCGCTCGGCCTCCGAGAAGAGCCGCCGGTAATTCTCGAAATTGATCACGGGGGGCAGGATCTCGGTCGTCCAGGCGCCGTACGGCACGAGCGACACGAGCGCGAGGGTGAGATGGGGCAGCAGCAACAGGATCGCCAAACCCCATCCCGCCACGGTCGCGAGCCGGCGCACGCCGGCGCGCCGGATCGGCCGCGGGCGCGGCGCAATGCCCTTCCCGAGCGCCACGAGGATGTCGTCACCCTCGGTGCCGCGCAGGATCGCGAGTCCCGCCACGGCGATGACCGCCAGCGCCACCGTTTCGACCATGGCGAGCGGGAGATCGCCGTTCAGCTTGGTCGCCACGATCTGCGTGGTCATGACGCGAAATCCACCACCGAAGATGTAGGGCGCGCTGAACGATCCGAGCGCGGTCATGAACGTCAGCATCGCGGCGCCGACCAGCGACGGACGAAGCAGCGGAATGATCACGCGCCACACCGTCGCCCGAGTGGAGGCGCCCAACGCCTGCGCCGCTTCAAGCATCGAGACATCAAGCTTGGCGAGACCGGCGCGGGTGAAGAGGTAGAAGTAGACATACATCGAGTACGCGTGGACGAGCAGGATGGCCCCCGCCCCTTGCAGCCGCCACGGCGCGTGCTCGAGATGCAGCGCCGCCTGAATGGCGCGCGCGATGAATCCCGACTCCCCGTACAGAAACAGGAACGCGATCACGCCGACGAGCGGCGGCAGGACGACCGGCAGGGCGATCAGCGCGCCCAGCGTCTTGCGCCCCGGAAAGTCAAACCACTCGAACAGGAACGCGAGGGGGATACCGATGGCGGCCGCGAGCACGACACTCAGCAGCGAAATCCAGATGCTCGCCCACAATGCCGCCCACTCGCCCGGCCGCGTCAGGAATGCCCGCACCGCGGTCCAGTCCGCGGCGTCGGCCGCGACGATGAGAATCGGGTAGATCACCACCCAGGCAAGCAGCAGCGCCAGGCCCACAGCCAGCAGGTCCGTTCTCCGCAGATTCCGGATCACAACGCGATCACCCGCGTGGCTTCGACATAGACCCGCTCGCCGACCCGGGCGGCGTCCGGCTCCGCCAGAACCTCGAAGCGGTTCTTGTCGTCCCCTTCGACGAGGAAGAACGCGCCGGCACCCGTGTAGCGCCGTTCCCGCACGACGCCGGGAAGCCCGGCACCGGCAAATCGCAGACGCTCCGGGCGCACCACGACGACCGTACCGTCACGCGCACCCAGCGCCCGCGCCGCAGTGCCACGAAACACGTTGGCGCGCCCCACGAACGTCGCGACGAACAGGTTCTGCGGCCGCTCGTACAGCTCTTCGGGCGTGCCCGTCTGCTCGAGGCGCCCGTTGTTGAGCACCGCGATCCGGTCGCCGAGATCGAATGCTTCCTCCTGCTCGTGCGTCACGAAGACCGTAGTAATCCCGACTCGCTTGATGACCTGGCGCAGCTCGCGGCGCGTCCGTTCGCGCAGCGCCGGATCGAGGTTCGAGAGCGGCTCATCGAGCAACAGCACGCGCGGCTCGGGGGCGAGCGCGCGCGCCAGCGCGACGCGCTGCTGCTGCCCGCCGGATAGCTCGTGTACCTTGCGTCGCTCGTAGCCCGCCAGATCGACGAGCGCGAGCGCTGCAGGGATTTTTTGCTTTACCCCTCCCTCGTCCCCCTGCCCCCTTCCCCATAGTCCAAAGCCGACGTTCTGACCCACATCGAGATGCGGGAAGAGCGCATAATGTTGAAACACCATCCCGAAGCGCCGCCGAGCGGCGGGCACGGCCGTCACCTCTTCGTTCGCGACCGTAATGCGCCCGTCATCGGCCGTCTCGAAGCCCGCCAGAAGCCGGAGCATCGTCGTCTTGCCACTGCCTGACGGTCCCAGCAACGCGAGGATTTCGCCGCGCGCGATGTCGAGCGTGATCGGCCCGACCGTCACGTCACTGCGCCAGCGCTTTTCGATCGCCTGGATTTGGAGAAACGCGGTCAACGCCTGGCTCCCGTGCCGCGCACGTGCTCATCCCACCAGCGCATCCACTCGGGCCCGTGCGCGGCCAGGAGATTCCAGTCGACGTCGGCGACGACCATGCGCCGGCGTACGTCACGCACCCACGCCGGGAGTGAATCGGAGGGGAGGTCGAGCCGCGCCGGGACACGATAGACTTCGCGCGCGGCCGCGAGCTGCATCTCGACGCTGCCGACGAAATCCACGTAGGCACGCGCCGCCGCGAGATGCTTCGCGCCGCGCACGGCGGCGATCCCGTCTTCGATCACGACTGTGCCGCTCTTGGGAAAGACATAGCCGATCGGCATGCCGCGCCGGCGGCTGATCAGCACGTCGGGCAGGTCCCAGATCGTGACCAACCCTTCCTGCCTCGCGATCTTCTCGCTCACGAGTGCCGGGTTTTGCTCGTAGACCTTCGTCTGTCCGTCGAGCCGGCGCAGCCACGCGAATCCGGCGGCGGTGTCGCCCGCTTGCTTCATCGCACGTTGGATGATGAAGCCGAACACCGCCCGCATCGTGCCACTCGCGAGCGGGTCGCGGATGATCAACTTCCCTTTCCATTTCGGATCGAGCAGGTCGTCCCAATCCTGCGGCGCGTCCTCCGGCTTCACGACCTTCTCCGCGTAGAGAAAGACCGCGGGCGTTTCGTAGGCGGCGAAATAGCAATCGCCCGTGCCGCGGCTCCGTGCGGCAATGGCGCCGGCCCACGCCGGCCGGTAACAGTCGAGCAACGAGTCGCGGGCCGCCTGCGCAAGAATCAGCGACGGACCGCCGAACCACACGTCGGCCTGGGGATTCGCGCGCTCGGAGCGCAGACGGTCGTAGACATCCTGCGAGCCCATGTCGAGCCAACGCACGTCGATATCGGGGTGCAGTGCTTCGAAGCGGAGCTCGAAGAGCGTGAGCAAATCTCGACCATGGGGACTATAGACCACCAACGGAGTGCGGCTATCGCGCGCACAGCCCACCAGCATCGCCAGGACGCACCACGCACCACGCACGCTGTTACGGAACATTCGGCCGCTTCAATCCCAGCAGGTTCATAAACAACCGATACGCTCCAGGCACACCGGCGGGCAGCTGCCGGAAGAAACTCAACCCCGTGTACACATACGTTCCGCGCCCCAGCGGCGCGACCAGCAGACCACCCTTCAGCTCGGCCGGCGGGTTGGGTGGAGGATCATGCGTTTCGAGCAGCGGGACGTAGGTCGTGTCCCAGGTGTGCGCGAAGTACAGGCCGCGTTCCTGAATCCAGCCGCGCCAATCCTCCGGCCGGATCTCGTTGGGATAGTGAAACACCGGGCTCGACGGATCGAGGGCCGTGACCGGCGCGTTCTCGTCCGTCACGCGATCGTGCGGGCGCGCGATCGTCAACGGATACGGCGCGAAGCCGCCGTCCACAAACGGATACTGCTGGTACTGGACGACGACGAGGCCGCCGTGTCTCACGTAGTCGAGCAGCCGGCCGTTGTTCGCGACCAGCGCCGGCTCGGTCTCGTAGGCGCGACTTCCGATCACGATGACGTCGAAGCGCGACAGATCCCCATGGGCGAGTGAGTCGACGCCGATGAGCTCGAGCGGCACGCCGACCGCCAGCAATGCCTCGGGCACGCGATCGGCGGCGCCGCGGACGTAGCCGACACGAGACAACGCCGGCAGCGACAGGCGGGCCGCGCGAATCTCGGCGACCGAAGGCTTGGTCAAGGCGCGCGGCCGGATGTGCGGATAGTCGATGATCTCGAGCCACCCCCCCCCGGAACCCGCCCGCACGGCGTACGTGCCAGGCTTGAGGCTGTCGGCGACGGGAGGGGCGAGCGCGATCACGACACTCTTCGTCTCATCTTCGCGCGTGAAGGACAGACTTTCAGGAGAGACTGACGGCCATCCGGGCGGCGCGGTGACGGCCACCCGCGTGTTCGCGCTGCCGCGGGACCGATTCGTCACCGTCAGCGTGAAATGCCTCGGCTCGTGGGCACCTCCATCGATCGGCCACAGCAATTCCTCGGGCGTGATGGCGACATCGAGGTCGCGTGTCACGAACAGCGGCCGCCGAATCTCGCCGATCGCCTGATCGCGATAGCGGTAGACGATCTCACGGGTGAGCGTGATCGCTTCGCCGCCGATCACGAGCCGCACCCGCGCGCTGACGGGCGGCGGCTCGAACGGCAGCCCGCGCACCTCCGGCGGCGCCCCCGACCAATCGTACAAGCCACCGCGATTCGTCAACGGGCGGCGCAGGAAATACGGCTGCGTGCGCTCGGCCTCCCGCGCCACCGTCAGCACGAAGCGGCGCGTCATCAGTGCTCCCGGAGCGACGGTCGGAGCACCGAGCTCGAGTCGCTCCAACGACCAGCCCGCGGGAGCCGCGACGGCAACGCTGTCCACGCGCACGGTGCTATCGCCCGCATTCCACACGGTGACTTCGACCTGCAGGCGCTCGCCCGACGTCACGATCCCGTCGTCGGCTGTTCCATCGATCGTGACGCCCGCTGCGGTGGCGATGGCGCGCTCCAGCAGGGCCCGCTGCTCGGAATCCGCCGCGGCGACGAGCCGCAGCGCCCGGATCAGGAACGGCAGCGTGGCGCCGGGACGCCACGGCGTGAGCGCCGCGCGCGCCGAATCGATCAGGGCGGCGTAGCCGGACACGTGCACGCTCGTATCGATCCCCGCGAACACCGACGTCTCACTCGCGCCATTACTCGGCGATCCCGTGCCTTTGCTCGCCAGCAATGCCACGCCCGATGTTGCGGGCCCAGCGCGTTGCAGCTGCCCCATGTCCTGGGAGCGATGGCGGCTGCGGCTGGCCATCGCGATCTGGAAGTAGGACTGCCCCAGGATGGGATCGAGCGTGCCGACCGGCAGCGTGAGCGTCGTGGCCGATGGATCGCCGCGTGTGGAGCGGTAGAATTTTTGGGGGCCGCCCGCTGAGTCGCGCAGCAGGTCGAACGCCTGCTGCGCCAGGATCGCCGAGACTTGATGGTGGCCATGGCCGTCGGCCGGCGTCCCCGAGAACACGGCGATGATGACTTGCGGCCGAAATCGCCGGATGACGTCCAGCACGTCCTTCAGGATCGAATCGCGCGGCCAGAAGCGGAACGTTTCGTCGGCCGATTTCGAGAAGCCGAAGTCGTAGGCGCGCGTGAAGAACTGCCGCGCGCCGTCCAGCTCGCGCGCCGCCAGCAGCTCTTCGGTGCGAATGATCCCCAGCTCCGGCCCCAGCTCGGGGCCGATCAGATTCTGCCCGCCCTCGCCGCGGGTGAGCGAGAGGTAGGCCGCCTGCGCCCCCAAGCCGCGCGCCAGCAGCACGAGCAGCTGGGTGTCTTCATCGTCGGGATGGGCGCCGATCATCAGGACGCGCTTGTTGCTGCCCAGCTGCCGGAGGGTGCCCGCCAATGCGGCAACGCCGCCGGTGCCGGCGGGCGCCAACTGCGCCAGGCCGGCGCCCGCGGCGCCGATACTAAGGAAGAGCGCTACTGAGAGCTGTCGCACTTACGGGGAAAGATAGACGGCACCGCCCTTCATAACGAACTTGACGCGTTGCAGTTCCGTGATGTCCCGTGTCGGGTCGCCCGCGACGGCGATGATGTCCGCGAACAGGCCCGGTGCGATCGCGCCGAGATTCTGCTCCTGGTTGAGCAGCGCCGCGGCGACCGAAGTTCCGGACTGAATCGCCTGCATCGGCGTCATGCCGTACTGCACGTAGTACTCGAACTCCTTGGCCTGATTGATCTCCGTCCAGGGGAACCCGCCGACGTCGGTCCCCATCACGATCTTCACGCCCTTGCGCAGCGCGCGCCCGAACGCGCGCCGCTCGAGCGCCACCAGGGCCGGCCACACGCCACCGCGCGGCATCACCAGCACGCCGACGGTCACCGTCGGCACCCAGTAGACGTTGTTCTTCACCATGGCATCCATCAGCGAATCGGTGAGGCCGTCGCCGTGCTCGATCGAGTTCACGCCGGCGCGGAGCGCGGCGGCGATCCCGTCCGACCCGATCGCGTGCGCCGCCGCCATGCGGCCGAGGCGATGGGTCTCGTCCACGATCGCCTTCGCTTCGGCATCGGTGAAGTTGACCCAGCTGCGCAGCACGCTGTCGGGTGTGAAGTAGTAGCGCCGATCGCTGTAGTACTTGATCCAGTCGGCGCCGTGCTGCACCTGCTCCCGCACCGCCAGCCGCGCGTTATCGACACCGTCCACCGTCTGCACGCCGTGCGGCAGCTCGATCTCCCAATTCGGCGTCCCGATGGGATACATCCCCGTCGGGGCCATGGCGCGGGTCGAGGCGAAGATGCGCGGACCGGGAATCTCGCCGCGGTTCACGGCCAACTTCACGTCGACGTCGGCGTACATCGCCCCTTCGGTCTCCACGTCGCGGATCGCCGTAAAGCCGTGCTCCAGCGACAGACGCGCGTTGCGGGCCGCGAGAATCGCGCGATACGGGATCGACTGCTTCAGCAGCTGATCCTCGTATTCCTGCGACGTCACGTCCCCCTGGAGCAGCAGATGCGTATGCGCATCGATCAGGCCCGGCAGCACCGTCATCTGGCTGAGATCGATGACCCGGGCGGTGGGGACCTGTCCCTGGACCTGGGCGAGCGGACCGACGGCCTTGATGCGCTCACCCTCGACCAGGATGCCGACGTTGGTCTGCACCTGTTGCGAGCGGCCGTCGACGAGCCGACCGGCTTTGATGAGCACCTGTTGCGGCGGCGTTTGACCGGCGAGCGGCGCGGCGAATGTCGCGATGACGAGAACGGCTGCGTTGAGCGAGCGCACGGATTCTCCAGAGAAAACGGGACGGGAGAAGTTACTCCCGTCCCGTGGAAGCGACTACCTGCGCCTTAGCGCGATGCTAAAGGCTTCCCATCCGCATCCAGGAATCGAATCTCGCCGAAATTCAGCTCGCGAATCCCAGCCTCGATCTTGGCGCGATCGCCCACGACCACCCACACGAGGTGATCGGGACGAATCGCTTCCTGCGCCGCGGTGGTCGCATCCTGAACCGTCAGGCTGCGCACGCGCTGCGCATACGTGTCGAAGTAGTGGTCATCGAGCCCGTATGTCACCATGTCTTCGAGCGACCCCTGCACCGCGCCCATCGTTTCCCAGGTGCCCGGCAACGTGAGCGTGAGGTTCGCCTGCGCTTTTGCCAGCTCGTCGGCCGTGACGGGCTTGGGACCCAGAATCCCGCGCAGCTCGCGATCGACCTCGATCATCGACTCCTTGGTCTTGTCGGTCTGCACCGGCGCATAGGCGATGAACGGACGCTGGCCGCGCGCGTCCCAGACGAACGTAAATGCCCCGTACGACCAGTGCTTACCTTCGCGCAGGTTCATGTTGACGCGCGAGGTGAACTGGCCGCCCAGCAGCGACGTCATCGCCTCAACCGCATACTCATGGGGGTTGGCTTTCGGCGCGGCGAGGTCAGCCGCCAGAATCACCGACTGCTCGGCACCCGGCCGGTCGAGGATGTAGACGAGCGGCCGCGGCTGATCGGCTACCGTACCGACGTTCTTCTGGGGCACATCGCCCGACTGCCAGCGGCTGAACAGGCGCACGAGCTTCGGCTGAATCTCCGCCATCGAGACGTCGCCCACGATCACCAGCGTGGCGTGATTGGGCTTGAACCAGGCCCGGTGGAAGCGCACCAGGTCGTCGCGCGTCATGCGCGAGACGGACGCTTCCGTGCCGGACCCTGTCAGGGGATTGCCGTACGCGTGATTCGTCCCGTACAGCAGCTGCGGGAAGACGCGCAGCGCCATTTGCACGGGCTGCACCTTCTCCCGCTGAATGCGCGCCAGCCGCTGGCGCTGCAGCCGCTGGAAGTCGGCCTGCGGGAAGGCCGGATTCAGAATGACGTCGGCAAAGATGTCGAGCGCCGGGTCGAGATTCTCCTTGATCGTCGACAGCCCGACTTGCGACACGTCGAGCCGCGAGCCGGTGCCCAGGGATGCGCCGAGCTGGGAGAGGGTGTCGCTGATCTGCAGCGCCGTCCGTTTCACCGTCCCTTCGTCGAGCATATCGAGCGCCAGGCTCGCCGTGCCGGGGGCCGCGAACTGATCGGCCGCGTATCCCGCGTCGACGAGCAGCGTGAGATTCACCTGTGGAATCGAGTGGCGCTCCGCGAGCACGATCTTGAGGCCGTTCGGCAGCGTCGCGCGCGCGACCGCCGGGAAGCGCGCGTCAGGAGGGGTGCCCGCGTCGGGTAGCTTCGAGCGGTCCGCTCCGCTGGCCGTGGTTGCGAACTCCGGATACGGATGCACCTCGAGTACGTACTGGCCGTCGGTCAGGTAGCGCGCGGCCGCGGACCGCAGGTCCGCGGCGGTCGCCGCTGCGATGCGCCGCTCGGTCACCAGATAATTGTCGGCATTCCCCGTGAACACTTCGTAGTGGGCGAGCACGTCGGACTTGCCGCCAAAGCCGCCAATCCGCTCGACGCCGCGGATGAAATTGGCCCGATACTGCGTCTTGATGCGGCGCAGCTCGCTGGCGGTCGGCCCGGACTGAACGAACCGCGCCAGCTCCTCGTCGATCGCGCGCTCCACGCGCGCGAGATCGCCACCCGGCTTGGCGGTCGCACGAATGACGAGCTGCCCGCCGATCTCGCGCAGATCGGCGTACGCGATGACGTCCGTGGCGATCTGCTCGTCGTACACGAGCCGCTTGTAGAGCCGCGACGTCTTCCCCTGGGCGAGCACGTCGGTCACCATGTCGAGATAATCGGCGTCCGCGGAGCCGAACTGCGGCACGTTCCATTCCTTGTAGATCCGGGCCTGGGGGACGCGGTCCTGCATCACCTGACGGTGCGACCCGGTGCGCCGGGCGATCCACACGTCCTGCTTCGCGATCGGCGGCGTCGCGGGAATGTCGCCGAAGTACTGCTCGACCTTCTGGCGCGCGGCCGCGGGGGTGATGTCGCCGGCCAGGACCATGACGGCGTTGTTCGGCCCGTAATACGTCCGGAACCATTCCTTCACGTCGTCGACCGAGGCGGCGTTGAGGTCTTCCATCGAGCCGATCACCGTCCAGGAGTATGGATGGCCGACGGGATACGTTCCCTCGGTCATCAACAGATCGACTTTCCCGTACGGCTCGTTCTCGCCCTGCCGTTTCTCGTTCTGCACCACGCCGCGCTGCTCGTTCACCCTCGCCGTGTCGATCACGCCGAGCAGATGGCCCATGCGGTCCGACTCCATCCACAGCGCCACGTCGAGGGCATTGGTCGGGACGTTCTCGAAATAATTCGTGCGGTCTTCGTTGGTCGTGCCGTTCTGATCGGTCGCGCCGATGCGCTCGAACGGCTGGAAGTAGTCGTCGTTGAAATGCTCGCTGCCGTTGAACATCAGATGCTCGAACAGGTGGGCGAAGCCGGTGCGGCCGGGCCGCTCGTTTTTCGAGCCGACGTGGTACCAGATGTTCACGGCGACGATCGGCGCCTTGTGGTCCTCGTGGACCAGCAGGGTGAGGCCGTTTTTCAGAACGAACCGCTGGTACGGGATCATGATCGCCGCGGGGGCTGCGGGGGCGGCGCGGGCTGCGGCTGGTCGCGGGCGTGCGCGGCTGGCTCGAGCGGGCCGCTGGGCGGTCGCCGGGAACGCGATGGCGAGCCCGAGCGCGAAGCTCACTAAGGCTATGCGGGACATGGGACATCTCCTTCATGAAGGCTGACGGCGGGCTGAACGCGTGGAAGAAACCCCCGCCGGCGGCGGGTCGCAAGGTGTGAGATGGTGTTAGATTGGGTGCGATGGCCACACTCGCCCCGCCCAAACGCAAGGTCAGCGCCGCAGAAGCGCGCGAAGTCGCCGAGGCGGCACGCGAGCAGGAGTGGGCGGCGCCCAGTTTCGTGCGCGAGCTGTTCCTCGGCAACCTGCGCATGGATCTCATCCATCCCTATCCCGAACAGGATCCTGACGAAGTCGCCCGCGCGAAGCCGTTTCTCGACAAGCTGGCGCGGTTCCTTCGCGAGGACGTCGACTCCGATCGCATCGATCGCGAAGGCGAAATCCCCGAGGACGTGATTCAGGGACTGCGAGACGTGGGCGCGTTCGGCATCAAGATTCCCCGCGAGTACGGCGGACTCGGCCTGTCGCAGCTCTCCTACATGAAGGCGATCGAGCTCGTCTCGTCGGTCGACGGCTCGCTGACCGCACTGCTCTCCGCGCATCAATCGATCGGCGTGCCGCAACCGCTCAAGCTGTTCGGCAGTGACGCTCAGAAAAAGCAATACTTCCCCCGTCTCGCCCAGGGCGCGATCTCCGCGTTCGCGCTGACCGAGGACAGCGTCGGCTCCGATCCGGCGGCGATGGAAACCAACGCGATCCTCGACGACGATGTCTGGGTCCTCAACGGCGAGAAGTTGTGGTGCACCAACGGCACCAAGGCCGAGCTGCTCGTGGTGATGGCGCGGACGCCGTCGAAGATGATTCACGGCAGAGAGAAGAAGCAGATCACCGCCTTCATCGTCGAGACGGACTGGCCGGGTGTCGAAGTCGTGCACCGCTGCCACTTCATGGGCCTGAAGGCGCTCTACAACGGCGTGATCCGCTTCACCAACGTGCGCGTGCCCAAGGAGAACGTGCTGTGGGGCGAGGGCAATGGACTGAAGCTCGCGCTCATCACGCTGAACACCGGCCGGTTGACGCTCCCCATTTCCGCGGTCGCCGCCGGCAAACGCTGCCTCGAGATTTCGCGCCGCTGGGCGGCGGAGCGCGTGCAGTGGGGCCGGCCGATCGGGCAGCACGACGCGATCGCGCAGAAAATCGGATCGATGGCCGCGAACACGCTGGCGATGGAAGCCGTGGCGGAGCTGTGCGGCGCGATGGCCGAGCGCGGCGGCGCCGACATCCGGCTCGAAGCGGCGATCGCCAAGCTGTACAACTCCGAGGCCGGCTGGCGCATCATCGACGATACCGTGCAGATCCGCGGCGGCCGCGGCTACGAGACGGCCGACTCGCTGCGCGCGCGGGGCGAGGCGCCGGTGCCGGTCGAGCGCATCATGCGCGATTTCCGCATCAACCTGATCTTCGAAGGCTCCTCGGAGATCATGCATCTATTCATCGCGCGCGAAGCCGTGGACAAGCATCTCCAGGTCGCGGGCGACGTCGTCATGCCAGGCAAGACGGCGCGCGAGCGGCTCACCGGCCTGGTCCGGTCGGCCGGGTTCTACGGCTGGTGGTATCCGTCCCGCTGGTTCGGGTGGAGCCTGTGGCCGCGTTACGCGGAGTTTGGACGGCTGGCCAGGCACGTCCGCTTTGTCGAGCGCAGCTGCCGGCGGCTCGCGCGCAGCGTCTTCCATGCCATGATTCGCTTTGGGCCGAAGCTCGAGCTGCGCCAGTCGGTGCTGTTCCGGCTGGTGGACGTCGCGGCTGAGCTGTTCGCCATGGCGGCGACCTGCTCCCGGGCGCAGCGACTGTTCGAGCGTGACCGCGCCGCCGGCGCGCGCGCCGTCCATCTGGCCGACGTGTTCTGCCGGCAGGCGCGGCGGCGCGTGCGGTCCAAGTTCAACGGCTTACGACGGAATGAAGACGTTCCCACCTACAAGCTGGCCCAAGAGATCTTGGCCGGCGAGCACCGTTGGTTGGAAAGGGACATCGTGGAGCTGCCGGAATAGGCGGTTAAGCGGTTTGGCGGTTCGGCGGTTTGAACGAATGTGGCCCGGTCGCAGCTCGCCGGGCCATTGCTCTATGAAGACCCATGGTTGTCTTGCCCGCCGTGTCATGGACACGTTCGAACTCAACCCACCCTTCATTGGACAAGAACTTCAGATCGCGTGCTAACAGCGCGAAGTAAGACAATTCCGCAAGCGAACCGAGGGAGACATCCAGGAAGCGGCGAAATTCCGCTGCACCCTTCTTCGCACAGCCCTCGACGATGTTCGCTGCCGCGGAATACGCCGCGCGGCGCATCTGAGACGTGATGCCATAGAGTTCGCACTTGGGGAACGTTTGCGTCAACTGGTACGTGAGAAGTGTTAGTCGATGGCAGTGCTGCCACGCGACGAAGCGTTCATGTGGTTTCATACGTGAGTCTATGCGATCTTCGAACCGGCCACCAACCTAAAAAGCGCAGAATGGTGCTTTCGAACGCCCAACCGCCCAACCGCTTAACCGCCCAACCGCTTAGGCGGCCTGATGAGCGATCATGATGCTCTTCAGGCGCTCTGGTGCATCCGCCCCGGCATCACCGTAGGGCGACGGATGGCCTTCCTGCTCCATCACCACGCTCGGACAGACCAGGGCATACTGCCGCGCGCGGATCCGGTCCGCGGCCGCTTGCGCGGCGACGGGCGTCGCGATCACGACCTCGCGCGCGCCCAAGCCCTCGGCCGCCTTCGCGGCGGCCAGCACCTTCCACGGATACACGACTTGTCCCTCGACGATCACCGCCGTGCGTCCCTCCAGCTTCTTCACCGGACGCTGCGTCCGGTAGAGGACGAGATCCTGTTTCACGCGAGCGCGCGACTCGTCGATCGCGGCCTGAAGTTTCTCGAGCAGATTCATCCCCGGCTGGAAGTCGGGATCCATCTCCGCCGGCGCCGATTCGGCCATCGCCCCGATCGGCGCGAGGTTCGCGCCCAGCTTGATGAAGGATGCCACGATCACGTCGAACTGCGCCCCCATCGCCTTGGCGGCGTGGGCCGCAATCTCCACGCCCTCCGGCGTAATCCCGAGCAGGATGCACGCCTGATAGCCCCGGGACGCCAGCTGCTGGCCCAGCAGCGCGCCCGCGCTGGAGCGCGTGGGATAGAGGCTTGGACGGGGCTCGGTCACGGTCCGCAAGATAAGAAAGCGATCGGCTCTCGGCTATCGGGCGAAAACCCGGATTCCGATAGCCGATACCCGATAGCCAATAGCCGGTTATCTTTTCGACCTCTCACATCCGGGATCCCCGTAGTGCCGAAGGACACGCTCACCGTCGTCGACAACCGCACCGGCAAGAGCTACGAGCTGCCGATTCAGGACGGAACCGTCCGCGCCGCCGATCTGCGGCAGATCAAGGCCGGCGACGACGATTTCGGCCTAATGAGCTACGACCCCGCGTTCATGAACACGGCGGCGTGCCGCAGCGCGATCAGCTTCATCGACGGCGACAAGGGCATCCTGCGCTACCGGGGCTATCCCATCGAGCAGCTGGCCGAGAAGAGCACGTTCCTCGAGACGGCGTACCTGCTGCTGCATGGCGAGCTGCCGTCGGCGGCGGAGCTCGACACGTGGGTGTACCAGGTCACGCACCACACGATCATCCACGAAAACATCAAGAAGTTCATCGACGGCTTCCACCACGACGCGCATCCGATGGGCATGTTCGTCAGCGCGGTGGCCGCGCTGTCCACGTTTTATCCGGAAGCCAAGAAGATCTTCGACGAGCAGTCGCGCGACAATCAGATCTTCCGGTTGATCGCGAAGACGCCGACGCTCGCGGCGTTCGCGCATCGGCACTCCGTCGGGATGCCGTACGCCTATCCCGACAACGACTTGAGCTACACCGGCAACTTCCTGAACATGATGTTCAAGACGACCGAGGTGAAATACGGCCCGCACCCCGTGCTCGAGCGCGCGCTGGACGTGTTGTTCATCCTGCACGCCGACCACGAGCAGAACTGCTCGACGAGCGCGATGCGGGGCGTCGGGTCGTCGCACCCCGATCCCTATTCGTGCATGGCCGCCGCGGCCGCCGCGCTGTACGGGCCGCTGCACGGTGGCGCCAACGAAGAGGTCCTGCGCATGCTGCGCGAGATCGGCTCGATCGACGCGATTCCGGCCTACCTCCAGCGCGTCAAGAAGGGCGACGTGCGGTTGATGGGCTTCGGGCACCGCGTCTACAAGAACTTCGATCCGCGCGCCAAGATCATCAAGCAGATCGCCGAGCAGGTGTTCGACGTCACGGGCAAGAACCCGCTCATCGACATCGCCCTGGAGCTCGAGCGCATCGCGCTGCAGGAAGAATACTTCGTCACGCGCAAGCTCTACCCGAACGTCGACTTCTACTCGGGCATCATCTACGAGGCGATGAAATTCCCGATCGATATCTTCCCGGTACTCTTTGCGATCGGGCGGACGCCCGGTTGGCTGGCGAATTGGCAGGAGATGCTCCTCGACAAGGAACAGAAGATCGCCCGGCCGCGGCAGGTCTACACCGGTCCGGACAAGCGCGATTATGTCCCCATCGAGAAACGGAGCTGAGGTGCCCACCCCATGCCCACCTACATCCTGTTGTCGAATCTGACGGACGAGGGCGCCAAGGCGCTCAAGAGCAACCCCAAGCGAAGTGAACAAGGAGATCGAGAAGTACGGGGCCAAGGTCACGTCGCAATACGCCGTGCTCGGCCCCTATGACTTCGTCAGCGTCGTGGAGTGTCCCGACAACGAGACCATCGCGCGGGTGTCGGTGGAGCTGGCGTCGCGGGGATCGATCCGATTGCTCACGCTCGCCGCCACCCCGGTGGCGAACTTTATCAGGACGCTGAAAACGAAAGACTGACGGTAGGTTGACGAATGTAGGGGCGCAGCATGCTGCGCCCCTACGACCATCGCTACCGTCGTTTCTTTCCACCCCTCCGCGGCCGTAACGAGCGCTCCGGTCGTGGGGCCTCCGCTGCGTTTTGCCGGGGTTGCAAGGGCGGCACCGACGGCTCGAATCCCGGAATCACCTCGCGCGGAAACGTCTGGCCGATCAACCGCTCGACGTCGGCCATCAGCAGCCACTCGTCGGGAGAGATGAGCGTGAGCGCCAGCCCACGCGCGCCCGCCCGCGCGGTCCGTCCCACGCGGTGCACGTACACCTCGGCGTCCTGCGGCACGTCGAAGTTCACGACCATGCGGATGCCGTCGACGTCGATGCCGCGCGCGGCGATGTCCGTCGCCACGAGGATCTCGGCCGCGCCGGAGCGGAACTGGTCGAGCGTCCGCGTGCGGTGGCTCTGTGCCTTGTCGCCGTGCAACGCGTTCGCCGCGATGCCCTCGCGCTTGAGGAACGTGACGAGTTTGTCCGCTCCGTACTTCGTACGCGTGAAGATCAGCGTCTGGCCGGCGGGCTTGGCTTTGAGAATCGAGGCGAGCGCGCCGCGCTTCTGCAGCTTGTCCACGGCGACGATGACGTGCTCGATGCCCTCGGCCGCCTGCGCGCGCCGGCCGATTTCAACCGACGCATGGCCGTTCAGCGCGCGGCGCGCGAGCGCGTCCACCTCGAACGATATGGTCGCGGAGAAGAGCATGGTCTGCCGCTCGTCGGGCAGCGCGCTCAAGATACGCTTGACGTCGGGCGCGAATCCCATGTCGAGCATGCGATCGGCCTCGTCGAGCACCAGCACCTCGAGCTTGGAGAAATCCGTATGGCCGCGCTCCATGTGGTCGAGCAGCCGGCCCGGCGTCGCCACGACGACGTCCACGCCGTGCTTCAACGCGCGCGTCTGCGGCTCCATCCCGACGCCACCATAAACCGCGGCGCCCTTGAGATGGGTGTGGCGCCCGTACGCGCGGATGCTCGCCGCGACCTGCTCGGCGAGCTCGCGCGTCGGCACGAGAATCAACGCGCGCAGCACGCCGCGCTTTCCTGCCGACAAGCGTTGCAGGATCGGCAATACGAACGCGGCCGTCTTGCCGGTGCCGGTCTGCGCGGAGCCGATGAGATCGCGGCCCGCCAGCGCCAGCGGAATCGCCTCGGACTGGATGGGGGTGGGGTGCGCGTAGCCTTCATCGGCGACTGCGCGCAAGAGTTCGGGCGCTAGGCCCAGTGATGCAAATGGCATAATACTCCTCGACGTCTAGACGTCTAGACGTCTCGACGTCTAGTAGTCACACACGCGCGCTGTGAGATGACCCAATGTCATCCCAACGTTCAGCGCTGCTTCAGTTTTGAACCTGGGGGATGAAACCGTGCGTGTGTTCAGCGACGGAGTCCCTGAGCGGGACTGTCCTTGAGGGATGCCAGCTCGCGGTTCCTTGCGAGAGGAAAGCTAACTAGAAGCGCTTGGTAAACCAAGGCCTGTCCTAGCGAAGCGTCTCAGCCGCCTTGCCGGGTTCAGTCCCCCACCACCACATCTTCGGTAGGGCCCGTTGCCGGGGCCAGATTTCATTCAGCGTCTCGCCCTCGTACAGCCTCCCGTTCTTCATGACGTACCGCACCGTATTCGTGTTGTGTATATCCTCGAGCGGATTCGCGTCCAGCACGATCAGATCCGCCAATTTGCCCGGCTCCAGCGAGCCCAGATCCTGCTCCATCCCGATCGCGTTGGCGCCGTGAATCGTGGCGACGCGCAGCACGTCGTGATTCGACATCCCGCCGGCCGCCAGCGCCCACAACTCCCAATGATCGCCCAGCCCGTCCATCTGGCCGTGGCCGCCGAGGCCGATGTGACCACCGGCCTGGAGGATGGCATTCGCCGATGCCGCGATCCGTGGAAACACGTATTCGCTCTCCCGGAACCACGGCCGGCGCTCGGCGCGCTGATCGATTTCATCGTGCGGCATGAAGCGCCGCACCTTCGCGTTGTCGTGAATGTCGTACCGTTCGTAGAAGAAGTTCTCGCTCCACGGACCGCCGTAGGATACGAGCAACGTCGGCGTGTACGTGATGCCCGACTGCGCGACCAGCTGCACCGCATCCTTGTACAGCGGCATGATCGGATAGCTGTGCTCCGATCCGGGGTAGCCGTCGATGACCGCCGTCAGATTCATCTTGAAGTCGAGCCCGCCCTCGATCGTCGGCATCAACCCGAGGTCTTTCGCCGCCATGATAACCCACTGCCGCTGCTTGCGATTGCCCGTCATGTACATCTTGATCGTATGGATGCGGTAGAAGTCGCTGTAGCGCCGCAGCGCCTGGCGCGTGTCCTCGAGACTCTTGAAATCCTCGGACCAGAACACACCCGGGCCGGTATGGAAGATGCGCGGGCCGAGAATCTCTCCCGTTTCGACGAGATCGGCGTACGTCAGGACGTCGGTTGTGGATGTCTGTGGATCGCGCGTCGTGGTCACGCCCCACGCCAGATTGGCGAGATATTTCCAGACCTGCGTCTCGTGGATGCCCCAGGTCGGCCAGGGGTGCGCATGCACGTCCACAAAGCCCGGAATGATCGTCTTTCCTGTGACGTCGATGACGCGCGCGCCGGCGGGGGCATTGCCCCGTGCTCCGACCGACACGATGCGATTGTCTGTGACGACGACATCGCCGTTGTCGATCACCTCGTCGCCCTTCATCGAGATGATGCGTGCACCGCGCAGCACCACCGTGCCGCGCGGAACGTCGCGGGGTACGCGGATCGTGACGTCCACGCGCGCCGGCTCGTACGCCGGTTGCTTGGACAGCGAATCGGAACGCGAGCGCAGCCGTTTCTGCACCGAGTCGGCGAGCGCTTTGAAGGCGTCGGTCTTCAGCGAGTCGGCGCGGATCGAATCGATGCGGGCTTTGATCTTATCCATCGAGTCGGCAACGGCGGGATCCCATTTCAGAAACGAGCGGCCGATGGACCAGAACGCGTGACGGCCGTCGTTCGTCCAGCCGACGAAGTCACCACCGATCATGGTCAACCGCTTGACCGGGAACGCCGCTGAGGAGGGGTCCGACACGTTCACGACCGGCGTCTGGCCGCCGATGAGCGGCAGCGTCACGAGGTAGACGTAGTTGCCGACGAGTGCCAACACGCGATCGGAATCGGGACTGATGATGATCTCCCCCGCCGGGTTAGCCTCCGCACCCGGCGTCGGCGAGGTGTAGCCCGTCACCCGAATGTGCGCCCGCCGGTCGGTGCCGTCGTAGCGCATCGAGACCAACCCTTCCGGCCCTTCATAGATGTAGATGCGGTTGGGATCACGGCTGAAATGCGGCCGCCCCCACGCGTTGATCGGCGAAATCCGCGTCAGGGCGCCACCCGCCGCCGGTACCCAGACGATCTCGTAGCCCGGCCCAAAATGCTCCTGGGTCCGCGGCGCGCGCGGGCCTTTGACGACCACAACCCGCGCGCCATCGGGCGACCACACAGGCGTGTCGTAGAAAGCGCTGTCAGCGGTGAGACGCACCGGGCGGCTGCGGCCGTCGGGTTTGATCTTGTTGAGCGTCCCGCCCGCATCGGTCCACGTCACGTAGGCGAGCCACTGCCCGTCTGGCGACCACGCCGGGACTTGCTCCTTCACGCTGTCGTTGGTCAGTCGGCGCGGCGCGCCGTTGGGCAGATCCATCACGTACAGCCGATCGAGCGCGCTGAACGCGAGCCGCTTCCCATCGGGCGAAGGCGAGGCGTCGCGAATCTGACGCACGAGCACGCTGCCCGTGTCCACCCGGATCGGGAGATGGACCATCGGTCCCAGCTGCTGGTCGACCTTCGCCGTGAACGGAATGTCGGTCGCCTGTCCGGAGGGCACTGCGACGCGGTGAATCTTGCCGCCGTACGACACGATGATGGCCTGATTGTCGGGCGTGAACGAATAACCAGGGTACAGGTCGCGCGTGAAGCGCGATTCCTGATCGTCGCGGGTCACCGGATACACGAGCCACTTCTCGTCACCGCTGGCGAGATTGCGCAGCCGCAGCCCCGTTTCGGCGTCGTAGCGCGTCGCATACACAAGCCACTTACCGTCCGACGAGAGCGCAGGCCGCATCGCGCTGCCGTACATGTCGGTCTGGGTGAAGAGACGGCCGGTCTGGCGATCGTAAATCGCGAGCTGCCAAAGCGGATAGTCGAGGTTGTACCCGAACCCGCCGCGGTGGCGCGAGACCCAGATGTAGCGGGGATCCTTCCCGAAGGCGGCGCCGAGCGTGTTCATCGGCGGGGGCATGTTCGGGCCGGTCTGCACGCGCAGCATGGCGGCGCCGGAGCCACCGTCCTTGTGAATCAGCCACAGCTCATAGGTGCTGCCGAGGAAGCCACTCGTGCGAGAAACGACGATGTAGTTGCCGTCCGGGGTCCAGTCGGGAGACGCATAGAGGTTGGTCGCGCCCTTCGTCAACGCCTTCGGATGCGATCCATCGGGATCGCACAGCCAGACGTTCTCGGCGCCGCTGCGGTCGGACAGAAACACGATGCGCTTGCCGTCGGGTGACCAGCGCGGCTGCGAATCGAACCCCGGCCCCGAGCTGATCCGCGCCGCCGTGCCACCGCCGACCGGCAACGTGTAGAGATCGCCGAGCAGCTCGAAGACGATCGTCTTGCCGTCGGGCGAGACATCGAGCGACATCCACGTGGCTTCCGACGTCTCGAAACTCACGGTGCGCGCCATTTTCAGCGGCAGTGAGTCGAGTTTGACGTTGGTGGTGTCGCGCTTCGTCGAGTCGGGTGGGGGTGGTGGAGGCTGCTGGACGGCGAGCAATGTGGCCACAACAAGGGAAAGCATGGACGCTCCGGACGGAAGAACGACGGCGTGCGGGGACGGCTGGAACTTAAAACCGACGGTAAGGGACGGTAAGAGACGGTAGGGGTCGTAAAAAAAGTAGAGGCGCAGCATGCTGCGCCCCTACATGTTTCTACCCTAGCCTGCCACCCGTTATCAGATGCTCAACGCGCGAACCTGTCTCGGCGCGGGGTCCTGCGACCGCAACACGATGCGCATCGCGTGGGTATCGTAATCGATATCCCAGCCGGCAATCCGCGGCCGCACGAACTCCGCGCCGTCATCCGGCGTCAGCCCTTCGGGCGTCGCATCGAGGAACTCCATCAGCTTCATGCGCCACTCGAGATAGGTGCAGCCTTCACGGCTCGCCGCGATGCGGATACCCACATCGTCATCGAGCTGGCGCCGCACGAACCCCTGCGCGACCTCGAGCAGCCGGCCGACAATGACTCGCTCGAGCATGACGCCGTCCTTGCGCCCCAGCCGCCGCGCGAGAACACGGCCCTTGGCAGGATCGAGACAGAGCGCCAGGAACTGCTCCCGGATCTCCGGATTGGGCCGGCGGCGGCTCTTCGTCTCGCCCTCCCGCTCCGCTTTGGCGCAGGTCGGGAGGTCGTTGCGGTGCAGCTTGAGGAACTTCGCAACCGGCGCCGTACCAATTCTCCGACTTTGACGGGGCGCTTCAGGGGGAGGGCTGCCGCCATGTATGCTCCTTTGAGCTTGTTTAGCTGTTTTGGGGTCGAGCAATATCGCTAAATCGAGGTCAAAACGGTAGTTCTGATGGCTTAATCCCTCGTGGCACGGGACGTGCGGCGGGGCGTTGCTTAACGACCCCTACGAATCAGTGCGGCCGTCCCCACCAGGGCTATGAGCGCAAAGCTGAACCACTGCACGGCATAGGACAGGTGCGGGCCGTCGCCGAATGCCGGCGGGGGCCAGCGACGGGGGAGTCCTCCCGGCGGTTCCGGCGTTTCCAGCTGAATGACGAACGGGAGAAGCCCATCCGGATTGACGTCGCCGCGGCCCCGCGGCGGAATGAACGCGATGCCCGTAACCAGTGCGGTATCCGGCTCGCGATACAACCCGTGATCGACGTGAAACGCGTCCGGCGAAAACACCCAGCCGCGGTCGACGAACACCGCCGATCCATCCTGCAGCCGCAACGGCGTGATCAGCGCGACGCCGGGGGTGCCATCGAAGCTTCGCCCCGGCCAGACGCGCTCAGCCGTGTAGTCGTAGACGCCGCGGGCAACGACACGCCGCTGCCGCAACGAATCGACCGCCACGGCGCCGCGTAGCTCGATCGGCGGCAAGGCCAGGCGCGCAGCCAGGGCGGCGTTGCGAGCCCGGCGCTGTGTGAGACGATCGAGCTGCCAAATGCCGGCGCGCACGCACAGAGCGGCGACGACAACGGCGATGGCGACGAATACTAGGTCGCGGCGCTGCACAGTGCGAGTTTCTCGGCGCGGGACAGACGGCGGATCGCTGCCTCCCGTTTCAACGCGGCACCGCGACCGCGCACCACTTCCCGATAGGCCAGAGAGACCGGCCGGCGCGAGCGCGTGTAGGCACTCGCCTTGCCGCTCTGATGCGACGCGAGGCGCTGGGAGAGATCATTCGTGATGCCGGTGTAGAGCGAGCCATCGCCGCAGCGCAGCAGATAAACCATCCAGGGCACGGGTCCAAGCTAGCGAGCCCGACTACGCCGCGCCATTTTGCCGGCCGTGAAACGCATCCTCGCGTGGTGCCTGTTCGATTTCGCCAACTCCGCGTATTCAGCGGTCATCGTCGTCGCCGTCTTCAGCGTCTACTACGCCACGCACATCGTCGGGAATGCGCACGGCCTCGGCGATCTGTGGTGGGGGCGCGCGATCTCGGCCTCGCTCCTGCTGGTCGTGCTGACCGGCCCGGTGCTCGGCGCGTTCGCCGACCGCGCGGGATGGCGCAAGCGTTTTTTCATCGCCTTCACGGCGTTGTGCATCGGCTGCATCGCGCTGTTCACGACGCTCGTGCCGGGCATGGTGCTGCAGGGCTTTGCGCTGATCGCGCTCGCGAACTTCGCCTTCGAAAGCTCGCAGATCTACTACAACGCGTATCTGCCGGACGTCGCGCCCCCCGACCGGCTCGGGGCCGTTTCCGGCCTCGGGTTTGCGATCGGATACCTCGGCTCCATCATCGGGCTGGTCGTCGCGTTACCGCTCGTCAACGCGCGGCAATTCAATCTGCTGTGGCTGCTCGTCGCCGCCTTCTTTGCGGTATTCTCCGTGCCCGCGTTCCTCGCGCTGCCGGCGGATCAGCCCCAGCCCGAAAAACGCGTTTACCTCCGCGCCATCGTCCGGGACGTGATCCGGAACCAACCGCTGCGGCGGTTTCTCCTGGCGTACTTCCTGTATTTCGATGGCGTCGAAACCACGATCGTATTCTCCGGCATCTTCGCCGCGACCACGCTCAAGTTCACGACTCCCGAGGTGATCAAGCTGTTCCTCGCCGTGCAATTCTCCGCGCTCGCGGGGGCGTTGCTGCTGGCGCGGCCTACCGACCGCTGGGGCGCGAAACAGGTGATCACGTTGACGCTGCTGCTGTGGGTCGCGGTGTCCATTGGCGCCTACTTCGCGCAGACGAAGTCAACGTTCTTCGCGGTCGCGGTCACGGCCGGACTGGGACTCGGCTCCATTCAGGCGGCGAGCCGCGCACTGATGGCGTCGCTCATTCCGCCCGGCAAGGAGTCGGAGCTGTTCGGATTCTATGCGCTGTGCGGAAAATCGTCGTCGATACTCGGGCCCCTGGTCTTCGGCGCGGTGTCCTATCTGGCGGGCAGCCAACGCGCCGCGGTCGCCGCGGTCGGCGTGTTCTTTGTCGCGGGCCTGATCCTCTTGCAGCGTGTCAGGCCAGCTTTGCCTCCATCGTAATCTCGACGTTCCCCTGGATCGCCTTCGACAGGGGACAGTTCTTCTTCGCCGTCTCCGCGGCTTGCCGGAAGGCAGCCTCGTCGATACCGTCGACCTTGCCCCGCACGTCGAGCGCGCTGCGGGTGACTTTGGGCACCCCGTCCAGCATTTCGAGCGTGACCGCCGCGCGCGTCTCGATACGCGTCGCCGGGTGGCCCGCCTTCTCGAGGGCGGACGACAGCGCCATGCTGAAGCATCCCGCGTGCGCCGCCGCCAGCAGCTCTTCAGGGTTCGAACCCTTCTTGCCCTCGAAGCGCGTGCCGAAACTGAAGGAACCGCTGAAGGCCCCGCTCTGCGCCTTGAAGCTGCCTTTGCCGTCTCTGAGCTTGCCTTCCCAAACCGCGACAGCGTTGCTGGTCGCCATGATCGACTGCTCCGATGGTTACAGGGGAACCGGGAATCTGGCGAGACGTCGTGCGGTTCGCTACGCTTCTTGACCCCGTCTGGAGCTCGTCCAATGGCGACCAAGAAGACCAAGTCCAAGAAGGCTCGTCCTCGGCCCCGCGCCAAGGCCCGGCAGCGTCCCGGGGCCCGTCGCCAACCGGAAACGCTCCGACTGCGCGAGGTCACCCCGTCGTTCACCGCCTCGGACCTGCAACGCAGCATCGCGTTCTACCGCGACGTGCTCGGATTCGTGGTGGGCGAAGAATGGCGCGAGGACGGTGCATTGCAGGGCTGCGAAATGCGCGCCGGATCGGTGACGTTCATGCTGAGCCAGGACGACTTCGCGAAAGGGCGTGACCGGCAAAAAGGCGTCGGGTCGCGGGTGCGGTGCCAGACCGCGCAGGACCTCGACCGGCTCGCCGCGGAGGTGAAAGCGCGGGGCGGCGCCCTCGATCAGGAGCCGCAGCTGATGCCCTGGGGCGAGCGCCAGTTCATGATCACGGACCCTGATGGCTTCAAGCTGACGTTCGTACAAACGACTTGACGCTGTCGCCCGCCGCGCAACGCGTGCTGCGGGCCGTCACCGCGACGCTCGTCGCAGACAGCACCGCCGATCTCGCCCACCGGGTGGCGAGCAAGATTGCGTCGTTGCCACGCCCGGCCGACCGAGCGGAGCTGGATCTGCTGCTCCGCCTGCTCGACTTCCGCGTCGTGAATCTGCTGCTCAGCGGCATTCCGCAACCATTCACGCGCATGTCGCCGGCGCAACGCGAACGGTGCCTGCGTGGCTGGGCGAGGAGCCGCATTGCGCAGCGCCGGAAAGCATTTCAGGCGTTGAAACGGCTGACGACCGTCACGCATTACACGACGCCCGGAACGGCACACGCCATCGGCTATCCAGGTCCGCTGGGGCCACCACCCAGCACCCCCAAGCCGCTGCGGCCGGTCGTCATCACCACAGACACGACGCTCAATTGCGACGCCGTCATCGTCGGCTCCGGCGCGGGCGGCGGGGTCGTGGCCGCTGAGCTCGCGGCCACCGGCAAGGACGTGATCGTCCTGGAAAAAGGCGGCTATCGCAACGAGGCCGATTTCACGCATCAGGAGGGCGAGGCACTCGCGACGATGTACGACGCCGGCGGCTTGCTGGCGACGCGCGACCTGGGGCTCGTGATCCTTCAGGGCGCGACCCTGGGCGGCGGCACCGTCATCAACTACACCACCAGTTTGCCCACGCCCGACGCGGTGCGCCACGAATGGGCGCGCGACCACGGCCTCCCGCACTTCGAATCCGCAGAGTATGCGCGCTCACTCGCGGCCGTCGCGCAACGGCTCGGCGTCAACACCGATCACGCCAAGCCCTCGGCGCGCGACCGCGTGCTGATTCGAGGCCTGGAGCAGCTCGGTTGGCATCACGGGTTGCTGCCGCGCGACGTGCGCGGCTGCACGCAGGACGATGCGTGCGGCTACTGCGGATTCGGGTGCCGCCGCAGCGCCAAGCAATCGACCTTGATTACGTACCTGCAAGATGCGGCGGCGCGCGGCACGCGCATCGTGGTGGACTGCGACGTGCGTCGCGTCACCCTCGAGCGCGGCATGGCAACCGGTGTCGAGGCGCGCGCCGGCAGGTACGCGGTGCGCGTGCACGCAAAAACCGTGGTGCTGGCCGCCGGCTCCGTACACTCGCCGGCCCTGCTGCTCCGCTCGGGCGTGAGGCTTCCGGCCCTGGGCCGCCATCTGGCGCTGCATCCGGCGACGGCGGTGCTGGCCGACATGGAGGAAGCGGTGCGGCCGTGGACCGGCACCGTCCAGGCGCATTACTCGGATCAGTTCGCCGACCTGGACGCAGGCTGCGGTTGCGAGTTCGAGACCGCACCGATTCATCCCTCACTGCAGGCGCTCGCGGCACCGTGGGAGTCGGCGGTCCAGCATCGCGACCGGATGGCCAGGCTGCCCCACACCGCGCTCGTCGGCATTCTGTTACGAGACCGTTTTGGGGGGGGGCAGGTCAGCGTGGATCGCGACGGCGCTGCGGTGGTCGATTATCATCTGTCGCGCTACGACCGTGCGCACTTGCGGCGTGCCATCGCCGGCGCGGCGGAGCTGCTCGAAGCCGCGGGGGGGGGCGCGCGCGAGATCTGGTTGCCGCTCGCTCGCGCCGTCAGCTACCGGCCGGGGGGCGGGGGCGGCCGCGGCGCGCGCGAGGACTGGCTCCGGCGCGTCGATGCCGCGGGCTGGGGTCCGAACCAGCTCCTGCTGGTCACGTTTCACCAGATGGCCTCGTGCCGCATGGGCGCGAGTGCCAAGACGTCGGTGGTCGATGCCGAACACCGGGTCTGGGGTATACGAGGCCTGTACGTCGCCGACGCGAGTACTTTCCCAAGTGCTTCCGGCGTCAATCCGATGCTGACCATCATGGCCATTGCGCATCGGGCCGCGGCAATAATTGCGTGACCAGGAGAACCGCATGCTCGTTCTGCTGACCGTGACGGCGTTGGCGCTTCAGCAGTCCGTTGCCGACTCCTCTCCGTTCCGCCCGCTGCCACTGCCCGGTGCCACGCCCATCCGCAGCGCCGCGGGCGCGCCCGGGCCGCGCTACTGGCAGCAGCGGGCCGACTACACGCTCGAGGCAACGCTCGACACGGGGAGCAATGTGCTCCGCGGCCGGGGACGGATCTACTACGTGAATCGCTCCCCCGAGACACTCTCGTTCGTGTGGGTGCAGCTCGATCAGAACCTGTTCGCGCCGGGGTCGATTTCGGCGGTGCTGAACCAACCACCGCTGCTGTTCGCCGGCGGCGTCGTGTTCGATTTCAGCGGCAAGGGATTCGTCGGCGGGATCACGATCGATCGCTTCGCGGCGGGCGGGCGGTCACTGGCAACCAAGGTCTTCGGCACGATGATGCGCGTCGCGCTGCCGCGGCCGCTCGCGCCCGATCGCGGCATCACGTTCGACGTCGCGTGGCACTTTCCGATCCCGCCGTACGGGGGCGGCCGGATGGGGCGCGTCGGCTCACGCTTCTACGAGATCGGCCAATGGTACCCGCGGATGGCGGTGTACGACGACGTGCATGGCTGGAATACCCTGCCCTTTCTTGGCGCGGGCGAGTTCTACCTCGAGTTCGGCGACTTCGATGTGAGCCTCACGGTGCCGGCCGGATTCCTCGTCACCGCGACGGGGACCCTCGCCAATCCCAGCGCGATTCGTACGGCGCAAGAGCGCGCCCGCCTGGCGCGCGCCTTCACGTCTCCCGGACAGGTCGTCTCGGTCATCACACGACCGGAGGCGGTCGTGAACGCAACACGCCGAGTTCCCGGCACGCGCACCTGGCGCTTCACCGCGAGCGGCGTGCGCGACTTCGCCTGGGCGGCGGGCGCAGGTTTGCGCTGGGATGCGAGCACGGTGAACGGCATTCTCGTGCAGACGTTCTATCACCCCGACGCCACGCCCTGGGAAGACGCAAACGCGATGGTGCGGTTCGCGCTCAAGCATTTCTCCGGCGCGCTCGGCGAGTATCCCTGGCCACAGGTCTCCGCGGTCGAGGGGCTGATCGAAGGGATGGAGTACCCGATGGTGATTTTCTGCCCATCGCTCCAGAAGCGCGAAGACCAGTATTGGGTGCTGATGCACGAGCTCGGCCACCAGTGGTTCCCGATGCAGGTCGGCTCGGACGAACGGCGCTACCCGTGGATGGATGAAGGCTTCAATACCTTCGCCGACTACGACGCGGCCGAAGCGTTCTTCAAAGGCACCGCGTATGGCGACACCGTGCGTCGCGAGCTGCTCAGCGCGTATGCCGCCACCGCGACGCCGGGCAGCGAGCAGCCGATGATCACGAAGCCCGACGAAGTGCGCCAGCTCTATTGGACCGCCTACCAGAAGCCGGCCCTGATGCTTTCCATCCTCCGGGACGTCGTCGGACGAGACGAGTTCGATGCGGCGTTCCGCGAGTACGCCCGGCGCTGGAAGGGCAAACATCCCCAGCCGGCGGACTTCTTCCGCACACTGAGCAATGTGACGGGGCGCGATCTCGACTGGTTCTGGCGCGGCTGGATCTACACGACGGCACGCCTCGACCAGGCGGTGGATTCGGTGCGCGCCCGCGACGACAGCACCTTCTTGTATTTATCGAACCGCGGCCAGATGGTGCTGCCCGTCACGGTGGAGCTGCGCTACGCCGACGGCACCGCTGAGACGCGCCGCTTACCGGTCGAGATGTGGAATCTCGGGAATCGTTTCACGTATCGGATGGCGACCACGAAGCGGCTGGCGGGTATGGTGCTCGACCCGCGCGCTATCTACCCGGATATCGCGCGCGACAACAACACCTGGCGGCGGTAAACGTGGTAGGGGCGCAGCATGCTGCGCCCCTACGTTTTCAATGGATTCCGCCAATCCCAAATTGTTTGACGAGATCGCCCAGCACCGCTTTCGCGTCGCCGAATAGCATCCACGTGTTGTCCTGCACGTACAGCTCGTTGTCGATCCCGGCGAACCCGGGATTCTTGCTGCGTTTCACCGCCAGCACCGTCTTCGCTTTATCGGCATCGATGATCGGCATGCCGTAAATGGGCGTCGCTTTGGCATAGCGGGCGGCGGGATTCACGACGTCGTTGGCGCCGACCACCAGGGCGACGTCGGTCTGCGGCATCTCGGGGTTGATCTCGTCCATCTCGACCAGCGCCGAGTACGGAATGTTCGCCTCGGCGAGCAACACGTTCATGTGGCCCGGCATCCGGCCCGCCACGGGATGAATCGCGAACTTCACCGTAACGCCGCGCTTGGTCAGGGCGTCGTACAGCTCACGCACCTTGTGCTGCGCCTGGGCCACGGCCATGCCGTAGCCGGGGATGATCACGACGTTGCGCGCCTGCTCGAGCAGCTGTGCCGCACCCTCCACCGTCTCCTGCTTCCACTCCTTTTGCTCACCGGCGGCGAGCGCGGGCTGCGCTTTTCCGAACGCTCCGAACAGCACGTTCGTGAACGACCGGTTCATGGCCCGGCACATGATGATCGAGAGGATCAAGCCGCTCGAGCCGTCGAGCGCGCCCGCGGTCACGAGGAGTTTGTTGTTCAGCACGAAGCCCATCGCCACCGCGGCGAGGCCGGCGTAGGCGTTCAGGATCGAGATCACGGTCGGCATGTCGGCGCCGCCGATCGGGATGATCAGCAACACGCCGAACAGGAGCGCCAGACCGGCGATACCCAGGAAGGCGGGGCCGGCCCATGAGGCGCTGGGGTTGAGCACCAGCAACGCACCCAGCGCGACCGCGAGGGCGAGCACGCCGATGTTCACGACGTTCTGGCCGGGATAGGTGACGGGGCGCTGTGGGATCCAGCGCACCTCCTGGAGCTTCCCCGCCGCCATCAGACTGCCGGTGAACGTCAGGAACCCCAGGATCACCTCGGCGACCAGGGCGCTCATGCGGAATGGCGTGAGCTGCACCGCGGCGGTGGCCGGCCCGCCGAGCCAGAGGAAGTATTCCGCAGTGCCGACGAGGCCGGCGGCAAGACCGCCGAACGCATGCGAGAGCGCCGTGCGTTGTGGGACGGCGGTCAACGGTACCCGCGACAACGGCACGCCCACCAGGAATCCCACGGCGATGGCGCCCACGACCCACGCGTGATGCACGATCTCGGGCTGAAACCAGGTCGCCAGCACGGCGACGGACATCCCCGTGACGCCGGCGATCACGCCGCGCCGCGCCGTCTTGGGATCGTTCATCCAGTACAGCGCGAAGATGAACAGCGCCGTGGCGAGCACGGCGGACAGCTCGCCGATGAGATGCATCACTGCTTCTTGAACATCTTGAGCATGCGGTCGGTGATCATGAAGCCGCTGACGATGTTGGTCATCGAGGCGAACAGCGCGACGGCGCCGAGGATGCGGATCGTGAGCGGATGGTCCGCGCCGGTGACCACGATCGACCCGACCACTGCGATGGCCGAGATCGCGTTGGTCAGCGACATCAGCGGCGTATACAGGAGGCGGGACACGCGGCGGATCACCCCGAGCCCGATGAACGTCGCCAGCACGAACACGAACAGCATCGATCCGAAGTCGGCGCTCATGATTTGCGTACCTCGCCCGCGTGAGTGACGCACGTGTCGCGGATGATCTGGTCCTCGAAGTCGAGTCGCAGCCTGCCGTCCTGCACGACGTGCCCCAGAAATGCCGAGAGATTCCGGGCGTACATCTGGCTCGCATCGCGCGGCAGCGTGCTCGCCAGGTTCAGGGGCCCGAGAATCGAGACGCCGTTGCGCACGATCTCGGAGCCGGGTTCGGTCAGCTCGCAGTTGCCGCCCGTCTCGGCGGCGAGATCGACGATGACCGCGCCGGGCTTCATCCCCTGCACCGCCGCCGCCGTGATGAGCACCGGCGCCTTCTTGCCGGGGATTGCCGCCGTCGAGATGACGATATCAGCGTCCTTCACGGCCGCCGCGAGGAACGCCAACTCTTTGCGGTGCGTCTCTTCCGACAGCTCCTTGGCATAGCCGCCCGCGGTCTCGGCGTGCTCCTCGATCGCCATCTCGAGAAACGAGGCGCCCAGGCTCTGCACCTGTTCCTTGACGGCGGGGCGAACATCGAACGCGGAGACGATCGCTCCGAGGCGGCGCGCCGTCGCGATCGCCTGCAGTCCCGCGACCCCCGCGCCGAGCACCAGCACGCGGGCGGCGGGGAGGGTGCCCGCGGCGGTGACGAGCATCGGCAGCAACCGCCCCGTCGTGGAGGCGGCGAGCAGCACGGCCTTGTAGCCGGCCACGGTCGCCTGTGATGACAGCACGTCCATCGGCTGCGCCCGTGTAATGCGCGGCAGGAACACCAGACTGAAAGCTGTCAGCTTGCGTTGCGCGAGTTGGCGCAGGAACTCAGAGGTGGGCTGGAAGAACGCGACGAGCGCGCCGCCTTCTCGGTATTGCATGAGCTCCGCGGCATGCGGCGCCTGGACTTGCAACACGATATCGGACTGACCGATGACCGACGACCGATCACCGATCTGCACACCAACGGTGGTGTACGCCGCATCCGGAAAAAACGCCGCCGTTCCCGCACCGCGCTCGACGACGACGTCGAATCCGCCCTTGACCAGGCGGCCCGCCACGTCGGGCGTAAGCGCCACCCGCCGCTCATTGGCGGCGACTTCCTTCGGCACTCCGATTTTCATGGGAGTCAGGATTCAGGAGCCTGGAGTGAGGGTTTCTGACTCCTAGCTCCAGACTCCAGACTCCTGTGTTGTGCAAGCATGCGCTCCGCGAAATCGAGGCGCTCGGCGAGCTCGTTGAACTGCTGGCGCAGTCCGTCGACCTGCTCCTCGAGCTCGCTCACCCGCCGCTCCGCTCGCTGGGTCAATTCCCGGCCGGGGAATTGCGATTCCTGCACGCCCCAGTTCCTCACCGCCAGATCCGTCGCGTCACGGAACTCGCCGGCCGCCAGGAGCACGAGGTCGTACGCCCACCAGATGCCGCAGCCACCGAACGTGAAGATCATCGCCAAGGCGCTTTTCGTCTTGTCGAGGTAGAACCGGTGCAGCCCGAAGAACCCGCCAAAGATGCAGAGCCCGAGCGCGACGCCGCGCGACCGCTTGGAGACCTCAGGCTCCGCGAACTGGTCGTCAGGGGCTTCGGGGTCGTCGCGATACGCGTCGGGAAGCGTCATGCCCGATACTACCGGACCCGTTCCGGCGGGGCAAGCAAGTGACGAAGTGCGGGCTCCAGCGCCTCGAGCGAAAACCTGAAGCCGGATGCGAGCAGACGCGCCGGTAGGACGCGCTGGCCACTCTGTAACAGCGCCGCACCATCCGAACCGAACGCCATGCGGAGCGCGAACGCGGGAACCGTGACCACCGCTGGACGGCCGAGCACCTTTCCCAGCGTCCTGGCAAACTCCCGGCTCGGGACGGGATGCGGCGCCGTCATGTTCACCGGTCCGACCAGATCGGCACGCATCAGCACGTGCAGAATGGCGGCGATGGCGTCAGAGCGAGCAATCCAGCTCACATACTGGGTGCCGCTGCCGATCGGCCCGCCGAGTCCGAGGCGGAACGCCGGCAGCATCTTGGCGAGCGCACCACCGGTCGTTGTCAGCACGACGCCCATACGCATGTTGACGACGCGGATCCCCGCGCGAGTGGCGGGTGCGGTCGCCGCCTCCCAATCGCGGCACACGTGCGCCAGAAAGTCCTCGCCGGGCGCGCTTTGCTCGCTCAGCTTCTCCTCGCCGCGATCGCCGTAGTAGCCGATCGCCGATGCGGCGAGCAGCGCTGCCGGAGGGTGCGCCAGGCCGGCGAGCGCGTCTGTGAGCACGCGCGTGCCCAGCACCCGGCTGTCACGGATACGGTGTTTCTTGGCGGGCGACCAGCGGCCGAACACGTTCTCACCCGCCAGATGAATGACCGTGTCGGCTTCCGCCCGCGCGAAGGCGGCGCGATCGATCGAACCGCGCCCGGGATCCCAGGCGATGGCCGGCTCCCCCGCGCCCGGCCGGCGCCGCACGAGCGCGATGACTGCATCGTCCCGCTGCCGGAGCGCCTCGACCAGCGCGGAGCCGATCAAGCCGGTCGCGCCGCTGACTACGATTTTCATCGGGGAAGAATCGCTTCAGCCTCGATTTCGACCAGCATGCCCGGATCGATCAGCCGGGTCACGGCCACCAGGGTGGCGGCCGGGCGGATATCGCGGAAGATCTCGCCGTGGGCGCGCCCCACCGCCTGCCAATGTTCGATATTCGTCAGATACATCCGCGTGCGCACGACATCGGCAAACCCCGCGCCCGCCTGCTCGAGCGCCCGGCCGATATTGCGCAGGGCCTGGACCGCTTGCGCATATGGATCACCGTGTCCGACGATCTGGCCCGCCGCGTCGGTTGCGGTCGTGCCGGAAACGTGGATGACGCGTCCCACGCGCACGGCGCGTGAATAACCCACGACCGGCTCCCATGGCGTGCCGCTCGTGATGTTCTGCCGCTTCATCGTCCTTCGAGGCCGGGCGCGGGTGCCGCGTTCCAGGTGACGTGCGACGGCGTGCCGGTCGCCTTCGCTTCGGTAATGCGTTCGTCGGTCGCCCGGACGATCTCTTCCACCGCGCGCGGCGGGTTGAGGAACGTCACGCCGCCGATGCTGGGCGCCGCGGCGCGGCCATCGGTGGTGCGGAGATCGGCAAGCCCCGCGCGGAGTTTCTCCAGCACGATACGCGCCGAGGCGGCGGTGGTCTCCGGCAGCAGCGCGATGAACTCGTCCCGACCCAGTCGCGCGACCACATCGGTGGCGCGCAACGCTCCCCGCAGCACCGTGGCGGCAGCGCGCACCAGGTCATCGCCGACCCGCGTCCCCAAATCCACGACCGCCACACTGAACGGATGCTGGTAGCGGCGGGCGCGCTCGATTTCGGCCCCCGCAGCCTCATGGAAGGCGCGGGCGTTGCGCACGCCGGTGAGATCGTCGACACGGGCGAGCCGGCGCTCCCGGGCGAGCGACCGGCGCAGGGCCATGATCGTCCAGGTCAGCCCCCCTATGGCAGCGAGAGCGAAGACGATGATCGGCAGGCACTCCCGGAGCATCCCTACCTCAGTGGTGAGCGTGTTGCGACAAAGCTATATCAGCGCTCGATGGGCGGCATCTACTCGGGAGTCGGTGTTTTTCCTTGGGGAACCACAGCAACCGCATACCAGCAGGGATTCCAGCGGCATCCCTCCATCACGACGCGGATGCCGTACACCGTGGTTGTGTCAGGCGTGACATGCAGGGTGGGAAGGCTTTCACTGTTGCGTTCTTTGGCGACTTCACTGCCGCTGGCAGACAACAAGGTTAGTTGCAGCCGCGAGCAATCGTCGTCGCACACCGCAATGATCGCATAAGACACACGTTGCGCGAGCGTCGCCTGGAACGATGCCCCCTCGTCGGTATTCAGCATTCCCGATCGTTTGACGACCGGGAGCCGTGACGATGTCGACACCGCGTCGACGGCACGCGCCAGTCGACTCCGCACCTGCTGCTCCCAGCGCTGTTGCCCACTCGCCGCCGCCGGCATGACAGCGATCGCGAGAAAAACGAGGAGGGCTCTCATCGGACCTGGCGTCGCGACGCCGTGACCGCGACAACCGCCACCGCTAGCGCGGCGATCGCCAGCGCGAGTGCAACGCCTCCCAGCGGTGGCGCGGCACCCAGGCGAATGGGCTGGACGAACTCGCGCTGCCAGTCCGCCGTCCACTCACCGACCGGACGCTTGAGTGCCGCCGCGAGTGCGGTATCGACCGGAAGCGGAGACGTCCAGAAACTCAGGAAACGGTCGCGTCCGACTGCGCGCGCGACATCGCCGAGGTACCGTTCACCCGGCAAAAGGTGCTGCGAGCGGTACCAGCGGCGCCCAACCAGAACGACTTTCGGAATGGAAAGCGTCCGCTCGTCGGCGGCCCCCGCGAGAACCGCCGTCCTGCATCCGCTCGGTCGACCGGCGAGGCACGCCACCGTTGCGGGCGGGAATGAGTAAACGCCGTCCCAGAACCAGGGGAAGCGCGGGTTGCCCAAGAGGTCCAAGGAGGAGAAGCTCTCACCCGCGATGCCGTTTGCGCCGAGGTAGAGTGCTACGTCCCAATTGCGCGCCGCGAGCCAGCTCTGAACGGGTCTGCCCGGCGTCCCATAGGCAGCATAGAACGCGCAGGGGCCAAGGCCTGCCTGCAACCACTGCGCAAATCGGCCGACGCCTTCGTGCCGGGCTTCCCGCTCGCCGAGGATGAACGATGTCCAGTATGGGCCGGCAGGCAGGTACCCGACGCAGGTCGTTCGGTGGGTGGAGTCGGGCGCGAGATATGCCACGCGATCTTGCAGGGGAGTTGGGCTGTCAGCCAAGCCGTACGGCCGCTGCAATTCAATCACCAGTGTGACTCGCACTTTGGTTTCGGCGAGGCCCAGACCCCGCCAGACGCTATCGATCACGGTTTCGACGTTTCGCACAGGGTTGGGAGGCAGCGTCGCACCGCGGAAGACGATCGTGGGACTCGCCCGCAACGAATCACCCTTCACTCGTTGGCGGTCCTCCAGCAAGCGTACCACCACGTCAGCGTTGCGCCATTCCTCCGCCAGCGCCTGCGCGTGTTGCCGGGCCGGCGTTCCCTGCGGCGACTGGCCAACGAAGGGCGATTTGCCGCTCGACTTGGCGCCACGCGGCGGAAGGTACGCCAGCGCGAGGACGGAGCACGCCGTCACACCGACAACGACCCAGCGCTTCACAGACGCCACCGGCTGCTCCGAAGCGCGCAGAGTCCAAACAAAGCTGTCCAGCCAATTGCGGCGAAACTGGCCCACCACGGCAGCGTGAGCGGCTTGGGACGCGCCGCCAACACTTCGTTGCGCCACCGCACGATCACCGAATCGATTTCCATCCCCGCCGCACTCGCCAGTCTCTCGCCGATAGGCGCGCTCGGACGCGCGACGAGACGCCGGTACGCGTCGCGTCCTCCGGCACGCAGGGCTTCGCGAACGAGCACCAGGCGGGCGGCATGAGCGAGTGGGCGCGGCAACGACCCCGGCGGCAACGATTGCAGCAACGCCGTACACGCGTCATCGCGATGCCGCCGGCAATTCTGCAATGAAGAGGCGGTCGCGCCACGCGCGAAGTAATCCGCGAACACTTGCGTGACGAGTGCTTCGCGCTCCGCCGCCGTCACATACCAGCGCTCCAGCAAGCCGGTCGAGTCGCTCACTTGCAGGACGTCCTTGCAGCGCGCGATGTCGCCCAGGAAACAGCGGCGCACCGCGTCGGACGGAGCGGTCACGAGCTGCACGAAGACCGCGGTCCGTTCGTCACGAGGGCGGAGCGTCGGGCGTAATGCGGTGCCCAGCCAATCTCCGAGTGTGGGATCGAAATGCGGCGCGGTCACGGTCGTCAGGAGCACGGTGGTGGTACCACGAACGTCGAGGTCCCAGGGAACCTCGACTCCGACGTGCAGCACGGTCCGCCGGACGCCGCTGTCGGGATCGATGGCGCGAAAGATGTAGGGATATTGGGGCAAGTCCGCCGCGGCGCTGCCGTAGAGACTGTCGATGACGGGCCAGGCCCGTTCGGCAGCGTCCCGCCACGGCAGGGGGGATGGATTGGCGATGATGCGCAGGCCACCCACGGCGATCGTATCGGAGCCGGCCGTCGCCCGCACGCGCTCGAGGCTGTCGGCGACCTCGGCCAGCAGCTCCGCTTGTCGCCAGGTGCTGAGCAGGCTGTCGGACTGTCGGCGTAGCCGCGCCATCAGCGAATCCTGGCTGTGAAGCGGCGTCGCCAGCAGCGAAGTCGTGAACAACAATCCGAGTGCTCTACACATCGACAAGCATCCACCGACCCGTAAAGACGGCGAGCGGGCCAGGGCCCAGTAACAGCAACGTCTGCGCCGCGCCAAACACGTCGAGCTCGATGTTGGCGATGCTCGCGACGACCTGCACGAGGATAACCGCGGCAATCACGCCGAGGATGATGCCGGCCGTGCGGGCCGTCCCCGCCGACACGGCAAAGAACACCGCGTACGCCACGAACACCGCGAACGCGAACCGCACTGCCAATGCGATCGGATACGACTGCAATCCCGGTGGCAGCGTCGCGGTGAGTACTGCGAGCGACGAGCCGATGAGGACGGCGGCGATCGGTGCGCCGAGGAGCACGAATCCCGCCGCGAAGCGCAACAGCACATACCGCCACCGCTCGAGCGGCAGTGTGAGCGCATGGATGTGGTGCCCGCGGTGGTCGGGCGCCCACGCCGTGATCGCCAGCAAGAGACCGAGGGCGGTCGCGAGCAGCGGATACAAGGTGCCCCACGACTGAACCGCGCGCAGCAGCTCCTGCGCTTGCAGCGCGCCCCGATCGGCGCGCGCGGCGCCCTGAAGCGACAGCAGGGGGATCGCAAAGGCTGCGACCGTTCCCAGCACGACGATGAGCCGCGACCACTTCCATTGACCGTAGAGGACTGCACGGAACATGGCGGTCATCGGCGTGTCCCCCGCTCCCGTACCCGGAAGCTGCGCAACAGCTCGACGAATCCATCCTCGAGATCGAGATCGATCACTTCGCGGACCGACGCGCCCACTCCCTCGAAGTACGACGTCATGGCCGGCTCCCAATCACCGACGACCCAGTTCTCACCGGCACCGGCACCGTTCGCCGATTCGCGCGTCAGGACGCGGAACGGCGCGTCGACGATTTCGGCCGGTGCGTCCATCACGACGAGCCGCTTGGTACCGCGCTTGAGTTTTTCCATCGGCGCCTCCGTGATCAGACGACCGTCGTCCATCACGGCGACCCAGTCACATACCCGCTCCAGCTCGTGGACGAGATGACTCGAGATGAAAATCGTAGCACCGCGTTCGGACACGTAGGTGAGCAGCGCGCTGAGGATGTCGCGCCGCACGACGGGATCGAGTCCATCGGTCGGCTCGTCCAGCACGAGCAGATCCCCGCATTGCGCCAGTGCGAGCAGAATCATCAGCTTCGCCTTCTGGCCCTTGGAGAGACGGCCGAAGAGATGCTCGCCGTCCAGCTCAAAGCTTGCGACCAGCTCCTCCGCCCGACTGCGATCCCACCGCGGATAGAACGCCGCCTGGAAATCGATCAGCTCGCGAACCGTGAGCGTCGCGTCGAGATGTGGCTGCTCCGGCACATAGCCGACGCGGCCGAGGATGTGCGCGTGTTGGTCGGGCATCGGGAGCCCGAGGACAGTGACGCGTCCGCTGAGCGGTCGCAGCAGGCCCAGGATGAGGCGAATCGTGGTGGTCTTGCCCGAGCCATTCGGGCCGAGGAATCCGTAGATCGATCCGGACGGGACGTGGAGATCGAGATTCGGGATCTCGAAGTTTTTCCCGGCGCGATACTGCAGGCGCTCGAGATGGATGGCGTCGCTCATGTGGTTTTCGCTCCCAGCTCGGTCTCGAGGGCGCGCTGCAGCTCCGGCACCGAAACACCGGAGCGTCGCGCTTCGGCCAGCAGCTTGCGCACGAGCGCGACGGCTTGTTGTAAGCGCTCCCGCGCCCTGCGCCCCGGCGCCAGCTCGCGCACGAACGTACCGGCGCCGTGACGGATTTCGACGAAGCCCTGTGCCTCGAGGTCTTTATAGGCCTGAATGACCGTCGCGGGATTAATGCGCAGCTCGGTGGCCAGTTGTCGGACGGATGGCAGCGGCGCAGCGCTGCCCAGCGTGCCGGTCGCGATCGCGAGCCGCACGCGCTCGGCGATCTGGACATAGAGAGGGATAGGACTGCGGGGGTCGATGCCGTGAAACACGCATGTGGCTCGAGTTCCAGTGTACTAGTACAGTATAACAGTTGCCCACGACTCGCAAGCGCCGGCCGTTGTGGCAGATTCAAGCACGACTCAACGAGGAGAGCACATGAGCGAGAAAAAGGCGTTTCTCGACGCTTGGGAGCGGGAGGCAGCCACGACGGTGAAGGTCCTGCGCGCCTACCCCGGTGGGAAGGAAACCATGAAGCCCCACACCACGTGTCGCACGGCCCAGGAGTTGGCCTGGACGTTCGCGTTCGAGGGTGTGGCCGCGACGCAAGCGCTCCAGGGCGAGTTCAAGTTTCCGCCGACGAACATGCCGGCGATGCCCGATACGTGGCAGAACACGGTCGGCGAAGTGGAACGTGTCTTCAAGAAAATGGCGGATACGGTCCGGAAAGTCGACGACCGGGAGCTGAATTCGACGATCAAGTTCTATACGGCGCCCAAGCAGATGGGCGACGTCCGCCGCCAGGATTTCCTCTGGCTGATGCTGAACGACATGATCCATCACCGCGGGCAGTTCTCCGTCTACTTGCGCATGGCGGGCGGCAAGGTCCCCTCGATTTATGGGCCGTCCAAGGACGAGCCATGGCAGTGAGGATTTGAGCGCAAAAAGCGGATAGAACCCGGTGGGTGCTCACCGTACATTCTCCGCCATGAGTCCCACGCAGCGCTGGCAGGCGGTGTTGGCGAGAGATCGCCGCTTCGACGGGGCGTTCGTCTATGCGGTCCGGTCGACGGGGATCTACTGCCGCCCCTCGTGCGCCAGCCGCCGGCCGCGCCGGACACAGGTGACGTTCTACCCGATCCCGGAAGCCGCCGAACGCGAAGGATATCGCGCCTGCCGCCGCTGCCATCCGTCCGAGGTGAACGGGGCGGATGCGACGGTCGCCATGGTACGGGAGGCGTGCCGGACGATCGACGCCGGTCAGCGTCCGACGGCGGAGCCGCACCGGCTCGCGCGCGCGTTCAAGCGCGTGCTGGGCATCACGCCGCGCGCCTACGCCGATGCCCGCCGGGTGGCGCGCTTCAAACAGGAATTGAAACGGAGGAAGTCCGTGAGTCCCGCATTATACGAAGCCGGTTACGGCTCGACGAGCCGAGTGTATGAGCGCACCCACGCGCAGCTGGGCATGACGCCCGCGACCTACGCGCGCGGCGGCGCCGGGGTCGGCATCGCCTACGTCACCGTTCCGACATCGCTCGGCCGGCTGCTCGTCGCCGCGACGGAGCGCGGCGTCTGCCGCGTGTCGATCGGCGCCAGCACCGAAGCTCTCGTGGCCGACTTGCTGGCGGAGTTTCCCGATGCGCGCGTCGTCCAGGACAAGAGCGGGAAGCTGCACGGCTGGGTGACGTCGATTCTCGCGTACCTCGATGGGCGCGAGCCGCATCTCGACTTGCCGCTCGACATCCGCGCGTCGGCGTTCCAGCGGCGCGTGTGGCAGGAGCTGCAGCGGATCCCGTTCGGCGAGACGCGCACCTACGCGGAGGTGGCGAAGCAGATTGGGCAACCGAAGGCGACGCGCGCCGTGGCTCGTGCCTGCGCGACGAACCCCGCCGCGCTGATCATCCCGTGCCATCGCGTGGTGCGAGAAGACGGTGCGCGGGGCGGTTATCGCTGGGGCGTTGAGCGGAAGGAAGCGCTGCTGGAGATGGAACAGAACCCTACTTAACGGGGATCCAGTAGCTCACTTTCACCGCGAAGAAATTATCGCCTCTCGCGCGAAACGAGTTCATCAGGTCACCGAACCCGACTCCGTGGTCGGTAGCTCGGGATCCGTCGCGATTCTGTGCCCATACCACGTACAGCGTGCTTCCGGGCCTCCATTCCCACCGCAACACGGCATTGCTGTGGAAAGAGAGGGTATTGAAATCGGGATTCGCGATCTTCAGCGTGTCGGCGCCGCCGTTGTCTATGACTGTGTAGTCGCCACTCGCATCGCGGGCGATCGTCGTCCCGGACGTCCCGTAGCGGCGCAGGTCGAAGGTACGGGGCCGCGGGAGCTCCCCAAGCCCGTAATAGTGGCCGTTCGCCGCAAATGGCTCGCCGTACAGCTCGAGGGTGAGGTCGGGGCCAATTGTGTAATTGGCGCGAAGCTCCATCAGAAACGTGGGTTGGTCGATCTGCGCAAAGACGTAGCGTGATCTGTAGGTGGCGGCCGGCCCATGCGAGCTCGGCCGTAATAGACCCGAGCCACCCACGAGTTCTTGGCGCCAAAATTGTTCTGGAGGCGCACGACCCAGTTCCACCCTTGCGGCGTCGCAATCGTCGGCCCGCCACGGGTTGCCGAATGGTCGAAGGCGCGCGGCTGAAAGTCGACATACGAGCTCAAGTCCCAGAAGTTCTTCAACACGACTTCGCCATAAATCTCGGTGAAGAGGTACTGCCTGGTGCCACCGAAATCGTATTCCGTCACCGCGTTGATGTTGGCGTTATAGCTCTGGAACCAGGCGCGGGGCTTGGTCTGACGGTAAATGAGCCCCGCAAACGCGGTGCGACCGTCCGCATTGCCCAAGCGACCGGCATCGTTGGGGTCGTAGGCGGGGGATTCCCACCCGTATTGCAGGTCGTACAGCCAATTGCCCTTGGTCTTTCTGAACCAGAGGACTGCGGTCGAACCCGTAAACGTCGTTCGGGAAGGATCGTACGAGATGTAATCGGCGTCAGGGCGCTGGAAGTAATGGACCGCCGAGCGTTGCACGCGATCGATCGCCAGCGAATCGCCGCGAATCTGACTGAAGCCCGCCCACCCGCGGAGCTCGTACGCACCGCGGTCCCAGCGCAGCACCCAATCGGCGCCGCCCGCGTAGGCGTGCTTGATGTACGCCGGCGCCATGAGGCTGTCGACATCACGTTGCACGGTCGTCAGGGTCACGCCAATGACCGATTTCGACGCGCCAAGCTCCTGCTGGACCCGCATGACGCCGTACCCCGCCGGCGGCACGAGCTCGACTTTCCCAAACGTGTTCGTCGCGGAATCGTACGTCCGCGCCCATTCCCGCGACGTCACGGCCGTGAGCACGCCGAGTGACATGCCAGTGGCCAGGCGTCCCGTCACCTTGGCCGCGCCGAGGATGGTGGCAGCCGGCGGGCAGTCGACGAAATCGGCACTCGCCGCGCCGCAACTCGGGCGCGCGCCAATCCGCCGCGAATAGAAGTAGCTGGGCCCGTTGCCGCGTAACAGCTGGCTCCCTTCCGTAAAGAAGGGCCGGCGCTCGTTGAAGAAGAATTCGAAGCCGGACAGATTGACGATCGACGGGTCGGCTTCGACCTGCCCGAAGTCCGGATTCACGGTGGCATCGAGCGTGATGTTCGGACCGAGGCCCATCTTCAAATCGGCGCCGAGGCGACCCGCGAAGTTGGCCTTGTCGTTGAACGGATCGACCGGGCTCACGTCGCTGAGGACGCGCGAGTCGACGGCGCCGTACGGCATCAGCTCGAGCCGCCGCATCGGCTTGATGCCTGCGATCCCCACCAGCTCGCCCATGAACGACGACCATCCCCTACGATTGGTGGGCACCGGGATCCAGTAGTCGTCCTCGCTCGTTACGGGATTCCAGCGGTTGGCATTGAAGCCCCAGACCTGGACCGGCTGACTCGTGAAGCGCAGCTGCGAAAAGGGGATGCGCATCTCCACCGTCCAGCCGAGGGCGTCGATGTTCGCTTTCGCCTCCCAGACCGGGTCGTACCCCCAGTCTATGTCGTTTTCATCATCCGACGCATGATACCAGTCCGCCCGCACTCCGGACGCCGAGACGCCGAACGAGTACGCGGTGCGCTTGTCGTGGTAGCTGTCGAACGACACCCACATGCGTTCGGACTGGAAGGTATTGTCGCGGCGTGACAGCGGTGCCTGAATCTTGGAAGGATCCCGGCTGAACATCCGCGCGCCCACATAGACCGCATCGTCGTCGTAGAGCATCGCGATGCGCATGCTGTCACTGGGCGGCGCGCCTTCGCGGGGCCGTTTCTGCACGAAGTCGCTGATCCACGCCGCGTGCGCCCAGGCCGGCTCGTCGAGTTTCCCGTCGAGCGTGATGCCGCTCCCCTGCAGCCGGACCGCGCGCACCTGTTTGTGCGCAGTCACCGCGCTCGTATCCTGCGCCGCGGTGGCGGTAGCCAACCACAGTGCCAACAGCATCAGTCGCGCGACAGCGCTTCGAACACCCGGCCGCGATCGTACTGCGAGCCGATCGATGCGGCGTCGGAGCGCACCGCCGCCCGGATGGTGTCATCCATCCGCACGCGCTGAATCACCGCCAGCAGCAGCTCGGACAGCTCGTGATCCGACGAGATCCCCTTGGCCGACTCCAGCACCGCGAGCGCCACCGGACGTGAGACCGCGCCCCGCTCGATGACGCTGAGCAGCGTGCGGCCGTGCTCGTAGTCCGAGTTGAGATTACCGGCGGCGGCGAAAAACGCCGGCCGTAGCGCATCATCCAGCACGTACGAGCCACCGACCTTGGACAGCAGCTCGGCCAGCTCGTAGTCGGAGCTGATCGACTTGGCCGAGGTGAGCACGTCGGTCAGCATGGCGGGGCTGGTACCCTGCCGCGCGACGACCGCGTCCAGGACCCGCCGGTGCTCGTAGTCGGACTGCAGCGAGTTCGCGGCCTTGAAGAACGCGGGCCGTACCGCTTCGTCGATCGGGCGGGCCTCGTTCACCTCGATCAGCAGGGTCGCCAGCTCGTAGTCGGAGCTGATGTCCCCAGCGGCGTCGAGCATCCCGGCCTCGATGGCCGGCGTGAGCCCAGGACGCGACAACGCCGCCGTCAGCACGCGATGCCGCTCGTAGTCTGAGCTGATCGACTTTGAGGCCGTGACGAAGCCGGCCTGCGTCTTCTCCGTGAGCGGCTGATGTTGCGCGACGCTGATCAGGAACTCCGCCAGCTCGTAATCACTGTCGATGGTTTGACCCGCCATGGTGACGATGCGCTCGTAGCCGCCGGCATCGAGCTTGCCGCTCTCGACCGCCGCCTGGTAGTAGATCCGCCGCGTGTAGTCGCCGGACAGCTCGCCGAGCTCGTCGATCAGCCCCTGAATGCCGTGGTGGTCGAGAATCCAGCGGGCGCGCTCTTCCCCCATGTACCCCGTCCGCCGGAACAGATAGGTGAGCGTCTCGGCGAACCAGCGTTTGGCGTCGGCATCGTAGGGCCGAACGTCACCGTCTTCCTTGTACGTACGCTCGAGCGTCGCGCCGCTGCCCCGCCGCACCGTGAGGCGGCGATCGTGAGTCCCGTAATCCACTTCGACGATCACCTGACCGCCGTTCGCCAGCGACGCAATGTCGGTGAAATCGTCGTTGAACTCGAACTTGCCAACCGAGGATAGTCTGACGGTGCAGTTCCCGAGCGTGAAGCTGATCGAGACGTCATCGTTCTCGATCGACGTGCTGGTATGCGAATGGCGCGTTTCGCCGGAGCAGCCGCGCAGCGTGTCGCTGGCAACAAGCTGCTTCGTGAAGACAGGTGCAGGGACTCGCGGAATCGTGTCGATCGTGCTCGCCAGTCCGGCCGGCTCGGCAACGCGCGGCGCCAGCGTCGCGAGCGGCACGACTTCCTGATCCAGCTGATCGCCCGCATTGCGTGTGCGGTCTACTGGTTCCATCCCCTGGTGTGGCTCGCCGCCACGCGGCTGCGCGAGGAGCGCGAGCGGGCGTGTGACGATCACGTGCTGCGCGCCGG
>WNGO01000104.1_pt1 | contig 52962 bp, 33 predicted proteins | sample 5400511 | NCBI WGS metagenome assembly WNGO01 (sample SAMN13153380, study PRJNA577476) | soil metagenome | isolation source: 20 cm soil or saprolite under Garry oak tree replicate 2 | place: USA:California | collected 2016-06-15 | reverse complement strand
CGCCGGCTTTGGCCGCGCCGAGCTGGTCATCGAGGCGGTGTTCGAGGATCTCCAGGTCAAGCAGCAGGTGTTGCGTGAAGTCGAAACGGCGACCGCGCCGGACGCCGTGTTCGCATCGAACACGTCGACCATCCCGATACATCGGATCGCCGAAGCGGCAAGTCGGCCGGAGCAGGTCATCGGGATGCACTTTTTCTCGCCCGTCGCCCGGATGCCGTTGCTCGAGGTGATTCCTTCGGCACGCACGGCAGCGCAGGTCCTCAGCACCGCTGTCGGGTTCGGCCGCCGCATGGGCAAGACCGCGATCGTCGTGAAGGACAGTCCCGGATTCTGGATCAACCGAATTCTCACACCCTATATGAACGAGGCAGGCCAGCTGCTGGTCGAAGGTGTCGCGATCGAAGAGATCGACCGCCTGATGGTCGAGTTCGGCTTCCCCGTCGGGCCGATCACCCTGCTGGACGAGGTAGGGATGGACGTTGGGGAGAAGGTGGTCGGGGTGATGCACGATGCGTTCGGTGAGCGGTTTGCGCCGGTTCCCGCGTTCGCCGGCATGGTCAAGAGCGGCCGGCTGGGCCGCAAAGTGGGGAAGGGCTTCTACAAGTACGCCGGCGGCAAGAAGGGGAGGGTCGATCCCGCGGTGTACGAGGTGATCGGCGCTCATCCCAACGGGGGCCCTAGGCCGGCGGAGATCATCCAGCGGCTCGTCCTCGTCATGCTGAACGAAGCGGCGCGCGGGGTGGGGGAAGGGATCGTGAAAACCCCCCGCGACGGCGACGTGGGTGCCATCTTCGGCTTCGGGTTTCCCCCGTTCCGTGGCGGCCCGCTGCGGCACGCCGATGACCTCGGCGCGGCGCGCGTCGTGGGCGAGCTCGAGCGGCTCGCCGAGCGCTACGGGGCCCGGTTCGCGCCGTGCGACGTGCTGCGCGACCAGGCGCACCGCAACGCGAAGTTCTATCCCTAGCCCCTAGCCCCTAGCCCCTTAGCCCCTTAGCCCCTTAGCCCCTAGCCCCACGATGCTCCGCGCCGGTCTGCTGTGGCTCAGCGAGCAATCCCGGGTATTCCGGTTCATCCGCGGCAACGGGTTGGCGCGCCGCTTCGCCGCGCGCTTCGTCGCGGGAGAGACGGTGGATTCAGGCGTCGCCGCGCTGAAGGACTTGAACGCCGCCGGGCTCACCGCGAGCCTCGACTTACTGGGCGAGTCGGTGCATAACGGCGCCGAGGCGCAGGTCGCCCGGGATACCTATCTCGAGACGCTCGACCGGATCAGGGCCGCCGGCGCCGATGCCAACGTCTCGGTGAAGCTCACCCAGATGGGCCTCGACATCGACGAGGCGCTCTGCGTCGAGAACATGCGCGCGATCATCGCGCGGGCGAAGACGCACAGATCCTTCGTCCGGATCGACATGGAGCAGTCCGACCACACGGAGCGCACGCTGCAGCTCTTCAAGCGCACGCTGTACCCGGAGTTCGGGAACGCGGTGGGCGTCGTGCTGCAGTCGTACCTGCGGCGCACGGATCAGGATGTAGAGCAAATGATCGCGCTCGGCGCCCGAGTGCGGCTGTGCAAAGGTGCGTATCAGGAGCCGGACACGGTCGCTTTTCCCGACAAGCGCGATGTGGATGCAACCTACGTGCGCTGTATGGAGCGCCTCATGCTCAAGGGCAACTATCCCGGCATCGCGACGCACGATGCGCGCATCATCGGGCACGCCAGGGCGTTCGCGCGCGACAAGGGTATCCAGCCCCCGCGCTTCGAGTTCCAGATGCTGTACGGGGTGCGGCGCGACCTGCAGCTCGCGCTGCGGCGGCAGGGATACAACGTGCGCGTCTACGTCCCGTTTGGTACTCAGTGGTATCCCTATCTCATGCGCCGGCTCGCCGAGCGGCCGGCGAACGTCGCGTTCCTGGTCGGGAACATGTTGCGGGAGTCCCTACGGCGGAGCTGACGGACGGTACCCTGGGCGGCTATCAGCGAGTGCACGAGCGCGCGCCTGCCTTCTCCGGGATTGACGGCCAGTCCTACTCGGTCGGGACGTACGTGGATGACTCCCCGGACGCCCAGGGGCGCTACGGAGCGGCGCTGTTGTTCGTGCGCTGGTCCGACGCGGGCGATCGGCCGGTGGGCCACCTCGAAACGGATTACCTGTTCCGGGCTGCGACGCCCGCCGACGCGCTCGCCCCGCTGCTCGCCTTGACCCTGCAGGACGTGAAGCGGCACCTCGACCAGTGTATCGAAGAACACGGCGGGGTCGGGGAAGGGGGCCGGGCATGATTACTACCGGCGTCGTGCTCGCACGCACCGGCTCGGCCTATCGTGTGCATACCGATCGGGGCGACGTTGTCGCCACCCTCCGCGGCAAGCTCAAGCACCGGGACGATGACCGCGTAGTAGCGGGAGACGTGGTGGAGCTCGAGCTGCACGCCGAGGGCCGCGCCACTATATCGGGCGTGCGGCCGCGCAGGAGCGTGCTGGCGCGCCGCGCTGCCGGTGAGCGAAGTCCCCGGGCCCAGCCGATCGCCGCCAACGTCGACCAGGTCGTGGTCGTCGCGTCGGCTCGGAGTCCGGAGCCCAGCCCCCGTCTGCTCGATCGATTCCTGGTGATCGCGGCCGCGAACCGCATCCCCGCCGTGCTCGTTCTCAACAAGATCGACCTCGACCGGAGCGCGCTCGACTCCCTGCGGCGTCGCTACGGGCCGGCGGGCTATCAGGTCCTCGGGACCTCGGTGAAGGACCCTGAGGGGCTGGCCGCGCTGCGCGATCTCCTGCGCGGGCGTGAGTCGGTGCTCGCCGGTCAGTCGGGCGTCGGGAAGTCCAGCCTGCTGAACGCGCTCGATCCAGGCTTGAACCTCCGCATCGGCGAGATCAGCGAGAAGTGGGATACGGGGAAGCACACGACCCGCGCCGCCCTCGTCGTGCCGGTCGCCACGGGGGGCTATGTCGTGGACACGCCGGGGTTACGCGAGGTGGGCACGTGGGGCATCGATCCCGAGCGCCTGGGCGTCTACTTCGCCGAGTTCCGGCCTTTCCTGGACCAGTGTCGCTTCGACAATTGCCGGCATCTCGCTGAGCCGGGCTGCGGAGTACGGCAGGCGGCGGAGCGAGGCGCGTTCGACCCGGATCGCCTCGTGTCCTACCAGCGCATTTACGAGGAGGTCAGCGTGCCTTCCTGGTCCAGCGATCGGCGTCGCGGGAGGTGACTTTTCGCATCATCTGGGCGAAAGCGTCGTCCAAGTCGATCCCCTGCGAGTTGGCGAGGCAGATGACGACGAATAGGATGTCGGCGAGCTCCATCCCGATCGAGCCCTCCGGCTCCCCGGCTTTCTTTGTTTTCTCGCCGAACCGGTGGTTCACTTCCCGCGCCAGCTCACCGACTTCTTCCGTCAGTCGGGCGAGGTTGGTCAGCGGCGGGAAGTACCCTTCTTTATATTGGCCGATCCACCGATCGACCGTCTGCTGGGCTTCGCGCAGGGACACGGGAGGCTCCGGGCAATCGTGAACGCCGAGCTGCCGCCGCTGGTCGTGCCGTTCCGCGGAGAGCGGTACGCCGCGAGAGAGCTGAGCGCCCTCATCGCGCCCCCCTACGACGTCATTTCCAGCGATGACCGCACGCGGTACGCGGCGCGCGATCCTCACAATATCGTGCATCTCATGCTGCCGGAAGCGCCGTCGGGCGGAGGCAGGAGCGGTGGCGGGGACCGCTACGCGCAGGCCGCGACGCTGCTCGCGACGTGGCGAGAGGCAGGCGTGGTGCAACCGGATCGCGGGGAGTCGGTGTACATCGTCGCGCAGGACTACACTATGCCGTCGGGTGAGCGGCGCACGCGCATCGGGATGTTGGCCGCCGTGCGCGCCGAGCCGTTCAAAACGCGGCGCGTGCGGCCGCACGAGCAGACGCACTCGGCACCCAAGGCCGATCGGCTGGCCCTGCTGCGCGCCACCGCCGCGAACCTCGAGTCGATCTTTCTGCTCGCGCCGGACCCCGACCGGATGCTGGCGCAGGCCCTCGTGAAACGGGCCTCCGGCGTGCCGGCGGCGCGCGCCGAGCTCGACGGCGTAGGCATCCGCCTCTGGATCGTGTCGGGCGATCCGGCGGTGGAGCTCGCCCGGCTGGCAGGCCGGGCTCAGCTCTATATCGCCGACGGCCATCACCGCTACGAGACCGCGGTGGCGTATGCGCAGGAGCAGCCGCGCGCCGACCGTGTGCTCTCCTTCATCGTCTCGGCGGGCGATCCCGGTCTCGCGATCCTCCCCACGCACCGCATCGTCTTCGGCTCGGGGCGCGATGCGACCAAGCTGATCGAGGTCTGGCGGGAGTGGTTCGAGATCGGGCGGGTGGCGCCGTGTATGGATCGGGTCGAGCGCCTGGCCGAGCTCGGGCGCGAGCGCACGGCGTGCATCGTGGCGTTCCCCGAGGCCTATGACGTTACCCTGGTCCTGCGGAAGGATGCGCCGATCGACAAGGTCCCGGACCTGGGCAAGTCCCCCGCGGTCCGTGCGCTGGACGTGGCCAGGATCGAGGTGCTCGTGGTGCGGCGCATCCTCGGGGCCGGCACGGCGACGCCCTCGCTCGCCTACACGCCCGACCCGCGCGCCGCCTTCGATGCGGTCCGGAACGCTCGCGCCGCCGCCGCGGTTCTCCTCAATCCTACGAAGGTGCGGGACGTGTTCGCCGTAGCCGACGCGGGCGACGTCATGCCACCCAAGTCGACGTACTTCGTACCCAAGGTACCGAGTGGCCTGGTGATGCGGGCGGTCTAGACGGCGGCCGGGAGCCGTCGCCTCTATATTTTCTCCCCATGTCATCCCCTCGGCCCCGCGACCGCATCCTCGGCAACCTCGAGTCCATCTACCGCGAGGCGTACGAGCGCGCCAAGGCGGCGAGCGACCAGGTGCGCATGGCGGATCTCGACGCCGCCTACCAGCGGGAACAGCTGCTGCTCGAGGTGCTCCTCGACATCCGCGATGCGCTCACGTCTCTTCCGGCCTCTGCCGAGCCGGGCTCGGGGAAGACCTCCGGACCCGACCCGATCGCCGCGCTCGAGACCATCCACCGCATCACCAGGCTGCGCTGAGGGAACCGCATGCGCTTGCGCTTGACTGTGGGACTCCTCTGCCTGGCGCTCGGCGCCTGCGCCCGGAAAGCGGATTTGATCATCTCCGGCGGGCTGGTCTGGACGGGCCTGTCGACCGGGGCGCCCCACGCGGGAGCGGTGGCCATCGCCGGCGGCAGGATCCTCGCGATCGGCGACAGCGCGCAGGTCGGGCGCTATGCGGGCCCCAAGACCGAGTGGATTCAAGCCAACGGCGGCCTTGTGCTGCCCGGCTTCACCGACGGACACACCCACTTCGTCGACGGCGGGTTCCAGCTCAGGTCGGTGAGCCTGCGGGACGCCGCGACCCCGCAAGAGTTCATCCGGCGCGTGAAAGAGTACGCCAAGACCCTGACGCCCGGCGAGTGGATCACCGGGGGTGACTGGGACCACACGCTCTGGGCCGGCCAACCGCTCCCGCGCCATGATTGGATCGATTCGGTCACGCCGAGCAATCCGGTATTCGTGAGTCGAGTAGATGGCCATGAGGCGCTGGCCAACGCCGCCGCGATGCGCGCGGCGGCGATCACGAAGGACACCCCTACCCCCTCCGGCGGCGAGATCCTGCGCGACCCGAAGACGGGCGACCCCCTCGGCATCTTCAAAGACCGGGCGCTCGACCTCATCGGCCGAGCGATCCCCGACCCGTCGCCGGTCCAGCGTGACTCCGCCCTCGCTCGCGCGCTTGCTTACGCCGCCTCGCTGGGCGTCACCGCCACCTCCCACGTGTCCGCGTCGTGGGCCGATCTCGAGAGCTACCGCCGCCTCGAGCGAGCGGGCCGGCTCACGATGCGGGCCACCCTCTATTTCCCGCTCGATTCCTGGCGCGCGGTCGCCGAAACGTTGAGCCATTCGGGCCGCGGCGACGACTGGGTAAAAATCGGCGGGCTCAAGGGGTACATGGACGGCTCGGCGGGGTCGCGCACCGCGTACTTCTTCGAGCCCTACGGCGACTCGGCAGGCTATCATGGGCTGATGCAGCACCCGGAGGCGGACATGCGCCGCTGGATCGGCAGTGCCGACTCGGCGGGACTGCAGATTGCCGTCCATGCGATTGGCGACCGCGCCAATGCCATCCTCCTGTCGATCTACGACAGCGTCGCACGGGCACACGGGCCGCGCGACCGGCGCTTCCGGGTCGAGCACGCCCAACACCTGCGCCCGCAGGACATCCCTCTGTTCGGGAAGCTCGGCGTGATCGCCTCGATGCAGCCGTACCACGCCATCGACGACGGCCGCTGGGTGGAGCGGCGCATCGGACCGGTCCGCATCAAGACGACCTACGCGTTCCGTACACTGCTCGAGACGGGGAGCCGGCTCGGATTTGGGTCCGACTGGACGGTCGCGCCGCTCGACCCGATCCTCGGCGTGTACGCGGCGGTCACGCGCCGCACCCTCGACGGCAAGAACCCAGAAGGCTGGGTGCCGGAGCAGAAGATCTCCGTGGGAGAGGCGCTTCGTGCGTATACGGCGGGCAACGCCTATGCAACGTTCGATGAGGCCAAGCGGGGCACGCTCGCACCCGGCGCGGACGCGGACGTCGTCGTGCTGGACCGCAACCTCTTTACCCTGCCGCCCGATTCCCTTGATCGGGCCCGAGTGCGCTATACGATCGCGGGGGGTAGCGTGGTCTACAGGCGCTAGTCCGAGTACTTGAGGCCCGACGCTTGAAGCGTGAGGGGCCGCGCTCCCTCGTGCTCAACGCCCGCCTCGACCACCTCACCCAGAACCAGAGTATGGTCTCCGCTTGGTAGTGTTGCGACGACACGACATTCCACCCACCCGAGCGCATCGGCGAGCACCGGCGCACCGGAGATCGGCCCCGGCTTTGTCTTAATTCCTTTCAGCTTCGGCGAGGCGCTCGCCGGCCCGCGTCCCAGCTTGTCGGCAACGTCGCGTTGCCCCTCGTGAAACACGCTGATGGCAAAGTGATGCGCGTCGCGGATCATCTCGATCATCTTGGACGTGCTTTCTACCGCCACTACCACCATGGGGGGATCGAACGAGGCTTGGCTGACCCAGTTGGCGGTTATGCCGTGCTCATCGCCCTCACGTTTCACGGTGAGCGCGTACAGGCCGTAGGTGAAATGTCGGAGGACCGTCTGCTTCGCGGCCGCGTTCATGGCCAGGGAATATGGTACTATCTTTGTCCCATGGCGACGCGCGCTCAACCCCGGCCCCGGGCCGCCAAATCCCTGTCCAAGGCCGACCTGCTGGATATGTACCGGCTGATGCTCCTGTCGCGGCGCATCGACGACAAGGAGATTCAGCTCAAGCGGCAGAACAAGATCTTCTTCCAGATCTCCGGCGCGGGACACGAGGGCGTGCTGGTGGCCGCTGGGAGAGTGCTCCGCCCCGCATACGATTGGTTCTATCCCTACTATCGCGACCGCGCGCTCTGTCTCAGCCTCGGCATGACCCCCACGGAGATGCTCCTCTCTGCGGTCGGTGCGGCCGAGGATCCCAACTCGGGGGGCCGCCAGATGCCTTCCCACTGGGGCCACAAGGCGCTCAACATCGTCAGCCAGTCGAGCCCCACGGGTACGCAGCTGCTCCAGGCCGTGGGCTGTGCGGAAGCGTGGCTTCGCTACGATCGCATCGCCGCGATCGTCGACAAACCGATCCAGGGCGACGAGCTCGTGTACGTCTCGGCGGGGGACGGCACGACCAGCGAAGGAGAGTTCTGGGAGGCGCTCAACACCGCTACCAATCTGAAGCTGCCGGTGCTGTTCCTCATCGAGGACAACAAGTACGCGATCTCGGTGCCCGTCGAGGTGCAGACCGCGGGCGGCTCCGTGTCGAAGCTCGTGCGGAACTTCCCCGGCCTCCTGGTCGAGGAGGTGGACGGCTGCGATCCGGTCGTCTCCTACGAGGTGCTGTTGCGGGCCTCGGAATACGTCCGCCAGCGCAAGGGGCCCGCGCTCGTGCATGCGCACGTGACGAGGCCCTACTCGCACTCCCTCTCGGACGATGAGGTGCTGTACAAGCCGCCCAAAGAGCGGGAGGAGGAGGCACGCCGCGACTGCCTCACCCTGTTCCCCAAGCGACTCATCGCCGACGGCGTGGCCAGCGCAGCCGAGATCGAAGCCATCAAGCGTCAGGTGGAGGAGGAAGTCGGCGTCGCCGCCGACATGGCCCTGGCCTCGCCTCAGCCCGAGCCGGAGACGGCGCTCCTGTACGTCTACTCGCCCGAAGTCGATCCCACGTCCGAGCAGTTCGATACGGAGGACGACCCGCAGTTCGGGGGCGATCCCACGACCATGGTGGACCTGCTCAACGCCTGTCTGAAGGACGAAATGGCGCGCGATCCCCGCATCGTGGTGTTCGGCGAGGACGTGGCGGACGCGAGCCGCGAGCAGCACTTGGAGCAGGTGAAGGGCAAGGGCGGTGTCTTCAAGGTCACGTGGGGGTTGCAGCGCCAGTTCGGGAGCGATCGCGTCTACAACTCCCCGCTCGCGGAGGCAAACATCGTGGGCCGTGCGATCGGCCTCGCGACCCGCGGCCTGAAGCCCGTCGTCGAGATTCAATTCTTCGACTACATCTGGCCCGCCTATCATCAGCTCCGCAACGAGCTCGCCACCCTGCGCTGGCGCTCCAGCAACGCTTTCTCGAGCCCGGTCGTGGTGCGCGTCACCTACGGGGGCTATCTCAAGGGCGGCTCGATCTATCACTCCCAGACGGGCGCCGTGGTGTTCACCGCCGTTCCAGGACTCCGCGTGGTTTGCCCCAGCACCGCACTCGACGCCAACGGCCTGTTGCGCACGGCGATTCGGTGTGATGACCCCGTGCTGTTCCTCGAGCACAAGCATCTCTATCGCCAGACGTACAACAAGGCGCCCAATCCTGGGCCGAATTTCATGATCCCGTTCGGCAAGGCGAAGATCGTACGCGAGGGCCGGGACCTCACTGTGGTGACGTACGGCGCCGTGGTGCAGCGCTCGCTCGTCGCCGCGAAGGAGCTCGAGGAGCGGGACGGGGTGAGCGTCGAGGTGATCGACCTGCGAAGCCTCTCGCCCGTGGACTGGGAGGCGATTAGGGCGTCGGTGACCAAGACGAGCAAGGTCCTCGTCGCCTATGAAGATGCGCGGTCGTGGGGCTACGGCGCTGAGCTCGCCGCCCGGATCGCCGACGAGTGTTTCCCGTGGCTGGACGCGCCCGTGAAGCGCGTGGCCTCGACCGACACCTTCGTCGGCTATGCGCCCAGGCTCGAGGACTTCATCCTGCCGCAAGTGGAGGATCTCGCGCGGGCGATGCGCGACCTGCATGCGTTCTAGCGCGGCCCGCGCCTACAGTCTTTTCTTCTTCCTGTCCGGCGCGACGGGGCTCGTCTACGAGCTCCTCTGGGTTCGCGTCCTCTATCAGACGTTCGGCTCCACCATTCAGTCAATAACGACCGTGGTGGCCGCCTACATGGGCGGCCTGGGCCTCGGTGCCTGGCTGCTCGGCCGCCGCGCGGATCGCGATCCTCGGCCGGCCGCCCTATACGGTATGCTCGAAATCGCGATTGCTGTGTTCGGCTTGATCTCCCCCCTCGTGCTCGGGGTCGCGCACCGCCTGTATCTCGGCATCGCGGGAGCGCTCCAGCTCACTGGTGCCACCAGCGTCGCCCTGCGGTTCGGGCTCGCCCTCGTGGTGCTACTCGTTCCCACGACCCTCATGGGCGGCACGCTCCCCGTGCTAACCCGCACGTTCATGGGCAGCGACCGCAGCCAGTTGAAGCGCTCTCTCGGCCTGCTCTACGGTCTCAACACCCTCGGCGCGGTGGTGGGGACGGCGCTGGCGGGCTTCTTCCTGATTGAGCTCGTCGGCATTCGGGCGAGTCTGTGGGGCACGGCGGCCGTGAATCTCGCGTTGGGGGCGGGCGCCCTCGCCCTCGCACGGCCCATGGCCCCGCTGTCCGAGTCGGTCCGCGCGCCGGATGCGGCGAAATCGGGACCCGCGCCCCGGCGCCTGCGTTATCTCGCCTGCACGCTCCTCGCCCTCACGGCGTTCGCGTCGCTGCTCGACGAGATCGCGTGGACGCGGGTGCTGGTGATGGTGGTAGGCGGCTCGACGTATGCGTTTACGTTGGTTCTGCTCGTCTTCCTGCTCGGCATCGGCCTGGGAAGCGGATTCGTGGCTCGTCGTAGGGCCGTCCGGCCCGCCAGCGCCGCCGACGCCGCCCTGGCTCAAGGCATCACCGGCGCCGGCGCCGCACTCCTCCTCCTGTTCTTCGCCGCCCTGCCGGTCTACGTCATCGCGGTCTTCGGGCACGTCGAGTTCGGCGCCGGGACGCGCCTGTTGCTGCTGGGCGTCGCCGTCGGTGCAGTGGTGCTCATTCCGGCGGTGGGGATGGGGCTCAGCTTCCCGCTGTTGACCGACCTCGCCGCTCCGCGGGACGCCGCCCGCGCCGCCGATGTCGGAACGGCGTATGCGCTCAACACGCTCGGCAGCATCGCCGGAGCGGTCCTGACCGGCTTCGTCCTGGTCGTCGCGTTGGGCACCGAAGCGACGCTCCGCATCGGCCTCGTGATCAACGGTGCGGCAGCGCTCGCGCTGGCGGGGTTCGCCGCGCACGGCGTCGCGGAAGGGTCGCCGGAGCATCGCGCCCTGCGCCGCCGCGTCCTTGTGGCCGGTGCGCTCGCCGGGGTCGCGCTGGGCGTCGCGGTCGGCACGCCGGCATGGGGCACCCGCCTGATCGATCTGGGTCCGACCATCTACGCCCGGGAGCCGATGGACGCCGCGCGGCGCCAGGCCTTCCTCGCCCACCGCGGGTCGCGGCTGCTCGCGTTCCGGGAGGGCCGGAACGCCACCGTGAGCGTCTGGGAGGGGCTGACTGGCCGAACGCTCCGAGTGAACGGCAAGGTGGACGCGTCCGACCACGCCGACATGAATACTCAGATCATGGTCGGCCTCGCGGCGGCCGCGGCGCGACCCGATCCGGCGTCGGCTTTGGTCATCGGCTTCGGGAGCGGCGTGACCACCCGCGTGCTCGCCGACGTTCCGGGCATACGGCGGGTGCGCGTAGTGGAGATCGAGCCTGCCGTCCTGGAGATGGGGCGGTACTTCTCCGGCGTGAACGACACGGTGCTCGCGCGCCCTCGCGTCGCGGCCGTGGTCGACGACGCGCGGAGTGCCTTGCAGCTCAAAGGCGAGCGCTATGACATCATCGCGTCGGAGCCCTCCAACCCGTGGGTCGCCGGGGTGGCGACCCTCTACACGCCCGAGTACTTCCGGATCGTTCGCTCGCGCCTCGCAGACGACGGCGTGTTCTGTCAGTGGCTCCAGATCTACCAACTCCCCCTGGATGTCGCGGCAGGGATCGTCCGCAACCTGCGTCAGGCGTTCCCGCACGTGGAGGTCTGGTTCTCCACCAGCCTGGATCTGCAGATCCTGGCCTCCGGCCGGCCGCTCCGCTACGACCGGGCCTGGCTCGAGCGCCTGTTCGATCCGAAGACGGCGATCGGTGTCCTGAGCCGTGAGTGGCTCGGGATCGACTCCGCTGGAGACCACTTCGGGCGCCGCCTGCTGGGCGAAACGGGCGCGGCGCTACTGAGCACACGGGGGACGCTCATACATCGGGATGACCGGCCGCAGCTCGAGTTCGTCGCCGCTCGGAGGTTTCTCGATCCGGTGTGGGATCCGCATGTGTTCGACTCGTTGCTCGCGATCGGAGCGCAGGCAGGCGAGTCGCCGGGGGGCTCGCCGGTCCTCCTCGCGCGCGGGATGACGGCCCCCCGATCGCAGTCTATCCAGATCGGGCTGCTCGAGGCGGCCCACCGGGCGCGGCCGGACGACCCCGTCTGGGTCGTACGGCTCGCACTGGCCCGCTTCGAGGCAGGGGACACGAGTTATGCCGATAGCGTCCTGCCGGCCGTGCTCGCGCGTGGCCGCACGCCGGAGGCGTTGGCGTTCGCAGCGTGGCTGGCCGGTCGGCGTGGGAATCCCGCGGGCAGTCGCGCCCTGTTCACGCAAGCCCTGTCGCGGGGGGGCGATACGGCGCAGGCGGCCGCCAGCCTCGCCGCGCTTGCGGCGCGTGACGGCAGATGGGCGGAGGCTGGGGCCTGGAGCAGAGCCGCCGTGCGCGTCGGCCGCGGCACGTATCGACACCCGTTCCCCGTGGACGCGCTGCGCGAGACGTTGACCTCGCTCGCGCTGCGCGGGCCGCCGGCGCTGGCGGACAGCCTCCTAACCGCGGCGCTTGCCGCTCGCCCCGGGTGGGCGACGTTGTACGAGCTCCGGGCCGTCGTTGCCCTGCGCGACGGCCACTGCGACTCCGCCGCCGCGACCTTCCTGGAACTAGCGGCCTTTGGAATTGAGCCGGCGGACGCGCCCGAGCGGGTCGTGCGCTGCCAACGCGGAGAGACGCCCTAAACGCCGGTCTGCTCGCCCAGCGCCGCTTTGATTTCGCCTGCTGCGGCGATCACGTGGTCCACGTCCCGGGACAGCGCACGAGCCTGCTGAGTGGCGCGAGTGAGATCGTCGAGGGCCACGGCCACTCCCGCGGATCGGAGCCGCAGCAGATCGAACCGGACGTTCTGCATCGCCAGGACGCACGACTCGAGCTGGTCCGCGACGAGCTGGCGCCTCGTGAGGAGATCCGTGAGCGCCTGGCGCTGCCGCTCCAGCAGGCCCGCTTGGCGATTCCGTTCCGTGCTGTCTGCTTGATGCTTGGTCGCCTGGATCTTTTCCTCGAGGCGGGCCAGTGCGCCTCGGTCCACGCTCCCGCTCATGGCGTGCAGGGTTCGCGCCAGTTCTTCCGCGCGATTCAGGAGCGCGTCCGCCGTCGCGACCACGTCGGGCAGCAGCTTTCGCTCCGACTTGGGAAGACGATCGACGATCCGCAGGATGGCCTTGCGATCGCTGCGGGCCTGCTGGATCGGCTCGGCGTGGCCGCCGAACTCGTCGGTTGTGGCGCGCGGCAGGTCGACCGGGCGGCTCCCCACCGCCGCGAGGCGGGCTTCGATCGCGTCCGGCGCCGGCGGCCGGGCGAAGACGTCGCGCCATGAATAACCGGCGTGCCACAGCCGTATGTAGCGCGGGACCAGTGCCGTGCCACCCCAGATCGCCGCGACGAACAGCGACCAGCCCGGCGTGTGGTTGCCGGTGGCCACGTCGATGATGAACAGCGAACCGCACACCGAGGCCCACGTGACGAACCGGCTCCGCAGCTCCCGCACGATCTCGGGCTCGCCGCTGGGGGCGAGCCTCGGTCGGTCGCGCATCCGGTCGACCCGCTGGGCGCGCTGATCGAGGGCCCGCCCTGCCGCCCCCGCCCCCCCCGCCCCTCCCGCTCCCCGTCCCCGCAACGGGGGCGGCGCGAGCGGCGCTGGCGCTCGCACGCCGCGCGACGGCGAGGGTGCGCTTGAGCGGCGTGGCCGGTGCATGGTGGCGCTCCGGGCCTCGAGCGCTCGCCGCAGCGCGTCCGCCGTCGGCCAGCGGTCCTCCGGGTCCTTCTCGAGCGAGCGCATCACGCAAGCGGCCAGGTCCTCGGGGACCTCCGGCCGCCGGTCCGTGACAAGCGGCGCCCGCTCCGTGATGTGCTTCATCAGGATCCCGGGGACCGTGGGAGCTTGGAACGGCAGCTCCCCCGCGAGCATCTGGTAGGCCACCACACCCAGGCTATAGATGTCGGACCGCCCGTCGATCTCGCGATCTCCCGCCGCCTGCTCCGGGCTCATGTAGTGCGGCGTGCCGATCGCCACGCCCGTCGCGGTAAGGGTCGCGCCGCCCGTCGTCGACGACAACGCCTTTGCGATCCCGAAGTCCGTGACGACGACGCGGCCGCGACTTCCCTCGAGCAGGATGTTGTCGGGCTTCACGTCGCGGTGGATGATCCCGAACGCGTGCGCGGCTCCCAGCGCGTCGGCGGTCTCCTGCATGATCCGTCGCGACTCGTCGGGTGGCAGCCTGCCGCGTCGCTTGAGTTTCGCGCCAAGCGACTCGCCGTCCACGTAGGCCATCACGAAGTAGACGAGCCCGTCCGGGCTCTCCCCGACGGAGTAGATCGGCACGATATGCGGGTGCGACAGCCGCGCCGCCGTCTCGGCCTCGCGCACGAAGCGCAGCCGGATCTCCTCCCGGAAGGCGAGCTCCGGAGGGAGCACTTTGACGGCGACCTGGCGCTTCAAGCGCTCGTCGCGGGCGTTGAACACCACACCCATCCCACCCCGGCCGATCTCTCCCTCAAGCGTGTAGGAGCTACCGAGCGCCTGGCTCAGGCGGGTGACGAGTGCCTTGTCTGCATCGTTCATCGAGCTTCGCGTGAAGTGCGCGCGGATAGATTAGCCGCGCGGCGACGAGGGTGCAACCTGTAAGCCGCTTTTGACTTACGGCGCGACCGCCGGGTTGGCGCCCGCGCGATGGCTATTCGGCAGCGACTGCCTTAATGGCCGCCGGTTCGAGGAACGGACGTGCTCAGCAAGGCGTTCTATCGTGGCACAGACGATGCTTAATGGCGCGCGAACCATGCGTATGCTTACCCCCAAGAAAGTTGATCCTTATGTCTGAACGACTGACCCTGCCCGTGCTTCCGCTCCGGGAGGTCGTGCTGTTTCCGGGCGTTTCGGCGCCGGTAGGCGCCGGGCGGCCCACGACGCTGCGCGCGATCGAGGCGGCGCTGAAAAGCGACTCCCGCCTCATCTTTGCCGTCGCGCAGCGCGAGAACGTCGATACGGTCAGCCCCGAGGTGCTGTACACGACGGGGACGATCGCCAAGATCAGCCAGATCCAGCGCGGTCTCGGCGGCGTGCAGCTGCTGTTGCACGGCGAGCGCCGCGGCATGGCCCTCCACTACACGGATAACGGCCGCTACCTCGAGGCGGTGGTCCGCGAAGTCGACGATCTGCCGCCACTGAACGCCGAGGATCCCGCGTTCGTCGGCTTGCACCGTGAAGCGCGCGAGCGGGCCGCGGAGCTGGGCCAGAAGTCCGGTCTCCCCGAGGAGGTCGTCCGTCAGGTGCTCGAAGAGGTCACCGATCCCGGCCGGCTCGCCGACTTGGTCGCCGGCTACCTCGAGATCCAGCCGGCGGAACGGCAGGGCCTGCTCGAGACGCTGTCCGTCGAGGAGCGGCTGCGGCGTGTCCTGATTCACGTACAGCGGCAGATCGGCGTGCTCGACGCCCAGGAGCACATCAAGTCCCAGGTCCAGGAAGAGCTGGGCGAGCGGCAGCGCGAGATGTTCCTGCGCGAGCAGATGAAGGCGATTCGCAAGGAGCTCGGCGAAGGGGACGAAGGGACCGAGGTGGAGGACCTGCGGAAGCGGTTCGAGGCGCTCGGGCTCCCCGAGGCCGCACGCAAGGAAGTCGACCGCGAGCTCGACCGCCTGGAGCGGGCGAATCGCGACTCGATGGAGGCGCAGGTGATCCGCACGTACCTCGAGACGATGGCGGAATTGCCGTGGAACAAGCGGGTGGAGGAGTCGCTCGACTTGAAGCGGGCGGCGGAGATCCTGGAGCAGGATCACTACGGCCTCAAGGACGTGAAGGATCAGGTGCTCGAATTCCTCGCCGTGCGCCAGCTGCGCCAGCGTTCGCCCGACGCGGTGGCGCAGGGCAACGATGACGACAAGCAGGCGCGGGGCCAGATCTTGCTGTTCGTCGGCCCTCCCGGCGTCGGCAAGACTTCGATCGCCAAGTCGATCGCGCGCGCCATGGGCCGGCCGTACGTTCGCATTTCACTGGGCGGCGCCCGCGACGAGGCCGATATCCGGGGCCACCGGCGCACGTACGTCGGCGCCATGCCCGGCCGGATCATCCAGGGCATGAAGCAGGCGGGCGCCAAGAACCCGGTCTTCCTCCTCGACGAGCTCGACAAGCTGGGCGTCTCGTTCCAGGGAGACCCGGCGGCGGCGTTGCTCGAGGTGCTTGATCCGGCCCAGAACGACTCGTTCACGGACCACTACCTCGGCGTGCCGTTCGACCTGTCGGAAGTGCTGTTCGTCGCGACCGCGAACTTCCCGCAGAGCATCCCGGGTCCGCTGCTCGACCGCCTGGAGACGGTGACCTTCGCGGGCTACACGGAGCGTGAAAAGCTCGAGATCGCGAAGCGCTATCTGGTTCCGCGGCAGCTGCACGAGAACGGTCTGACCCCGGAGCAGCTCACGATCACGGACGCCGCGCTGAGCGAGATCATCACGAGCTACACGCGTGAGGCCGGCGTCCGCCAGCTGGAGCGCGAGATCGGGAAGCTCGGCCGCAAGGTCGCGCGCCAGATCGCCGGCGGCGAGGTGGAGCGCGTCGCGGTCGACGCCAAGGATGTGGACGACCTGATCGGGCGTCCCAGGGTCCATCCCGAGCACAAGGCGCGCGAGGACCAGGTCGGCGTGGCCACGGGGATGTACTACACGCCGGTCGGCGGCGACATCATGTTCGTCGAGGCAAGCGTGATGCGCGGCAAGGGCGAGCTCGTGCTCACGGGCCAGCTGGGAGACGTCATGAAGGAGTCGGCCCGTGCGGCGCTCACCTATGCCAAGTCCCACGCAGACCCGCTCGGCATTCCCGAGGAGGCGTTCGCGAATACGGACATCCACATCCACGTCCCCGCGGGAGCGATCCCGAAGGACGGGCCGTCGGCGGGCGTCACGATGGCAACGGCGCTCGTTTCGGCGCTGTCTCGCCGCCCGGCACGCCACGACCTGGCGATGACGGGCGAGGTCACCCTACGCGGTCGAGTGCTGCCGATCGGAGGTGTGAAGGAAAAGGTGCTGGGCGCCGTGCGCGCGGGTATCCGGACCATCGTGCTGCCCATTGAGAACGCCGCTGACCTGGACGATCTCCCTGAGGACGTGCGCTCATCGCTCGATGTACACCTCGTGGAGGATCTGGACGAAGTCCTGACGTTGGCCCTGCGCGGCGCGCGGTTCGAGGCTGGTCACCTGGTGTTCGACGGCGAAGCCCCGGTCGAGCCGAGCCTGCTCGCGAAGCACAACTAACCCCTTGGAAGGGACGAGCCCCCGGGGAGTCTCCCCGGGGGCTCGTCCGGTTCTGGTCACGGCCGGAACCTGCCCAACCCTTTCCCCGTACGACCTGTCTAACGGTCCGACCAGGTCACGGGGCTCCCGTCATGCCGGCTGTAGTCCTACTCGCGATCGTCCTGCAAACCACGACCCCTGCGCCCGGCGCAGGCGGCGGCGTCGCACCCCCACCGTCCGCGGCCACGAGGGCCACCGCCGTGCGGGCCACGACCCCGGTCGTGATCGACGGCCGGGATGACGACGAGGTCTGGCGCAAGGCGCCGCCGATCACCCAGTTCCGGGAGTTTCAACCGAAAGAGGACGGGGATGCCCGATTCGCCACAGAAGCCAAGGTCGCGTACGACGACCGCAACTTCTACGTCTTTATCCGCGCCTTCGATCCCCATCCCGACAGCATTCTGAAGCTGCTCGCGCGCCGGGACGTGCGGGCCGCAACCGACCAGCTGAAGATCATGGTGGACTCGTATCACGACCGACGCTCGGGTTTCGAGTTCGCCGTGAACCCGGCCGGCGTGAAGCGTGACTACGCGATGTACAACGACAGCCAGGAGGATGACGCCTGGGACGCGGTATGGGACGTCGGCACGCAGGTCGACTCGCTCGGGTGGACCGCGGAATTCCGGATCCCGCTCTCGCAGCTGCGCTACGTCCCCGGGGCCACGAACACCTTCGGGTTCGCAGTGTGGCGTGACATCCAGCGCTACTCCGAGCGGGTCAGCTGGCCGGTGTACCGGGGCTCACAGGCGGGCGTTTCGTCGCAGCTGGGCGAGCTGACCGGGCTCGAGGGCCTGCCGTCGCCGCGCCGGCCCGAGGTCGCGCCGTACGTCGTCACGAAGAATGTGTCCGTACCGACCGGCGGGGCCTTTGATCGCTCTCAGAAGGTAACGGGCGGCGCCGACTTGAAGTACGGGATCACGCCGGCCCTCACGCTCGACGCCACTGTCAACCCAGACTTTGGTCAGGTCGAAGCGGATCCAGCAGTGTTAAACCTCAGCGTCTTCGAGACATTCTTCCAGGAACGGCGGCCATTCTTCGTCCAGGGCGCCGGGATCTTTCGGTTCGACGTGAATTGCAGCGCCGTGAACGACTGCAGCACCGGCGAGGGTCTGTTCTATTCGCGGCGCATCGGTCGGTCGCCCCAGCTCGCGGATTACGGCGGTGCCGGCTCCTCCGTCGCCACCACGATCTACGGCGCTGCCAAGCTGACCGGTCGTCTTCCCGGCGGTCAAACCCTGGGTGTGCTGGACGCGGTCACCGGGCGCGAAGCCGGTACGCTCGACCGCACCATGGAGCCGGCCACGAACTATGCCGTGGTGCGGGGGCAGCAGGACTTGCGGGGCGGCGAGAGCGGCATCGGGGTCATGGTCACCGCGGTGAATCGCAATCGGGACCAGTGGACCCGGGACTCGCTGCGCCACAGCGCGTATGCGGGTGGGTTGGACTTCCGGCACCGGTTCGCTGGCCGTCGCTACCAGATCTCGGGATCGTTCGACTTGAGCCGGGTCGCCGGTACGCCTGCGGCGATCGCCGCCACGCAGCGCGATCCGGTGCACTACTATCAACGGCCCGGCGCCGGCGTTTCCTACGACCCGACGCGGGTGTCGCTCTGGGGCGACGCCGAAGAGCTCAAATTCGGGAAGGTGGGCGGCGGAATCACCCGATTCGAGACCAGCTACCAGCGCCGCTCGCAGGGCTTCGAGGTGAATGATCTCGGCTTCCTGCGGCAGGCGGATCAGCAGAGCTGGAACACCTGGTTTGCGTTTCAGTCCCGGCACCCCAGCTCGTTCTATCAGACCGCGTTCTGGAACTTCAACTGGTGGCAATACTGGACGGCGGCGGGAACGGCCGTGGAGCGCGCCGCCAACACGAATGTGCACGCGCAGCTGAACAACCGTTGGTGGGTGAACGGCGGTGTAACGGCGGGCCAGCTCGGAGCGACATTCTGCGATCGCGACTGCACCCGCGGCGGGCCGGCCGTGCGCGTCGATCCCTATCTGTCGGTGTGGGGCGAGGTGGATGGGGATGAGCGCCCGGCGTTCACACCGTACGCGTGGTTCAACTACCGGCGCGGTGACGCCGGCCGGTCCGAGTACTTCAACGGTAACGTGCAAATCGCGCTTCGCGTCGCATCCCAGTTCAGGACCACGCTGACCCTGCGCGCCACGCACAACGTCAAAGACGTGCAGCCCCGACCGACCGTTACGGACGCGGACGGCACCCACTACGTCTTCGCGCGCCTGGACCAGAATGAGGCGTCGCTTACCGGGCGGATCGACTACACGGTCTCTCCCGTCCTCACCGTGCAGCTCTATGCCCAGCCGTTCGTCAGCAAGGGCACTTACTCGAACGTGCGCGAGCTCGCCGACCCGAAGGCCGCGGCATTCGTCGATCGCTACAAGCCGTACACGACCGTCCCGGGGGGCTTCAACCGGAAGCAGTTCAATTCGACCGCCGTGCTGCGCTGGGAATACCGCCCAGGCTCGACCCTGTTCGTCGTGTGGACCCAGGGGCGGCAGGACGGCGCGGGGAGCCAGGGCTCGCGGTCCATGGGCGGGGACTTCCGCGACCTCTTCGGCCTGCACCCGGACAACACGTTCCTCGTGAAGGCATCGTACTGGATTAACTGGTAGCTGCCGCCGCTCGCTAGTGCGCCGCTACCCCGTCCAGCACCAGTCGCACCGCCGCCTCCTTCCAGCGCTCGCGTAGCGCCGGTTCGTCCGCACCCAGGGGCGGGGCGCTCGCAGCGATCAGCGACTCGAGGCCGAGGTACGCCACCATCAGCACCAGGGCCTGGGCTGCGGCCAGATGCGGGTCGAGGTCGTCGCGCACCTGACCCCGGCCCTGCCCTTCGGCAAGGAGCACCACCAGCCGTTTGATGGCGGGCGCGAAAGGCCGGGCCTCGGACCGACCGGCCTGCGTGAGCAGCGTGACGAGGTCGGGATGTGCGGCGAGGAAGGCGAACTGCGCGCCCAAGGCGACGCGAATCCGGTCCAAGGGGCGTTCGCCCCCGATCGGGAGGTCGGCCAGGGCTCGCTCCAGCTCGGCTGCGCCCCGGGCCAGCACCGCGGTGAACAGACCACGCTTCGAGTGGAAATAGTAAAACAGCAGTTGCTTGTTGACGCCCGCCCGCCGCGCAATCTGCTCTACACGCGCCCCGTCAAACCCGCGCCGCGAGAACTCTTCGCTGGCCGCGGCGATGATTCGTAATGCACTGGCGTTACTTAGTTTAGGTTTCAGATCGTATTTTCTCAACCAGACGGTTAATGAAACATACTGCCTTAGCGAGCGAGCGCCAGCGCCAGATCCTGCGGGACCCGCGGCAGCCCGTCTCTCAGGAACCTAATAACAAGGTGATTCACGTCGTCCGCCGCCTCCTCCTGAACCGAGTGGCCCGCGCGTGGCACACTCACGAACGCCGAGCGCGTGATCCCGGCGGCGAGGGCCCGGCCCACTCTAAGGGGGACCCAGCGGTCCTCCTCCCCCCACAAGACGACCGTCGGAGCCACGATTTTATCGAGCCGTCCGTCTAGGCCGTCGAAGTGGAACTGCTGGAGCACACCCCGCAGCGCTCGTCCGTACCCGGGCTGGGCGACGGGTGCGTAATACTGATCCACGTCCGCCTGCGTCACCTTGCTCGGATCAAAATACGTGGCCTTGAGTAGGCGGGCGGTGAAGCCTCGCCCACGAAGCGCCAGTACGGCCGGTCCGAGCACAGGCCACCGGGCCACGCGGAACAGGAGCGGCTCGCGAGCGCCGAGACCGGCCGAGCCGACCAGGACGAGCCCCCGTACGCGGTGCGGATACTCGATCGCGACCTCCGCGGCGATCGCGCCGCCCATGGAGTGCCCAACGAGCACGGCATCGGAGATACCGAGCGAATCCATGAGGGCGATCGCGAGACGGGCGTACGCCGCGTTGTCGTAAGGAACCGACGGCTTATCGGAAAGTCCGAAGCCGCGGTTGTCGAATGCAATCACGCGAAAGCCCGCCGCGGCCACGGCTCCGACGTTCTTGCGCCAGGCGTACATCGAGGCGCCGAGGCCGTGGAGAAAGACGACCGGCGGGCCGCGCCCCGCGTCGATGTAGCGGACCCTGGCGCCGTCGACCTGCAGGTATCGGGCAGTGAGCTGGGTGCCGGCAGGGAACAGCTGGGCCTCAGGCAAGGCGGGCGCTCGGCAGCCGCCGAAGGCAACAAGGAACAGGAGCAGACGTCTCACGCGAGACCCCCGATCCAGGCGCGGGCCAGGGCGGCGACGGCCGGATGCGAACTCCATATGCCCGCCGCTGCCTCGCCGCTTCCAGCTACGACTACCGCTTGAACGTCGTCGATCAGCAAGACCGTGGGGAGGTCCACCGACACCGTCCCGCTCAGAATCGTACTCGCCTCCGCGGGCGCGTCGCCTGCGACTCGCAGCTCGAGCGCCGCGCGCTCCTTCGCACGGCGCCACCCGGGAAGCGTTGGGCGGAGCAGTTCGGCCGAGAGCACACCCTCTGCCCGTCGCTCGGCCCGCGCGACGACCTGCATGATCAGGTTGGCAACGGCGCGCGCACCCGTGACAGTCCGGGTTTCCGGCTCGGAGGGACTGGCCGCGTCGCGCAGGGAGCGGCTGAGGCGGTCGAGGGCTTCCCCCTGCTGCGCGGCCAACTGGGCGATCAGCGCCGCCGGGTCTGTCGCCCGATAGCGGGCCGGGCGCCCCGGGAGCCGGAGCGCGGCGGTGCGGCCGACCAGGCCCTCGAGGGCGCCATAGGCGTTGACGCGCGCCACCCGCGTGGCGTGGGCAACGGCGTAGCCGGTAGAGGGACCGAGCCGAAGCAGCGCGGCGTACGCCTGGGACTCGGTGGCCGTGAACCCGAAAGGCGTGAGATCGATCTCGCTTGGCATTCGCGTAGTAGCGATTACTACTACGCTAGCAAGCTGACAGCAAGGGGATGCTAGAGGATGTCGACGGGAAGCCCCATCAACCGGGCGATGAGACCCAACCGGAACGTCGCGTCCGTCTGCCGCTGCGCCGGGCTCTTCCCCGCTCCCTCGAGCGGGAAGTAGTGCGCCGTGAGGGGGTTGGTCGCTTTGGGCATGGCGCGCAGGCTCTTCGGGCTCCAGATCCCCCGCTCGTCGCACTCGTTGAACAGGCGGGCGAGGACGCGGCTGGCGCTCGGAATCTGGCGCACCAAACCGAGCCGGGCCAAGAGCTCTATCCAATAGAGCGCGAACGGGATGTCGCTGACATGGCCTTGGGCGTCGGAGCGCAGCGGGTCGCCGAGGATCTCGAACATCGGCTTCAGGAGCTTCTTGCCGGCCAGGATGAAGAACGCCCGTCGCGGCGCCGGCGACGAGAAATAGTGCCCCAGTCGCTCGATAAAGCCGGCCCGCTCCCGCTGCACGGGGGGCAGGAAGGCGAGCATCTCAACGGCAAAGATGGTTGGGGGGCATGCCTGGGGATCGAGCACCGTCTTCCCCTGGGCCTTCTTGAAGGGGTTCGCGGCGAGCTCGCTGCGCAGGTACTGGGAGATGTTGCTGGCGATCGTATGCGCCGTGCCGCGCACTCGCGGATCGTCGCTGTGCCCACCACGCGCCAAGGCACAGGCCGCTCCCTCGCGGCCCATACGGCGCGCCCAGCGTCCCAGCCCCAGATCAGTCTTGGCAGCCTTTTGGAACTCGACCAGGAGCTCGAGGGCGCGCTGGGCGACGGTTCGATCGGGATCGTCGGGCTCGATACGCGACAGCAGCTGAAACAGGAACCGGTCGGCGTTGCGAAACACCCGCTCCCCTGGCGGCCACCCCAGCTCGAGCAGCCGCCGGTACTGGTACACCGTGCCGGGCTCGGTCCAGCCAAATGCTTTGGACGCCGCGGGCGCGAGCAGATTCCCGCCCCACAGCCCGGTAGCCCTCTGCTTGCGAGCGATCGCCTGAGCCGGCTTGTACTGCGACACCGCCTGGCGCAGTGCCCCGAGCCGCGCCGGGTCCCGCTCGACCTCCGGGACGACTTCGGCATAGGCTCGATACACGATCGGCGGGCTCGCCGCCTCGAGCAACCACGACAGCGGCAGCCGATGCGATGCGGGGAGTTCCAGGTGCCCACTCCGGAGTGCGGGGGGTGCGACTGCCGAGAGGCGGGCGCAAACTTATGCGCGTATCTCCCAATAGGCCAGAGGCACGCACGTTCCACTCCGCGAACCGTCCTATGTGTCTTTCCTACAGCGTATTACGCATCCCGCAATACGTTGCACTCAGGGAAGTGAGCGCGCTGCTGGTCGCTGGAATTCCGAGTTCGGAAGCCACCGTGGCATCGCCGACGCATTCGCCACCGCCAAGGCGACGCGCATCGCGACGCGCACCTCCTGCGCCATTCCCGCGTAGCTGAACGTCGCGCGGTACTCGTCGCCCGGCTGATGGTAGCGCTCGCGGTTATAGCGCGCGGCCTCCTGCGCGCCCCAGCCGACGGCACGACCGACGAAATCCCTGCCCGGCTCGATCGACAAGGCCGGCACCCCCGCCTTTGAAAACGGGAAGTGATCCGACCGATAGAACGAGCCACGGACATCGGGCTCGTGCACCACCGCCAGCGATTCGGCGCTGGCCGCCGCACTGAACACCGCCCCGAGAGTCGAACGCTCGATGCCCAGCGCGTCGATGTCGCGCGTCGTGCCGCGGACGTTGGCTACATCGAGGTTGATTACCGCCGCCGTCTGCTCGAGCGGGACGAGGGGATCCCGCGTATACGCCTCGCTGCCGAGTAAGCCGCTCTCCTCGGCCGTGGTCGCCACGAACAACAGCGTGCGCCGGGGGCGAGGCTGCACCTGGGCCAGCGCCTCGGCGGCGCCGAGCATCGCAGCGACGCCCGACGCGTTGTCCTCTGCACCGTTGTAAATCGAGTCGCCGTTCGCGACGGGGCCGATGCCCTTGTGGTCCCAGTGCGCGGTGAACAGCACCGCCTGGCGGGCCAGCGCACGGTCGCCCCCTGAGATCTTGGCCACCACGTTCTCCGAGCGGACGTGACGCAGCGCGCTCGTGATGTCGACCGCGACGCTGATCCCGGTCGCCACCGGACGGAACTCGCGGCGCGCCGCCGCCCGGGTCAGCGAATCGAGGTTGAGGCCCGCCCGGCCGAGGGCGGCCTGAGCGGCGTCGTGGGTCACCCAGGCGGCGAACGCGATACTCTGCGGGGCCGGCCGGTCGAGCTTGAATTGCTCCACCGACCAGGAACCACGCACCACGTCCCACCCGTACGTCGCGCTCTCGGCGGTGTGAATCAGGATCGCGCCCAGCGCGCCGCGGCGCGCCGCCTCTTCGAGCTTGTACGTCCAACGGCCGTAGTAGGTCAGGGCGCGCCCGTGAAAGATCGTCGTGTCCTGGAGCCCGGGGTCGTTCACGAGCATCAAGAGCACCTTGCCGCGAACGTCCCCGTCCTTATAGTCGTCCCACCGCCATTCCTGCGCCTCGATGCCGTAGCCGACGAACACGATTTCGCCGTCGGCGACGATGTGACTCTCCGGCCGCTCCGCCCAGGCCACGAAGTCATCGAGATAGGTGAGCTGGCGGGTCGTGCCGCCGCCGCCCCACACGAGCGACGGGTGCGGCGTCATGCCGACGAGCGCCACCGATTGGAAGTACGATCCGTCGCCACCTGCGGGCTCGAGGGCGAGCGCCTGGAATTGGGCCGCGATGTACCTCGCGGCTAATCGGCCGCCGCGGGTCGCCGGCGCGCGGCCTTCCAGCAGGTCATCGGCCAAGTATTTCAGGTGCGCGTCCATCGCGGCGGTGTTCACCGCCGGGAGCGGTGGCAGCTGGAGGACCGCGGTCGAGGGCGGCAGCGGCGTGGGACACGCGGCGGTCGCGAGGGCCGCGACACCGAGCAACATGATTGTGCGCATGCCCAAGGAAATCCGCTTGCTCGGGCCTAGGCAAGGGGTAATCTTTCGCCCGATGCTCGCTGCGTTGCGCTCCCGTCGAGTCGAGAAGCTGCCGGATCACGTGGTCCTCCGGGGGCGGATCCTGTTCCTTGCCGAGGACGCGGGGCTGGTGCGCCGGCAGCTCGAGGGGCAGGATATCGATTGGCAACCCGCCACCAAGCTCCGCGACAACATCTCTACCGACGAAATCACCCCTGCCTACATCTGCTACTACTACGATGAAACCCTGGGGGACTTTCCCTACCTGGGACTCAAGTGCGGCGACGAGTTTCCCATTGCCCGCGGCTCGGTGAAGCGCGGCGGCTTCGTCGCTTCGGTGAGCGGGAAGCGCCGGGGCAAGGGCTCGTCGCGCGAGCAGTCGCCGTACGCCGAGATGTGCGCCGGCATCAAGCTGGTGGTGGCGGAGAACATCGAGCGCATCTACCGGGAGAACTGTCAGAACCTGGGCGTTCTGACCACGACGGACTTCTCGATCATCGACAAAGTGCGGCGCGGCGAGGCGATTCCCCTGAGCGCGTTCACCGCAGGCGAAGGCGAGATCACTCGCGGGATCATCGAGCACGGGGGGCTGTTCAATTTCAACGTTGCCCGGCTCCAGGGGAAAGTCGTGCTCTCGCCCCCTGTCACCCCGCCTCGCCCCATGACGCTCGGCGAAAAGATCATCGCCCGCCACTGGGTGGTGGATCCGGCCCGGGGCAAGATCGGCGTCCCGGCGGTCAAGCCGGGGGACGAAGGGTTCGTCGTCACCGACGTCCGCTTCAGCCACGAGTACGTCACGCCCATGGCGGCGATCTTTTTCGAGCAGCTCGTGGGACAGGACGAGAAGGTGCACGACCCGGGCTCGATCCTCATGTTCCGCGACCACCTCACCTTCCTGGGCGAGGCGATGACGCCCGAGCGCGTGAAGGAGGGCCTGCTCGACGTGGCGCTCGAGCTCGAGAAGAAGCAACGCGCCTTCGCCGAGAAGCAGGGGATCCGGCTGTACGGCGAGCTGCGGCTGGGCCATCACGGGTCCGAGGCAATCTGTCACTCCAAGATCCTCGAAGGACATGCCGAGCCGGGGATGGTGATCATCGGCAGCGACTCCCACACCCCGCATGCCGGCGCCGTGGGGTGCGTCGCCTTCGGGGTCGGCACGACAGCGATCTTCAACTCCTGGATCACGAAGGACGTGCGGCTCACGGTGCCCGAGACGGTGAAAGTCGTCGTGCGCGGCGCGAAGCCCACCAACGTGACGGCGAAAGACTTCATGCTCGAAATTCTGCGCCACCCGTACGTGAAGAGCGGCCGGGCGATCGGGAAGCTGGTGGAATACTGTGGCGATGCTGTCGAGTCGCTGTCGGTGGACGAGCGCGCCACGATGACCAACATGACGGCCGAAGTCGGCGGTTTTACCGGCTACGTCGCTCCCGACCAGAAGACCGTCGCGTATCTGATGGAGTATCGCGGCATGACGCGGGAGACGGCGGAGCGGCTGTGTCGGGGTCTCGCAAGTGACGCGGGCGCCGAGTACTGCCAGGTGATCGAAATCGACGCCGGCGCGATCCGGCCGCTGATCGCCCTCCCGGGCGATCCCGGCAACGGGCGGGCCATTGCGGAGGGTGCGGAGCGGGTGCGGGTGGACATCGCGTACGCCGGCTCCTGCACTGCGGGAAAGAAGGAAGACATGGACATGTACGCCCGCGTGCTGGCGGCGGCGGCGGAACGGGGAGAGCGCGTCGCGCCGTGGGTGCGCTTCTACATTCAGTGCGGGTCGCAGGACGTGAAGCGGTACTGCGAGGAGCGGGGATACCTCGAGCTGTTTCGCAACGTGGGCGCCATGTTCCTCGAGCCGTCCTGCGGCGCGTGCATCAACGCGGGGCCCGGGGTTTCGAAGACGGGCGCCGAAGTGACCATCAGCGCGATCAACCGCAACTTTCCAGGTCGCTCGGGACCCGGCCAGCTCTACCTCGCCAATCCGTACACGGTCGCCGCGTCGGCCATCGCGGGCTACATCACCGAGTGGCAGCCCGGGCTGGCGCTCGCCGAGCCGCCGGCCTGAGCGTTAGCGGCCGCCGCGGCTCGAGACGGTCTGTCCCGCCGCGGGTTCGGTGCCGTGTTTCGGCCGCAGCGAGCCGCGCTGGTATACGCTGCGGGGGTTCCAGAGCACCCAGGACGTGATTCCCAGGTCTTCGACCGCGCGGATCTGCTCGCGGATCTCGAATGGCGTGTATCTGGGCAGCCGGCGCCCGAGCGTGAAGGCTTGCAGGAAGGGGCGGATCTCGGCTGAGCCCGGGAGCGGGTCGGAGCGCTTCAGCGCGTCGGTCAGGGCGCTGCGCACGACGCGGTACGGCTGGCCGTTGGGCCATGCGTACCCGAAGGCGCCGCGGTAGTAGTGACTCGGGTACACCATCGGCAGCACCACGTCGGCCACGCTCACGAAGTCTTCCCACACCTGCCCGATGCCCAAGTCGCCCGTGGCGGACGCGGTGAGCCCGAAGATGTCGAACGTGACGGGCACGCCCGACGCCTTCAGGCGGTCCTTGAGCAGCGCGACATGCTGACGCACCGCTTCCCGCTGGGTCTGTCCCGACCGGTGCGCTGGGAAAATCGCAGTCGCCATCCGCTCCCTGGGCTCGTCGGGGAAGCGCACGTAGTCGAACTGCACTTCCCGGAATCCCATCTGCGCGGCTTCTTGCGCGAGCTGGGCGGCGTAGATCCAGACGGAGTCGTTGTAGGCGTCCACCCAGGCAATGTTGATCCGGTCGCGCCACAGCGCTCCCGTGACGCGGTCCTTGACCGACCACGCGCCCTTCCGTTCCGCGAGGAGAGGATCCTTCGCCACCACGATGCGCGCGATCGCATAGATGTCGTGCGCCGCGAGGGTGTCGAGCCGCGCCCGCGCGTCCTTGGCACGCACGCAGCGGTTGGCGCCGATCTGCTCCGCCGTGGGCACGGTCGAGGGGTAGAGCATGCAGCCGGTGTCGTCCTTCACGTCGACGACAAAGGCATTGATCTCGGTCTCGTCGGCGAGGCGCACTAGCTGCCATAGCTTCGGCGAGCCGAACGCCCAGGCGTTGACGTACAGTCCTTTGATCTTCGCAGTGGGCGGGAGCAGCACGGACTCCTGCTGGACGTACCGGATCTCGGTCGGCCGGAGCAGGACCTTGACCTGATCCGGGGGACTGGCGGGCGCCACCGCGGCGCTGTCTTGTGCAAAAAGGCCGCGACTCGTGAGGAGCGCGGCCAGCAAGAGGGTACCTGCCTGCCGGACCACTGCCATAGGGGGCTACACGATAGGAATCACCTGACAATCGGACAAGAGACGGGCATCACCCTACCGTGGGACCAATCGCAAGCTGTTGAATAGCAATGGGTAAGTCGCGATGCTCTGGCCTCGGTACTGCGGCCGGAAGCCGAACAGCACGACCCGACCCATCCCGAGCTTGACCTCCACCACCGCCCCCCGGCCTGCCACCCGCTCGGGATGCAACGCCCAGCCGGAGAGGAGCACCTTGTCCGCATCGGCCGGATAGCGGCCCACGACACGCGCGGCGCTCGAATCGAGCACCTCGAACGCAGGACCGCTTTCATACCACGCGACGGACTGGGCGGGCACGCCGCGCGCGATCGGGTCGCTCGCGTCGAGCTCGAGCCGGAAGATCGATCCCGGGGCGTAGAACTCGTCGTCGGCCACTCCCTCGAGCACGTTGCGCACGGGGAGGAGCAGGTGCTCGACCGCGAAGCGGCTCGCATCGTTGAGCGTCACGAGGGTGCCGCCGCCGGTCACGAATTGGCGCAAGCCTTCGACGCCCTCCTGGCCGAGGCCCCCGGTGTAGGGCGCGGGATATTCGCGCGGTAGCCCGTCGAACAGCTCGTGGGGGGACTGATCCGGCAGGACGATCACGTCGAAGTGGTCCCTCAGCTTCCCCGCGCGCACCGCGGAGTCGACGACCGACACGTAGGGCACCTTCCACGTATCGAACACCCAGCGCGTCCACCCCTCGTCAAGCGGCGCGGCGTACGATCGGTACAGCCCGATCCGCGGCGCCTCCGGGCCGGCCAAGCCCGGAGACCCGGGGCTCGCGGCGGGCGGCTCGACCGGGGCGGAGAGAGCGATGCGAAGCGAATCGCGCGCTGCCACGGCGGTCACGCCCATCAACAACGGCAGCGTGTGGGCGGTGACGTCGTAGGGCGGGAGCGGCGGGCCGCCCGGGTATAGCCTGAGGTCGGGGTAGCGCTGCGGCTCGAGCAGTGTCTTGGCGAACCCGGCGTACGGCTGCCGCAGCACCACGACGTAGCTGCCGGCCGGGAGCCGCTGGCCGCCGAGCGCGACCGGGTGGAGTGCGGTGCGAATCTCGACCTGGCCACGATGCAAGATCCCCAGCAGCGTAGCGAGCCCGACGGAATCCTGATGCTGTCGGGGCAGGACGTAGGCATACGGCCAGCCTTTCCATCCCCGGACGGCGCGCCCTTCGACAGTCAGAAAGTTCGCGAGCCAGCGGTCGCGATAACGCGCCGCGTTCTCGAGCAGGGCGTAGGCTCCGTCGGTCTGGTAGGTCACGATGTCGCGTAGGGTCCAGCGGCCGCCCGGCCAGGGGTTTGTGAAGTTCCAAGAGCGCTCGCGCGGATTGAAGCCGCGGCCGCGCGTGGCGAGCTGGTCGGCGGGAAGGTCGAGGGGCGATGCGAGGTTCGCGCTCGCCGCCTCCGACAGGATGCGCACGCCGCCGTGATAATGCTGATAGGCGCGGGCGGGCGTCCACGCGTCGTACACCGCATTGATGACGATCCCCGTCTTCCCCTGCCCGGCGAGCGCCCACGCCATGGCGGTGCCGAGGGCGTTCACGCCGTCGACCAGCAGCGGATCGACGTTCGGCTCGATCGGATCGAGGTAGGGCGGCAGGAAGAGCCGCGACCCGTCGGTGTCCTGCTGGTGAATGTCGTGCACGATCTGCGGGTGCCACACGTTGTGGAGCGAATCCACCACCAGCTGCGTCTCGACCTGGGTGAACGCGTACCAATCGCGATTGTTGTCGTGCCCGACGTAATGATGGTACAGCTCGGGTGGCTCGGAGCCCTCGGCTGCCGTGCCGAGCGTGCGGTTGTACCAGTGGGTGACGATCGAGACCCCGTCCGGGTTGAGCGAGGGCACGAGCCAGAGGATCACGTTGTCGAGGATCGTGCGGGTCGTGAGACTGGTGTCGCTCGCCAGCCGGTACGCGAGCAGCGCGGGCGTCAGGTGCCCACCCACCTCCGTCGAGTGGATGCCCGACGTGACAAGCACGACGGCCTTGCCGTCACGCAGCACCTCCTCCGCCTCCCTGGCGGTCTTAAATCCCCGGGGGTCGGCGAGCTTCGCGTTGAGCGCGCGGTAGCGGTCCAGGGCCCGCAAGTTCTGCGGGCTCGAGATCACGAGCGCAATGAGCGGGGCTCCGAGCGTGCTGTGCCCCAGCTCGCGGTACCGCACGCGGTCGCTCGCCGCCGCGAGCGCCTGGTAGTAGCGCACGAGGGTCGGCCAATCGGCGAGCTTCCGGTCGTCGCCGGGCTCGAACCCCAGCACCGAGCGTGGGGTCGGTATCCCCCGGGCGGTGACCGGGGGAGGGCGGCGTCGGGGTGGCGGCGTGCGACGCGGTTGCTGCGCCGCGGCAGGGAGAGCCGGCACGGTGGCGATCGCCACGGCGCAGAGGATCAGCAGCGGGCGGAGCATGGGGGCAGGAGAACATACCGACGCCCCGCCCGCCGCCGCTACGGCAGCTTGTGCAGCTCCACCCGACGGTTCTGCGCTCGCCCGGCGGCGGTGCCGTTGGGCGCGATGTAGCCGGAGGCGCCGTACCCCTTCGCCGCCATGCGGGCCGGTGTCACGCCTTTGCGCGCGAGGTAGAAGCGCACAGCCACCGCGCGCGACTGCGACAACCGCAGGTTCGAGAACTTCGTCCCGGTGCTGTCGGTGTATCCGGCGATCTCGATCCGAATCTCCGGGTTCGCGAGCAGCGAGGCCGCGACCGCGTCGAGCACCATATACGAGTCGCGCGTCAGGGCCGACCGGCCGGTCTCGAAGTTCACACCGGTCAGAATCAGTGTGGGTCGCGACGGCGCCCCTGGCGTCGGGGAACGTGCCGCCTCGGGCGCGAACAGGATGAGACAGCCGTTCGCGTCCACCTGACTCCCCGGCGGGGCGGGTGGGCACTTGCCTGGCGCGGTGGGTGTGAGGGTGGGGGGGGGCGCCAGCGGTGTCTTTTCCGCCCCGACAGGCAGCGGGCAGCCCGCCGCGTCCACCTTGGTGCCCGCCGGTGTGTTGGGACACTGGTCGAGCCCGTCGGGCACGCCATCGAGGTCCGCATCCAACGGGCAGCCGCTCGCGTCCACGGTCGCCCCGGCCGGGGTGTTGGGGCACTTGTCGATCCCGTCGGGGATGCCGTCCTTGTCCGAGTCCAGTGGGCAGCCGGCGGCGTCGACGGCGACGCCCGCAGGGGTGTTGGGACACTGGTCGACGCCGTCGGGGACGCCGTCGCCATCGGAATCGACCGGACAGCCCTTCGCGTCCACGTGCACCCCCGCCGGCGTGGCGGGGCATTGATCGATCCCGTCGGGCACGCCGTCGGCGTCGCTGTCGGCGGGACAACCGGTCGCATCGACATGTGCGCCCGCCGGCGTGCCGGGGCACTTGTCGATCCCATCGTACACGCCGTCATGGTCGGAATCGATGGGGCAGCCCTTCGAGTCCACGACCGCGCCCGCGGGCGTGTCCGGGCAGGCGTCCTTCCTGTCGTCCACGCCGTCGTGGTCGGAATCCTTGGATGGCGTACCCAGATGGAAGACGGAGAGCCCGGCGGTGCCTACGTAGTGCGTCGCCGTCTTGGGGCCGAACGTCGACTGGGTGCTGGGACTGTAGATCGCCCGCCCCTCCACCCGCAGCGCGACGCGCTCGGTCAGGAACAGGCGAACGCCGGCGCCGCCGTGGGCACCGTTATCGGTAAAACGGTAGGGCGCTCGGGTGCCGAAATCGAGCAACGAGTAGCCGCCGAGCACGTAGACTATGAGGCGACTCGCGTGCACCGCGTTGATCACCAGGGACGCGCTGCCGATCAAGGGCTCGAGCGTGGTGGGCGTGCCGCTCGGTGAGACGGTGTACTCCGGCTGAAACAGAATGTCGCCTTCCACGCCGACGATGCCGCCGAGGAGGTACCCCATGCGGACGCCACCCCCGATCTTGCGGGCGAGCCCGAAGGTGGCATCGTAGCGCGTGTAGGAGCCGAACGCGCCGACTTCGACCTGGCCGGCGTGTTGCGCCGGGAGGCTTCCTGCGACGAGCGTCAGCCCCGTCGCCAGCAACCCGAACCGTCTCATATCGGCTCCTGCGCACGCAACGCGCTCAAGGTAACTGGTGCAGCTCGACGCGCCGGTTCTGCGCGCGCCCCGCGGCCGTCGTGTTGGTCGCGATCGGATTCGCCGCGCCGTACCCCTTCGCCACCATTCGGCCCGGCGCGACGCCCTTGCTTCCGAGGTACGCGCGCACCGCGTCCGCCCGGGCCTGCGACAGCCTGAGATTGGTGGCGTCCGACCCGGTGTGGTCCGTATAGCCGGCGATCTCGATCCGGATGTCCGGATTGGCGTTCAGCGACTGGGCGACGATGTCGAGGACCGTGAAGGACTCGGGCTTGAGGGCCGACTTACCGGTCTCGAACATGACGCCGCGCAGGATGACCGGCGCCCGCTCCGGCGTGAACAGAATCGGGCAGCCGGCGGCGTCCACGCGGGTGCCGGGAGGCGTGTTGGGGCACTTGTCCTTGGTGTCATCCACGCCGTCGCCGTCCGAATCCTTGAACCGCTGACAGCCGACGTTGTCCACTTCCGTCCCCGGTGGCGTATTGGGACACTTGTCGATGCCATCGGGCACGCCGTCCATGTCAGAGTCGAGCGGACAGCCGGCTTTGTCCACGATTGCGCCGGTGGGCGTGTTGGGGCACTGGTCGACGCCATCCGGGACGCCGTCCCCGTCCGAGTCGATCGGACAACCCTTGGCGTCGACGCGGGCCCCGGCGGGTGTGTTCGGGCACTGGTCGAGCCCGTCCAGAACGCCGTCGCCGTCCTCGTCCGAGGGGCAACCCTTTGTGTTTACGCGCGCCCCGACGGGCGTGCCGGGGCACTGGTCGAGCCCGTCGTACACGCCGTCGCGGTCGGAGTCCACCGGGCAGCCGCGCGCATCCACGGTGGCGCCCACTGGTGTGTCGGGACACGCGTCCCGTTGATCGGGGACTCCGTCATGGTCGGAGTCGGGAGGGGGGCCGCCACCTCTGGTGAAGATGGACAGGCCTAGCGACCCAATGACATGGCCGGCCCAGTCTCCGCCGGCGAATCCCGTGTTGGGAGTGTAAAAGCCGCGCACCTCGAAGCGCAGGGCGGCTCGGTCGCCGAGAAAGATCCGGTCGCCGATCGCGCCGTGGATGGCGTCGTCGGTGAAGCGATAGGGCGCCGTCTTCTCGAAGTCGAGCCGGGAGTAGCCGCCGAGGATGTAGAACAGATTGCGGGCGGTCCCGAAATTCAGCACCAAGCTGGCGCCGCCGTGGGCCAACGTGGGCGCGGCGCTGCCGGTCTTTGGACTGGGACTCTGGTAGCCCGCGTCGAGCTCTGCGCTGACGACGTTACTGAAGAAATAGCCCAGCCGGCCGCCACCGCCGATCTGGTCGTCCAAGTTGAAGACCTGGTCGTAGCGGGTGAACGATCCGAAGGCGCCGAACTCGAATTGGTGCGCGCGCTGCGCACCGAGGCTGGAGATCCCGCACGCGAGCGCTGCTCCCAGGACGGCGAGTGTTCGCACGGACCGGCGTCTCCTTTAGGGCTGGCCCTACGGTAATAACTCGAGCTCCGGTTAGAAACCCCGGAGGCGGTCCTTGGTGACGTGGGTCACGCGTCTACTGGCGCCCGTTCTCGCCGCGCACGAACCGGACGGCCCTGGCGAGGTTGTCGGCGAGCGCCGCCAGCTCGGTCGCGCCGTGCGCCAGGCCCTCGATGGCGTGCAGCTGCTCCGCGGCGGCGGCGGCGACTGCTTCGGCTTCCTGACTGGAGGAGTGGGCGCCCCCCTTGGCCTGCTCGAGCGACTGGCTGATCCGGGCTGCCCGCTCGCTGATGCCGCGCGCCAGCTCCGCCACCTGCTTCCCGGCACGTGCCGTGCCACCCGCCGCCTCCGCGATTCGCGTGAGGTCGTGGACCCAGTCGGTTGAGCCGCGCACGACGTCCCCGAGGTCGGTGCGGACGCGCTCCAGCAAATGCGCGGCCCGGTCGAGCGCCCGGCGCGTCTCCTGGGCGGACTTGCCGACGTTGCGGGCCTCGCGACCGCTCGCCTCGGCGAGCTTGTGGACCTCGTCTGCGACCACGGCGAAACCGCGGCCGTGCACGCCGGCGCGCGCCGCCTCGATCGTGGCGTTGAGCGCGAGCAGGTTCGTCTGGTTCGCGATAAAGCCGATCGTTTCCGAGAACTTCTCGACCTGCTCCGCCACGTCGCGCAGCCGCCGCACCTCGCGGGCACTTTCTTCGGTGGTCACGCCGAGATCGGTGAGGCGACGGACGGCGGTCTCGGTCGCGAGGCGGACTTTCTCAGTGGTCTGTTCCATCAGCGCGCCCGAGTCACGCGTCTCGGCCCCCGCGGCGGCGACCTCGCCCGCGTGCTGGGTCAACTGCTCCGAGTCGCGGGACAGCGCGCTCACGAGGCTCGCGGCTTGGGCAGCCCCTTGGCTGGCGCGACGCGCCGAGGCCGCCACCTCCTGGCTCGAGGCGTGGATCGCTTCGGCCGTGGCGGTCAGTGTCTGGATGTAAGCGCTGGTGCGATCCGACGCGCCGACGACCGGCTGAACCGAGCCCTCGATCGCGAGTATCAGCGCGAGCTGGGGCGCCACCAGCGCCAGCATGTCGGCGTCGGCGTCGCGGTACATGGCGGGATCCGAGTGCCGCACGCTCCACAGGCCGACCAGCTGTCCGGCGTGGTACAGCGGGAGCAGCAACTCCGAGCCGGGTGTTTCCCGCCCCGGCACGACCACCTGCTCGGGAGAGAGCGCGCGGGCGACCACCGGCCGCCGCAGCCGTACGGCCTCGCCGGAGAGCCCGGCATTCGCGTCGAAGCGGAACAGGCTCCCCCTGCGATCACTGGTCGCCGTGTCCGCGACGAGCTCCATTTCGTTCGTCCCTGCGTCGTAGCGCGCGAAGCCCATGTGCTCCCACGGGACCAACCGTCGGGCGAGCTCCTGAATCCGCGGGAAGCTCTTCGCCAGGCTGATGTCCCGAGCGATCGCCTGTGACAGGCTCTGAATGAGCGCGAGTTCGTCGGCATGAACGCCGCGCCGGATGACCGACACGCTCGCGACCGCGGCGCTCACGAGCACGGCGCCGATCACGAGGAACCCGATCATGTCGAGGCTCGCATGCGCGAGCCCGAGGCACGCGAGGGCGAGGCCCGCCGAGCAGGCGTATACGACGGCCTCCCACCGCGCGGTGAGGGCGGCGTCCACCCAGGCGAGCGTACGTCCGAGCGCCAGTTCAATGTAGAAGGTGCCGTTCACGACGCAGGGAAGGAGGACGAGGAACGCAACGAGGGGCACGAGGTTGCCCGCGGCGAGCGCCTGGGCGCCTGTAGCTCCGCCGAGCCGCTCATAGGCGAGCCCTGCGACGGCCGCGCCCGTCGTGAGGTGCGCGGCGTTGTCGAGCGCCGCCGCCACGGGCAGGCGGCGCAGCGCAAGGTCGCCAGCGACCATCGCCAGCGGCGCGACCACGACGCCGAACGGCCAGCCACGATCGAGGATGGCATACGCCGTGACGCCGAGGATGAAGGAGGCAAAGCCGTTGCCCGGGAGAGCGATGCCGTAGCGGCGGGTCAGCGCGCCCACCACGACAAGCATCACGATTTCTCTCGCGTCATCCGCGCCGGGCGGCACCCCTCGAGACGCGAGCGTCGCCAGGCTTGCGGCAATGGCCGCGGCGGCACCGAGCGCGACGAGCGCGCGTACCATCAGGCCCGGCGACGCTTTGAGGCGGGAGAGGGCACTCATGAGCAAGCTCGGAGCAAAGTCGGCCCCTTGGCGTGGCCTGTCAAGCGCGACTATCGTTTACGGCATGCGAGTCACGATCGAATACTGCGTCGTCTGAAACTACGAGCCACGAGCCGCCGGTCTGGCGGCCGAAATCCGCAAGACCTACCCCCACGCCGACGTGAAGTTGATCCAATCGTCGGGCGGCGTGTTCGAAGTGGAGGTCGATGGTCGCCGCATCTTCTCCAAGAAGGCGCTGGGACGCCACGCCGAGCCCGGAGAAGTCGTCCAGCTGATGCGGCAGGTCGCCCCTCCGCCGCCTCCACGCCCAGCGTCCTAAGTCCTCTCAGCAGCGGTCGTTGTAAAGGCCCAGTTGTCGGGGGCCGGTCAGAGCTTCGCCGCGGCGTCGGCCGGCTTGCGGCGGAACAGCTTGCGGAGGAATGCCGCGGCCGCGACCAGTCCCAGCGCGATGACCTTCTTCAGGGCGATGAGCGCCCCGAGCAACACCTTGAACAGCCCGGCCTTCGCCGCGAGACCACCAGCGATCAGGGCCGCGATGCCATACTCCGCCACTTTGTCCGTGCCGGGAATGAAGTCGGCGTAGCGATGCCCCCCGCTGAACTCGACGGAGCCGATCACCTTCGCCATGTCCCGCCTGACAGGCTCGAGCTGGTCCATCGATGCGACGGCGTTGAGCACCAGGACGCCCCGCCTGCCCAGGACGCGGACGCTGTAGTTGAGCGTGTGCGCCGAATCGTCCGTGAACTTGAGGTCCTTCGCCCAGTAGAGCTTGTGGGCCAGACTGTCGTAGTGCGGGGGCTCGGCCCACCCGACGAGCTCCACTGTCGCGTACCCGGCCTTCGCGCGCTCGGGATTCGCGTCGCGCGTCGCCTGCTGCATGCTCGTGAGGAGCTTGCGGTAGTCGATCTTGGCTGCGTCGTCGTCCTTGACGTAACCGTCGTCGCTGAAGGTGATGATGACGCCCCAGCCCTCGGGTGCGAGCACGCGGACGCCCGCGGGCACGAGCATCCCGAGGGTCTCGTGGCCGGCCGGGTTGCCCCACGCGCGCAGCACGACGTCTGTCTCCTGGGCATCGAGGTATCGGAAGTCCGCGGGCAGGTCGAGGGTCGCGAGACCGCCGCGCAGGGTGACCCGGCCGGTCCGATACCGGAGCTGGGCCTCGACTTGCTCCCGGGTGGGTTTCTCGGGAGTGCGTTCGAGCCGCTGCGCGAATACGACGAGCGGCGCGACCGTGAGCAAGAGCATGACCAGCGAGTACGTTAGCGGTCGATAGATCATCTCTCCTCCTCCGCTAATCTATATTGCGACCGTGCGAATATCCCGCGACCATTTCCTCCCCCCCGATCCCAACGCCTTCCTCGCCGCGGAACCCGCCACCGGGCGGGTCGTGGTGATCGCCCCGACGCGCGCCGCTTGCGAAACCATCGAGCTGGCGATGAGCCTCGATATCGACACTCTGCTTGCCCGAGAGCACGGCGACGACATCCGCCGCCTCGCGGCGTCCGGGCGGGGGTTCGGCATCGTTGCGGGGACGGGCACCGGCAAGACGCTCGCGATCCGGTCGATCGCGACGACTATCCTGCAGGCCCCGCTCAAAGTCGGGGTTGTGAACCGCGAGCGCGAAGCGACGCCCGAGACGCCGACCTGGAACGTCGTGATCGTGACCACCGGGATCGCGCGCCGCTGGTTCGAGGACGGCCTCATCACCACGCGGGACACGCTGGTGGTGGACGAGATCCACCAGACGTCCGCGGAGCTCGAGCTGTGCCTGGCCCTCGGCAAGCGAGCCGGCTGCCGTTTCATCTGGCTCTCCGCTACCGTAGATCCGGCCTTCTATGCCCGCTACCTCGGGTCGGTCGAGGTACTCGAGACCCGGGCCTTCGATCCCGCGCGGGCGGCCGATGTGCGCGTCCTGCCGCAGCAGCCGCTCGAGTTCCTGAACGATCGTTTCATGAAGGGCGTCCTGCGTGAGCGGCGTGGCGTGGCGGTGTTCGTGCCCACCCGAGCCGAAGTCGAGCAGATCGCGAAGGAGCTCGGCGACCGCTGGCAGGGACTGCCCACCGCGTTCTACCACGGGGGCGAGCCGATCCGGGTCATCCGGCCGTTCCTCGACGGGCAGGTGCGCCGGCCGTTCCTGCTGGCGATGACGGCGGCGGGCCAGTCCGCCCTCAACATCCGCGGCCTCGACACCGTGGTGATCTACGACGCGCGCTACGCCAACGTCGTCGAGCGCGGTCGGAACGTCCTGACCCGGCTCTACCTCGGCGCGAACGAGATCCTCCAGATGGCGGGGCGCGTGCACGGGCGCGTGGAAGCCGGCCAGGTCTACATCCTGAGCGACCGCGAGCTCGTGTTCGACCAGCTCAAGCCGACGCCGCCGGAGTTCCAGCTGGCGGGGGATGCCGAGCGCGTCGCAATCACGTGCGCGGCCCTCGGCGTGGACGCGGGCGAGCTCGATCTGCCGGTGCCGCTCGACCGCAAGGCCTACCGCAACGCCGTCGAGCTGCTCACCGAGCGTGGTTTGATCGAGCACGGGCGGCTGACCCGCTACGGCCGCGAGGTCGAAGCGATGCCGGTCGAGCGCCCCTGGGGCGAGCTGCTCTATCACGCCGATCCCGATCTCGTGCCAGTGGTGGCCGTCGCAGCAAGTGGCGAGTCGCTGCACCGCATGACGCGCGAAGAGCGGGACCTGCGGGGCCTGATCGTGACCGGAAGTGATCACCTCACGGCGTACAACGTCTACGCCGAGGCGGTCAACAAGCACGGCCACCTGGGGGAGGTGTACGGCCTCCCACGCCACCTGTTCCGCGAAGGCGTCGATGATTGGGCCGAAGGCCGTGGCGTGCTCGTCAAGGCGATCGAGGACGTGGCGCTGGGGATGGCCTCCGTGTACCGCCAGCTCGAGCTGCCACTGCCCGAGCGGCTGCCTCACGCGGGCGAGAAGACCCTGGCGGGGTTCGCCGACCTCGTGGCCAGGATTCAGCCGTTCGACCTCGTTATCGACGAGGAAACGGCGGACGGCCGCGAGGCCCGTGTGAGCCGCGGATCGGTGTGCTCGAGCTGGGGCGCCGTCGCCGGCACGCTGCGCTACTTCGCGGACCGCTTCGGCGTGCCGCGCGCGAGCATCGAGGGAACGCAGCTCCCCGAGCGCGCGATCCGGCGCTACGCGCGGCGCGGCGCGCCTGCGGTCGCGTTCGAGCGACAACGCCGGCACGAGGGCTTGATGCGGGTCCAGACGGTGAGCTATTTCGGCTTCCTGCTCGAGCGCGACATCGAGCCGCTCCCGAGCCCGTTTCCGCCGGAGCTCGCCGACGCCGCGCGGGCAGCGCTGGTCGAGGCCTTGCTCGCCGGCCACACGCCGCATCCCGACCAGGTACGTGTGCGGCGCGCGCTCGAGCGGCTCGGCTTCTACTGGCGGCGCTCGGGGGGACGGCTGACCCAGGCGGCCACGGAGCACGTGAGCGCCCGACTGGCGGCCCAGCTCGCGCGGGTCGGCTCGTGGGACGAGTTTATCAACGCGCGCCTGGTGCTCGACGTAGACGAGATAGTGCCCGAGGCGGAGCGCCGTGTCCTCGAGGCACTCCCGGCGTCCGTCCACCTGTACGGTGATCGCGTGCCGGTGGATTACGAAGTGGAGCAGGGGATCGGCGTCGTCCGGCTGCGCCTCAAGGAGGGCCAGGCGCGACGCTTGCAACCACGGGATCTGCCCCCGCTCGACCGACCGGTCCGCTTTACGGTCATCCGGGGCAAGCGTGAGGCGGTGCGGTCGGATTCGTTGGAGGAGTTGCGCCGCCAGCTGAGCGGTCTGTCCCGGGGGGAACGGCAGCGCCTGGCGCGGGGCGGCAGGCGGGGCCGGCGTCGCTAAAACCCGTGCCCGCGCGCTGTGACCTCCGGACGCTCCGCGGGTCTAGCTTATGGTGATGCCGTTTGGAACTTTGACCCGCCCACTGGGCTATGCAAGGACGTATGGCTGCGAGAGAAAAAAACCCTGGTCTTCCACCCCCGCTGAGCTTCGCCCCTCTCGGGCAGGCCGTCATGGAGACATTCAGCGAGGGTGTCGTCGTCTTTGACCCCTACGGTCGGATGGTGTACGCGAACCAGCGGGCGCGGCGTACCCTGGACGCCCTCGGGGACGGGGTGTCGCATCGGGGTGACAACGTGCGCGAGCGCCTCGTTGCGTTCGGTGGCCGGGCCCGCACCCTCAAGCAGGGCTCGCTCGAGCTCGGCGAAGTCGTGTTCCTCCCGGAGGGCGCCGACAGCCCGACACTGGCCGCGCGAGAGCGCCAGGCCATCCTCGACACCCTCGACGTGACGCACGGTAAGCTTGCCGAGACCGCGCGACGCCTCGGCATCAGCCGCACCACGCTGTGGCGCCGGTTGCGTGCCTATGGGCTCCGGCCGAACGGGCACGGAGGGTCGGGCGCGACGACGCGCGTTTAACGCCTCTGCTGTGCTGGCGTGGGGGTTTGACGCCCCCTAGCTTCCCGCTCGGGCTCCACCGTTCGGGAAGCGATGCCCGCCAAGCCGTACATCATCGAAGAGTATGTCCGGTGGTCCGACGTGGACTTCGCCGGCATCATTTTCTACGGGTCCTACGTTCGTTTCTTCGAGATCGCCGAGACGGAGCTGTTCCGTGCCTGCGGCCTCGCCTACGCTCGGGTCTTCGACCGCTACGACATCTTTCTGCCGCGCAAGGCCGTCCATAGCGAGTTCTATTTCCCCGCGCGGCTGGACGACCGGCTGCGTGTCGCGACGTACATCGGCCGCGTCGGCACCAAGTCCATGACACTCAACTTCGATGTGCTGCGCGACGATCCGCCGAGGCTCGGTGCCGCGGGGTGGATGGTGCTGGTATGCGTCGACCGGAAGGGGCTGAACCCGCGCCCGCTGCCTTCGGGGCTGGTCGAGGCGCTCGCTCCGCACACCTTGACGACCGCCGCGGCGCGCAGCGTCCTCGGCATCACCACCCCGCCGGGCGCGCGAGAGTCTCCCTGAGGCCGCCTCGGATCGCCGCTCTCGTGCTTGCTCTGCTGGGCGCCGCCTGTGGCAGCGCATCCGAGCAGGCGGGCCGAGTGCACGCGCGCGTGACCCGACCGCCCAAGGACACCATCCGATTCGAAGCCCCCGCACGCGCTCGGCGCTGTCACGGCGGTCCCGGGAGTGGGGCGCTGCTGCTGCAAGGGTCGAGCGACGGGAACGGCGTGGTGGTGTGGCTACGCGAGGGCAGCGGGGGAGCGGACTCGCTGCCGGGTGGCGCGTGGCCGCTTTTGCAGCGGGGCGACACGGTGTCGCCGCGCGGCGCGACCGTGGGCGTTCGCTACATGATGGGCGATGTGCCGCACGGCCTGCCGCTCGATAGCGGCGCGGTCGAGGTGCGGAGGGCGGGTGGCGTCCTCACGGTCGTCGCGCGCGGCACGGGGCTTGACGTGACCGCTGCCGGGCGCGTCGGACTCGAGGCCTCGTTCGACGCGGTGCCGCTCGAGACGGACACGGTTTCCTGCCGGCCGCGGCCGTGACGCTCCGGGTGGGCGCGCCACGTTCCTCGCGGTGCAGCGCGTCATGGCCGCCGTACGCGGCGGGCGAGGCGCCCGGTTAGATTGACCTCGTGGAGCAGACCTACTTCCGACGCGGCTTCGGGCTCAAGGGCGACATCGAGGGCGCGCTCGCGGCCGACTATCACAGCCAGGTGGTGGATCGCATCCGCGCCCATGGGTACGTTCTCGCGGTCGGCGACTTGACGTTCAGGCTGGCGCGCGAGTTTGGGTTCTGCTACGGCGTGGACCGAGCAGTCGAATACGCCTACGAAACCCGCACCAAGTTCCCCGAGCGGCGTGTGTTCCTGGTGGGTGAAATCATCCACAATCCGCACGTCAACAAGAAACTGCATGGGATGGGCGTCGAGTTCCTGCAGCGGCCGGACGACGGCGAGTTCGACCTCCACGGGGTCACGCCGGCGGACGTCGTGATTCTTCCGGCCTTCGGGGTTACGGTGAAGGATTTCGAGCGGTTGCGCGCGGTCGGGTGCGTGCTCGTGGACACGACGTGCGGATCCGTGCTCAACGTGTGGAAGCGCGTGGACTCCTACGCGAAGGACGGCTTCACCGCCGTGATCCATGGTAAGTACTACCACGAGGAGACGAAGGCGACGTCCAGTCAGGTCACGAAGTATCCGGCCGGTCGCTACCTCGTGGTGCGCGACATGGAGGACGCGCGCGAAGTATGCGTGTATATCGAGGGAGCGGGGAGCGCGGAGCTGTTCCTGCGGCGCTTCGCCGGCAAGATGTCGCCTGGCTTCGATCCCGATCGAGATTTGATACGCGTCGGCGTGGCGAATCAGACCACGATGCTCTCCGGGGAGTCGCTCGCCATCGCGGCCGAGCTCCGGAAGAGCATGGCGAAACGCTACGGTGAAGCGGCGCTGCCCGAGCACTTCCGTACCTTCGACACGATCTGCTCGGCCACCCAGGACCGGCAGGATGCGGTGCTGAAGCTCATCGCCGACCCGCTGGACCTCATGGTCGTGATCGGGGGATACAACTCGAGCAACACCACGCACCTCGCCGCCATCTGCCACGATAAGGCGCCGACCTACCACATCGAGGATGCGAGCTGCATCGACCCAGAGGCAGGGACGATCCGGTTCCGTCCAGTGGGGGCCACGGAGGAGCGCCTGGTGAGTGGGTGGCTCCCCGCGGGCCCGCTGACAGTGGGGGTCACGGCGGGCGCGTCGACGCCCAACAACAAGATCGGGGAAACGGTCGAACGTATCGCGGCGTCACGGGGGGTGTCGCTCCTTCGGTAAATCTTCGCCATATTTCAGCATGTCGCTGTCCGGTTTTCATCCCGCCGTTGAGCGCTGGTTCGGGTCCCGTTTCCGCGAGCCGACCGAGCCGCAGCAGCGCGCGTGGCCGCTCATCCAGGCCGGCGGGAACGCCCTGATCGCCGCCCCGACGGGCTCGGGCAAGACGTTCGCGGCCTTCCTCGCCGCCATCGACTCACTCTTGCGTCAGGGCCTCGAGGGCACGCTCACCCACGGCACGCAGGTCGTGTACGTTTCGCCGCTCAAGGCGCTGTCCAACGATGTCCAGAAGAACCTGGCGGAGCCGCTCGCCGAGATCCGCCGCACCCTCGAAACCTTGTGCCTGCCGGATGTAGAAATCCGCACGCTGGTGCGAACCGGCGACACGCCGGGCGCGGAGCGCCAGGAGATGGTGCGGCGGCCGCCGCACATCCTCGTGACCACGCCGGAGTCGCTCTACCTCATTCTCACCTCGGAGCGCGCCCGCGAGATGCTGCGCGGCGTGCGCACCGTGATCGTGGACGAGATCCACGCCGTCGCGCGCGACAAGCGGGGGAGTCACCTGGCACTGTCGCTCGAGCGGCTGGAGCACCTCGCCGGGCGGCGACTGCAGCGCATCGGTCTCTCGGCGACACAAAAGCCGATCGAGGACATCGCCCAGTTTCTGGTGGGCACCAAACGAGCCCCCAGCCCCGACTCCCAAGCCCCGAGCGTGATCGACTCGGGCCACGCCCGCACGCTCGATCTGGCGATCGAGATTCCCTCCTCGCCGCTCGAGGCGGTCATGGAGGCCGAGGTGTGGGAGGAGATCTACGAGCGCCTGGTGCAGCTGATCCTCGAGCATCGCACCACGCTGGTGTTCGTGAACACGCGCCGACTGGCGGAGCGGCTGACGCTACATCTCTCCGAGCGGTTGGGCGCGGACCAGGTGACGTCGCACCACGGCAGCCTCTCCAAGGAAAAGCGCCTCGACGCCGAGACCCGACTCAAGGAAGGGAAGCTCAAGGCGCTGGTCGCGACCGCGTCGCTCGAGCTGGGGATCGACATCGGCGCCGTGGACCTGGTGTGTCAGATCGGCTCGACGCGCTCGATCGCGACGCTGCTGCAGCGCGTGGGCCGCTCGGGACACAACCTCGCCGCCGTACCCAAGGGCCGGCTGTTCCCGCTGTCGCGCGACGAGCTGATCGAGTGTACAGCGCTGGTGCGGGCTGCCCGGGAGCGCACGCTCGACCGGCTGATCATTCCGGCGCATCCCCTCGACATCCTGGCGCAGCAGATCGTGGCGGCGGTCGCCTGCGAGGAGTGGCAGGAGGATGCGCTGTTCGAGCTGGTGCGGGGGGCGTACCCGTACCGCGACGTCTCGCGCAAGGACTTCGACGCCGTGGTGCAGATGCTCGCCGAGGGGTTCACCACGCGGCGAGGGCGCCGCGGCGCTTATGTCCACTATGACGGTGTGAATCGCCGACTGCGCGCGCGGCGCGGCGCCCGGCTCGCCGCGCTTACGTCCGGTGGCGCGATTCCGGACATCGGCGACTACCGCGTGATCCTCGAGCCGACCGAGACCTTCGTCGGAACGCTCAACGAAGACTTCGCCATCGAGAGCATGCCGGGCGACATCTTCCAGCTGGGCAACCGATCGTACCTGATCCAGAAGATCGAATCGGGCCAGGTGCGGGTCGTCGACGCCCAGGGCCAGCCTCCATCGATCCCCTTCTGGCTGGGCGAGGCGCCGGGTCGCACGCCGGAGCTGTCACAGGAGGTGTCCCGGCTGCGCCGAGACATGGACGACCGGCTGGGGGATCTGCGCGAGGCGACCACGTGGCTTGCGGGCGAGATCCCCGGCGTCCCCGAGCCCGCCGCCCGCCAGATGGTCGAGTATCTCGACGCCTCGAAGAAGATCCTGGGAGTCATCCCGACGCAGGAGACGCTCGTGCTGGAGCGCTTCTTCGACGAGGCGGGCGGGATGCAGCTGGTGCTGCACGCGCCGTTCGGGAGTCGGGTCAACCGCGCCTGGGGACTCGCGCTCCGCAAGCGCTTCTGTCGCAGCTTCAATTTCGAGCTCCAGGCCGCCGCCACCGAGGACGCGATCGTCCTGTCGCTCGGACCCCAGCACAGCTTCCCGCTCGAGGATGTGTTCCAGTATCTGAAGCCCGAAACCGCGGAGCATCTGTTGGTACAGGCGATGCTCGACGCGCCGATGTTCGGCTCGCGTTGGCGTTGGAACGCGACCCGGGCGCTGGCCGTGCTGCGCGCCCGCGGCGGGAAGAAGGTCCCCACACCGCTCCAGCGCATGGATGCGGAGGACCTGGTCGCTGCGGTATTCCCCGACCAGCTCGCGTGTCCCGAGAACCTCGTGGGGGACCGCGAGATTCCCGATCACCCGCTGGTGCAGCAGACCATCGCGGACTGTCTGCTCGAAGCGATGGACTTCCCCGGTCTGAAGCGCGTGCTCGAGGGGATGGCGGCGGGACGGTTCACGCTGGTGGCGCGCGACACGACGGAGCCGTCCCCACTCGCCCACGAGGTGATCAACGCCAAGCCGTACGCCTTCCTCGATGACGCGCCGCTCGAGGAACGCCGCACCCAGGCGGTGATCACCCGGCGCGGGCTCGACGTCAAGACGGCGGAGGAGCTCGGGAAGCTCGATCAGGCGGCGATCGATCGCGTGCGCGAAGACGCTTGGCCCGACATCAGTTCCGCCGACGAGCTTCATGACACGTTGCTCGTGATGGGGGCCCTGACGAGTGCGGAATGCGGAGTGCGGAATGCGGAATGGCAGGGGTGTTTCGAGGAATTGGTGAAGGCCGGGCGCGCCGGCGCGCTGCAGGCCGGGCCCGGGCTCTGGGTTGCGGCCGAGCGGTTGCCGATGTTGGAGGCGGTGTTCCCGGGTGTTCGGTGCGAGCCGGCGCTGAACGTGCCCGAGCGCGATCGCGCGAAGGCATGGACGCGCGAGGACGCGGTGCGCGAGCTGGTGCGCGGCCGGCTCGAGGCGGTCGGTCCCACGACGTCCGCCGACGTCGCCCGCTCACTGGGCGTCGCCGTCGGGGACGTGGACTTCGCGCTCGGCGCGCTCGAGCACGAAGGCTTCGTGCTGCGCGGCCGGTTCACGCCCGGCGTCGCGGCCCTGGAGTGGTGCGAGCGGCGGCTGCTCGCCCGCATCCACCGCTACACACTCGACCGGCTGCGCCGGGAGATCGAGCCCGTCACGGCGGCGGACTTCATGCGGTTCCTGCTGCGGTGGCAGCGCGCCGCACCGGACGCCCGGGCCGAGGGGCCGGAAGGGCTCGCTGCCGTGCTCGAGCTGCTCGACGGGTACGAGGTGCCGGCGGGGGCGTGGGAAGCGGACGTGCTCCCCGCGCGTCTCGGCGAGTACGACCCATTGTGGCTCGACGGCCTGTGTCTCTCGGGGGAGATCGCGTGGGGCCGGCTGTCGCCTGCGGCGCCGTCGAACGGGGGCCACAAGTCGGGGCCGATCCGCACGACGCCGATTGCGCTGTTTCGCAGGGAGCGGGGAGCGGTTTGGCAGTCCATGACGGTGCAGCCCGATCCAGCGCACCTTCCTCTCTCCCATTCGGCTCGGGCAGTTCTCGAGGCGCTTGGCGAGCGCGGTGCGTCGTTCTTCGGCGACCTCGTGAACGCGACCGGTCTGTTGCGCACCGAAGCGGAGAAGGGACTGGGCGAGTTGGTGGCGTGGGGGCTCGTGACCTCGGACAGCTTCGCCGGGCTGCGCGCGCTGCTCGTCCCGTCCGACCGGCGCCGCCCAATTGGTGGGTTCCGGCGGCGAGGGCACGTGGCGCCGTTCGGGGTCGAGACGGCGGGGCGGTGGTCGCGCGTGCGGCGCCCGGCGCCGCTACCGGAAGAGGCCGTCGCAGAAGCCGTGGCGTGGCAGTTGTTGCGTCGCTACGGCGTGGTGTTCCGTCGGCTCGTGACGCGCGAGACGCTGCTCACGCCGTGGCGCGACATCCTGCGGGTGTACCGCCGGCTCGAGGCGCGAGGAGAAATTCGCGGCGGGCGCTTCGTGGGCGGGTTCTCGGGGGAGCAGTATGCGCTGCCGGAAGCGGTGGGGTTGCTGCGCAGCGTGCGGCGCGAGGAGCCGCGGGGGGATCTCGTGGCCCTGAGCGGGGCCGACCCGCTCAACCTGGTGGGGATCGTGACGCCGGGAGACGTGCTCACCGGGGTTGCGACGAACCGGATCCTATACCGGGACGGGATCCCCGTCGCGATCAAGGAGGGAGCGGGGAGCGGGGAGCGGTACCTGGTGGAGGTCACACCGGACGAACGGGAGCGCTTCAAGTCCGCGCTGGTGCGCGGGCGTGTAGCGCCGCTCGTGCGGACGTATCTGGGAAAGAGCCGTCCCGCCCCTACGGCCGCGACAGATCCACGGTGACCACCGGCAGGTCCCAGTGCGCCGCGAGGATTTCGAAGCGCCGCTGCTCTTCACGCCGAAACGTGTCCTGGTCGGGAAAAAGACGTTTCAGCTCAGCCTCGGGGAACGGCTCGTGCGGCGCCGCGGCATTCTTCCACACGATCGTGACGCGATAGTCCCAGCGGCCGTCTTCCGTGCCGTGGAACCTCGGCGCCTCGGCGGTGACTCGCTGGATATGCCCCAGCGCGATCTCGCGCTGCAATACCGGGAAGTGGTTCTTCTTGAAGAGCCGGATGAACTCGTCGGCGAAGCCCCAGCGGGTCTTGTAGTAGTACTCCACCACGAACGGCTCACTCGCTCCGGCGGGCGGCGCCTGGGCCGCGCCCCAGACCGGCGCCGCGACAAGCACCGCGAGTATCGACCAACGCACCATGGCTCCCTCCTCAGTGTTGCCGTAGGCGTCCCCACGCGTGGCCCGCCAGGCGGCGCAGCATGCCGGACCGCTGCGAGCGATCGACGGCCTTGAGGGGGACAGCCGCCAGCACTCGATCGAAGCCGGCCGCGCGGTCCGCGCGGTTGCGGTACCAGGCGAGCCACCCGAACAGTCGCACGCCCCAATACAATGTGTATCTCGCCGCGGCGCCGACGCCCAGCACGCCCATCGCTTCGAAAAAGAGACCGTCCACGGTGGCACGCGGCCGGTCCTGTTTCCAGTACAGCCAATCGTGAATGACGGCGGCGTTGCCGTAGCGGCCCCACTTCGGCAGCACGATCCACAGCGGCCGCGGCACCGTGGCGAAATCGGTCTGAAACCCGATCGCCACGTCGACGCGGTCGCCGCTGCCTTCGGCTCCCACCTCGTAGCCGAAGTCGCGCATGATCACCCAGGTGTTCCCGTCGGCCAGGGGCGAGACGAGCAGGATCTCGGTGAAACGGCTCACGCCGTCGGCTGCTTCAACCGGTCGAAGTAGAGCTTGCGCACCTTGGCCACCTTGGGCGCGATCACCGCGCGGCAGTAGCCCTGGTTCGGATTACGGCGATAGTAGTCGCGGTGGTATTCCTCGGCCGGATAGAAAGCCTCGAGCGGCTTCACCTCGGTCACGATCGGGTCGTCCCACACGTGCTCCGCCGTGAGCTCCCTGATGACCCTCTCCGTCACGGCCTTCTGCTCCGGCGTGTGGTAGAAGACCGCTGAGCGGTACTGAGTCCCGACGTCCCCGCCCTGGCGGTTGAGGGTGGTCGGATCGTGGATCGTGAAGAAGACGTGGAGCAGGTCGTCGAACGATACGACCGATGGGTCGAACGTGACCTGGACGACCTCGGCGTGGCCCGTAGTCCCCGTGCAGACGTCCTCGTAGGACGGGTTCGGTACGCGGCCGCCGGAGTAGCCGGACTGGACCTGCTCGACCCCCTTCAAGTCCTGGAAAGCGGCTTCGAGGCACCAGAAGCACCCGCCGGCCAGGGTCGCCACTTCGCGCTGCGGCATTGGTACATCCCCTTTCTGCGTCTGGCGAAACCTAGCGTGAGGGGCAAGGCGTCATCACGCCCGCAGCGCTCGGGCCGCCAGCGCGGTGCCGGCCACGCGCGCCCGGATCTTGGCGAACGCCGTTTCGCGGTCGGTGGAGGTGTCGTCGCTGAAGGGCGCGAAACCACAGTCGTCGGTCGTCCCGAGCCGGTCGAGCGGGATGTACTGCGCCGCTTCCAGGACCCGGTCCCGGACTTCTTCGGGGGTCTCCACCCTCGGGTCGATCGGATCGATCACGCCGACGAACACCCGCTGGCCGGGTTTGACGTGCTCCTTCATGAGGCGCAGCGTTCTGGCGCGGTCCGGCTCACTCGCGCACTGGATATAGAAGTTCGCCGCTTTCAATTCGAACAGCGTGGGCAGGAGCTCTGCGTAGTCCACGTCGGCGCTGTGCGTGGAATCCCGGTCGCCGCCCGGACAGGTGTGGACCCCGATCCTCCGCTGCTCTTCCGTCGTGAAGCGCTCGAGCACCTGGTTGTTCAGGTCCACAAACATCTGGAGCAGCACTTTCGTTGGATCGAACTTCACTGCGAGCCGGCCCTCGGTGAAATCGAGCTGCACGACGTGGGCGCCCTTCGCCAGACACCGGCGGATGTCCGTCTCCGCCTCGCGCACGAGATCCTGGAGAAACGTTTCGCGCGGATATCCCTTGATGCCGTCCTCCGGATAGAGCAGGCTCAGCGCCGAGGCCGCGATCACCGCCTGCTTGACGGGCACATGGGCGTGCGCTCGCGCGCTCCCCAGGTATGCATCGGCGTACGTCTGGTAGCGGAACGGCCCGGCGGTCAGCCGGGGGAGCTGGCGCGTGTGTCCGTCGGCGAACGGGATCGTGACGCCGTCGGGCGCGAGATTCGTGAGCCCGTGGATCGGGTACGTGGCGAAGCTGGGTTTCGCCTGCTCGCCGTCGGTGATGACGGGGGACTCAGTCGCCTCGAACCGCCGGATGGTGTCGTGGATCGCGGCGTCCTGGAGGCGAGCGAGCTGGTCGCGCGAAAGGCGACCGGTGGCGAACTGCTGCATCCCCGCGACGAGCTCCGGGGGTCTAGGGATGCTGCCAATGGGTTCGGTGGGGATGGGCATGGAGCAAGGCTAGCGGCCGCGGTAGCGATGTCAATGACGCTCAGCCCCAATCTTTGGACTCGGGCGCGAGACTGCGAAACTTCTTCAGGAAGGCGTACGGTGAGTCGAGATGCGGGATGCGAGACTCCCGCATCCCGTCCAGTCTCAGTCCCATCGCCTCCTCGGCAAGCACGTTCACCGTCCCATCGTCTTTGGCGAGCTTGCCGCGCACCCACAGCAACGGCTCGCCCCGGACCGCCGTGCGGTGTCGCTCGTACACGTCGGGCCGGACGATCACGTTCACCATCCCGGCCTCGTCCTCGAGTAGCACAAAAATGAATCCCTTCGCCGTCTCGGGCCGCTGGCGCGCGACCACCAGCCCGGCGACCTCGACCCACGCGCCGTGCTCGAGCCGGGGGAGCGCGTCGCTCTGCACGACACGCGGCGGCAGCGCCCCGCGGAGCAGCGAGAGCGGATGGCCGCTCGCGGCGAACCCCAGGACGGCATATTCCGCAAGCAGCCGCTCGGCTGGCTCGAGGCCGCCGAATCGGAGTCCCTCGTGGGGATGGTTGAGCCCCAGCTCGAGCTGCCGGCGTCCGCGCGCGTCCACCCCGTGCTCCGATTCCGGAGGGAGCCACAGTCCCACCTGCCAGAGGAGCTCGCGCCGGGTGAGGCCGAAGCCGTCGGATCCCCCAACCCACACGAGATGCTCGATCGCAGTGCGCTTGAGCTTGGGCGGCGCCCGGCGCACGAAGTCGCCGATGCTCACGTACCGGCCCCGCTGCTCGCGCTCGATCACCACAGCCGTCGCCGTCTCCTCGCTCCAGTCTCGGACGAACCCGAGCCCCACCCGGACAGCTCCCGCATCCCGCATCCCGCATCCCGCATCCCGCTCAACCGTGCTCCACACGTCACTCAGATTCACATCCGGCAGCCGGATCTCGACGCCGTTCCGCTGGGCATCGCGTCCCAGCGCGTCGAGCGAGTAGAACCCCATCGGCTGGTTGTTGAAGAGGGCGCAATAGTACTCGGCCGGGTGATAGTGCCTGAGCCAAGCCGACTGGTAGGCGAGCAGGCCGAATGCGGCGGCGTGCGACTTGGGGAACCCGAACTCGGAGAACGCGATCACCTGCGTGAACACGCGCTGGGCCGTCTGCTCGGGGACGCCACGCGCCGCCGCGCCGTCCTTAAACTCTTCCCAGAACCCCGCCATCAGCTCCCTGCTCCTCCGCCGGCTCATGGCGCGCCGCAGCGCCTCGGCTTGACCCGCCGTGAAACCCGCGAGCGCCTGGCACACCTGCAGCACCTGGTCCTGATAGAGGATCACGCCGAGCGTTTCGGTGAGCGCTTCCTTGAGGAGGGGATGCTCGAGCGGCGGCTCGTAAGCGCGGCCCGCGGCCCGGGCGCGACGCTGCTCCTCCCGTCGCCGCACGTACGGATTCACCGCGCCGCCCACGATCGGGCCGGGCCGCACGATCGCGACCTCGACCGCCAGGTCCTCGAGGTTCCTCGGCCGGCTGCGGCGGATCATCTGGATCTGCGCCCGGCTCTCGATCTGGAACAGCCCCACCGTGTCGCCCTGACAGATGCGGTCGTACACCGCGGGGTCATCGAAGTCGATGCGCGAGAGGTCGGGTGGCGTTCCCTCGTTGTCCCACTGGCACACCACGCGGTCTTCCATGGCGGCGCGCTCGAGCGGCACGATCTCCACGAGCGGCCGGCTCGAGATGACCATCCCGCCCACGTGCTGGGAAATGTGCCGCGGCAGCCCCGCGATCTCCTCGGCGAGCTCGCACAGCTCCTTCCAGAGCGGCGCGCTCCTGCGCCCCGCGAATCCGGGAAGCTGGTCCAATTCGTCCGCCAGTCCGCCGGATCGCCGGTCCGCCAGTTTCGCGACTTGCTCGATCTCGCCCGGCGGCAGATCGAGTGCCTTGCCGATCTCGCGCACCGTCGAGCGCAGCCGGTAGGTGGGGAACGAGCAGACGAGCCCGACGTGATCGTCGCCGTACCGCTTGTATACGCGCCTGATCAGCTCTTCACGGATCTCGCGCGGGAAATCGAGGTCGATGTCCGGCACCGAAGCGAGGGTCTCGTTCAGGAAGCGCCCGATGAAGAGCCGAGTGGCGACCGGATCGATGTGTGAGAGCCCGAGCAGGTAGCACACGACGGAAGAGACCGACGACCCGCGGCCGCGACCGGGCAGCAGGCCGCCCTGCGCCCGCCGCGAGCCACGCCGCACGTCGGCGGCGACTTGGCGGGCGAGGTCGAACAGATCGTGATAGACGAGGAAGAACCCGCTGAGCTCGTGGTGCTCGACGATCCGCAGCTCCTCGGCGAGCCGCCGCTCCGCCTCGTCGCGGTGCTCGGAGCCGGCCGGGTAGCGTTCTTCGAGCCGCGCGCGGCACAGCTCCGCGAGCGCCCGTGGGGCGGGCGCGCGCGCGGCGCCATGGAAATCGGGAAACCGATATCCCAGATCCCGCGTGAGATCGAACCCACGGCAGCGCTCGGCAAGGGCCGCCGTAGTGGCGACAGCTTCAGGACAGTCATGGAACAGCTCCTCGACTTCGCCCGGCGGCCGCAGGAAGAACTCGCTGTTTGCATGCCGCACGTCGTGCGAGCCGTCGAGCGTCGTGCGGTGTCGGATCGCCACCAGCACATCGTGCAGGCGGTGACGCGGGCGGGCGTGATAATGCACGTTGCCCGACGCAACGACGCCCAGGTGCGCGTCGTCCGCCAGGGCTTGCAACGCCCGGGTCAGCGCCAAATCGCCCCGCACGTAATTGCGCTGCAGCTCGACGAAGAAGTGCTCTCTCCCGAACACCGCATGGCACCGCTCGGCGAAGCGACGGGCCGCGGCCGGGCCGTCGCGACGCAGCACTTGAGGTAGCAGCCCGTTGCGGCACCCCGACAGCACGATGAGCCCCGTGTGCCGCGCTTCGAGCGAGGCGAAGTCGAGCCGCGGGTCGCGCCGGTCTTCACGGCCGAGGTGAGCCTCGGTAATCAACCGGCAGAGGTTCGCGTAACCTTCAGGCGTCTCGACGAGCAGCGTCACGTGAGAGCCGTCGAGTAGAGTCAGCTCCGCGCCGGTGATCGCCTGGAGACCGAGCTGGTTCGACTCCTGCGCGAACGCCATCGCTCCGTACAGCCCGTTGTGGTCGGTGAGCGCGAGCGCGGGGTAACCGAGCTGTGAGGCGGTGAGCGCGAGCTGCTCGGGGAGCGAGGCGCCGTCGAGGAACG